>Ga0306926_10008766_pt1 | contig 11085 bp, 9 predicted proteins | sample flu12Cox44000178_FD_203759 | JGI IMG/M metagenome (GOLD analysis project Ga0306926, IMG submission 203759) | Lab enrichment of tropical soil microbial communities from Luquillo Experimental Forest, Puerto Rico - flux8day.12C.oxic.44.000.178 (v2)... | ecosystem: Environmental > Terrestrial > Soil...
GGCTTGCGCGGTCTCGGCGTGGCTGGTTGGCGCTAGCGAAAGCGAGATAGAAATGGCTGACCGGGCGGTTGCGCTCAACCCGAACTCATTTTCGGCATGGCACGCTAGAGGCCATGTCTTTAGAATCGCGGGACAGCCCGCGGAGGCGATCCGGAGCTTTGAACGTGCCATGCGCGTGAGCCCGGTCGACCCACTGCTACATTCAACGCATGATGGAATGGGGATAGCCTTTATCGAGCTTGGTCGCTTTGACGAGGCAATCGTTGCAGGCAAGAGAGCCCAACGTCAGAACCCCTCCTATATGGGAGGTTACCGCTGTCTCGCGTCCGCTTTCGCCCATCTTGGACGCGACGCGGAGGCCCGTGAGGCGGTGGCGCGTCTGCTTCAGCTTGATCCCGCCTCTACCGTATCGGCGATGATCGCTCGGGGCGGGCTATCGAACGCGAAGCTGTTGATCGAGGGTCTTCGCAAAGCCGGGCTGCCCGAATGACGCCCCCTGTGTGCTCGTGATCGAATGCCCGGTTCTGGCGCTCAGGTGACCTTTTAGCCTGCCGTCTTCTTTTCCAAGTCGCGCAAGTGGGTGGTTGCTTCTTCGGCACTTTCGTAGATGTGGGGAGATACTGCGCGCTGTTTCAGCGCATCGCCCAACTTGGCACGAAGAAAACTACTGGTCGTGTAGCGGGTGACACCGGAGTAGAAACGATCGACCAGATCGCGCACCATGGCTGAATATTCGTCGATGATGTCGGGGAAAATTTCGAAGTTGTCGTAGTTCACGATAGCGTAGACCTTTCGGCGCAGCGGAGCCAACTTCGCTTCGACGATCCGGCGAATCTTTTCCACGTCTTCGTGACTATGAACGCTATGACCTTCGAGATTGGCGAAAAATCGGTTTTCGCCGGGGTGATAGGTGAACCGCCGCTCGATCGGCATTCGCAGCAGCTGGTCGCGCAAACCCATTGGACCATTCGCGAAAATGCGCTGATCCATCTTGGCGGGGTTGCGAATGATTGGACGAAATTCCATCCGGGCGAGGATATCACGCTCAATGTCGATACCGGGCGCGACTTCGACGAGTTCAACACCATCCCGCGTCAATTTGAACACACAGCGCTCCGTCACATAAAGCACTGGTTGCCCGCGGTTCACTGCATACTCGCCGGAAAACGTGCGATGTTCGACCTCGCTGATAAACTTTGCCTTATCACCATCCTGGACCAAGCTCAGGCATCCGTTCTCGACCGTCACGCGGAGACGACCCGCTGTGAAGGTACCGACGAACACGATCTTCTTGGCATTCTGACTGATATTGATGAAGCCGCCGGCGCCCGCCAGGCGCGGACCAAATTTGCTCACATTCAAATTGCCTTGGCGGTCAGCCTGCGCGAGCCCAAGAAACGCTGCATCAAGCCCCCCGCCGTCATAAAAATCGAATTGATAGGGCTGATCGATAACGGTTTGTGCGTTGACCGCCGCTCCAAAATTGAGGCCTCCCGCCGGCACACCGCCAATGACGCCAGGTTCAGCCGTGAGTGTAAGCAAATCCGCAATTTTTTCCTCGTTTGCGACGTTTGCGATGCCCTCGGGCATTCCGATGCCGAGATTGACAACGCTGTTCGCATCGAGCTCGAGCGCCGCGCGACGTGCGATGATCTTTCGCTCGCTCATTTCCATTGACGTTATTGACCCAACGGGGGCGCGGATTTCGCCACTGAACGCGGGGTCATACTGAACTGAAAAAGTCTGCCAGTGATTCTCCGGCCTGGCCACCACCACACAATCGATAAGGATTCCGGGAATTTTGACTTGCCTCGGGTTGAGCGAACCGCGCTCGGCTATGCGCTCCACCTGTGCAATCACCAGCCCGTCGGAATTGCGCACCGCCATGGCGATAGCCAGCGCTTCCAGGGTGAGCGCCTCCTTTTCCATGGTGATGTTCCCGTCAGCATCGGCAGTCGTGCCGCGGATGATTCCGACATCGATCGGGAATGCGCGATAAAAAAGAAATTCCTCGCCATCGATGTCGATGAGGCGGACAAGATCATCCTTCGTGCGTTCGTTGATCTTGCCGCCACCATGGCGGGGATCGACAAACGTTCCGAGTCCCACCCGTGTGAGGTGTCCGGGGCGCTTTGCTGCAATGTCGCGGAATAGATGCGAAATCACGCCCTGGGGAAGATTATATGCCTCGATCTTGTTGGCGATTGCCAATTGCTGCAGTTTCGGCACCAACCCCCAATGTCCGCCAATTACGCGTCGCACAAGACCTTCGTGGCCAAAATGATTGAGTCCTCGTTGTTTGCCGTCCCCTTGACCGGCGGCGTAGACCAGCGTGAGATTACGCGGCTTCTCGGTAGCCGGAGTTGTTTCATCACCCTTCGCGAGATAGAGCGTCTCTATCGCCAGGGCGATTTCTTCGGCGAAGCCAATACCAACAAAGCCGCCTGTTGCAATCGTGTCCCCGTCTCGTATGAGGCTGGCCGCTTCCTCTGCAGTGACAATCTTTCCGCTATCGAGTGCCTTGACTGGCGCAAGCGTCAGTCGAACCGCATTAGCTGACATGAGTCCTCCACAGACCTTCGGCTCATCGATTATTGAGCTCAATCAACGCGCAAACGGTAGTGAACCGGAAGTCTGGATGGTGCCGTCCTCAGAGCCCCTTGCGGCTGCTTCTCAGTAGATTCCGGTCAAATAGTAAAATGCAATGGCGACGAATACCGCCGCGGTCTTCGTCAACGTGATCACGAACACATCCTTGTAGGCCTGCCTGTGCGTGAGGCCGGTAACCGCAAGCAGCGTGATGACGGCCCCATTGTGAGGCAAGGTATCCATGCCACCGCTCGCCATGGCGGCGATACGATGAAAGACTTCGAGCGGGATATTTGCGGCCTGCGCGGCGGCAATGAACTCATCGGACATCGCGGCAAGGGCAATGCTCATGCCGCCGGACGCTGAGCCGGTGATGCCTGCGAGCACCGTCACGGTGACGGCCTCATTGACGAGCGGATTGGGGATCGCCCGGAGCGCGGCGGAAACTGCTGCAAAGCCCGGCAGCAGGGCAATCACTCCGCCGAACCCGTACTCGGACGCGGTATTGAGGGCCGCAAGCAGGGCCCCGGCAACCGCCGCCTTGCTGCCATCCGCGAATTTGGCAAGCACCGGGCGCCAGGCAAACAGGAACACCGTCAGAATACCGAGAAGCAGCGCGCCCTCGACGGCCCATATGGCCGCCACCGGACCGATCTGCGTTACGATCGAGTGGCCCCCGAGCGTAGCTTCGTGCTTTGCGCCGTAAGCGCGGGGCACGAGCTGCGTCAAGACAAAGTTCGCCACGCCCACGACGACCAGCGGAGAGAGAGCGATCCACGGGTTCGGCAATTCCTTATCTTCGAAAGGCTCCGGCTCGTTCAGAAGCTCCGTCCCGTAACCTTCCCCGCGCTTATGCGCCGCACGACGGCGGTTCTCGATATAGGCAAGGCCGACGCCAAAAACGAAAACGCTGCCGACCAGTCCCAGCACCGGGGCGGCCCACGTCGTCGTATTGAAGAACGTCGTCGGAATGATGTTCTGAATTTGCGGCGTTCCCGGCAAGGCATCCATCGTGAAGCTGAAGGCGCCGAGCGCGATAGTGCAGGGGATGAGCCGCTTTGGAATCTCGCCTTGACGGAACATCTCGGCCGCGAACGGATAGACCGCGAACACCACGACGAACAACGATACGCCGCCGTAGGTCAGGATCGCGCAGACAACGACAATAGATAATACGGCGCGCTCCCGGCCGAGCACGCCGATGACAGCAGATACGATCGACTTGGAAAAGCCCGATAGCTCAATGACCTTGCCGAAGACGGCGCCCAGCATGAAGACGGGAAAGTAATTTTTCACGAAGCCGACGGTTTTTTCCATGAAGACGTTGGAAAATACCGGGGGGACCAGAGAGGGATCAGTCAGCAACACCGCGCCAAGTGCAGCGATCGGAGCGAACAGGATGACGCTGTAGCCGCGATAGGCAACGAACATCAGAAAGACAAGAGCGCCCAGGACGATCAAGAGGTTCATGGCGACACTCCCTCTCCAAAAGCAAGCAGGCGGGTCCAGGCATGCTCAAGCTGTTGACGTGAGCATGGTCATCCGTTCGCGCTCGAGTTCGTCGATGACCTTGGCGTGATGTGCTACCGCTTCGCGCAAAAGGTCACGGACCGAGATCACGCCAATCGCGGTGCCATTCTCGACCAACGGCAGGTGACGAATGCGGTGCGTGTCCATCAGTCTCAGGCAGTCGACAAACTTGTGGGAAAGATCAGCTTTGATAACGTCTCGGGTCATGACATCAGCTACCGGACTGGCTTCAGGAGACTTCCCGGCCAGTACCAGGCGCCTCACGCAGTCACGTTCCGAGAGAACGCCAACGATCGCTCCGTGCTCCATGACCACGAGAAAGCCGATGTTCTTGTCAGCCATCAGACGCATCGCCGTGAGCGCGCTATCCTTGGGGCCGACGGTCCAGAGGACCATCTCCTTGGCAGTCAGGAGCTCTTTCAATGACCGATAGGCGAGAATTTCTTCCGGACGTCTGAGTGGATGATCCATATGCCTCACCTCCCAGACGGGAAAAGGGCGTGGAGTAAGCCGACGACTCCCGTCTTGATGGATACCGCACGCACCGCAACGTGTGCCGGGAGGAGCCCTGCTCCCTGTCTTCCGGAAACGCGACATCAGGCGTGCTGAACAATGTGCTAAAGGCGGCTGGTTGACCGTCGTTGATTTATATCAAGCGGCATGACGAGCGCGCACTGCAACAAAACGGTTTATCGTGGCGGCAGTGGGTCACCGCGAAACGTGCCCGGACTGTTTCGCGCAGGGGGCAGACCGGACTTGGCGAAGTCAACCGCCACTACCGCCAATTGGCCATAGCCTGAAATTTTCGAACCCTGCCGGCTCCGCTGGCGTTCGAAAATTATTGGCACGCAACAAAATGCGTACCTCGTGAGATAAAACATTTGACGCGCTGAATTTCTGCGCGTTTAGATAAAGACATTCGTTGTGGGCGAGATGCCTGCACTCTTGAGGACCCGTAATGCGCAACGCACGCACACACATCGCAGACACTGCTGCCCGCGTCCGGCCGCTTATCCGGCTGGCCGATTGGTGCTGCATGTCCGTGGTGACGTGGGGCCAGAATTTTCAGCTCGAGGCGGGGCTGATCCGCAAAACAAGAGTGTAACTCCAGGCGCAGGGCCGCTTCCCTCCGCCGAACAGGCAGGAGGGCAAGATGAAAGCCCGCAACAACGCCAAGAGACCATCCGATCAAAGCTTGGACGCGAGGCTGGTGCTGGCAGCGGCTCGGCTGCGATTTGCCGCGTGGGTCGATTCTTTCGTGGCGCACTGGCTCGAGCGCTGCGCCGCGAACGCCGAGGCCGCAGAAGGGTTGTTCAGGACCGATCGCAAACCTGTCCGTGAGTTTGGGATGGGCGTGAGCCTCGTCGTTCCATCTCCACGCTGGGATGAGTCCGCCTGACTGGAGCCATCATGATTTAGAGCGCCCGCGCCGCGCGGCGCAGCGATTGCGGCGGCTGCCCGAACGTGCGGATGAAGGCCCGTCGCATCCGCTCGGGATCGCCAAAGCCGGTGGTCTCCGCGACGCGCTCGATTGCTTCGCTCGTGGACTGCACCCGAGCCCGCGCCACCTCGATGCGCAACCGCTCGATCGCCTTCGACGGCGTCGTGCCGGTTTCCGCGATGAAGGCGCGGGCAAAATGCCGGGAACTCATGCCGGCGCGTTCGGCGAGATCGTCAACCGTCAGTCGCTCGTCGAGATGCTCGCGCGCCCAGGTCAAGAGCGGCCCGAACCGCCCGCTCGGCGCTTTCAGCTCTAAAAGCTGCGAGAACTGCGACTGCCCGCCGCTCCTGCGATGATAGAGCACGAGCTGGCGCGCGGTCTTCTGCACGACTTCCTCGCCATGATCTTCCGCGACCATGGCCAGCGCCAGATCGATGCCGGCCGTGATTCCGGCCGAGCTCCAGATCTGTCCGTCACGGACGAAAATCCGGTCGGGCTCGAGCTTCACCCGCGGATAGGTGCTGAGGAATTGCCGCGTGCGCCCCCAATGGGTGGTGGCACATCGGCCGTCGAGCAGCCCCGCCTCGGCAAGGATGAAAGTCCCGGAGCAGACGCTTGCGACGCGGGTGCCACGTTTGGCGACGTTTTGTACGAAGCGGATCGTACATTTGTTGCGCGCGGCCGCATCGACGCCGTCGCCGCCGGCGATGATCAGCGTGGTGAGCGCGCCCGGCGAACCAAACTTCCTCGCCATCATCTCGGCGCCGGACGATGAACGCACGGGACCGGGCTTTTCCGCGATCACCCTGATCTGGGTTGTGTTTTTCGCGAAGCGGCCAGCGATGTCGAACACGGAAATCGGCCCGGCGGCGTCCAGCAACTGGAAATCGGGAAAGATCAGCACACCGATCATGGTCGCAAGCCCGTGTCCGTAAATGAGGGAATTATGCCATTTCAGACGGAAAGCGACCATGCCATGATCGCCCCGTCAAGTGCAAGATTAGAGGATTCTCAAATGTCGGCTCCGCTTCAGATCGGTCTTCTGATCTTTCCGAACGTGACTCAGCTCGACCTCACCGGCCCCGTGCAGGTGTTTTCCGGCGTTCCCGGCGCGAAACTGCATCTGATCTGGAAGCGCATCGAGCCGGTGCCAAGCGATTCCGTGCTGGTGCTGACGCCGACCACGACCTTCGCCGACTGTCCCCAGCTCGATGTTATCTGCGTGCCCGGTGGGTTCGGTGTCGACGACATGGTCAATGACGAAGAGATGCTGCAATTCCTGCGCGACCAGGCGAAAGGCGCGAAATATGTCACCTCGGTCTGCACGGGGTCGCTGGTGCTGGGCGCGGCGGGCCTGTTGCGCGGCTATCGCGCCGCGACGCACTGGACCGCGATGGAGAACCTCTCGGCCTTTGGTGCGACACCCACCAAAACGCGGGTCTGCATCGACCGCAATCGCGTCACTGGCGGCGGTGTGACCGCAGGGATCGATTTCGCGCTGACGCTTGTTGCGATGTTGCTCGACGAGAAAACGGCGCAGGCAATCCAGCTGCGGCTCGAATACAATCCCGCGCCGCCGTTCAACGCCGGCTCGCCCGATACGGCGCCCGCCGAAGTGGTGGCGCTGATCAACGACAGGAACGTCTCGAACAAGGCGCGCCGGGCTGAAGCGGTTGCGCGCGCGGCGGCGCGGCTGACCGAGAACGCCTGACGCCCAAGGCCAGAAGGCAGAAAAAGGCCGCCTGGTTTCCCAGACGGCCTTTCCTGTCCTACGACGGCCCCACATTGACGGGCGATTTCAGAACCTTGCTAACCGGGGGCCTAATTCCCGGCCCTGTCCTGATCGGGTGCCGCTGCTAATCGGGTCAGTCGCGATCTGTTGCCCGAACCGACGCGATGGTCTCCCATCTCCGTAAGATGGGTTGATTAAGCGCTCTGCCTGCGCGGAGTGCAACGAGGCTTCAATCGCCGTCCCCGCTGTTCCCGTTGTTCACAACGGCGCCGCACACTCGCGCGTCTGATGGGCAATCAATTTCCGGGCGTCCAGGGCTGGTAATCGCCGGTCGCTTGCGGCCGGCGGCCGCTCGCCAGCGTCGAGCCAGGTGGCCGGTAGGCATAAGGTGTCCCCGTCATGTTCGGCACATGCGGTTTTTCCCATTCGCGCGGTTTATAGCCATCCTGGGTCGGCGGCACGTCGACGGTGTGGTGCAACCAGCCATGCCAGGCCGGCGGCACTCGGCTCGCCTCCGCCAGTCCGTTGTAGATCACCCAGCGCCGTTCGAAGTGCAGGGTCGGATCGATCTCGCCGCCCTTGGTGCGATAGTAGCGATTGCCCTGCTCGTCCTCGCCGACGAATTCGCCGAACCGCCAGGTCCACAATTGGGTGCCGAAGGTCTGGCTGTTCCACCAGGTAAAGAGCTTGAGAAGGAACTGCTTCATGCGGCCCCTGATGCCATCGGCCCAGCGAATTGTCCAGTAAAGCTTGGTGGCGAAGCGGTTCATGAGCGTGTCGCGAGCACCACCGCTGCAAGCGTGAACATCAGCGCGCCGATCTGGCCTGGCCCGAGCGGTTCGTGCAGGGCGATCGCCGAGCCCACGACGCCGATCACCGGTACCGCCATGGTGCCGATCGCCGCGACCGAGGCCGGCAATCGCGCCAGTGCCGCAAACCAGCTGACGTAGGCCACGCAAAACTGGATCACCGTTGAATAGACCAGCAGCCACCAGCCAAGCCCAGTCACGCTTTCAAGGTGCGTGGTTTCGAGCGAAAGCCCGACCAGCGCGACCGGCAGGCAACCGATGCCAATCTGCCAGGCCGCCGCCGGAATCGGCGGCAAGCGGATCGGCGATTTCTTCGCCAGCACGGTGCCGACGGCAAAGCCGATGGCGCCACCGAGCGCCATGATGATTCCCGGCAGCTTGGCAATGCTGGCCGAAAGTCCGTTGCCGCCCATGATTGCGGCTAGTCCCGCTAATGCCATCAGTAGCGCTATCGTGCGCAATGGCGTTGGCCGCTCGCCGAGCACGGGCCAAGCGAGGATCGAGGCCCAGACCGGCATTGTGTAGGCAATCAGGGCAGCTTCGCTTGCCGGCAACCACAGCAGTGCAAGTCCCATCAGCACCATCCAGGCGGCGACATTGAGCAGGCCGTAGAGCACGAGCCGCGGCCACATCGCCCTGGGAACGGCGAGGCTTTGGCGGCGAATGATTGCCAGCACGAAAAGCAGTGCGGCGCCGATCACGCCGGTTGAGCCGCGCAGCGTCAAGGGCGGCAGTTCGCTCAACAGATATTTCGTGACGGGCCAGTTGAATCCCCAGCCCACCGAAGTGATGGCGAGGAACATCAGGCCAGCGGGCGCGATGCGCGCCTTCCGATCTGTCATCTTGAGAGGGATCCGGTGGGGAATCAGGGGGCCGTTTTGCCCCTTATCGGAGCACGCGGCTACCGGCCGACCCGCATGCCTGCCACGACCCTTTTTGGGATTTAGGTGAGTCTCGCCGACGCAAGCGCTCCCACGCAAAAAAATGCCGCCGGAGAGGGGTGCGGCGCAGTGTCCAAATCCACAGCGGAAGACTCTTTTTTTCGCTTGGGAATCCCCTAGGACTCACTGATACTTGGCTCGATCACGGGCGCGGCATTGGCCCCTGTTTTTCCCCTCTTTCCACCATATTTAGTATTTGATTCAGAAAGACGCACTAATCCTTGACGGGCGTAACGGAGTCGTCTTAGCCTTCTTTCTGTTCGGCGCGAGTGTGTTTGGGTCCCCGCCGGTCGCTCCCAAAAGGGTTCCAAAGTAACCACTCCGTCGACCGGGCGCGGTCACGGGTGCAGGTCTCGTCTGCCCTGAAAACCGGGGGGTTTCGGGGCGCAAAATCCGAGGGACCGGAGAACAGGTCCGGGAGCGGCAGCGTTGGGGTGTCGAACGCATGGACTGACGACCCTTTTCGGGTTGGTCGCGCCATGCCGAAGCGAGATCGAAACCCTTTTTGGGGACCGACCTTGCCTCGCAGAGAAACTGGGCCGGAACCACCGGCCAAGCCGCGAACGATCGGCCGTCGTTTTTGACACGGCGGCCTGGGAGGTTCGCTTGAGGGAAACAACAACAGCCGAGCCGCAGGTAGGCGGTGCGGCCAAGAACATACGGGGCAAGACCAATGCGAATCGAACGTCGCAACACCACTGACGGCCAGTCACCCTACGCCGGAATTGATTTCAGATTGACGACATCGGAGATCAAGAATCCCGATGGGTCGGTGGTTTTTCGTCTGGAGAATGTCGAGGTCCCCGAGTTCTGGTCGCAGGTCGCCTCCGACGTGCTGGCGCAAAAGTATTTTCGCAAGGCCGGCGTCGCCGCGCGGCTGAAGAAGGTCGAGGAAGAGACCGTTCCCTCGTGGCTGTGGCGCTCGGTGCCGGATGCCGAGCAGCTTTCTTTGCTGCCTGAGAGCGAGCGCTATGTCGGCGAGGACTCCGCAAAGCAGGTGTTCGACCGCCTTGCCGGCTGCTGGACCTATTGGGGCTGGAAGGGCGGCTATTTCACCGGCGAGGACGACGCGCGCGCCTTCTTCGACGAGCTGCGCTACCAGCTTGCGATGCAGATGGTCGCGCCCAACTCGCCGCAATGGTTCAACACCGGGCTGCACTGGGCCTATGGCATCGACGGTCCGGGCCAAGGCCACTATTACGTCGACTTCAAGACCGGCAAGCTCGTCAAATCGAAATCGGCCTACGAGCATCCGCAGCCGCATGCCTGCTTCATCCAGGGCATCGCGGACGACCTCGTCAACGAGGGCGGCATCATGGATCTCTGGGTGCGCGAGGCACGCCTGTTCAAATATGGCTCCGGCACCGGCTCCAATTTCTCCAGGCTGCGCGGCGAAGGCGAGAAGCTTTCCGGCGGCGGCCGCTCCTCGGGCCTGATGAGCTTCCTCAAGATCGGCGACCGCGCTGCGGGTGCGATCAAGTCGGGCGGCACCACGCGACGCGCCGCCAAGATGGTGGTGGTCGACGCCGATCATCCTGATATCGAGACTTACATCGATTGGAAGGTGAAGGAGGAGCAGAAGGTCGCCGCCCTCGTCACCGGCTCCAGGATCAACCAGAAGCACCTCAAGGCCGTGATGCGGGCTTGCGTCAATTGCGAGGGCAGCGGCGACGACTGCTTCGACCCCGAGAAGAACCCGGCCCTCCGCCGCGAGATCAAGCTGGCGCGGCGCTCGCTCGTGCCCGACAATTACATCAAGCGGGTGATCCAGTTCGCCAAACAAGGCTACAAGGAGATCCAGTTCGACACCTACGACACCGACTGGGATTCGGAGGCCTATCTCACCGTCTCCGGCCAGAACTCCAACAATTCGGTGTCGCTGAAGGACGACTTCCTGCGCGCGGTGGAGACCGACGGCAACTGGAATCTGATTGCCCGCACCAACCGCAAGGTGATGAAGACGCTGAAGGCGCGCGATCTCTGGGAGAAGATCGGCTACGCCGCCTGGGCCAGCGCCGATCCCGGGCTGCACTTCAACACCAC
>Ga0306926_10008769_pt1 | contig 11084 bp, 7 predicted proteins | sample flu12Cox44000178_FD_203759 | JGI IMG/M metagenome (GOLD analysis project Ga0306926, IMG submission 203759) | Lab enrichment of tropical soil microbial communities from Luquillo Experimental Forest, Puerto Rico - flux8day.12C.oxic.44.000.178 (v2)... | ecosystem: Environmental > Terrestrial > Soil...
CAGGCGGGCTCGCCGCGGACGGAGTTGTAGGCGCACATGACGGAGTCGGCGTGGCCTTCAGTAACCGTAGCGCGGAAGGCCGGAGTGTAGGTGTCGTAGAGATCGTGGAGAGAGACGGGAACATTGAAGCGATGGCGAAGGGTCTCCGGGCCGCTGTGAACGGCATAGTGTTTCGGAGTGGAAACGGTCTTGAGGTAATGGGGATCGTCGCCCTGAAGGCCGGTGACAAAAGCGACGCCGAGGCGTGCGGTGAGGAAAGGATCTTCCCCGTAGGTTTCCTGGCCGCGTCCCCAGCGGGGATCGCGAAAGATGTTGATGTTGGGGGACCAGAAGGTGAGACCGTAGTAGCGGCCGGTGTTGTTGTGGAGAATAGCGTCGTTATATTTGGCACGGGCTTCGGTGGAAATGACGCTGGCGACGCTGTGGAGGAGATCGGTATCCCAGGTGGCGGCGAGACCGATGGCTTGCGGAAAAACGGTAGCGACGCCGGCGCGCGCGACGCCATGGAGGCCTTCGTTCCACCAGTTGTAGGCGGGGATGTTGAGACGAGGGATGGCGGCAGCGACGTCTTGCATCTGGGAGACTTTTTCTTCGAGGGTTAGGCGGGAAACGAGATCGTTGACGCGCTGGTCGGTGGGGAGAGAGGGGTGGAGGTAGGGTGGAGTGGTTGGAGTGGTCTGAGCGAAAGTAGCGAGTGGAATAACGATTAGGGAAAGCAGCAGACGGAGAGTTTTCATGGCGGGGATTGTGGCGCAAAAGGCGGGCGAGAAGCAAGGAGGGAAGGTATAAGGTGAGTGAGGTTCAGGTGCGGGAGGTGGAGAGAGGTGGCACTGAACAGGCGGCGGGACGCGAGGGTGTGCGTACGTGGTGGAAGAGTGGGACCGCCATAGTCGTGGGGATTGCATTGGGGACAGTCGTGGTGCATTTGACGACGGGGGCGCGGTATGGATTTGATCGCGATGAGTTGATGCTGCTCGAGGACGCGCGGCACCTAGCGTGGGGGTATGTGGCGTATCCGCCGATGACAGCTTTTTTCGGGCGGGTGGCGCTGGAGCTATTTGGGACGTCGCTGATCGGATTTCGATTTTTCGCGGCGGCGGTGCAAGCGGTTGCGTTGGTGTTGACAGGATGGATGGCCAAGGAAATGGGAGGAGGGCGATGGGCGCAGGCGGTGGCGGCTCTGGCGGGAGTGCCGTTTTGCCTGGGGGCCGGCGCGTTGATGCAGTACATCTCGTTTGATTATGTGTGTTGGGTGTTTGTGGCCTATTGCGTGGTGCGGTTGCTGGGCCGGAGCGACGAGGGATCCCTCGCTCCGCAGACTGCGTCCGTCGCGGCGGGCAGCCTCGGGACGACGGGGCGGGAAGGCATTGCTGGACCCCTACGAGGACAAGCAGGGGAGGCGCGGTGGTGGGTGGGAATAGGAGCGGGGATCGGGTTGGGGATGATGGCGAAGTACACGATGGCATTTTTCGCGCTGGGAGTGGTGGCGGGAGTGTTGTTGACCGAGGCGCGGCGGTATTGGAAAAGCAAGTGGCTGTGGATTGGGGCGGGGTCGGCGGTTTTGATCGTGTTGCCGAATGTGATTTGGCAGATGCAGAGGAACTTGGTATCGCTCGAGTTTTTGAGGTTTTTGCATGAGCGGGACATGCGGACTGGGGTAACGGACTGGTTTCTGGCGGGGCAGTTGGAGTTGGCGCTGCTGGCGTTTCCGCTGGCGGTAGCGGGGTTGTGGTTTTGCCTTTTCTCGGACGAAGGAAAGAAGTACCGCATGTTGGGGTGGCTGTATGTTGTGCCACTAGCGCTGTTTCTGGTGATGCGGGGGCGGGATTATTACCTGGCGCCGGCCTATCCGATGCTGTATGCAGCGGGGGCGGTGTGGGTGGAGAAATGGATGATGAGGCAGAGGGAAGCGAGCAAGGAGGAAGAGAAGCAAGGAGGTAAGGAGGCGGGGAGGGGGACAGCGCCGTACGCAAATGGAGATATGCGAGCGCGACGGATTCGAGGTGCGATTTGGGTGGCGCTGGCGGCGGACGTGGTCGTAGCGGGTGCGGTGGCGCTGCCGCTGGCTCCCGTGAATTCGACGTGGTGGAAATTCGCGGCGAGTGTGGATGTGGTGTTCCCGGAAGAGATAGGCTGGCCGGAATTCGTGGAGACCGTGGCGCAGGTGAGGGACCGGCTGCCGGTGAACAAGCGCGAGAGGTTGGGGATTCTGGCGGGGAATTATGGAGAAGTTGGCGCGCTGAATTTGTATGGAGAGAAGTATGGATTGCCGCGGGCGATCAGCGGGGTAAATTCGTCGTGGGAGCGCGGGTACGGGAATCCGGCGCCGGAGACGTTAATCGTGGCGGGGTTTCAGCGGGATTTTCTGGAGAAGCGTTTTGCGTCGTGTGAACTGGCGGGTCGGACCTGGAACCGTTACGGGGTGGCCAATGAGGAGACGGTGGAGGATCCGGACATTTTCGTGTGCCGGGGGTTGAGGGGAAGTTGGGAGAAGTTTTGGAAGGAAGTGAGGGGGTTCGGATGAGGGTCCTGGGCGCGGAGTACTAGTGACCGAAGGGCGAAATTGGTACCAAACCGCTATTCGCGTAGGCCGAACGTGGTGTACCCTTAAGAGACTGTGTGGACCTGGTTTGTGTTCATCGCATCGTGCGCGGGCTGCACACATATGAGCTACACGCTCGCGCGGTGTTTTACGGTGAGACCAGCCAGTCCCACAAAAGCCCCGGAACGCTAGATCACAGCCAAGAGGTTCGCAGAAATGTCGATCCTACACTTTCGAAGTAGCGAGCGGCGCCGGACGGCGAGGTCGGTCATGTGCATGAACGTGCTGGCGTATGGTGAGAAAGCCGAGGGAGAAAAATTCAAATACTGGACGCACACGGTGAGCGTGAGCGCGCATGGTGGGGCGCTGGTGGAAGACGCGACACTGGAGACGGGGCAGAGATTTCAGTTGATGAACGAGTACAACCGGAAAAAGGCGGAGTGCAAGGTTGTGGGGACGAGGCGGTGCAACGACGGGGTGTGGAATATTGCGTTTGAGTTTGTGGAAGGCGGCGAGAATTTCTGGAGTATGACGTTTCCGGCGTCGGGGGCGAAGCCGCTGCGGCGGATGGTGGTCAAGAAAGAGTAGTGGGATCGCATCGAAAATCGTTAGACCCCAGAGGAAAACATAGGGCCGCGCCTGTACAGCCCTTTGGCAATCAATGAAGCCCCGCAAGGAAGGCGTGTGGGGCACCCAACCAAAATCGTCTAGGCAGGGAAGAAGGAACCCTCGCTGCGCAGACTTCGCCTGCCTGCGGCAGGCAGGGCAGGCAAGCTCGGGATGACGGGCGGTGTTGTTACACGAGCGCTCCACGCCAAGAACGCTGGCGCAGAACCCAGCTCTACCAAAGCAAAATAAGGCAAGACGCGTAGGTTGAGAGATTCCTCGCGCACAAAAGTGCGCCTGCCTACCGCAGGCAGGCGCAGGACACCACACTTTTGCGGAAGCTGCGCGCGCTGGAGGGTCGTGTGGAGTTTGGGGGAAAGATGACGTAGAGTGCGAGGCATGAACGGCGAAATGGACAATTTGCGGGTGGTGCTGGTGGCGGTGCGCAATTCGCTGAACATTGGCGCGGTCGCGCGAGCGATGAGCAACTTTGGGGCGATGCAGTTGCGAGTGGTGAATCCGTACGAAGCGGCGTGGCGGGAGGCGAAATCGGCGGTGGGAGCGGCGGAGTTGCTGGCGCGCGCGGAGGAGTGCGCGACGGTGGCGGAGGCTGTGGCGGACTGTTCGCTGGTAGTGGGAACGACGGCGGTGGGGAACCGCGAGTTGCGGCAGCCATTGCGGAGTTTGCCGGAGGCGGGTCCGGCGATCCGAGAGAGGCTGACGGAAAGCAACGTCGCGTTGCTGTTCGGTTCGGAGAAGCGGGGATTGTCGAATGAAAGCTTGAGTTATTGCCACTGGCTGCTGCGGATACCGACGAGGGAGGAGCACCGGTCGATGAACCTGGGCCAGGCGGTAGCGGTGTGCTTGTATGAGTTGGGGCGAGACGGGAACGCCACGGAGAGACAGAGAACACGGAGGGGAGCGGGAGAGAGGCGGAAAACCGCGGAGGAAGCGGAGGTACCACAGAGCACTCGGAGAGCGGAGCAAAGACACAAGAAGCGGCGGGGCCGGGTAGCGGCGAGGATGGAGATGGTGGAGAGGATTGGAGAGGCGTGGTTGCGCGCGCTCGAGAAGAGCGGGTACGTGGCTCCACGAGGAAAGGCGACGGCGGAGGGAAAATTGAGAAGGATGCTGCGGCGATTCGCCCTCGAGGAAGGAGACGCGGAAGTGTTTCTGGGAATGGTGAGGAAGGTGTTGTGGAAGATGGAAGAGGGAAAGAAGTAGGACGACTAAGACCCAAACGGAAAGGTACGGCTGTTGGCCACATCCCGGCGAGACGAGAGATGAGGCGAGGGAGCGCGGGCCAGCCGGGGCGCCATAGGAGGGAGAGAGGGATCCCTCCGCTCCCAGTCGACAAAAGGCGCCGGCCCTGCCGGCCGGCAGGCAGGGCCGGGATGAGGGATTGGAGTTCGGGTCAGGTGGGCATCTTGAAGAGGAAGTACAGGCCGAGGAAGAGGAAGATGAGATCGGGGGACCAGGCGGCGAGGAGCGGCGGAAGCTGGCCGATGCCGCCCATGGCTTCCATGAGGGCGGAAACCGCCCAGTAGGAGATGCCGATAGCGACTCCGAGGGCGATGCCGCCGATCGCCCCGCGACTGCCGACAAGAATGGCGAAGGGGATCGCGAGCATCATGCTGATGGGAGCGATGAGGGGGTAGGCGAGTTTCTTGTGCCACTGGACGGTGAGAGTGGAGATGTCGAAGCCGGCACGGTGGAGTCCTTCGATGTAATGGCGGAGGTCGCGCCAGCTCATCTGGAAAGCTTGGATGACTTCGCGATGGAAGTAGGAGGGTGGCTCGGTGAGTTCGGGAAGGCTGTCGACCTTAAAGGGCCGGTAGCGGGTGATGGAGCCGTCGCTGAAGTCGCGAACCCAGCCGGATTCGAGGACCCAGGTGTTTTCGTTGTCGAGCCAGCGAGCGCGAGTGGCAAAGACGCGGCGCTTCATTTGAAAAGTGGCGGGATCGAGTTCGACGACACTAAGGCCGCCGAAGAGTTTTTCGTTCGGATCGAAGAGATCGTAATTGTAGACCTTGAAATTTTCGCCGAAGATCCAGCGCTGCGGGCGGGTGTAGGTCTGTGGAGGTTTGCCTTTGATCTGGTTGCGAAGAGCGTCCTGGCGCTGGTTGGCGTAGGGCAGATAGGTGTCGTCAAGAACAAGAAGGCTCACGGCGAGAGCGAGGCCGGTAAGGAGAAGAGGAACGGCGAGGCGATAGAGGCTGATGCCGCTGGCTTTGAAGGCAACGATTTCGTTGTTTTTGCTAAGGACTCCGAGAGTGACGAGAACGGCGACGAGAGCGCCAAGAGGAGAGAGCTGGTAGATGAGATAGGGGATCAGGTAGCGGAAATAGTTGACGACTATGAGGAAAGGGACGTGATGCCGGGCGATGTCGTCGAGGAGCTCGAAGAAGGTAAAGATTTCGAAGAGGAAGATGAAGGCGGCCAGGATGACGGCGAAGTAGTAGAAGAAGCGGCGGAGCAGGTAGATATCGATGATGGAAGGGAAGCTGGAGGAGGATTCGGAGACGGCGGGGAGGCTGCCGTTGGGCGTGTTGGACGCGCGGGATGCGGGAGAGAGAGACCTGACTTTGATGCGTTGGCGGCGGAGAAGGCGCCAGAAAGCGGCAAGACGGGCGAAAGCGGTGAAGGGAGCAGGCTCGCTGCGGTAGCGTTCCATGCGGGGAAGGAGAGCGAGGCCGGCAAGGGCGAGGACTGCGTTAGCAGCCCACATTCCGGCGGCAGGAGAGATGACGCCCTGGCGCGCGAGGCCGGCGCCGATGATGAGGAGGAGGTAGTAAGAGGCGATGATGATAACGGAGAGGAGAGTGCCTGCGGCGCGTCCGCCGCGACGGGGTTGGGCGCCAAGAGGGACGGCGATCAGGGCAAAGACGAGACAGGCGGCGGGGAAAGCGAAACGTTGATGAAGTTCAACGCGGGCTTCGCGCCAGTTTTTGGAGTGGTCGTGGAGGAGGTCGGAGAAAGAGCGCTCGGGATTGCTGAGAACGCGCTCGGCAGCAGTACCGGCGGTGGTGACCTCGACGGGCCAGTCGGTGCGCTGAAAAGCGGTGAGGGAGTAGTGGTCGGGATCGGAGCGGGACAATTCATGGGTGGAGCCGCCGTTGAGGTGGAGCTCCAGCTTGCCCTCTTTGGGGTCGGCAATTACAATGGCGCTTTCCGCGAGAGTAATTTGCGATCCGCTTTCGGGGCCAGCTTGAGCGAGGAAGACACCATTCCAGCGGGTGCCACTGGGAGAGACGTCGTTGATGTAGAGGACCAAGTGGGGGAAGCGCTCGTCGAATACGCGGGGCTGGACTTGAAATGAGATCTGGGAAGTGAGCAGAGCGCCTTCAATCGTGCGGAAGGCGCGGAGGCTCGAAGGGGCCAGCCAAAGGGTCATCACGAGAGTAAGAAGCGCGCCGAGCAAGGCGAAAATCCCCACAGGAAAGAGAATGCGCTTGCGGCTGATGCCGAGGGCGGTGAGAGCGATGATTTCGCTGTCCATAGACATGCGGCCGAGGCCGAGCAGGACGCCAATGAGGACGGCCATGGGGATGGTGAAAACAAGGATGCCGGGGATGATGTAGAGGAAAAGGTCGACGATTTGGAGGCCGGAACCGGAGTGGCGGACGAAGAGTTCCATGAGACGAACGAGTTTGGGAACGAAAAGGACGAAGGTAAAGATAATCAGGCCGAGAAAGGCGTGGCGGACGACTTCACGGACGATGTAACGATCGAGGATGCGCATGTCGCGAAGGGTGAGTGTAACATGGGGATGGGATGGGACTTGTGAGGACGTGCCGGGCAGCGAGTGGCCGGCGGCCCAGTGGCCGGTGAAGAACGTTCGGGCGGAGGCAAGACGCGGAGGTTGAGATCCTTCGCGACAAACGGCACGTCCCTCAGGATGACAATTGTGATTACTGCGCTTGGAACAGGAAATCCACGTGGCCTGCGGCCGGAAGGAAAGGGCCAAAGCAGACGCGGGGGATACGCTGGAAAAAAAACGCTGAGAGAAGCGTCTCACCGCAGAGGATACCCTTGGTGAAAAGCACTCCGGGTAAGCAGAGAGCAAGCGGATGAACCGGATACATCTGGCGGTGTTATGGCATATGCACCAGCCGCAGTACAGGGACCCGGAGACGGGGGCGTACGTGCTGCCGTGGACGAGGCTGCACGCGACGAAAGATTATTGGGGGATGGTGAAGCTATGCGAGGAGTTTCCGAAGTTTCATGCCACGTTCAATATGGTGCCGTCGCTGTGCATGCAACTCGAAGAGTACGCGAGCGGGAAGTTTAATGATCTGTGGTGTACGCTGGCGTTCAAGAATGCCAACGAACTGACGAGGGAAGACAAGACGGAGATTCTGGCGCGTGCGTTTCAAGTGAACCATGAAAGGCTGATGTCGAGGTGGCCGCGGTTTGTGGAGTTGTACGAATGGTCGCGACCGGCGGGAGGAGCGCAGGCGCTGATTACATTTACGGCGAGGGACTGGCGGGATTTGCAGTTGCTGTCGCAACTAGCGTGGATGGATGAAGAGTGGTTCACGAAGGATGAGGTGGTTTGCCGGCTGGCGAACCGCGCCAAGGATTTCACGGAGAAAGACAAGGTGGATCTGAAAGCGAAGCAGTTGGAGTTGATCGGGCTGGTGCTGCCGACATGCAGAGAGGCGGCGGCGCGGGGCCAGGTGGAGATCAGCACGACGCCTTTTTATCACCCGATTCTGCCGCTGCTGTGCGATTCGGATATTGCGCGGGTGGCGAATCCGGGGACACCGTTGCCGCGGAGAGCGTTTCGAAGGCCGGAAGACGCGCGAGAGCAGCTGCGAAGGGCAAAAAAGTATCACGAGCGTGTGTTTGGAGCGAAGCCCGTGGGGCTGTGGCCGTCGGAGGGATCGGTGTCAGACCAGGCGCTGACGATCGCGGCGGAGGAGGGGTTCGAGTGGTTCGGCACGGATGAGGGCGTGCTGGGCCGGACGTTGAATGTGGGATTTTTCCGGGATTCGAGCGGGATCGCGGCGAACGCCGACCGGCTCTATGAACCGTGGAGGTTGCAGTTTGCGACCACGGGGATTACGGGATTGTTCCGGGACCACCATTTGTCGGACCTGATCGGATTCGTGTACAGCCGGATGGACAGCGGGGCTGCCGCGGCGGACTTGCACGGGAGATTGCGGCATATTGGGAATTCCGTGCGGGCGGACCATCCTTTGACGGTGTGCCTGTTTCTGGACGGCGAGAACGCGTGGGAGTACTACCCGGGGAATGGAAGGCAATTTCTGAGGGAGTTTTACAGGCGAATTAGTGACGATGGGGATTTTCGCGCGTTGACGGCGGGCGAAACGATTGCGGCCGCGGGGAACGTGCCGACCACGCCGGGAATTTTTCCGGCATCGTGGATCAATGCGAATTTTGATGTGTGGATCGGGCACCAGGAGGACGTGACGGCGTGGGATTTGCTGTGGGATGCGCGGGAGGCGCACGCGCGGGCGTCCGAGGCGCTTGCGAAGAAGAGGCCCAACGCGCCAAGTCCGGAAGGATTGGCGGAGGCGCAGGAATCGCTGATGGCGGCGGAAGGAAGCGACTGGTGCTGGTGGTATGGACCGGAACACAGCACGGCGAACGACGAGGAGTTTGACGCGCTCTACCGGAAGCATTTGACGGGAGTGTACCTGGCGCTCGGCCAGGTGGCACCGGAGGAGTTGGCGAAACCAATCAAGAGGAAGCCGGAGCGGGCGTACCAGTTGCCGCCGTCGGCGAATTTGAAGATCAAAGTGGATGGAGTGGATTCGAGTTATTTCGAATGGCTGGGAGCGGGAGTGTATTCGCCGGAACGGCGCGGCGGTTCCATGCACGGGCGGGTTTATTATCTGCGGGAGTTGCGGTACGGTTTCGAGAACGAGCGATTCGTGGTGAGGGTGGACTGTTTTCAGGACAGCCTGGCGGAGCTGGAGGACCCGGAGTTCCGGATTATTCTGGGAGGATCGGAAGAGCTGACGGTGGTGGTGAATCTGGAACGCGGAAGGATGAAGGAGTTTGCGGTGGAGAAGAGCCGCGTGTGTTTGCTGGAACCGGCGTCGCTGGCGGCGGCAGCGTTTAAGAGGACGCTCGAGGTGGCGGTTCACAAAACGGCGTTGGAGTTGAAGGGGTTGAACCGATTCCGGCTGGGAGTGGCGCTGTGGCACGGTGGGTTGCCGATTGATGTGTTGCCGGCGGAGGGATTTTTGGAGGTGTTGTTGGGGGAAGAGAATTCGGCGTGGGGGTTCGAGTAGGGAAGTGCCGGTGGCAAGTGCCCAGCCGGGGCAATCGTGGAAATGAAGTCGAGACTCAAAAGGGAGCTACAATCGCTCCGCTTCGAGGCGAAAAACCCGCCAAACTCTTCGCCTGGTGGCGGCAGGTACGAGGGGTGGGGGATTGCTCACACCTGTACGAGCGTACTATGGAAGAGGCCGAAGTTAACCTGAAAAAATGAAGAAGCGTGGGAGCCCGGCGCAGGGTGAAGTCCGTCCTTTGGCGGAAGTGGAAATGTGCCCGAAGAGTTCGGGAGAGAAGGTCGAAAAACGTGTCCACTGCAACGAATACGGTTGGAAACGCACGCGAAACCAGCAGCAAAGAAATCATTACATCGGCGAGGCCGAACCCGATAGCCGCCGAAATTCCGGTGAATGCCTCGGGGACCCGCCCGAAGAGCGGAGGCACCGAGCGCGAGCTTTTTTCGGAAGATACCGAGACGGTGTTGACGTTCGAAGACGGGGCGGTGATCCGGCTGCTGGCGCCGGTGACGCCCGGGCAGTTGATCTTTCTGACGAACCTGGTGACGAACCAGGAAGTGGTGTGCGAGGTATTGCGAAAGAGGCTGTTGAGACCTGCGGGCTGCTACGTAGAGTTGCAGTTTACCGAGCACAAGAAAGGGTTCTGGGACACACCGCAAGCGGGCCAGGGGCAAACGGCAGCAACAAAGAGAGCGGAGACGGTTGATCCGTCGAAGAAGTCATTGGAGACGCTCGTGTCGGAGGTGAAGGAGCTTCTGGCAAAGAAGCCCGCGCCCGAAAGGAACGCGGCGGCAGAGACGACGCCGACGGATCAGGTTGAAGGGAAGGCTGCGGAAGCCGAGTCCGACGACGCGTCGGACGATTTGCTGCCCAAGCCCGAGCTGGACTTCTCGCAGGTGCCGAGTGCGGCGCGTGCCAAGCAGGCTGACCCGAGGCTCCTTCAAAAGCCAATTCCGGTGGTTGGGGCGACGACACGGAAGCTGGCATGGGCGTTGATGGCGGTGGTTTTGCTGGGAGTGGGAGCGAGGTACGGGCACTGGGTGGACTTTGCGCCGCGGCCAAAGGCCGAGGCAGTGAAGCCGTCAGGGCAACCGGAGAGCGTGCCGCAGACCGAGTCTACGCAGGTTGGGGCGAAAGATGCAGCTACGAAGAGAGGAGCAGGGGAAGAGACCACGGCGGCACGGAACGGAACAGCCGCGGCAGCACCGGCAACGGGTGCCATAGCGGAAAAATCGGCACTGGAGGCGGGGAAGGTACATGCGGAGAGCGCCGAGCCGCCAACAGCGCCAGGGAACGAATCGGCAGCGGAGACGGCGAAAGCGCAGCCGGGTACGAAGGCAAATGAACGAAGGGGCAAGTCCGAGACGAGCGCGACCGTGCAGGCGAAAGTACCAGCGAAAGCTGCGGAACCCAAGGGCGAAGGGCCCCTGGTGCCGGCGAAATTGTTGAAGTCGGTGAATCCGGTGTACCCGCCGGATGCGATGCGGGGCTTTATCACGGGAGACGTGAAGGCAGAGGTGGAGGTAGAGCCAACGGGGCATGCAGGGGACGTGAAGGTGCTATCGGGGCCGACGCAGCTCCGAGAGGCGGCGATGGAGGCGGTGAAGAAGTACCAATTTTCGCCGGCGACGCGGGGTGGGAAAGCGGTGCCGTCGAAGGCGATTGTTACGGTG
>Ga0306926_10008770_pt1 | contig 11084 bp, 8 predicted proteins | sample flu12Cox44000178_FD_203759 | JGI IMG/M metagenome (GOLD analysis project Ga0306926, IMG submission 203759) | Lab enrichment of tropical soil microbial communities from Luquillo Experimental Forest, Puerto Rico - flux8day.12C.oxic.44.000.178 (v2)... | ecosystem: Environmental > Terrestrial > Soil...
AAACTGCATGGCCAGTAGATACATCTCGGGGCTGCGCGCCCGCGAAGCTTCCGGCTTCAGCAGCCGCACGCGGTCAAATCGCCCGCGGGCCTCCTTGAGCAGCTCCGCGAACCCCGAGCCCTGAAACACCTTGATCAGGGCGTGCCCGCCCGGCTTCAAGACGCTGCCCGCCATCTCGAGCGCCAGCTCCGCCAGATGCATCGAGCGGGGCTGGTCGATGGCGTCCACGCCACTGAAGTTCGGCGCCATGTCCGAGAGCAGCACATCCACCTGCCGGCCGGGCAGGAGCCCGAGAACCTGGTCGAAGACCTCCGGCTCGCGGAAGTCACCCTGCACGAATTCGACTCCTGGCAGCTCCGGCATCGGCAGGATATCCGTCGCGATCACGCGTCCCTTCCCGCCCACGCGGCGCGCGGCGTACTGGCTCCAGGCACCGGGTGCCGCGCCGAGATCGAGACATACCGCGCCGGGCTTCAGCAGCCGCGCACGCCGGTCGATCTCCTCGAGCTTGAACACCGCCCGCGAGCGCCAACCCTCGCTCTGCGCCTTCTGAACGAAAGGATCGGCGAAGTGCTCCTTGAGCCAGCGGCTGCTGCTACTGGAACGCCGCTTCATCGATAGGGCCACTGCATCAGTGTGGAGCTCCGCTGGCGCGCATAAGTTCCACCTCTACAATGCCGCAATGGAGCACGTCCCGCACAGCGCCGGCGCACCGGCAGGCGCCGAGCTCTCCGAGCGCCAGCGCCGGCACCTCCGCGGGCTCGCACACGCGCTGAAGCCGGTCGTCCGTCTCGGCAACGCGGGACTCACGCCCGCGGTGGTGGCTGAGACCGCGCGCGCGCTCGAGGATCACGAGCTCATCAAGGTCAAGGCCCCGGGCGGGGACCGCGCCGGCCGCGATGCGCTCTTCGCCGCGCTCGCCCGCGACACCGGTAGCGCGCTCGTGCATCGCATCGGCAACGTAGCCGTGCTCTATCGGCCGCACGCTGAATTGCCGCGCATCGTGATCCCCGATCGTTGAGGCGGCCGGACGGCGCCGCTCAGGCGAGCCGCACCGCCACAATCTCGTAGGAGCGGGTGCCACCCGGTGCTGCCACGTCCACCACCTCTCCCTCGGACTTGCCGACCAGCGCCCGGGCAATGGGCGATGTGACTGAGATGCGCCCGGCGCGGATGTCCGCCTCGTCCTCGCCGACCACCTGGTAGGTGACGCGCGCCCCATCGGCCTGGTCCTCCAGCTCCACCGACGCCCCGAACACCACCTTGCCGGTATTCGGCAGCCGCGCCGGGTCGATCACCTCCGCGCTCGCGAGCTTGTGCTCGATCTCCTTGATGCGCCCCTCGATGAACCCCTGCTGCTCGCGCGCCGCGTGGTACTCGGCGTTCTCCGAGAGATCGCCGTGGCCGCGTGCCTCGGCGATCGCCTTGATGATGGCCGGGCGCGCCTCGGACTTGAGGCGCTTGAGCTCGGCGCGCAGCGTCTCGGCGCCGCGCAGCGTCATCGGTGTGCGCTTCATGTGGCGAGCGCCTCGGCGTGCAGATCCTGCAGGCGATGCACCTCGACCTCATCGAGGTGATCGAGTGCCTCGCAGGCCGCGAGTCCCGCGGCGATCGTCGTGTAGTAGGTGACGCGGTGGTGTACCGCCTCGCGGCGGATCGAGTTCGACTCGCGGATGGCCTGCTTGCCCTCGGTGGTGTTGATGATGAGATCGATCTCGTCGTTCTTGATCATGTCGACGATGTGTGGCCGCCCCTCGCGCACCTTGTTGACGGGCCGGCACGGCACCCCCGCCTCGGCGAGCGCGCGCGCAGTGCCGGCGGTCGCCACCACCTCGAACCCGCGCTCGATCAGCTTCTTCGCGAGCGTCACTGCCGACGCCTTGTCGCGATCGCGCACGCTGATGAAGCACACGCCCTGGCGCGGCAGAACGACCCCGGAGCCGCTCTGCGCCTTGGCGTAGGCCTCGCCGAAGGTGCGCCCGGTGCCCATCACTTCGCCCGTCGACTTCATCTCCGGCCCGAGGATTGGGTCGGCCTCGGGGAACTTGACGAACGGGAACACCACGGACTTCACCGAGAAATAGGCCGGTACGCGCTCGATCGCCCCGACCAGCTGCTTGAGCTTGTGTCCGGTCATGACGCGCGCGGCGATCTTGGCGAGCGCGAGCCCCGTCGCCTTGGAGACGAAGGGCACGGTGCGCGAGGCGCGCGGGTTCACCTCGAGCACGTAGATGACGCCCGCCTGGATGGCGAACTGCACGTTCATCAGCCCGACGACGTTCAGCGCACGCGCGAGCTTGCGCGTCTGCTCGCGCAGCTCCGCCTGCATCTCGCGCGTGAGACTCGCCGGCGGCAGCGAGCAGCTCGAGTCCCCGGAGTGCACCCCGGCCTGCTCGATGTGCTCCATGATGCCACCGATCAGCACGTCCTCGCCGTCGCACACGGCATCCACATCGACCTCGACCGCAAAGTCGAGGAAGCGATCGAGGAGCACCGGGCTGTCGTTCGACACCTGCACGGCGCTTCCCATGTAGCCGCGCAGATCCTCCTCGTTGAACACGACCTCCATGGCGCGGCCGCCGAGCACGTAGCTCGGGCGCACCACCAGCGGAAACCCCACCTCGCGCCCGAGCGTGACCGCCTGCTCCTCATCACGCGCGGTGGCGTTCGCCGGCTGCTTCAGTCCGAGCTTCTTGACCAGTGCCTGGAAGCGCTCGCGGTCCTCGGCAATGTCGATCGAATCGGGCGAGGTACCGATGATCGGCGCCCCAGCCGCTTCGAGCGCGCGCGAGAGCTTGAGCGGGGTCTGGCCGCCGAACTGCACGATTACTCCCTCGGGCTTCTCCACCGCCAGGATCTCGAGCACGTCTTCCAGGGTGAGTGGCTCGAAGTAGAGACGATCGGAGGTGTCGTAGTCGGTCGAGACGGTCTCGGGATTGCAGTTGACCATGAGAGTCTCGAAGCCGTCCTCGCGCAGCTGCAGCGCGGCGTGCACGCAGCAGTAGTCGAACTCGATGCCCTGGCCGATGCGGTTGGGACCGCCGCCGAGGATCATGATCTTGCGGCGGGTGGTCGGATTCGCCTCGCATTCCTCCTCGTAGGTCGAGTACAGGTAGGCGGTGGAGGTCGCAAACTCGGCCGCGCAGGTATCGACACGCTTGTAGACGGGTCGCACCTTCAGCTCGTGGCGCTTCTCGCGGATCGCCTTCTCCGGCATCTCGAGGAGGTGCGCGAGACGGCTGTCGGAGAAGCCCTTGCGCTTGAGAAACCGCAGCCGCTCGGCGGTGAGCGCGCGGAACCCATCCTCGGGCACCTTGGCCTCCTCCCGCACCAGCTCCTCGATGTGCGCGAGGAACCACGGATCGATGCGGGTGAGCTCCGCGATGCGCAGCAGCGGCCAGCCGGCGCGGAACGCGTCGGCGACGTACAGCAGACGGTTCGCGCCCGGCGCGCGCAGCTCGTGCGCGAGGCGGTCCTGGTTCTCATCCGAGAGTGGCATCGGCAGCTGCGGGTTGAGCCCATCGAGCCCGGTCTCGAGCCCGCGCAGCGCCTTCTGCAGTGACTCCTGGAAGGTACGGCCGATCGCCATCACCTCGCCCACCGACTTCATCTGCGTCGTGAGGCGGTCATTGGCGGCCGGGAACTTCTCGAAGGTGAAGCGCGGAATCTTCACTACCACGTAGTCGATCGAGGGCTCGAAGGACGCCGGAGTGGCGCCGCCGGTGATCTCGTTGCGCAGTTCATCGAGGGTGTAGCCGACGGCGAGCTTGGCGGCGATCTTGGCGATCGGGAAGCCGGTCGCCTTGGAGGCGAGCGCGGAAGAGCGCGACACGCGCGGATTCATCTCGATCACCAGCAGCCGCCCGTCCTCGGGGTTCACCGCGAACTGCACATTCGAGCCGCCGGTATCGACGCCGATCTTGCGCAGCACCGCGATGGCCGCATCGCGCATGCGCTGGTATTCCTTGTCGGTGAGAGTCAGAGCAGGCGCGAGGGTGATCGAGTCGCCGGTGTGCACGCCCATCGGATCGAGATTCTCGATCGAGCAGACGACGATGCAGTTGTCGGCGTGGTCGCGCACCACCTCCATCTCGAACTCTTTCCAGCCGATCACCGACTCCTCGAGCAGCACCTCCCCGGTCGGGGAGGCGTCGAGGCCGCGGGCCACGATGTCCTCGAGCTCCTCGCGGTTGTAGGCGATGCCGCCGCCGCTCCCGCCGAGAGTGAACGACGGGCGCACCACCACCGGATAGCCGATTTCGCCGGCGATGGCGAGCGCCTCATCGAGGCTGCGGGCGATCTGTGACTGTGGGGTCTCGAGCCCGATCTCGCGCATGGCGTTACGGAACAGCTCGCGGTCTTCCGCCATGTCGATGGCGGCGCGCGAGGCGGCGATCAGCTCCACGTCGTATTTCTCGAGCACCCCCTCGCGCACCAGGTCGAGCGCGGTGTTGAGCCCGGTCTGCCCGCCCATGGTGGGCAGCAGCGCATCCGGGCGCTCCTTCTCGATGATGCGCGCGACCGTCTGGGCATTCACCGGCTCGATGTAGATGGCATCGGCCATCTCGGGGTCGGTCATGATGGTCGCCGGGTTCGAATTGACGAGGATGACGCGGAAGCCCTCCTCGCGCAGCGCCTTACAGGCCTGGGCGCCGGAGTAGTCGAACTCGCACGCCTGGCCGATGACAATGGGGCCGGCGCCGATGATGAGGATGCTGTGGATGTCGGTGCGCTTCGGCACTTGGCTCAGCGTCCGCCCGCCTTCTGACGGCGCAGGTTCTCTTCGGCGACCTTCAGCTGCGCCTGCAGGCGACGCAGCATCAGCTGATTGAAGCGATCGAACAGCCCCGTCAGATCGTGTGGGCCGGGGCTCGCCTCGGGGTGTCCCTGGAAGCCGAACACCGGGCGCTCCTGGAAAGCGATCCCCTGCAGCGAGCCGTCGAAGAGCGAGCGGTGCGTCGCGCTCACGCCTTTGGGGAGCGTCTCCTCATCCACTGCGAAACCGTGATTCTGACTCGTGATGAACACCCGGCCGGATTCCAGCTCCTGCACCGGATGGTTGGCACCGTGGTGCCCGAATTTCATCTTCACGGTGCGGGCGCCCGCGGCGAGGCCGAGGATCTGGTGGCCGAGACAGATGCCAAACACCGGCAGGTCCGTCTCAAGGAAGCGTTGTGTCGCCTTGATGGCATACGTGCAAGGCTCGGGATCTCCCGGGCCGTTCGAGAGGAATATGCCGTCGGGCTCGAGTGCGAGCGCCTCCTCGGCCGAAGTCTGTGCCGGCACGACCGTCATGCGACAGCCGCCATCGGCGAGGAGCCTGAGGATGTTGCGCTTGATGCCAAAGTCGTAAGCCACCACGTGCAAGCGCTGATTGGCGCGGATCGGCACATGTGCGGGGTCGGGCCAGAGCGTGCCTTCGTTCCACTGGTAGGTGCGCTTCGTGCTCACCACCTTGGCGAGATCCATGCCCTTGAGGCCCGGGAACTTGCGCGCCGCCTTCACGGCGGCGCCCTCATCGACCTGATCGCCGGTCATGATGCATCCGGCCTGGGCGCCCTTCTCGCGCAGGAGTCGTGTGAGCTTGCGCGTATCGATGCCGGCGATCGCAACCACCTTGCCGCGCTCGAGGAACTCCCGCAGCGACTCGTTCGCGCGCCAGTTGCTCGAGACCGGCGGCAGATCGCGGATCACGAGGCCGGCCGGATACACCTGGGCGGATTCCAGATCCTCGGGCGTCGCTCCCGTGTTACCGATGTGCGGGACGGTGAGCGTGACGATCTGCCGCGCGTAGGAAGGGTCGGTGAGAATTTCCTGGTAACCGGTGAGGGCGGTGTTGAAAACGACTTCGCCTGTGGTGTTGCCCTTCGCTCCGATCGACTGGCCGCGGAAGATCGTTCCATCAGCCAGCGCGAGCACCGCAGGTACGCTCACGTGATCACTTCTCCCTGACGCAGATACACAAAGCGGGAGGAGTTCTCATCGAACATCCTCCCGCCTTGCATGGACTAACCCGTACACGGATTAGGCGGAAATTTTACGGGCGATTCGGGCGATGTGTCCACGGAAAATTCCGCCCTCGCCGGCTCCCGGGAGACTTCTCTCACGGTCGCGGATATATCGCTAAGCCTCTGTTTTAAGAGAGAGAAAGTCACGCATGTTGTAGCGCCCGGGTGGCCGCGACGAGAGCCAAAGCGCTGCCGAGAGCGCGCCGCGGGCAAAGATGGCGCGATCGTGTGCCCGATGGGTCAGAGTGAGCTCCTCGCCCGCACCGCAAAAGAGCACGGTGTGCTCCCCGACGATGTCCCCGGCCCGGAGAGAGGCGAGCCCGATATCCCCGTCCCTGCGCGGCCCGGCAGCGCGCCCGGGCGTACTGGCGCCCTCCGGGGCGGGAACCCCACGGGCCTCCGCCGCCACGCGCGCCAGCGAAAGCGCGGTGCCCGAGGGTGCGTCCTGCTTGAGGCGATGATGAAGCTCGAGCACGTCGATATCGAAGCTCGCCGGCAAGGCCCGCGCGGCGATGCGCGTCAGCTCGGAAAGCAGGGCGACGCCCAGACTGGTATTCGGGGCGACCAGCAGGGCCACCTCGCGCGCCGTCGCGTCGAGTTCCGCATCGAGCCGCGCTTCATAACCGGTCGTGCCGAGGAGAAGCGGCTTGCGCGCCGCCCGGCAGGCGGCGAGCGAGGCAGCCGCTGCGGTGGCGGTGCTGAAATCGAGGGCCACATCGGCCTGGGTCAGTGCGGCGGGCAGGTCGCTCGTGATGGGAAGGTTCGTGGCGCCGATCCCGGCCACCTCACCCGCGTCGCGCCCGAGGGCGAGGCTCCCGGGGGAGGCGATTGCGCCGGTAATGATCAGCTGCGGGAAGGCAGGCGCTGCACGCAATAGTGCCTGCCCCATGCGCCCGCTCACTCCAACGATCACAGCACGCGTGAGGGGCTTGTGCGGGGCAACACTGCTCACGGAATCTCAGCCTTTCCCGGATGACCCCGACGCAAAGAACCGCCGTACCCCATCGAGGAAGCCGTTCTCGCGCGGGGCATGGCGTGTGGCGTGAGCCTTGAGGGATTCCTCGAGACGGTGAATGAGGTCCCGCTGCTCGGCGGACAGGTGTACCGGGGTCTCCACCACCACGCGGCAAAAGAGGTCCCCGCGTGATCCGCCGCGGACAGGCTTTACGCCCTTGTCACGCAGACGGAACACCCGGCCGGACTGAGTCTCCGCGGGAACCTTGAGCGCCACATCGCCCTCGAGCGTGGGCACATTCACCGTGCCGCCCAGAGCGGCGGTGGCGAAGCTCACCGGAACCTCGCAGCTCAGGTGCACCCCGTCGCGCTCGAAGATCGGGTGCTCACGGACGTGGATCTCCACATAGAGGTCCCCGGGCGGACCGCCGTTGCGTCCTGCCTCGCCCTCGCCGCTGAGGCGCACACGATCCCCGGTGTCGACACCCGCGGGCACCTTGACCGAAAGCGTACGGCTGCGCCGCACACGGCCCTGGCCGAGGCAGGCATCGCAGGGGTTGCGGACGATGGTGCCGGAGCCGCGGCAACGCGGGCAGGTCTGCTGCAGCTGGAAGAAGCCCTGGGCGATGCGCACCTGGCCGGCGCCCCCGCAGGTCTCGCAGGTGGTCGGGGTACTGCCTCTCGCGGCGCCGGTGCCGTGGCACACGTCGCACTCGGCGAGCCGCTCCAGGGCGATCTCGACCTGGTGACCAAACACCGCCTGCGACAGATCGAGCTCCAGCTCGTAACGAAGGTCCGCGCCCCGGTAGACCTGGGAACGCCCACCGCGGCGGCCGCCGCCGAAAATGTCGCCGAAGACATCACCGAAGATGTCGCTGAAGGTATCGGCACCGAATCCGCCGCGGCCGGCAGCGCCGCGTGCAGCCGCCTCGACGCCCGCGTGGCCGTATTGGTCGTAGGCCGCCCGCTTCTGCGGATCGGTCAGTACCTCGCAGGCCTCCTTCGCTTCCTTGAAGGACTCCTCCGCCTCCCGATCGTTGGGATTGCGATCGGGGTGATATTTCATGGCCAGGCGACGATAGGCCTTCTTGATCTCCGCCTCGGTCGCCCCCCTCGGTACGTCGAGTACCTTGTAATAGTCGCGCTTCGCCATGGAGCGGCTTTAGGAAGCCTTTCGTCCCTGGTCCTTGACCTCCTCGAACTCCGCGTCCACCACATCTTCGCGGCCCGCCCCGGCACCGCTACCGCTCTGTGCGCCAGCACCGGCGTCGGCCTGCGCGCCAGACCCGGCTCCGGCCGGTCCCGCCTCGCCCGCCGCGTAGGCCCGCTGGGCGATGCCCGCCGAGGCCTGCGCCAGCGCCTCGCTCTTCTTGTCGATGACCCCACGGTCATCGCCCTTGAGCGCAGTGCGCAGATCGGAGACTGCGCTCTCAACCTTGGCGCGCTCGCTGGCGTCGACCTTGTCGCCGAGATCCTTGAGGGATTTCTCCACGGCGTGGATCAGGGCGTCCGCCTTGTTGCGCGACTCCACTAGCTCGCGGAAGCGCTTGTCTTCCTCGGCGTGGGCTTCGGCGTCGCGCACCATGCGCTTGATCTCGTCCTCGTTCAGTCCGCTCGAGGCCTTGATGACGATCTTCTGCTCCTTGCCGGTGGCCTTGTCCTTCGCGGACACATTCAGAATTCCGTTGGCGTCGATGTCGAAGGACACTTCGATCTGTGGCATGCCGCGCGGAGCAGGCGGAATGTCGGCGAGGTCGAACTTGCCGAGCGACTTGTTGTCCGCCGCCCGATCACGCTCGCCCTGCAGCACGTGAATGGTCACGGCCGTCTGGTTGTCGTCCGCGGTCGAGAACACGTTCGAGGCCTTGGTCGGAATCGTCGTGTTCTTCTCGATGAGCTTGGTCATGATCCCGCCGAGCGTCTCGATGCCGAGCGAGAGCGGGGTCACATCCAGCAGCAGGACGTCCTTCACTTCCCCTGCGAGCACGCCCGCCTGGATGGCGGCACCGACCGCGACCGCCTCATCGGGATTGACGTCCTTGCGTGGCTCCTTGCCGAAGAGGTCCTTGACGTACTTCTGCACCAGCGGCATGCGCGTCTGGCCGCCGACGAGGATCACCTCGGCGACATCGCCGACGGTGACACCCGCGTCCTTGAGTGCGGTCTTGCACGGCGCAACGGTCTTCTGCACCAGGTCCTCAACCAGCGATTCGAGCTTGGCACGCGTCAGCTTGATGTTGAGGTGCTTGGGACCTGAGGCGTCCGCGGTGATGTACGGCAGATTGATGTCGGTCTGCTGCGTCGAGGAGAGCTCGATCTTTGCCTTCTCCGAGGCTTCCTTGAGACGCTGCATGGCAAGGGGGTCCTTGCGTACGTCGACGCCGGACTCCTTCAGGAACTGCTCAGCGAGGAAATTGATGATGCGCAGGTCGAAGTCCTCACCGCCGAGGAAGGTGTCCCCGTTGGTCGAGAGCACCTCGAACTGCCGCTCGCCATCGACCTCCGCGATCTCGATGATGGAGATGTCGAAGGTGCCACCGCCCAGGTCGTAGACCGCGATCTTGCGGTCACCGCCCTGCTTGTCGAGGCCGTAGGCGAGCGCCGCGGCGGTCGGCTCATTGATGATGCGCTTGACCTCGAGGCCCGCGATGCGTCCGGCATCCTTGGTCGCCTGGCGCTGCGAATCGTTGAAGTAGGCGGGGACCGTGATCACGGCCTCCTTCACCGCCTCGCCGAGGTAGTCCTCGGCGGTTTTCTTCATCTTCATGAGCACGCGCGCGGAGATCTCCGGGGGCGCCATCTTCTTGCCCTGGACGTCGACCCAGGCATCGCCGTTGTCGGCCTTGGCGATCTTGTAGGGGACCATCTTGATGTCCCGCTGCACCACCTCGTCCTCGAACTTGCGGCCGATGAGGCGCTTGATGGCAAAAAGAGTGTTCTGGGGATTGGTGACGGCCTGGCGCTTGGCCGGCTGGCCCACCAGCACCTCGCCGTCCTTGGTAAAGGCGACGATCGAAGGAGTGGTGCGGTCGCCTTCGCTGTTCTCGATCACACGGGGCTTGCCGCCCTCCATGATGGCCACGCACGAATTGGTCGTGCCGAGATCGATGCCGATTACCTTAGCCATGGGTCACTCCGCCGGGGTTCTATAGGTCTGAATGGGTAATTCTGGGTCACTTCTTAGGGGTAGCCGGGGACGCTTTCAAGCCCGGATCCGGTACGTTTTTTGGTGCTCCACTCAGCCCGGGGCCCGCGCCACGATTACCCGGGCGGGCCGCAGCAGCCGTCCATTGAGCTCGTACCCGGGCTGCACCACTTTCAGCACCGAGTTCGGCTCGGCGGTGGTCGATTCCTGGGTCATCATGGCCTCGTGCCGCGCCGGGTCGAAGGGCTCCCCGATCGGGTCGATGAGCTTGACGCCGAGTTTCTCGAGCGCCCGCGAGAGCAGCTGCAGGGTCGCCTCCTGGCCCTCGCGCAGGCTCTTTACGTCCGCCCGGCCGGCATTCTGCACGGCGAGCTCGAGGCTGTCCTTCACCGGCAGCAGCTCCGCGGCGAACTTCTCCAGTCCGTAACGATTGGCGGCCTCGATGTCGCGCTGAGCGCGCTTGCGGACGTTGTCGAGCTCAGCCGCGGCGCGCACGTACTGCTCCCGGTGGTTCTTGGCGCGTTCGTCCGCCTCGGCCAGCGCCTGTTGCAGGCGCTCGAGCTCGACCAGCTGGGACGCGCTCTCGGGAAGGACGGTCGTGGTTTCCGCTCCGGTGGTCGCTGGTACGCCCCGCGCGGACTCGTTCGCACTCATCTCGATGGCCTCCAAAAGTCATGCCCGTCGTGAGCCGCCAGCGACCGCCGTCGGCTCGCCGGGGCACCCGGGGGGTGGGGGTCAGCGCCGCGAATTCAAGGCGGCGCCGAGCAGTTTAGCCGTCATGTCCACGATCGGGATGACCCGTTCGTAGGCCATGCGGGTGGGGCCGATGACCCCGAGCACGCCCACGACGGCGTCGCGGTCGCCATAGGGCGCGGTGACCACGCTGCAATCATCGAGGATACGGTATCCGGACTCGTGGCCGATGAAGATCTGCACGCCTTCGGCCTTGAGGCTTTGATCGAGCAGGTGCAGAAAGT
>Ga0306926_10008771_pt1 | contig 11084 bp, 11 predicted proteins | sample flu12Cox44000178_FD_203759 | JGI IMG/M metagenome (GOLD analysis project Ga0306926, IMG submission 203759) | Lab enrichment of tropical soil microbial communities from Luquillo Experimental Forest, Puerto Rico - flux8day.12C.oxic.44.000.178 (v2)... | ecosystem: Environmental > Terrestrial >...
CGTACTCATTCGGGGAACCGATGACGCGCAGGCCCTCCAGATGGATGCCCTTGATGAGATTGGGACCCTTGATATCCAGCCGGGCGATGAGCCGGATCTGCCTCATTGGTTTACATTTTTTCCCCAACGTATTGAACGTATCCTTCGCCGTACAGGATCTTGGAGACCGTGAAATCGCGATCGTAATGCAGCGGCGCAAAGAATTTCCGAATGTCCGAACGCCTAACAAATGAGCTCAACCGCCGAACATTGGTGAACCCTGCGCACGCATACAGAGATTCAACGAACGCCGGTGTGCACTCATTCGAGTACCATGTTGGCGCCTGAATGAAGTTCTGCAGGAAAACGCAAAAGTCCATTCCGAAAAGAGATCGCAGAAATTCTCGATCGAGCTTCTCGCCGGTATACCTGGCTGTGTCGTCGACAATTTTGTCGATGGTCTTCTGGAGACAAGCCGGATCGATGTTGTCGATAAAAGCTCTGAAGTCCGGATTGGTCCGGTAGTAGCCCCTGATGGCAGGGAAAATCACCCCCTGCATCAGGCCACCGCACGGACCCCACGATGTGTACAACGCTCCTCCAGCTTTGGTGACCCTGGCCCCCTCCATGAACCCCTTCGCGATTTCGTCCATATTTGCCAGATGGATCAGTACGCCGTTTATCGCGGTGAATTCGAAGCGTTTGTCATCGTATGGAATCTCGAGAACCGATCCGGGCTTGATCTCGAACTCGTCCGGTCCGAGGCCGTTCTTTAACAGTATGGCTTGCAGCGGCTGAATCCAGTCAGACCCTATGTCAATCCCATAACACTTGGCGGCACCAAGTGCGTGTAGCCGTGCCATCAACGCACCGACGTTCCCGCACCCGACGTCGATGACTTCCTTGCCCGCAAACCAGTCGCGCGGCATGCCGAACGTATTGGCTTCGTACATGCCGAATATGCGGCCGGCGGCGTCATGATCCGAGGAAATACGCTCATGTTGCTTTTGATAGATGTTGCGGGTGGCAACGTGGTGATCTGTCATTGGCTCTCCTGAGAGAACTTTAATGTCGCTTGCGTGTGGATCTCTGCCGACGGCAAGACCTCACGAGACAACTGCCTCAGGTGCGTAAACTGAACGCTTCAGCTTCCAGCTGCCGTTGGCACGCTCCCAAAGGTGATCTGAGCGCCAGGAATCCACAACTTCATTGAACTGTTGCTCGCTCAACGAGCAATATTCCAGGAATTCGCCAAAGTGTTTTTTGGGAAACTCGCCGTCAAAACGCTTCACGAGTGCCGCCCCCTCCTCACGAGTTATCTTGCCGTCCCTGATCTCGTGGGCAGCATCCGAAGTGGCCCTGCCGATGCCAAACTTGATATAGCCCATGTAGTAGTGAAACCCGTCAAGACAATCGTCAAGGCTCGCGTATTTTGAGTACGTGCCTTCGGAGCGCTCTGTATTCGGTGAAAATCCCGTATTTTCGACACAGTAATAAAAGTTCTCCTGCGGATCCCAACGTTTGTAGTAACCAAAGAAGTGTATCTTCGTGCGATTGCGCACGATCTCCTCGTATTGCGGTGCCATAAACGGCTGCAGATTCGCCTCCGATATACCGTGCTCCGTCCAGAAGGATGGCGGCAGGCCGGAGAAGTAATGCTTGTCGTGGTCATGGATGTCCCGGTCCGGGCGGAATGCGTTCTTCATATCTCCACCGTATTCGACTTCACCATTTTCTCCATACATGATCAGGGAGACGCCGTATTTGACGGCGATGTGCAAGGGAAAATTGGTCTGGCCGTAGATGAAGGGTTGGAACGGGTCGCCCAAATATTTGAAAGCAAGAGCGGTCAGCTGCCGCGTGACTTTGCCGTTGGGGGTACCGAGAATGTTGTCAAATCCGGAGGCGATAAAAGCATCAAGATTCCGGCGCCCAATCGCAGTCGCCTTGAGGGGGGACCAGGTGACGGTGAGCGGGTTCATGCCGTACTTGTTCTTGAGCTGGTGTGCGACGAATCCCCCATCCTTGCCTCCGCTGCACGGGACGATGACGTCGTAGGCGCCGTCGTTAATCCTTCGATAGCGATTGCACAACTCGATCAGCTCTTTTTCACGTTCACCCCAATCGACGTGGGCTCGTTTGTATTCGGCATAGTTGCAGGCCGAACATACCCCACGCTCATCGAAGCTGATGCGAGGCCGCTGATTTGAAACCGTACACTTGCGGCAAAATTTGACTTCGACTGGCAGCTTGTACTGCCCGATTACGTCTCGCTTTTCCACTGTGAGAAGGTCCTCAGTACTCTTGTCCGTTTGCCGAGTGTTGAACCACCTGAAACCTCAGGATCCCTGATGTGCGGCTAACGCGGCGGTTCGAGCGTTCGACCCGCCTGAGCGCGCTCCAAATCCGACTCGCGGCCCAAGTCGAGCCAGGGCTCGTGCATTGGATACACGATGGTGCGCCCGGCCCGCTCCTGCACGCGACTGAATAGGGTCGGCATGTCGCAAGGTTCCCCGGCATTCAGAGCGTCCAGCGCCTGGGGATCAAGCACATAGATGCCAGCATTGATGTGGCTCCGAGCGACGGGTTTCTCCTCGAAACCGACAATGTCGAGGCCCTTGATGTGAATGACCCCAAAAGGGTTCTGCCATTCATGCAACCGCACCGCCATCGTCGCAATCGCCGCGTGGCGGCTATGGAAATCCAGCAAATCGTCATAGCGGATGTCGGTAAGGACGTCGCCGTTGGTAACGACCATCGGAGCGGTCGGCCGAGGATTAAGCAGCCCAATAGCGCCCGCCGTCCCCAAAGGGTGCTGCTCACGCAGGTAACGTATATCAACCTGCCATCGGCTCCCGTCGCCGAAGTAATCCTCGATCATCTCGCCGAGGTAGTGAATCGCCAGGACAAAGTTCTGGAAGCCACTCGATCGGGCCCGCTCGATGATATGTTCGAGCATTGGCTTTCCGCTGACCGTGAGCAGTGGCTTGGGACACTTCTCAGTGTGCGGCCGCAATCGCGTACCTTGACCACCTGCCATGATGATCATCAGGTTTGTTCGGCGTGAGGGCGCGAGCATCTCGTCCCATACATGCAAGCCAACGACGTGGTGCCCGTCATCGACGATGGGTAATTGGCGGAATCGGTTCGCCTGCATCAGCTGCAGTACTAAGTCACGTCCGAAGCTTGGCGGCACGACTAGCGGCTCTCGCTGCATGATCGAGTCAACACGGCTACCCAGATCCAGTCCCCGCAGCAGCCCCCGGCGGATGTCTCCGTCCGTGACCGTTCCGAGCAGCACGCCATCTGCGGACACGATCAACGCGATCTGCAGACCGCTCTGATCCAGATTCCGAATGGTGTCCTGCAAGGTGGTGCCGGTCTTAACGAGGCTCTTGCGCCACGCGGCGGTGATTGGCTTTGCTGCCTCACTCACGGCTGAAAGAACACCTTCTTCACGATGCCTTCGAGGCGATGACTGCGCAGCACCGAGATTATCTTCTCGCTCGCGCCGCCCTCACCGTATGGATTGCGCGCAGCTGCCGCCTTCGTGCGAAATTCAGGCGAAAACAGCTCAGTCAACGCCGCGCCGATCGCGGCCCTCTCCGGCAGGCAATCAATCACGCTCGCGGCCTTGAGGCGGCCATTCTGCCGGTCGCCGACATTGACGGTTCCGACACGAAATGTCGGCGCCTCGGTGAGGCCACTCGAGGAGTTACCCACTACGCCGTCGATGCAGCGCAGGCACGAGAGATAACGCAGCTGCCCGAGCGATGTGAACGCATACGCATTGACCCGCCCGGCAACATACTGCCGCACCATTGCGCTGAGTGCGCGTCCTTCGCTGTCGGCGTTCGGCATGGTGAAGATAAGTTGCACGTCAGCAAACCCGTCCAGCGCCGCAAGCAGCTCACCCATCTGCTGCACGGAGCGTTCCTCATCGAGGGTTGCCGGGTGAAACGTCACCAGCAGATTCCTGGCCGCGAAGCGGATGCCGAGAGAAGCCTCGAGCGCCGCCCGTTCGAGGAGCTGCACCTTGCGGATGCCATCGGCGCCGAGTCCTCCCACCACAAAGACTCGCTCGGGATGCTCGCCGAGCTGAATTACGCGCTGCCGGTACTCCTCGGCAGCAACGAAGTGCAGGTGTGACATCTTGGTAATGCAGTGACGCATCGGGTCGTCGAACGATCCTTCGGTGACCTCGCCACCGTGCAGGTGCGCTACCGGAATGCGTGCGAACAGGGCAGCAGCGACGGCAGCGAAAATCTCGAATCGGTCGCCGAGCACGAGCACTATGTCCGGCTGCAGCTGCTGCAGGGCGTCGGCAAACGCGATGAGCCCGACTCCGGTGGACTTGGCAACACCTGTCGCGCCATCGGAGCTCAGCAGCACCTCGAGCTTGCGGTCGATGTGAAACCCGTCCGCTTCGATTTCGCGGTACGTCAGTCCGAACTCCGGGGAAAGATGACTGCCGGTCGCAATCAGTTGCAGGTCGAGATCGGAGCAGGCGCGGATCGCCTCCATCGGCCAGCGCAGCAGGCCGTATTCGGCGCGACTTCCGGTGACGACGCACACCTTGCGTGTCATAGCTCGATCAGCTCGTCCTGGGCGAAGTCGCGCGGCGCCATGCAGCCGAGCACTTCGTCCATACGCATGGGTGACAAGCCAGTTCCCGGCCGCTTGACGGTAAGGTTTTCCCGAGTGAACGGCTGACCCTTGGCGATGGCGCGTGCGGCAACCAGGGACTTGCGCACTACGGGCCGGTTGGTCGATTCGCTCGCGCTCGGCCGCTTCACGCCATCTCCGAGTGCGCGCTCGACGTTACGGATGGCTGCCACCATTGCCGCAAATTCGGACGGTTCGAGGCTCGCGCGGTGGTCGGGCCCGGGCATCTGCCGGTCGAGGGTCAGGTGCTTCTCTATCACCACCGCACCGAGTGCGACCGCGGCGATGGCAACTTCGATGCCCAGCGTGTGATCAGAGTAGCCGACCTGCACGCCGAAGGCGTCGCGAATGGTGAGCATTGCGCGCAGATTTACGTCGTCGACTGGCGTCGGATATGCGGTGTTGCAGTGAAGAACAGAGATGCGCTCGCGCGGGGTGCCGGCCTCCTCCAGTATCACAAGCGCCGCCTCGATCTCCTCCAGCGTCGCCATGCCGGTTGAGAGGATCAGCGCTCTGCGCAGCCCCCCAATATGGCGCAGATAAGGCAGATTCGTGATCTCGCCCGAGGGAATCTTGAGACGATCGAGGCCGAGCCCAGCCAGAAGATCGATGCTGGCCGTGTCAAAGCCGCTCGACAGGAACCCGATGCCATGTGCCCGGCAGTGCGCGATCAATTCCTGGTGCATGGCCGGCGTGAGTTCCAGGCGACGCAGCATGGCCTGCTGCGATTCGCCGGGGTCGCCGGCGGCGCGCTGGTAGTTCGCCTTGACGGCCTGCGCGGTAGCCAGTCGATCCGCGCTGAAAGTCTGGAACTTGACCAGATCTGCATCCGCCTGGGCAGCAGCATCTATCAGGCGGCAGGCCAGGCCCAGATCGCCGTTATGATTCACCCCAGCCTCGGCGATGATGAGCGTCCTCATGAGCGCTCGCCCCAGTTGGGCAGGTGCATGCCGGCGGTGCAGTCCTTCAGTACCCGCTGGCCCATGCCAATCACACAGCGCTCGCCGATCCGCACACCTTGACGCACGCACGAGTTGCTGCCGATGAAGCTGCCGACGCCAACGCGCACGCCGCTGTTGACCGCCGCGGCGGTAGCGATGTGACAATGGTCTTCGATCACCGCATCGTGCTCTACCAGCGACAGGGTGTTGAGAATGCAGTTGCGCCCGACCACCGCGCCGGCATTCACCACCGCCTCATGCATCACGATCGTGCCTGCACCCAGGGATGCGTGGCGTGAAACGTGCGCACGAGGTGACACGATGACCGGCAGCGTGCAGCCCTGAGACTGCGCCAGAGCGTAGAGGCGCATACGCTGCTCGGGGGTTTTGATCTGACCGATGGTGACCAGAGCGCCCGCGTGCTCGCGCCGGAGCCGCGGCAGCTCACCGTCGGTGCCCAGCACCGGATAGCCAAGCACGCTCGTGCCGACCTCGATGGGCAGACCAATGAGACCGCCGATGCGAAAGCCCCCGTGCAGCTCCAGCACATCGATGCACGCCCGCGCATGGCCGCCAGCACCCAGCAACAGAATCGATTCCTGTCTCTTCATGGAGGCGTGCCATGCTCGAGCTGCGGACTGCTCGGAAGGTTGATCAGCCGGCGCGCGAGCGATTCTGCAACCGTAAGCGGCATCCGCGGGCACCCGGCGAATGCCGGCAGACGATGCATCAGTGTCCAGGCGGGGCGGATCATCAGGCCGACGTCGTTGGCGGCCGCGAGCACCGCATCGCGTTCCGCCGCAGCCTGCTCCTTCAGCAGCAGCGTTTGTAGCCAATAGTTGCTGCGGCAGCCGGCGGGCTCGTCAAACAGTCGTACCTCCGCGATGTTCGCGAACGCCGATCGGTAGCGCGTGAACAGGCGGCGCTTGGCCTCGAGAAACCCTGGGAGCTGCTCGAGCTGAGCACAGCCGAGCGCGGCGTTGAGGTTGGGCATACGGTAGTTGTAGCCGATCTCATCGTGGTGGTATTCCCAGCGGTGCGGCACTTTCGCGGTGGTCGTCAGGTGCCGGGCGCGGGCGGCCAGATCGGCGTCATCCGTGAGGACCGCACCGCCGCCGCCGGTGGTAACGGTCTTGTTGCCATTGAAGCTCAAGGTTCCCATCACACCGAAGGTTCCGGTATGTCGACTTGCCACGACGCTACCGAGGGATTCGGCCGCGTCCTCGACGAGCGTGAGACGGAAATCATGCGCCACCGCGAGCAGGCCCTCGATGTCGGCCGGGTGGCCGAACACGTGCATCGGCACGAGCGCGCGCAGCACGCGACCGGTAGTGCGATTCACACATCGACCGCTGCGCAGCTCGGCGGCAGTACGCAGATAGTCGCGCAGGGCGCGCGGATCAAGCCCCAGAGTGCGTTCCTCACTATCCGCAAAGTGCGGCAGCGCCCCGCAGTAGCTGACGGCGTTGGCGGTCGCCACGAACGTCAGGGCCGGCACGAGCACTTCGTCGTTCTGTCGGACGCCCGCCAGGCGTAACGCAACATGCAGCGCGGCCGTGCCGTTCACGACCGCCACGACGTATCTGGCGCCAGTGAAGGTGGCGAGCTCGGCCTCGAAACGCTCGACGAATCGCCCCACGGAGGACACGAACGTCGAATCGAGGCACTCCTTGAGATAGCGCCACTCGTTGCCGGCGAAGCACGGCTCGTGCAGGGCTGCGCCCTGCGGGCCGACGACTGCACGTATCGCCGCGACCACCTGCGTCGCAAGAGTCGGCGATGCGAGCGCAGCACTCATACGCTGTAGAGCTGCGGCTTGTACCGCTGCAGGTTATGGGCCTGAGAGAACCAGGACACAGTCTGCGCGAGCCCCCGATGCAGGCCCTCGAGGCCACCGTACTGCGGCTGCCAGCCGAGCAGCTTGCGGGCCTTGTCGGTAGCAGCCCAGAGTCGTTCCACTTCGCTGCCGGGGGGACGCAGCCGCGCCTCATCGCTAACAATCTCAAGCTCCAGTCCCATCACCGAAGCAATCGCGCGCGCGGTGTCGCCGATCGAGATTTCAAAGCCGCTGCCGGTATTAATGGTCTCGCCGACGCAGTGCTCGCAGCGAAGTGCTGCCAAGAAGCCCGCCACCGTATCGGTCACGTAGCTGAAGTCGCGCGTGGGCTCCGTGGCGCCGAGCTTGATGCGACGCTGTCCGCTGGCGAGCTGCGTGATGATCGTGGGAATGACGGCGCGCGCCGACTGACGTGGGCCGTAGGTGTTGAACGGACGCACGATCGTCACCGGAGTCCCGAAGGAGCTGTAGAAAGACATCGCGATCTGGTCAGCCCCGATCTTGCTGGCCGAGTAAGGCGATTGCCCGTGCAGTGGGTGGAGCTCGGTCATGGGGACGAACTGTGCGGTGCCGTAAACCTCGCTGGTTGAGGTGTGTACCACGCGTGCTACGTCGAGGTCACGTGCTGCCTGGACGACGTTCAGTGTGCCCTTGATGTTGGTATCGACATAGGTATCAGGTGAGTGGTACGAGTAGGGAATGCCTATCAGCGCGGCAAGGTGCAACACCGCTTCGCAGCCCTCCATCGCCGTGCGCACTCCGTGCGGGTCGCGTACGTCGCCGGCGAAAACCTCGAAGCTCCCACGCAGGTCCTGCTCGCACTCGTCCAACCACCCCCAGGAGCCCTGGGAGTTATAGAGCACAAAGGCCCGCACCTCGTAGCCGGCGCGCACTGCCGCTTCCGTCAGGTGTGAGCCGATGAAGCCATCGGCCCCGGTTATGAGGATCCTGGAGGTCACCGCGTCCTGTGTGTGATGCGCACTGAGGCCAAGCACCTTCGGGCACGCTACCGCCCTGCGACGAGGCCTCACGGCCATCGCATCCCGCGCGGGTCGTGGGCCGCGCCATCAGCACGGCCCAAGCGCCCGGCACTGCACGGTCAGCGCCGCGCCTGCCGGTCCGCCTCGATCCGCAGCTGTTCAATCTCCGTCCTGAGCGCCTCGTACTCGCGAACCTTGCGCTGCAGGAAGCGCGCGGTGACGCGAGTCTTGGCGTCGATCCCGCGCGGGGTCAGCAGATACATGTAAGCGGTCTTGTTCCTGCTGTTCTTGAAGTTAGCGGCCTTGATCCAGCCCTTGTCCACCAGCGCCCGCAGGCAGTAGTTGACTTTGCCCAGGCTGATGCCGAGCTCCTTCGCCACCTCGCGTTGGCTGAGATGCGGGTTCGGCTCGAGGAGCTTGAGCAGCTTGTAGCGAACTTCTTCACTTAGCATGGCAAGACCCGTCAGTCTGATGCCGCAAAACGCTTCAGCGTTCAATCATTGAACGCAGCCCATTGGACGCCATCTGTTCCCGTCAGTCAAACCTCCTGCGGGAACTCCTGGAACCCGTCACAGTTGTGCGGGCAGCGCCACCCCCGCGACGCCACGCCGATGACGGCGCACGCGATCCACGATGAATGCGGCCACCGTTGCGACCGCAAACCCCACGGCAAAGCCGACCAGGGTCATCGTCAGCCGATGTGGAGCCACCTTGCGCTCTGGAGTAACCGCCGGATCCACCACCTCGAATGCATATTCGGTGCGACCGTTGGCGACCATCAACGTCTTGGTCTCGCCCTCGACCAGGCTGTACAGCACCTTGCGCAGCTCTACGACGTTGGTCTTGGCAATCTGGTCGTTGAGGTAGGCGATGTTGCGGGTGGCATCGTCGATAGCACGAGTACGGATCAGCTGATTGGCGAGTGCGACATAGGCGTTGGCCCATTGGGCTGCGGTGGCGGGGTCAGTCCAGTCGATGGATACGGTCGTCACTCCCTTACGCAAGTCCTTGCGGATCGTGAGCATGCCCTTCTTGAACTTTTCGACGGCGAGCCACAGCGAATTCTTGCCTGTGCCGCGCTGCAGCTCCGGCAACAATCCGTTACGTTTGATGAATTCTTCGGCGAGATAACGAGACTCGAGAACTGCGGCGTGCTCCTGGTTTCCGCTGAGATTGCCGCCCAGACTCAGTCCAGCCAGGGCTGCCAGGCCGCCCAACTGGTTGGTGAGCGATGACAGGCCACCGGTGCCGCGATCGCGCGCTTCGGCTACGACCACCTCGGCGCGAAAGATCGGCTTTGCGGTGAAGGCGAGAATACCGAAAAGGATCGCGCCGCCCGCACTGATCAGCGCCACCAGCCCTCGGTACTGCCACCACAATCGAAACAGGGCAGCGAGGTCGAACTCCTCTTCCGATCTCATACGGCCTGACGGAGCACAATACAGTCTGCCGGTACGCAGACTGGCGCCTTCTGTCCCAGCAGCTCGAGCAGCACGATCACGCGATCAGCGCCGGCTTCGCGCTCGAACACTCCTTCCAGCCCGTCCAGCGGGCCCCGCCATATCCGCACGGGGGCTCCCGGATTCAGCTTGATGCTGCAATTTAGGCGATGCAATCCAGTGACCGGATCCGCCCGCGCCTGCAGCTCGCGAATCACGCGCTCGGGAACGATGGTGTAGCAGGTTCCGAACCGCACGACACCACGCACGCCAGTTGTGGATGCCACCGGCGCGAGCGCCTGCCGTCCTTCATTCAGCTGTACAAACAGGTAGCGTGGAAACAACGGTGCAATGCGCTCGTGGCGGCGACCCGCGCGTCGCAGCGTCTGCACTACCCGTGGCAGATAGACTTTGTAGTCCTGCCGCGCAAGATTAGTGAGCGCCAGCGTCTCGCTGGCTGGTTTTGTATGAACGAGGTACCAACGGAGCATACTGGCGAAGGAAGAATTGGCCATACAGCCGCCAGCGAAACGGACCGGCGAAACGCCCTCGCGTTCAACCATTGAACGCTTGAGTCTAGGCAGCTTGGCCAGCACTGTCAATTTTGCTCACAACGTTGCCGCTGACGACCGACCGAGCATCAAGCTACGAAGTACGTGGCGCCGATGACTACCGATTGCCTGGGTGCGATGGCGGGCAAGCGCATGTTGCCGCCCGCGACCATACCTGTGCCGAGAGACTCGCCAGTGTTGCCATCACAGATGTGTACCTGTGACGATTTGGCGACAGCCACGGCGGGCAAACCTGTCAGAGCCGCTCCTGCCGCACACTCGAGCGAAGTCGTGGCGGTCAGAGTCACCCCGAGCGTGACCAGCGGCCCATGGAATACGCAACATGCCTCGCTGATTGTCAGGTGTCCGCGGATTTTCAGATTGTCAGTGCCCGGATACCAGGTCTTGCGCGCTGCTCCGGAATCAATCCAAAAATCGTGCTCACGCGTCCCGATCATCCAACGGCTCGAGTCTCCGATAAGCGTATTGCGCCGGGAAGTGCCGATCGACAGCGGCAGTGCACCCGCGCTGATGGTCGAATTCTGCACTATGCCAGCCGATAGACCGCCGAGGGTGCGCTCCTTGAGATTACCGATATGGAAATTGTCCAGCGTCGTGCTCGGCGCACAGAAGATCGCGTATTTTCCGTTGGGGAGATAGCAGCCGTCGACGGTCCATCCGGTAGCCGTATT
>Ga0306926_10008772_pt1 | contig 11083 bp, 10 predicted proteins | sample flu12Cox44000178_FD_203759 | JGI IMG/M metagenome (GOLD analysis project Ga0306926, IMG submission 203759) | Lab enrichment of tropical soil microbial communities from Luquillo Experimental Forest, Puerto Rico - flux8day.12C.oxic.44.000.178 (v2)... | ecosystem: Environmental > Terrestrial >...
ACTCGATCCTGGTTCGGCTTTAGCCCATGAATTCCTTGGCAACGCCTACGAAAAAAAGCAAATGCAGAAGGAAGCTATTGCCGAATGGAGCAAAGCTTTGCACCTCAGCGGAGTGGATCAGAATGCCTCGCTCCTCGAACGCACTTATGCCAAGTCGGGCTTTGATGCCGCCATGCACGCACTGGCGCGAAAACGATTGGAGTGGTTCAAAGAAAAAACCGCGCGTGGCGAGTACGTCCCGGCTGTTGAGTACGTCACTGCCTACATGCGATTGGATGACAACGAGCACGCCTTCGCCTGGCTGGCAAGGGCCGTTGAAGAACGCAACCGGCTTGCGTTTGAAATCAAAATCAATCCGCTGCTCGATCCGTTACGCAGCGATCCGCGCTTCGAGAACATCGCCGCCTCACTCACGCCGAAACAATAGAGCGAAAACTTTTCGGACAACTTCCGCTTACTCCGAGAAGCTCGCGCATTCGGACAGCAATAGTCGCTCTGCCGCCAAGCTCGCCCGCCGTTACTTATGTTCGGCGCCGACCACCTTTTGCACTAACGCCTCAAAACGCGGATCGCCTCGCAGCGGATCGAGCAACGGATCAACTTTAATAAAGTTAACATCCATGTCCTCGTGGCCCACCACACCCTGCTCCAACCATCGAACCGCTTCTTCCCGATTTCCAAGACTCAGATGGAGCAGCGCACGCCAGAATGCTCGCACGTTGCGGTTCCGGCTGAGTTCTTCCAGTTCAGCCAGCATTTGCACAGCCGCCTCTTTGTCGCCTGATTGCGCTTTGGCAGCTGTGAGCAGCACCCGAGCACGCAGATTGTTGTCGGTCAACTGCTGCGCCTTTGTGTATTCAGCGATCGCGGCCGGCAGGTCCCCCTTTACTTGAAGCGCCATACCCAGAGTATAGTGGGCGTAGTAAAATGTCGGATCAATCTCCAGAGTCTGGCGCAACTGCGCGATCGCTTCACCGTAGCGACGCGCGTTGATCATTGTGTACCCCAAGTCCGCGTTGATAATGGGCGAGAGTGGATCAAGTTCGATGGCGCGTTTGCCCTCGGCGATCGCTTCATCGAACCGGCCGAGGGCCGCGAGCGGGGCGCGTCCATACCACTGGTGCGCGGTCGCGTAATTGGGGTTTAGCGCAATCGCGCGCTGAAATTCCGATATCGAACCAAGCATATCGAAGTCATACCACAACACCCGAGCAAACCCGGTGTGCGCCTCCGCTAGCTTGTCATTCAGTTGCAGCGCTTTTAGCGCAGCAATCTTCGCTTTCGGGAATGCCTCCGATGGTGCCGTCGCCGTGTAGAATGGCAGAACAACGTAAGCCTCAGCCAGTCCGGCATAAGCCAGGGCATAGTTCGGGTCGAGTGCAATCGCCTGCTCATAAAATGCGATCCCCTGCCGGAGATTCTCGCCACCACGTTTGCTCCAAAGCAATCGGCCTTTGAGATAAAGGTCGTAGGCCGTCAGATTGCTGGTCGGCTGGGCCGCTATCATTTGCTTTTCACCACCGGTCAACTTGGCCTGCAAGGTGTCGGCAATCTTCGAAGCAATGTCACTCTCCACCGCAAAAATGTCGGTCAGCTTGCGGTCGTAAATGTCTCCCCAGAGATGGGCGTCGTTGATCGCGTTGATCAACTGTACGTTGACCCGCACCTGATCAGCTGCTTTTTGCACACTGCCCTCAAGAATGTTGGCAACACCAAGCTGCTTCGCGATCTCACGCAGATCTCCGGAAGCGCTTTTGAACCGCTGTGTGGATGTCCGTGAAATCACTTTCAGGTCGGCGATCTTGGACAGTCGGGCCAGAATTTCATCCTGCATCCCTTCGGCAAAGTAGGCGTTCGTCTTGTCTTCGCTCAGGTTTTCAAACGGCAACACTGCGATGCTTTTCTCCGGCGTGGTAGAAACCGCTCTATGTGAGAACGAATAATAGCCGATGCCCGCGGCCGCCAAAAGTATCAGCGCAGCGATCAAAGCCCATCGTCGCTTCTTGACCGCCTGCCGGAATTTCGTCGGTACCTCCGGATTACCCAGGTCTTCAGCGTAGAGATTAACTACGTGAAGGCGGTCACCGTGCTTAACCTCGCATTCACCCAAGTCATGCAACTGCGGTTGCCATTGCCGATACTGGCCTAAGTCTTCTGCGGCACGTTTGGAAATAAGAATGTGCCCAGAATCCCCGCAATCCATCACCCGCTGGGCGATGTTAACTCCGGCTCCGGCCATGTTGACTTGTTCATTTAGGTCAGCCACTTCACTGACCGGCCCGCTGTGAATTCCCATCCGCACCCGCAACTCGGGATGGGCTTTTAGTGCCTTGCTAATCTCCAAGGCGCACAGGACCGGTGCTTCTGGACTGGTGCGAAAAACCAGTGCGCCTCCATCACCTGTGGGCAAGCGCATCAGTTTGCCTTGTGCTTCGGCGCTGCGGAACTGCTCGGTTCCGCGCACAATCTCTCTTAGTTCTTGGATCCGCTCGCTCTGTTCGTTAATCAGCAGCTTTGAGTAGCCCACAATGTCGATGAACAGGACGTGGCCAATCTCAAATGTTAACTCGGAGGCAGGGTCCGCAGACATTGGAACGGTCAGCTTCTACCTTTATCCAGTTTAGCTCTCTTAACGAGCCGGATCTGTTAATCAGCCGTTCTTTACCGATCGGGTCATTGCGGTGAAGGCCTAACGAATCGCGCAGAGTTACGCAGTTCCCGTGTCCGAATTTGTCCGAAATGCTTTGACGCTCGAAAGCGTCACGGAAATCACGCAAACAATTACTGACTCTGGGCGACCTTAATCGCATTCCTGCAATCGGCATCATGAGACAGCCTAACGCTCGGGTGGCGGTAGGTTGGTCGTGCGAATCGACGATAATCCGAGCGCGGCAACCTTTTCCTGGAGCGCATTCGTGATCTTTTCGTGCGGCTTTTGCCCACGGGCCTCGCGCATGAGCTCCTGCGCACTGCAAGGCTTGGCAATGAGCACGCGAATCGGTCGGAAGCGAGGAAATCTCTGGCCGGTAGGCCACGCTTCATAGGAACCACTGACGAACACCGGAATGGCGTCCCTCGGGAAACGTTCCAGCAATATCCCGATGCCGGGCTTGAAAGGTTGCAGTTTCCCAGTGGGCGAAAGTCCACCTTCGGGGAACCAGACCAGATTCTTTTTGTCTTTGAGAATGATGGCACCGAGGGCGAGGCCAGTGCGAGCCGCGCGTGTGGGCTCGACCGGCAAAATCTTCCCTAACCAACTCAAGAAACGCATGATGACATTCGCCGAAAAAATTCCACTCCATCCGGCCCAATAAGTTTCCCGCAACTGATTCCAATTGAGCACCGCGGCGACCGCAAGGGGATCCAGATAGCTGACGTGGTTCGGGATCAGCACCCAGGGTTTGTCCTTCGGCAGATTCTCCAGACCTTCGATGCGCAGGTGAAAAAGCAGACGCATCAACAGGCGGTCAAAGGCATACACGAAACGTGTGGTCAGGTTCGCAATTGGGCCAAGTGGCTCCAGCCAGCGCTTCTGGTTCGCGTCGAGAATTTCATACGGTTGCGCCAGCGGATCGATTCCCTGGCCTTCGCGTGCCTCCGTTACCTCACGCAAAAGATCGCGCACCGTCTCAATCCGCACGATCGCCTCCTCTGTCAGCTCCACTCCGCTCGACTCTGCGAGTTGGAGTGTCAGGTTCAGCCACTCGAGCGAATCAATCCCGAGATCGAACTGCGGGCTGGTGTCGGGAGTCAATCGCTTGCCGGGATAGCGGCGCGCCAGCAGTTCCCAACAGGACTGCGCAGCGGCATTTTCCAATAGCGCCCGATCTTCGCCGGACATTTCTTCAACAGCCACCGCGCCCATCTCGATGATTTTTTCACCGGCTCTTTTCGCTTTCTCAAATCGCTGAACCAGAAGGTGACGCTGAATTTTTCCGAGCCGTGTGCGCGGAAGGGCGTCTGATGTGATGGCATAATCCGAAATTCGCTCGTAGCTCGGCAACCGCTTGGAAGCGGCTTCGACGGCCATGCGAACGGTATTTTCCGTTTCATCTCCCGGACCAGTACGTTTGGGCACGATCAGCGCCACGAGTTTCCCATTCTTTTCGAGCACACCGATCTCGTGAATCCCGACTTGAATGGCGTAAGCCGCTTCGACGTCCTCTGTTTGGATCTTTTCACCGCTCTCGGTCTTAATGAGCGTCGAGAGCCGACCCAGCACGTAGAGAAAACCGTCCTCAAAGTAACCGATATCACCGGTGCGGAACCACGCGTCCGGCGTAAACGCTCCTTGTGTGTGTTCAGGTAGATTGCGATAACCGGCAAAAACATTCGCGCCGCGCACCACGATTTCTCCCACCGTGCGGCCGTTCGTTAGCGCTTGTTCTTCAATAGCGCCGCGCTCGATCCGGATCTCCACACCAGGGAAAGGTTTTCCAACGCTGCCTCGCCGCGATTTGCCAGGCAAATTCATGCTGAGAAGCGGCGAGGTCTCAGTCAGACCGTAACCGATCGCGATCTGCCACCCGAGCGCTTCGAGTTTCGCGGCAAGCTCCGGATCAAGGGCCGCGCCGCCGGATGCGAGAAGCCGGAGGTTTTTGCTAAAATGCTTGTGCAGCGGACGGAAGATTCCTTTGCCGATACGGAGGCGCAGCCATGTTTGGGCAAAGCCACTGAGCCCGAGCAGGGCATTGAAAATTCGGCGCGCAATTCGTCCCGAGGACTCAATCTTTCCGATGATCCCCGAATAGAAGGCGCTGTAGAGCCGCGGCACACCGACCATCGCCGTCGCTTCGCCTTCGGACAACGCCCGCAGCAACTGCGGACCAGTTAGCGAAAATGGTAGAATGATCGGAAGAGTGAGAAGCAGCGGCGCGAGCATCCCGAGGACAAAAGGATAAACGTGATGCAGGGGCAGCGGCAGCAGGACGCGATCCTCCTCGGTAACGACCTGCAACTCTTTCACCATCTCGAGTTGCGAACCGATATTACCGTGACTTAGCGGCACGCCTTTGGGTGGACCGGTGGTCCCCGAAGTGTAAAACAATACGGCGACGTCATCCGCTCCTGCGGCGGGCAGTTCTACCGCATCTTGGTTGAGCAATCGCTCCCAACTTCGCTCATCCTCAACTGCGGCATCTAACAGAATCAATCTCGCATTTGGTCTTGGACTGAGCGTTGCAAGACGCTTCGCTCGCTGCTGAGTTGTGATGATCGCCCTCGCGTCGCTGTCGTTTAACACGTGAGCGAGGTCGTGATCTGCAAGTTGGACATCCAGTGGCACAGCGACCGCGCCTAATCGAATCACACCCAACGCGGCGGCAATCCATTCCGGGCGATTCTCTGCAAAAAGCGCGACGCTATCGCCGCGCTTGAAACCGGCGTTCTTTAATCCAGTCGCGAAAGAATGCGCGCGGTCACAAAGTTCCCGGTAGCACCAACGCTGAGTTCCCTTTTTGGTTAGCGCGAGTAACGCCGTTTTATCACCCTGCGCCGTTAACGAATCCACCAAGGACTGTAAGGTCGAAGCAGTCATCCCATCGCTGCTCTACCCGGAATGACCTTCGCGAAGCTGCCAGATCATACGCCACAAGCGATCGGTTTCTCCGCGCTCCATCACTTGGAGCGGCGTTGATCCATCGAACTGCTGGTTCGGCCGCCGCTGCCGCGTCCACCATTCACCGAGCAGGAGACCGAAGCACGGGCCCGGCGACTTTACGAGTTCGTGTGGCAGCAGAGCGAAAGCGGATTTTTTAAAATTGCAGCCTAATGGCCGGCGACACTCACCTTGATCTAGAAGGCTTAACATCCTCACCGTTGTTATGGATGATCGCGCCTTCACCGGAAGCCGCAACATCCGCCACAGCGGCAACATTCCCTCTATCGTGTGTGGCGGTTGTTGCGGGTGTGGCGGCTTTTCCGGAGGTGGAAGGTACGGCTTCCAAGCCTCCTCGAAGTCGCTCCGGTGAAAGCGCTTTGCGTCTCGTTGTCAATCCGCACTGTTCGCCGACGTACTACGCGCGTGCGCGTGCGCGTGGAATGGGTCAGACGAAAGTGCTTCTTCTAACTTTTCGAGGGATATGTCCATGTGCTGTGAATAAGGATTTCCTTCGTCTTCAGCGACTTTTTATTCGCCTTTCCCATTGGACCTTGGTCGTATTGTTGAAACTGCCTCCGACGGAGTAAGGTAATGAACTCTGAGAAGATCACTCATTCCAACAGCCGTTGTTATCTCGATTGTCTTGCTTTCCTTGAATGGAGCAGCTCCCGCGTACGGCGGTGGCCGTGGCCGCCCCGGAGGGAGTGGGAGAGTTTCCGGCGGCTTTTCCGGAGGCCGCCGTTTTGCTTCGATGCCTGCTCGAGGAATGGGCACATGGGGTGGCCAACGCTGGGGTGGCCGCAACTGGAACGGCGGCAATTGGAACCGCAATTGGAACGGCGGCAATTGGGGTGGCAATTGGCATCATCGTCGCCATTTCCATGACGATGAGGACTTTAATAATGTCGGCTTCTTTGGTGGCTTCCCGTTCTGGGGCTGGGGGTGGGGGTGGGGCTACCCATATTATGGCTACTATCCCCCTTACGGCTATTACCCATACGGTTACTATGGCAGCGGTTACTACAGGAGCTACAGTTACAATTACGGGAACGGCTACGGTAACGGTTACGCCAACGGCTATCGCGATCACGCAAACATAGCGGATCTTCAGGACAGACTTGCCCACGCTGGCTATTACCATGGCCAGATCGACGGGATCTTCGGCCCGCGCACTCGCTACGCGTTGCGCGCGTACCAGCACGATCATCCAAACGGCAATGGCAATAACAATTATGGAGGCTCACCAACACTGAGGGACCATGCGTATTCGCCGCCGCAGATAACAACCGAGCCTTCGCCGAACTACTGATTAACTCGATTCAGTTGGATCGGAGCTGAACGCGATCCTACCTCGCGCACGGCCATTGTATCGAAATCGTTGCGCGATATCAGACCTGGGGAGCTCGCCATCTAACCAATCGATGAAGCCAACGGCCCCTAACAAAATGACCGCGAGTGAACTTGTTGCCGACCCCGCCCGTGGCTTATCTCTGTCTCGTTAGATGTATGCTCGCGCATTACACGGTTGTAGTGATTGTTGGTGCTCTGCTTGGCCTCGGCAGCGCGGACGCCGCGACGTTGGCGGGACAAGTCGTTCGGCCTGGCGGAACGTTGGACATTCGGTTTCCGGTCGACAAATCGTTTCAGGATGTGGCAGCGGAAGGCGGCAATCCGCGCCCGACTCAAGGCCGAGCGCTGGTTAGTTTTCCGAAAGGATTCGATCCGGTTCGAACGTGGTCGATTCTCGTTGTGCTCGCGACGACCGACGCCGGTCGTACGAACATCATGGACGCTCCATTCTATCTAGCGCCGGCGACGTCAGAAAGATGGATTGTTCTCGCATCGGACGCAACGATCAGCACACGATTAGACTCGACCAGTTGGCGGCTCGCGCATCTCGCGGCCGCGCTGCAAGCTCTGCGCAAAGAATGGCCGCAATCCGTGCATTGGCCAGTGGCGTTTGCCGGCTTGTCCGGCGGCGCAAAACTCAGCGGCGTGATCGGAGCGATGCTGGCGAGCACGAAGGCGGTGAAACCGTGCGGATTTTTTCTCGCCGGAATCAATGACGACCGATTAAGCGTTGCTTACAAAATGTACCACCCGGCCGGTGATTTTCTGAACACGCCAATTTGGTTGAGCAGCGGGATGAGCGATCAGCGCGCATCCTATGGTGCGCATGAACGCGTTCGTGCGTCTTTGCTCAACACTGGATTCAAGCGGGTCCGCCTCGAGACGTTTCCAGGAGGTCACGAAGTGGACGCGGGCCAAGTGCAGCTCGCGTTGCGCTGGTTTCGCGAAGTTGGGAATTTTTGAAATCTCCTTTCCAACGGCGCGTAAATCATCTAACCAACCGATGAAGCCAACGGCCCCTGATCGGACGACCGCAATCCTGTTTGCCATCGACCAAGCTCGTGGCTTATCTCTGTCTCGTTAGGCGAATGGCGGAAACGGTTTCGGAAACACACGTCAAACAAAACCAACGATTATACGAACCCGGTGGTCGCAGCCGTTAAAACCTCGCCCTTCGCTGCCCAGCTCACCTGCTCAACTCGCCCGACCACGAAAACCCACGCCAGTCCGCCCGCCACCAATACACCTACAGTTATTGCCAACGCAGCAGCAAAGCTGCCGGTTCGATCCAATGTGAATCCAGTCAGTGCAGGTGCCACCGCACCTGCTAAGTTCGCGAAGCCATTTTGCAGGCCAATCCATCGTCCGGCTGTAGTCAATAGACAAATCTTGAACTCCGGCATATTAGTTACAATAGTCACGCAATCAGATATTTAGGGCCTGTAGCTCAGCGGTAGAGCAGGGGACTCATAATCCCTTGGTCCCTGGTTCGAATCCAGGCGGGCCCATCGCAATTTTCCAATTGGTCGAATTCGCCCACCGCCGCCGGATAAGGGCTGCCCAATTTGGTAGATTTGTGGCCAAAACGGGTCGCTAAGTTGTTCCGATTTGCAAACAAATTGTAAAAAATCAGGTTTATCGCGCGAACTCGTTGACAATGTGAATTACCATTACAATAATGGTGCATGTTGAAAAAATTCATCCCGCAGAGAACGACCTCGCCAATTGGAGAAGGGTCGCTGAGCTCGGGGGGTGAAAATTTCAGCCGATCCGCTTACGGTGACCAACCAAAACCATCAACCAACGATTACAAAAAGTTTATGGCTGAACATTCCGGCAAAGACGTCCTTTCCAGCGACGTCGAAATCAAAGGCACGATCAAGTTCCAGAAGGAGCTTTTGATCGATGGAAAAGTCGAAGGCGAAATTAATTCTGACGGGGTGTTGACGGTCGGCGAGAACGCAGACATCCGGGCAGAAATTAAGACGAAATCGATTACGATTTACGGCAAGGTGCAGGGAAACATTTCCGTGAGCGAGCGTTGCGAACTCAAATCGAAATGCACGCTCCAGGGTGATTTGAAAGCAGCGCGCCTGGTTATCGAGGAAGGTGCGACCTTTATCGGAAAATCGGAAGTTTCCAGCGGGATGAGCGTTAAAGCCTCGTCCAAGCCAGAAGTTGTTCGCCACGAAGATTCAGCGAAACCCGCTTTCGCTCGAGCCTAAAATATTGACCGTCTCCTTCTGAACTAGTGACCAAATCGTCGCCTGCTAAGGCCAGTGTGGAATGCCCGCACTGTGGCTTCAAGCAGATGGAATATGTGGCGGCGAAGTCGACGTTTTGCCGGCAGTGCAGCCGGTCATTTTCACCTTCCGCACCTAAACCCGGCTTAAAGCTCAAGCAGGGATCCGGCGCTGCGGAGGAGCTCCCGTTTCATCGAAAGGTGCAAAATATCTGGAGCCGTAAAAAAAATCGCGTCGTCTCCTGTTTTGAATGCAAACGCAAACATGAAGTTAGTGACGCGGCCTCTTCGACTAATTGCCCCGGTTGCAGCGCGCACATCGACCTTCGTGATTACAAAATTACCACCAGCTTCAGCCGAACCATTCGCACGCGCGGCGATCTGTATCTGACCAGCAAAGGCGATCTCCGCAGTACGAGTGTCACTTGCCATTCCGCGATCGTCGAAGGAAAACTGCGCGGGGATCTTGAGTGCGAGGATTCGATGACAATCAGTTTGGTTGGAAAGATCCCAGGGCGCCTCGGGGCCCACCAAATGACGGTCGAACGTGAGTCGGACATTCAATGTTTTCGGCGGGTGCGAGTAAACCACATCGACATCAGAGGGCGGATGTCGGCAGAAATCATCGCTACCGGCTCGGTCACGATTCACAAAGGCGGCTTCCTTGAAGGCGCTGTTACTGCAAAATCGATTGCGATCGAGAAAGGCGGAATGCTTTCAGGACAACTTGTTATCGGTCAGGCGAACCTCACTCAGGGGGAACTTTTGCCGGAAGTGAAACCTGCTGAGAAGAAATCCGGGTCTTATATTCCTCTCGGCGCAGCTCGACCGGCGCACGCCACCTAATTTTCTCCCATGCGAAGACTGCATCCGCGCAGTCCGTACGAAAAGCTCGGCGGCTACGTTCATCTCCCGCGCTTGATCGACAAGGCGAAGCTGCACCGGAAGGGACTTCTCGACGGCTACAATTACAAGACCGTTGGGTTCGATAAACATCTCCTTAGCTTTCTTAAGATTGACGGTGACGTGTTTGAGGATGCCGTGCATCGTTTGGAAAAGGACGAAGCGATTCTGAAGTGGGTGGAAGAGAACGGCGTAAAACATTCCGGGGCCGATGTCGAACATTGGAATCAAACAATGATTTCACGTCATCCCGATACGGCCGCGAAAAAAGCGCGTTTCAGTCATTTTTTAAAACAAACTGGCGGGGCCGGGCGCAAGGATATTCAGACTTACTTCGATCTTATCGAATTCGACGAAGGCCGGCTTAAGTAGTCGCTAAACCTTCGCGAAAGTTTTGTCCGCGTTTTCGAGCGTTTCTTTGCTACCGATGTCGAGCCAGTGGCCTTTGATCTCGAAAGTGCCAACTGGTTTACGCGTGTAGAGCCATTGCAGGAAAAGTCCGGGTTGGTCCGGATTATTGCCAGCAGCGAGATACATCGTGAACATCGGCAGCACTTCGCGCGAATAATAATAGAGCGCAACCGCGGCCAGGGTGCTCTTTGGCTTCTGCGGTTTCTCTTCAAAGTTTGTGATCGTGCCTTGGTTGTCGATCGTGACGGTGCCATATTTTTTCATCGCTTCGAGGTCTCCGACGTCATTTACCGCAACCGTGGCCAGCGAACTTTTGGCCGCGTTGACAAAATCAGTCAGCGGTTGTTCGAACAAATTGTCGCCTGCGATGACCAGTAGATCGTCATTGGCCAAATTTTTCCGCGTAAGAACAAGGTTAATATCGCCAATCGCGCCCAGTTTATCGTCATCGCTCGTCGATCCATCGTTGACGATCTTGATCTGCATCTGACGATGTCGATCTTGATAAGCGTTCGCCCATTTTTGGAAATCATTGGCGAATTTATTGTTCGTGACAACGTAGACAGTTTGGAGCGCCG
>Ga0306926_10008774_pt1 | contig 11083 bp, 11 predicted proteins | sample flu12Cox44000178_FD_203759 | JGI IMG/M metagenome (GOLD analysis project Ga0306926, IMG submission 203759) | Lab enrichment of tropical soil microbial communities from Luquillo Experimental Forest, Puerto Rico - flux8day.12C.oxic.44.000.178 (v2)... | ecosystem: Environmental > Terrestrial >...
TGCAAACTCGGGCGTCACGTTGAGCATCGCCACCGAACGGAAGCCGCCGTCTTCGTAGAGGAACATTCCGCCTAGCACGCAGTCGCACAGCCGGCTCGCATTGGCGAGGATGGCGTCGAACACCGGAGCAAGGTTGCCGGGCGAGCTGTTGATGACCCCCAACACCCCGGCGGTCGCGGTCTGCTGGTCGAGCGCCTCGCGCGTCTCGGTCAACAGCCGCGCGTTCTCCATCGCGATCACCGCCTGCGCCGCGAAATTCCGCAGCAGTGCGATCTGCTTGTCGGAAAACGGCCGGACTTCACGGCGGTAGATAACAATATCGCCGAGAAACGCGCCGTCCTTGCGCAGCGCTACGGCCAGCAGCGAGCGACAGCCGCCGAGCTCAACCAGCGCACGCGGAGTTGCTTCGCCCGATCGGTAGTCGTCGTGATCGGCCAAATCAGGGATGTGCTCGACCTCAGACCCGCTAAGCAATCGGGCGTGCGCGGTGGATGGCCTGAGCCGATGCCGACCGCTCGTCAGAAATTTCCCGTAGGTGCGTGTCACCCCGCGGATGGCGGTCGCACGAATGTACCCATCGTCGTAGGTCCACAGCACCCCAAACGCCGCACTGCACAAATTCAGTGCTTTGTCGAGCATCGCGTCGAACACCGGGGCGAGGTCGCCCGGCGAGCTGTTGATGATTTGCAGGACTTCGGAAATGGCGGCCTGCTGGGCCAGCGCCTCGTCGCGCTCGGCCGTGCGCGCGTCGAGCTCGCGTCGAAGCGCCTCTATGGTCTTGCTGGGGTCAACCTGTGCGTCGTCGGGCATCGCCTTTGCCTACCTCGCACTATCGCGTGCGACGATACGCCCCTGCCCTTTCTCCTACCAGCAGGAGTGCGCAAAGGATCGGTTTCGCCCCCTTTTCGAGCTAGCTCTCCGCGAGCGCCTTCTCAATGGCGCGGGCCGAGAACACCGAGCGCGCCCTGGCACGCTCGTCATGCGGTGAAGCAACCGCTCTGTTACCAGGCTTCGATCCGTTTGACCAAGTCCGAATAGCCCACAAGTTGCTGATCGGCGGTGTAGAGGGTTGCAGGCTCGACGATCGCCTGAGCCACGAGAAGGCGGTCGAACGGATCCCGGTGCAGCAACGGCAGGCGGCCGACGAGGGCTGCCGCGTTCGCGCGAACGGCCAATTCGCTAAACCCCGTGTCGATCGCCGCTCGGGCGATCTCGGCTGCGTCGAAAACAAGCCCGGTGGGGCCAAGTCCGGATTTGATAGCGATCTCCCAAATGCTCGCGGCGCTGAACAGCACCTCGGTGTCGCTGCTTTCGATCGTGCTGCGCGTCTCCGCGTCCAACCTGCGCGGCTCACCAAGAGCCCACAGCAGAACATGCGTGTCGAGCAGCACACGCATCAGCGGCCTTCGAACGCCTCGACGACCTCGTCTGGCAGTGGGGCGTCGAAATCCTCCGGCACGCGCAGCCTTCCAGCCAAGATGCCGAGACGGCGCTTTCCTCCAGGGACGATCAGGGGCCCCAAGCGAGCCGCCGGCTTGCCTGCCTTGGCAATAATGATCTCCTCGCCGGCGGCGGCAGCGTCGACCAAACGTGACAATTGGGTCTTGGCCGCGTGAATATTGACGGTGCGCATCCGATCTCCTAGTCGGGCTAAGTTTAGTCCTATATGGCGTCGTCGGTCAAATTGCGCTTGGTGTAATCTCGGGCGCCGCATCGGCATCGAGGCGCGCGACCAGCCGGAAGCGTTCGCAATAGAGCAGCATATCCGGCGCAAACATCCCCTGCCGGCCGAAATAGTTTCGATGCGCTCTTCTCCAGGAGGCAAGCGTGCGGTCGCCCTCGCCTTCGACGAAGGCGAAGGCCGCGTCGACCTCGTCGAAGCGCCGCTGCGTCAGCTCGATCGTCTCGATCACCGCCACCGGAACGCCGGAGCCGTCCAGCACGACCCATCGCTGGCCGACCTGTGTCTTCGGCCCCTCGCTCGCTGCCCAGCACGTAGCCCGCTTCTTGCCCGCCAGCACCAGCTCGGCGAGTTCATCGGCCAATTCGGGGCTGTCGCCGAACGAGAACCGTTCGAGCGACCGCCAATCCACATCGCCATCTTTCTTCATAGCCCGGCTCTCGCCAGCTCGCGACCACACCCTTTATGGCACAACTTGCCGCGGCGGCGATCGTGCGTATATCTGTAATGTGCTATAATAGCAATCACCAAAAGAACCTTAGACAGCGGAATTCTCCAACCCGGTCATGGCGTGGCTAATTCCGCTGCCATTCGGCTGCCAAGCCCCGTTTTGGCAGCCGAAATTCGGCTGCCGGCTGGCTCAATGAGAATAGCTTATCCGATTGACCAATAATGATATTTTGAGACAGAAAGATGATTTTAGAGGCGCAAAAAAATAATTTTCCGCTGTCCCAGGCGTGGAAGGACGCCGCCACCGGGCGTGAATTGACAGGCTTGTACGCGATCCCCATACTCCGCCGCTTTCCTGCTCGATGGCGGGCTGGCCGCGCCGGCCCTGCCGAGAAGAGGGGAGGGCCGAAGATGCGCGATCCCGGCGGGATGAGGCGGCGTTCGGGATGGGGGCGGAAGATCGTGCCGGCGGCGAGCCGGCGACGACGATAGGCGCGCAACTCCGCGTCTCTTTCCCCCCAACTTATCGCGCAGGAGATTGTCCGTGATTTCAGCTGTTATGCCGACCTACGGTCGGTGGGATGTTGCCGTCGACCGGGGCGAGGGCTCCTATCTCTACGCGACCGACGGCCGGAAGTTTCTCGATTTCACCAGCGGGATCGCGGTGACCGGGCTCGGTCACTGCCACCCGCATCTCGTCGGCGCCATAAGCGAGCAGGCCAAGCGCCTGTGGCATACCTCGAACCTGTTTCAAATCCCCGGTCAGGAACGACTGGCGCAACGCCTCGTCGACAACACCTTTGCCGACACGGTGTTCTTCGGCAATTCCGGGGCCGAGGCCTGCGAGCTGGCTCTCAAGATCGCCCGCAAATACCAATCCGAGACCGGGCACCCCGAACGCTGGCGCATCGTCGCCTGCGAAGGCTCGTTTCACGGCCGCACCTTGGCGACGCTCGCCGCGGCGGGGAACGAAGCCTACCTCAAGGGCTTCGGGCCACCCATGGAGGGCTTCGACCACGTCGCTTTCGGCAATCTGAACGAGATGCGCGCGGCAATCGGCAAGGAGACAGCGGCGATCTTTGTCGAGCCGATCCAGGGTGAGGGCGGCGTGCGTGCCGCCCCTTCCGGCTACCTCAAGGGGCTACGTGATATCGCCGACGAGTTCGGCCTGCTCCTCGTCTACGACGAGGTGCAGAGCGGGATGGGTCGGACCGGCAAGCTCTTCGCCCATGAATGGGAAGGGGTGCCGCCTGATGTGATGGCGATTGCCAAGGCGCTCGGCGGCGGCTTCCCGATCGGCGCCTGTCTTGCGACCGAGCGCGCCGCGATCGGGATGGTCGCCGGCACCCACGGTTCGACGTTTGGCGGCAATCCTCTGGCGGTGGCGGCAGGCAACGCCGTCCTCGACGTCATGCTCGCGCCCGGCTTCTTCGAACGCGTCGATACAATGTCGAAGCTGTTGTGGAGACGCCTCGAAGCGCTGGTCCGATCCTATCCCAAGCTCTTTGCCGAGCTGCGCGGCTCCGGTCTGTTGCTCGGTATCCGTTGCTTCGTGCCGGCCGCGGATTTCGTCGCCAAGCTGCGCCAGAGCGGCCTCTTGACCCTGACCGCGGGCGAGAATGTGCTGCGTATCCTGCCGCCGCTGATCGTCGACGAGCGCGAGATCGACGAGGCGCTGGCCGTCATGCACAAGGTGGCGGCGGAGTGGCCGACATGAGAAACCTTGCTCGCGAAGCGGCGGTGATCCATCAACAAGGAGAGCCGCCCGAGACGCCGCGCCATTTTCTCGACCTCGATCAATTCGACAGCGCTGCGCTGCGCCGCATTCTCGATCTTGGGTTCGCCTACAAGAGCGGCCGGCGCGATAAGCCGCTGGCCGGCAAGACGCTGGCGATGATCTTCGAAAAGCCCTCGACGCGCACGCGCGTCTCGTTCGAGGTGGCGATGCGCCACCTCGGCGGCGACACGATCTTTCTGGACGCGGCGGATACCCAGCTCGGACGCGGTGAAACCGTAGCCGACACCGCGCGTGTGTTGTCGCGCTATGTCGACGCGATAATGATCCGCACCAACCAGTCCGGAAAGCTGGAAGAGCTCGCGGATCACGCAAGCGTCCCGGTAATCAACGGACTGACAGACGCCTCGCATCCATGTCAGCTGATGGCCGATGTCATGACTTTGCAAGAACTGAAAGGGACGCTGGCTGGCAAGATCGTGGCGTGGAGTGGCGATGCCAACAATGTCGCTGCCAGCTGGATTCATGCGGCTGTCCGCTTCGGCTTCACGATGCGGCTCGCCTGCCCCGAGGAGCTCTGGCCGCCGCGTCAGTTGATCGACTGGGCACAGCAGGAAGGTGGCCGCGTTACTCTAACCGCCGAGCCGGCGGAAGCCGTCGCCGGGGCCGATTGCGTCGTCACCGATACGTGGATCTCGATGGGTGCGGAGGCGAGCGTCAACCGCCACAACATGCTGGCACCGTACCGCGTCGACGAGCAGCTGATGGCACACGCCAAGCCGGACGCCATCTTTATGCATTGCCTGCCGGTAAAGCGCGGCCAAGAGGTGACCGCCGGCGTTATCGACGGTCCTCAGTCGGTCGTATGGGACGAGGCGGAGAACCGGCTGCATGCCCAGAAGGGAATTCTCGCCTGGTGTCTCGGCTGAGAGGCGGTGAAACAATGCCGGATGGTTCTCCTTCCGGATCTGTCTCCGGGCCGGACGACCTCGTCCAGCCTTTTCGGATCGATCCCTTCGCGCTGCGTGGCCGCCTGGTCCGGCTCGGCCCGACGATCGACCGCATCCTGTCGCAGCATGCCTATCCCGAGCCGGTGGCGGCGATGCTAGGCGAAGCCATCACCCTCGCTGTGGTCCTCGCCGGCGCGCTCAAATACGAGGGGATCTTCACGCTCCAGACAAAGGGTGACGGGCCGATCCGTCTGATGGTCGCCGATGTATCGACCTCCGGGGCGGTGCGCGGTTATGCGCAATATGATGCGGCGAAGCTCGAGGCGGCGCTAAGCGGTGCCAGGGTGGGGGTTCCCTCGGTTCCTGGTCTCGTCGGGTCGGGCTACATCGCCTTCACCGTCGACCAGGGTGAGGACACCGACCGTTATCAAGGGATCGTCGAGCTTGCCGGCGCGACCCTTGCCGAGTGCGCGCAACACTATTTCCGTCAGTCGGAGCAGATCCAGGCGGGTATCAAGCTCGCGGTCGGCCGCGCCGGGCGCCTTGGCACGTGGCGTGGCGGGGGACTAATGCTTCAGCGCGTGCCCCCGGAGGGGGGGTATGGGGTCATCGCCGACGATGTCGAGGATGATTGGCGACGAGCAATGGTGTTGATGAGCTCAGCCACCGCCGAGGAGCTCGTCGACCCTGATCTGCCGCCGCACCGACTATTGTTCCGGCTATTCCACGAGGACGGCGTCCGGGTGTATGAGACCCATCCGCTCGAGGCACGCTGCCGCTGCTCGCGAGAGCGGATCGAAGGCATATTGCGTCTCTTTTCCCCCGACGAGCTGGATGATATGCGCCAGCAGGGGGTCACCACGGCGACCTGCCAGTTCTGCAACCAGAGCTATGTCTTCGACGAGGCCGATCTTGACCGGATCAGGGCGACATGACCTTTCGTCTGATTTCCCAGAAGCTAGCTCCTATGAGCGCGAGCTACGACGCCGAATAGCGCGCCCGCTTCGGTGACAATGTGGGTCACCCGACCCGAAGGACAGAATTTCCGGCCGACCCACGCCCCCGCGGCTCCACCATGGAATAGCGCCGCCCGGCGAGACGCGCCCTGGAAGCCGGCCGGACGAAGATTACATTTTGCAGCGGCTGAGCGGGCGGCATATCGCCCGGGGTCGCCTTGCCGCGAAAGGTCCGATGATCACGAGCTCCCGCCTTCCCTGCACGGCCTCGAGAGCCGCTGCCGCGCTCCTGGTGATGATAACCCTCCATGGCTGCGACAGTGCCGGAGCTGGCACATCTGCTCCGACCGGAAATGGCGCCGATCTCGGCCTCTTCCGGGACGTGCTCAAACAGGTCGAGAAGAGCTATGTCGAGCCGGTCAAAGACAGCGAGCTCGTCAAGGACGCCCTGAAAGGGATGCTCACCAGGCTTGATCCGCATTCCGATTACATGGATCAGGAGCAATATGAGCAGATGACGGCGGTGACCCGCGGCCAGTTCGGTGGCATCGGCGTCGAGCTGACGCTAGAGGCCAGAGTGCCCGAAGTGATCGCACCGATCGACGGCACCCCGGCCGCCGATGCCGGTATCGAGCCGGGCGACCGGATCATCAAGATCGACGCCCAGTCGACGACCGGGATGGATGTCGAGGAGATCGTCAAACGACTGCGCGGCGCGCCCGGCACAAAGGTAACCTTGACGATCTCGCGCAACGATCGACCGCTGTTCGATCTCACGTTGACCCGCACGATCATCCACGTCGTCTCGGTCAAGTCGGATCTCAAAGACGACAATATCGGCTATGTTCGCATCGCCGCTTTCACCGAATCGACATCGGCCGAACTCGTCAGCGCCGTCGGCCGCCTCAAAGATCGTGCGCACGGCCGATTGAACGGCTTGATCCTCGACTTGCGCAATGATCCTGGCGGCCTCTTGGACGCTGCCGTCGAAGTGGCCGGCGACTTTATCGACGGCGGAGTGGTGGTCACGACACATGGGCGCGCCGGTCAAGACGATCATGTCTATCGCGCTCCGGCGACAGGCGACCTCTTGCGTGGAACTCCCATCGTCGTGCTGATCAACAGCGCCTCAGCCTCGGCCGCCGAAATCGTTGCGGGCGCACTACAGGACCATCACCGCGCGACGGTGATGGGCACTCGGAGCTTCGGTAAAGGCTCGGTGCAAACCATCATTCCACTGGAAGGGCAAGGCGCGCTACGGCTGACCACCGCTCTCTACTACACGCCCTCCGGGCGTTCGATACAGGGCCAGGGTATTGCGCCCGACATCGTCGTCAACCTGCCGAAAAATCAGCAGGTTGCGAACGCCCTCGTAACCTACGAGAGCGATCTCTACGGGGCCCTCAAAAACACCGGTTCGCTCGCGCCCGGGTCGGCCAAGACGCCCGCCGCTTCGCTCCAAGGAGGCACCGCTGAACCCGCCGAGCATCCGATCAAACCGCTGATCATCGGAACCAACAGTGATGCGCAGCTCGTCGCGGCCGTCGACTATCTGCAAAAAGCGGTGCGCCGAGAAGCAGGAACACACCATGGTTGATCCGATTAGCGCGGCGGCACGGGCAAGCGTAGGGCGAATGTGTAGCGAATCCCTCGCCCCACCCACCGCAGCAACGCGGCCCGGCTCTCGAGGTGCCCGTAGTCGTCGACCTGGAGCAGCGCGAATAGCGCATATACTTTTCTCGGATCGAAACGCCTCAACAGGCGGATTCTGACGAACATCGAGATGCCAAGCTCCGAGACATGGTTGTTCCGGACGGCCTCCTTCATCGTCAATTTGGGTATTACGACGACGAAGTCGCCGCGGTTCGAGGAATTGCTCTCCTCCAGGCGACCGCGACGCGCGTCGTAGCCAAGGCGCCGCTCGCCGAGCTGAAAGGCAAAGCCGCGCGGAAAAAACAACCACAGGAACCAGCGAAAGGCATTCAATTTGCGCTCGAGGCCTGCAACATCCTCCGCCGATAGCGCAGCCGCTTCCTCGTCGGCGACGCGCCGTCCGGTGAGTGCCACCACCCTCGACCGCTCCATTGGTCGGTATTGCTCCGGCGCTATCGAATGGTGCGTGAAATCCGCCAGATCAAGCGTCGTATAGGGCGGCAATAGCCCAGCATTGGATTGCCAGTACCGCCGAAGGTCGTCATAGCTTGTTCGGTAACCATTCGCCCAACAGCTGTCCCGGCGCTCGAACACCGCCTGGCTGGCGAATGGAAGGTAGAAGTCCGCGGCAAGCGTGTCGCACACGCGGCAAACGTAGTCGACATAGTGCCGGGCCGGCTTCAGCGAAACGATCCCGGCCTCGTCGAGAAAGCTGTTGATGCAGCTAGCAGGTGAATAGCTGCACAGCAATATCCTCGGCTTGCCGATCCTGTCCGCCATATGCCGGATCGATCTGAGAACCGGCGGCGGCGGCTTTGCGTCGTTGAGGTTTAAGATCAACGCGCTCGGCGTATCGATCAGCAGCATGCTGTCGTCATTCCAGAGGGGGATGGAAAGGATCGACACAGCCTCGCCGATTGCTTGCCACCGCGATGGTGGGACGGCTTCCGCGCGATAGCCGTGCCGGACCATGTAAGCGAGATAGCCTTGCTCGGCCAAGGCAGGAAACAGATATTCTGGGCCACTGCCGAGCCGACGGATACTCGGCATGTGGAAGTGATCGGGGTGCTCGTGTGTTATATATACGCGGGCGCTGTTCGCCAGCCAGTCGACTTCCTCGGGGGTCGGGTAATTCTGCAACCACCAGCTACGCCAATAGACGGATCCGACCAGCCACGGGTCTGTAATCAACAGCGGGGTCTCGCCGCGCCGGTAGAGCGCTAGGCACGCGTGGCCGAGGGTTCTCAGCATGAGCGCCGGCTGCGCCGCCCGGTGCTCGGCCAGCAATGCCACGGCTGCGAAGTCGGCCCTTGGGCTCAACCGAGCTTGGCCATCAGCGGCTCCAGGAATGCGCACAGAACGGGTGACCATTTGGCGTGTTCCGGACCGCTCGCCGAATGCCCGAGATTGCTGTCGATCTCGAAAAAGCGGGGGCCAGAGCGTCCATGACCCCGGGCGCGATCGACGGCGGGAACAGTGTGTCGGTGCGGCACAGCACGAAGAGGACCCTCGCTTTGATTTTGGCAAAGTCCTTCACCGTGTCGTAGCCAATTGTGCCATTGCGCTTCACCATCTCAACGCGAAGCTCCGTCAGGACTGTCTCGGCCCCTCCCTTGTCGTAGTACCGGCCGCTGTTCCATTCAGGGTCCGTAGCGAGCCGAGCCTGGAGTTCGGCGAGGCTGTGCTCGACATTCTGCGCCTTGGGCGCCGTGACCACCGGAACGATGCCATCGATAAACTCAGGGTAATCGACAGCCCACTGAAACGCCTGATACCCGCCGTAGGAGGGTCCGGCCACGGCGACAAGGTGCTCGACGCCGAGCGCGTCGAGGAGCGCCTTCTGCGCCGCGACGATATCGCGCACCGTGATGGCCGGAAAATCCGGCCCGTATGGCTGGCCTGTCCGCGGGTCGATACTCGCGCCGTTGGTCGAGCCGAAGGACGAGCCCAGCATGTTCGAAGAGACCACAAAGAGCTTGTCGGTATCGATCGCCTTGCCGGGCCCGATCAGCCTGTCCCACCAGCCGGGCAGATTGCCGTTTGCCGGGTTGCGCCCGGCCGCGTGATGGCTGCTGGTGTAGCCTTGCGTTATCAGCGCCACGTTCCTGCCATCGGCGGCGAGCCGGCCATAAGTCTCGTAAACGATCTTCGCCTTGGGCATAACGGCGCCGTCCCGCAGGCGAAAGCTCGATATGACGAAAGCCTGGTCCTTGACGGCTCCGAGATGACCGGGCATCGCTACCCTCCCTGATAGTCAGCCACGAACTTTGCCACCTGGGTCCTGACGATGTCACGACCCAGATCGTACGATGTCAGTCCGACCTCTCCTTGAGAGCCGGGGCTCGAATGCATGGCGTCTTCGCAATTCTGACGATCGTTCTGCTCGCGGCCTGCGCGGATGGCGGATTGCCGTCCTTGGCGGCCGATCAAGTCCGCGTCCGCTTCCCTGCCGGTGGCGTCGTCGATGTCATCGAGGTTGACGCTGTCAACCGTTTGCCGCTGAGAAAGGCAGAGCTAATCTCCCCCGACGGCATGGCGACCCCCGCCTCTTATCTCAACGTAAATCCGTCACCGACTGTTACCTCGTACCAGGGGCTGCCGAACGGACCTTATGCCGGCGACGCGTTCGGGGTCGGCAATATTACTGCAGGCGTGCCGCTGCCCGCTCTGACCGGTGGGGCTCCCCAGCAGCGTGCGGCATTCCTCGCGATGGTCTCCGGCGCTTCGATCTCGCTTCCGGACCCGGTCGAATATCGGCGGGATTGGCAGAGCTACCGCGTCCGGCTCACCTTCGGCGATCCACCAGGCGAGGTCGAAACGCGGGAGGTAGAAGCCCCCGAACCTCCGCCTAGCGGATGATCAGGCTCCCGCCAGCTCCCGGCGGTTACGCGATGCGCTCGTAAGGGTAGCGCTGGACCTTCTCCATGTTCTTGCCCTCGATGCGGATCAGGCGGGTCGGGCCGTCGCGTCTAGGCGAATGCAAATCGCCTTCGTTATAGAGATAGGCCATGCCGGGTTTCAGTGTGTAGTCCTTGACCCGGCGCGCCTTGCCGGGCTGTCCTTCGCGCGGACGTGCAACCGGCGCGTAGTCGGTCATGACAGTCTCGCCGCGTGCCTGACCGTAGATCGCCCAAGAGGGACCGTGATCATGCGGGTTGCTGTCCTTGGCGCCGTGATAAACGTGGCCGAGGATGCAGAAGCCGAGTTCGGGATCTTCGTACAGCACCTTGCGCTCGGGCACGTCATCAGTGAGATAGGTTTTAATAAAATCGTCGTCCTTCAGTACGTCCTGGACCAGGGCGCATACTTTCTTGCGCCCCTCGACTCCCAGATCTCGTTCGAGGATCGTGCGACATTCCGCCGAGAACTGTTCGAGATCACGCTTCATAAGATAACCTCCTCCGGACCGGTTTCAGACGTTGTCGAGCTTGGCCCCGCCGGGCGTTCCGATCATCGCCAGCACCTCACGCCGGCTCAGCGGATCGTCGCGAAACGCGCCCAGCATGCGGCTCGTCACCATCATAACACCGGGCTTGTGCACGCCGCGGGTCGTCATGCAGTGATGGGCCGCCTCGATCACCACCGCGACGCCCTTGGGCTGGAGTACCTCGTCGAGCGTATTGGCGATTTGCGCCGTCATTTTTTCCTGGATCTGAAG
>Ga0306926_10008776_pt1 | contig 11082 bp, 9 predicted proteins | sample flu12Cox44000178_FD_203759 | JGI IMG/M metagenome (GOLD analysis project Ga0306926, IMG submission 203759) | Lab enrichment of tropical soil microbial communities from Luquillo Experimental Forest, Puerto Rico - flux8day.12C.oxic.44.000.178 (v2)... | ecosystem: Environmental > Terrestrial > Soil...
GCCAAATCTTAGAGGTGGAGGGGAATATGGTCGTGAATGGCATGAGGCCGGAACCAAAGATCGGAAACAAAACGTATTCGATGATTTCATTGCGGCTGCCCAAACGTTGATCGACTGGAAGTATACGAGTGCTGGCAGGATAGCGATTATCGGAGCCTCCAACGGCGGATTGCTTGTAGGGGCGGCCTTGACGCAACACCCTGAGCTGTTTGGCGCAGCTGTTCCGCAGGTTGGCGTGCTAGACATGCTGAGGTTCCAGAAGTTTACCATCGGGTGGGCTTGGCAATCCGATTATGGATCTTCCGATTCCGCTGACGGTTTCAACATTTTGATCAAATATTCACCTCTTCAGAATATTGCTCCCGGGAAATGCTACCCGCCGACTTTGATTACCACGGGCGACCATGATGACAGGGTGCTGCCCGGTCACTCTTTCAAATTTGCGGCGACGTTGCAGGCGGCGCAAGGTTGCATCAATCCTATATTGATCAGGGTTGACAGCAAAGCAGGACACGGTTCGGGCAAACCGATCACGAAGGTTATCGACGAACAATCGGACGCTCTGGCTTTTATGTGGAACGCGGTCGACCACGCCGGAAGAAGGCCGAGCCAAGCCCCGGTTCGGGCTGCGGACGAAGATGCTCGGCCTGACAAACAGGTGGATCGCTAATAAAACCTCTCGATCTCGCCCAACATTCGGCGGACGTGAGCGTAATCGCGGCGCGGTTTGAGGACTCGATAGCTTTTCCAGGGATCACCCCATTCGAGGATTTGAATCGTGACGCGCCGAACGCCCCACTGATTCATCTCCATGGCCGAAGGGCAGTACAAATCGATCGTATTGCGACCTGAAAGTGCCCAGCCGTAATCGTCGACCTGATAAACCTGGCCGGTCGAAAGAAGGAGAAATTTTGTGCCTGCAGGCCAGCGGGCCCAGTCTGCGGCTGCGCTTCTGACCCGGCCGCTTGTTAGGGATGTGCCGACTGCGCTGGAATTGAAGTATTTTAGATGATCGCTCTCTTTATCATTGTAAGCGGTTGTCCTGACTTTCATAAACTGACTGCGCGGAAGGGGAGGCTCATACTTGGGAAGTGAGCGCGTGGCGCAACCGGCAAAAGCGATAGAAAGCAATACGAGCGAGACCGCATGAACAGTTCGAAACGTCATGCGCAACGATCATACCTATTTTTTCGGAAAGAGTGAATTGGTTTCTCTGAGATCGATGGTTGCGCGAAGCCGGATTATGGAATAAAAAGCCCGGACTATGCGGTGGTACTATCCATTCACGGCAATAAGTTGGCTGATTGTTTGTTCCTCGTGGCAACCGCTTTTGGCTCGGGATAAGGAGGTCAGAAGAGCGCTGCCTGTCAGCGGAGAGACTTCGGCAGCATCTGCCGCTGCCCTTGCATCTCAGGATGCCCCGGAAATTCCGCAGAATCCGCGTATTGCCAGCCGGGCGTCCGTTGCGCTGGCGCCGGCGTCCCATTCCGCCCTTGCGATTTACCCGTCGACTGCTCCGGTCACGATTGCGAGTTCCGCTATCATGGTTGATGCGCGAACGGGTTCGATCATTTTCTTTAAAAATCCTGATGTGCGCCGGCCCGTCGCCAGCACGCAGAAATTGTTGACGGCATTGCTAGTTGCTGAGCACGGTGGATTGGATAGCACAGTCCGCGTGGCGACCGCCGATTGCTCGGTTGAGCCCACGAAACTCGGCGTCAAACCCGGGGAAGTTTATACGAAAAGGGAACTTTTGGGCGCGATGTTAGTTCATAGCTGTAACGATGCCGCCGTATGCCTGGCTCGGAATGACGCTGGAAGTGTTGAAGCGTTCGCTCGTTTGATGAACGCGAAGGCTCTTTCGCTTGGCGCCGAAAGCAGCCATTTTCTCAATCCAAACGGACTTCCAAAATCCGGACAGTATTCAACGGCGCGGGACATGTCTCGGATCGCATTTGCGGCCTACCACAACCCGACGTTGCGCCAATTCGTTCGTTTGCCGGGTTTGATATTCACCTATAGCTCTGGACGCCGCCGTTTTCTGGAGCCTACGAACAAGCTCGTTACACGATCGACGGTCTTTAATGGAATGAAAACGGGATACACGGATGCGAGCGGACGGTGTTTGGTATCAAGTGCCTCCGACAAGGGACGCGAAGTTATTCTCGTTCAGCTTGGAGGAACGCACCACACTCTGTGGGATGACGCAGAGCGTTTGCTGCTGTGGGGATTGGACTCCAGATCATCGACAGCTTTTGCTACCAACGAGTCCATCAGCGATTCGACCCGTTAGCGCGAAGATCTCACCCCGCAGGCGGGGGTGAGATCTTCGCGCTATAGAGCCGCCAGGAGGCGGCTCCAGCGCGGGCGGGGCCGCCCCGCGCCACAATGTGGGACGGGCGACCTCGCCCGTCAGATTGCCGAAAACGGCATGGGAACTTGGCCAAACTTCCTCATGGTCTCGCCACTACGGCAAAATCCATACCCGCCGCGGTTGCCGCTTCAAAGCCGGCTTTGCTATCCTCTAAGACCAGACAATCAGACGGCGGGACTTGCATCCGACGGGCCGCCTCAAGAAAGATATCGGGAAATGGTTTTCCTCGTTTTACTTGCTCGCTTGTCACAATGACTGGAAAGAAGTCTTTTAAACCAATCACGTCGAGCGTCTGGGCTACCACAGGCAAAATTCCACCGGACGCGACCGAGACCTTGGCGTGAAGCGCGACTTCGCGTGCAAAATCGGCTACCTCTCTGATTGGGCGTGTCTCGGCGATGCGTTTCACGTAAAGAAGTTCCTTCTCCGTCGCGATCAATTCGGGTTCGAGACTGGTGCCGAATTTATCGTTAAGAATCTCAACGATTTTGGCGCTTGGAACTCCACCAAGACTGTAAAACAAATCCTCCGGGAAATGGCCGCCATGCATTTCTACTGTGTCAGCCCATGCTCGATAGTGAATCGGCATTGAGTCCGCCAAAGTGCCGTCGCAATCAAAAATGTAGCCGGCGTAACGCTTTTCGGGTGGAGAGAATAGTGCCATGGGATGGAGCGGCATAGTGGCATGGGTTGACGCAGAGCACAACGTCACTTGGTGCCTGCGGAAAATGTGGCCGGTTTGGGCCGCGCGATTCGTCGCGACGATAGCGCGGATTATTTCTTGTTAGAGATTTTGATTGATTTTGATCGCTTTCCCAGGATGATTCCTCTCCCTTATGCGTCACACGATCTCCGTCTTGGTTGAAAACAAGTTTGGCGTTCTTGCTCGAATTGCCGGCATGTTCAGTGGACGCGGATTCAACATCGATAGTCTGAATGTCGCGCCTACCAACGATCCCTCTTCCTCGAGGATGACGATCGTAGTCAGAGGCGATGACACGGTTCTCGAGCAGGTGACCAAGCAATTGAACAAGCTTGTCGACGTCATCGAAATCCAGGATTTCCGTGACGGTGATTATGTCGACCGCGAATTGGTGATGCTCCGAGTCAACGCAGATTCCGAGAATCGGTCCGAAGTCATGCAGATTTGTGATATTTTCCGGGCAAAAATCGTGGATGTGCAGCCGAAACGTCTCGCCATTGAAATCACCGGGAACGAAAGCAAGATCACTAAATTTTTGAAACTTATGGAAAATTTCGGCATTAGCGACTTGACCCGCACAGGTAAGGTTGCCATGGCCCGAGTTGAATAGTTCCCCGCGCTGCCAAAAGCCAAACGTATGCCTGCAAAAGTCTACACGGATAAAGACGCCGATCTCACGCAATTAAACGGAAAAGTGTGCGCCGTAATTGGATTCGGATCTCAAGGTCACGCGCACGCCCTCAATCTCAAGGACAGTGGTGTCTCGGTAATCGTCGGCCTGCACAAGGAGAGTAAATCGATCCCGGTAGCGCAGGAGCATGGTTTCCAGGTTTTCGAGGTAAGCGAAGCTGCGCAGAGAGGGGACATTATCTTTTTTGCGACGCCCGACCTGAAGAGCGCCGCGATCTACGAAAAAGAGGTGGCGCCTCATCTGAAGAAAGGAAAAGCGCTCTTGTTCAGCCACGGATTCGCCGTGCATTTCAAGACGATCGTTCCGCCGGCCGAAGTGGATGTGATTATGGTTGCGCCAAAGGGTCCGGGGCACATCGTGCGCCGGCAGTACCTGGAGGGCAAAGGGGTTCCGGCTCTCATAGCAGTCTACCAAAACCCTTCAAAGCAGGCGAAGAAACTTGCATTGGCCTGGGCGAAGGGAATCGGTGCAACGCGAGCCGGTGTCCTGGAGACGACGTTCAAAGAGGAGACTGAGACGGATCTTTTCGGAGAGCAGACGGTACTTTGTGGCGGCTTGACATCGCTCGTTCAGAACGGCTTCGAAACGCTTGTAGAGGCAGGGTACCAGCCCGAAATGGCCTATTTTGAATGTCTGCATGAGCTGAAGTTGATTGTGGATTTGATGTACGAGTCGGGGATTGCTGGGATGCGATTTTCGATTTCTGAAACTGCGAAATGGGGTGACGTATCTGTCGGTCCGAAAATCGTGGATAGCGCCGTCAAAAAGAAAATGCAGAAAGCCCTTAAGGAAATTCAGGACGGTAAATTTGCCAAAGGTTGGATTGCCGAATACGCAGCCGGTTTGCCGAAATACAAAGAGCTTCTCCAAGCGGGTGAGAAACACCTTATTGAGAAGACCGGAGCACGCCTTCGCAGTCTCATGCCCTGGATTCAGAAGAAGAACATTAAGGGCGCGCAAGCCGCTTACTGAAGGGGAGGGACGGCCTCTGTGCCAGTCCCATTTTCTCCTTGTTATGGGGGGCAAATATGATTAGTCGGACGGCACCGGAGGCTGTCCCTCCCTTGAAAATCGTTAGTCTTTGTTCGCATTCAGTAGAAACTGGTGCAGGATAAATTTGCCGGTTTAGAAAGTCAGGTGGTTCCAGTAGGTAACTTTTCCTCGGTGGTTTGCGACGAACTTTACCGTGCCATCCTGCGAGACGACGATCGTAAGGCACTCTTCGTGCCTGCGACTCAAGCGATAAGCAGCGCGATGCCGTGTACCGGCGCTTTCAACCGATTCCAAAACGCATGCTGACGCCTCGATATCGAGTGCCTGGTAAATCGTTTCATCTTCAAACCCCGGAATCTGAATCTCCACGCCGAATCCCAATACTGTAAATTCGTGATCGAGCAGGAGGCATCCGTCTACGGCGGTAAGGTCCGAAAGCCAAGACGCCAATTCGAGGAAACGCTGGCTGTAAGTGTATGGAAGCTCTTCAAACCACTCGAGGTATTCCTTCCATCCGATTGAGACTCGCCCTTTGGCGATCGCTATCTGGACGAGGCGTCGAGAGACATCTTCAAAAATCATGCGGAAAGGCGATTCGGTGCATCCTTCATCAATGCGATATTTTGCGCGCAACGGCCCGCCGGACTTCAAGAGCGATCCTGCTAGAAATCTTGGTACAAATACCAGTGCACCTCCGTGGCGGGAATTACGCATTTCGCGTATCACGCGCTTCAGAAAACTTTGTCCAATGTTCGACACGAGGTCTTCGCGAACGGCAACCTCGCCACTCGGGCTAGCGAACGGTTTGGCCGCGAACCCATCGCCAAGTCTTCTGTATCGCTCACTCAGCCATGAGGAGGTGAAAAGGTCGAAGCCGTGCCCCTCTATCCGGCCGTTGAGCAAGGTTGCGACGCGCACCGCGCCCCTGCATATCACAAGATTTCCCGGGCCTCTGACGTGGATGATCAGCCAGTCCGGAATGGGGTGGTTAAGGCCGTCGACGCCGACTGTGAGGTCTCGGGACCATTCTCCTGTATGAATCATTCCCGATATTTCGAAATTACGATCCTCGCGACGCTGCACGGCAATCATCGATCGATAGAATCCGGTGGCGGGTGCGACTCGTCTGATTTCCTGTTCGGCAAAAATTCTGGGTCTTGAAAATCGAAACAGACGGAATCCGATACGAGCGAAACCCTTGCCATCGCCATGGTCCAGCCCGAGCAAGGCAATCCGGCACTCTATAGGTCTCCCCTCCTCACGGAGCAGACTTGCCTGGTAGGCGACGCTCAGAAAACTAGAAAGGGTTTCTTCCGAATCAACAGCGGGGTGCCTGCGATTTTCTGCGAGCCATGCAGACCAGAGCAGCTCCGCGAGTTGGCGTGGGTAGGTATGAGACGTCAATTGCATTCCCGACCTGCTACAGCATCAGTTCACGCAATTGGACGATTCGTTTACCAAACAGATTCATGGTTTTTTCGATTGGCTCCGGCGACAGCATGTCCACTCCTGCAGTTCTGAGAGTATCAATAGGAAATTGACGACCGCCGGCTTTCATGAATGCGAGGTAATCCTCCAATTCGCTTGGACCACCATGGAGAACGCGATCGGCCAGGCTTATGGCCGCAGAAATGCCCGTCGCATATTTGTAAACGTAGAACGCCGAGTAAAAATGAGGAATTCTGAGGCATTCAAGTTCGAGTTGTTCATCGATAGCAAAGCGCGGACCAAAGTAGGTTTCCAGAAGACTTCGATAGACCCTTTTGAATGTTTCCAGCGTTAGAGCGCCGTCGCTTTCCTCGATTGCATGCACCTCTTTTTCGAATTCCGCAAACATCGTCTGACGAAAAAGAGTTTGGCGGATATCCTCGATCTGGCGGTCGATGAGATAGGCACGCATTTGTGCATTGTCCGCTTGTTCGATCAGGTAGTTCGTCAGAAGTTCTTCGTTGAAAGTCGATGCGACCTCGGCAAGAAAAATAGGATAACCGTAATCCTGAAAGGTTTGATACTTCTGCGCGAACCAGCTGTGCATGGAATGGCCGGCTTCGTGGGCGAGGGTGAAAACGTCAGAGAAAACGTCCGCCTTGTAATTCATCAGGATATAAGGTGGGTTGCCATAGCTGGAAGAAGAAAAAGCGCCGCTCCTTTTGCCTTTCGTTTCGTAACGGTCTACCCATCGGGATTTCAAGCCGTGGCCGAGTACATCGAGATATTCCTCGCCGAGAGGCTTCAACGCTTTCAGGAGAATGTCGATTGCGTCATCGAAGGGCGTATTTTTCTGAACAACTGGCACCATCAGAACAAAAGTGTCGTACTGGTGAATTTCGTCTAGCTCGAGGATCTCCTTTCGGAGTCGATAATAATCATGAAGAAGGGGGAGATTTTTGCGAACCGTCGCGACGAGGTTGTCGTAAACTTGCACGGGTACGTTGTCGCCGAACAGAGAGGCTTCGCGCGCTGAGGGATAGTTTCGGACCTTTGCCGAAAAGCAGTCGGCTCGGATCGACAAAGAAAGAGCTGAGGCGAGGGTGTATTTATGATCATCGAACTCCCCGTAGAATTGTTGAAAAGCTCTTCGGCGCAGATTGCGGTCCTTTTTATGCATGAACGATAGGTATGCACTTTGCGAGAGCGCTCGTTCCTGACCCTCTTCCATTAGCGAGCCAAACTTCATGTCAACGTTCGTCAGCTGAGAAAAGGTATCGGAGTGACCTCGGATGATCGGCGCTCCAAGGGTCAACAATCGTTCTTCCCGCTCCGAGAGTGTGTGCGGCTTGTAGCGACGAAGCTTGACTAGTGCAGTTTTCCAATCGGCCAACATCGGATCGTCCAAAAAGATTTGGAATTTCTCATCCGGGATCTGTTGGATTTCGGGATTGATGTAAGAGCTCGTCTCCCGGACCTTGGTTAGGAGATTGGTGAGTTCGGCGCGGCGCGAGATATGGTCGTTGTTCGAACTATCTTCGGCGTATTTCAAAGAGGAATAGTGGCCGAGCCGTTCTGCGATCTGGTCGAGCGACTTCTCGCATTCAAGGCATTCAAACAGTGTCTTCGGGGATTCATCAAGATGCGTTTTATACTGGGCGATCCTGGGATAGAGATCCTTAAGTCTGGCAAAGCTGTTGCGGTACTCTTCTTCCGTTAGAAACAGCTTTGTCAGATCCCACGTATCGGACTCGGGAATCTCGGAACGAGTTGGGATCGTAGAAGACATAAAAATGTTTCAGGCTCTGGGATGCGCTGCATCGTACGCTTTTTTCAGACGTTCGGCAGTAACGTGGGTGTATATTTGCGTCGTTGAGAGGTTCGCATGGCCAAGCAGCGTTTGAACGCTCCGCAGGTCTGCCCCGTTATCCAGCAGGTGCGTTGCGAAACTATGGCGCAGCTTGTGCGGGCTTGCACGTAACTGGATGGATGTCTGACCAACATATTTCCTTAGGAGGAGCCAGACGGAACGAGCCGATATCCGTTTTCGAAGTTTGCTGATGAAGAGAGGCCCCGCTTGAATCTCGGCTTCGTGCCTATAGCGCTGTATCGCCTGTAACGCAATTTCGCCGACCGGAACGATCCGCTCCTTTTTACCCTTGCCGAGGACACGGACCGTTTCGCTGAAAGGATCGACGTCAGCGACATTCAAAGCGACAAGCTCACTCAATCGAAGACCGCTACTGTAGAAAAGTTCCATGATGGCGGCGTCACGTGCGGGAGCCCATAGCGGCGCCTGGTTTTCCCGTGCGATTCTCTTTGGAGTCGTAAGTAGTTCGTCTACCTGATCGACCGAAAGAACGATTGGAAGTTTTTTCTCGGTTTTCGGCAGTTGCACGGCCTTCAGAGGATTTTCGGCCAGCTCTGCCCGTTCAACGAGGTACTTGTAAAAACTGCGAAGTGCCGCGAACCGCAGCCGCACATAAGATCTTGCCATTCCTCTTTTCATGCACTCCAGCAGGAAGGCACGAAATTGTTTCGCGGTACATCGCACCCAAGAAAAATTTGGTCCGGCGAACAGCTTGAATTGGTCTAACGCGTGTTTATAAGCGACGACTGTTCGGGGAGAAGCATTTCGCTCGATCTCAAGATAGTCTATAAATCGTTCAAGGAGTTGATCCTTTCTTGGGTGCGACATTCGCGATGACTGTACAGGAAACGATTTGGAAGTCCACGGCTTGCAAAATATCTCGCAGCCATTGCGAGCCCAATGGAGGTAGGGCCGGATCTCCGAGCCGGCCGTTCATTTCCAGGGAGGAACGGCCTCCGTGCCGTCCCATTTTCTCATGGAGCGCCAGAAATGCACCCTAACAGTTGATTCAGTGAGCCTTTCTGCTCCTGCTCTTCGGCCAGCAATTCGATCAAGAGATCCTGAGTGACGAAGTCGAGGTCTTCTGTGATTTGAATCATGGCCTGGTAGTGAGCGATCGCTGCGTCTGTCGCCGTTAGCGCTCCGCGGATGACGGTTACTGAGTCGCGGTTGTCGATGGGCGGCTGGAGATAATTTTGATCCCGAGGAAGTTCTAGCGATCCTGGAACGCGATCGCCGAGAATTTTGATGCGCCTCGCCAAGCGACGAGCGTGCTGGAGTTCACTGAAGGCGGCATTCTCCAGCACCTTTTTTACCTTGTCAGCAGGGGGGCCTTCCAGGTGGATGGAATTGGCCAAATAATTTTGAACAGACTCCAACTCCATCGCATAGGATTTCTTCAATCCGTTTACAACATCTCGCACCTTGTCCATCACGAATGGCCGGAATTCGTGAAACGCAGGTTAGCGTCGTGCTCCCATAGGATTAGTCAAATATTCCGGTTGCGGTGTCGATCCGACATCTCCGTAGCGAGTCGTCCCTCTCTGCAGATAGAGAGTCGCCGACCTCGTTTCGACGGAATCGGGGGAGACAGCGACGATCGGAATTTCGAACTGATTATCGGGTAGCTTGAAATGATAGCGGAAGGTGCCATCGGGCTGAAGCTGGATTGGCCGGCCGTCAATCGTCACCTTTGCTTGCGGATGCGTGCCGCCGTAAAAGATCACCTCCGCATTCACATGCATGAAAAATTCCCTTTCAGGATAACCAAAGGGCTGGGCACTCCAACTCGCTCCAATCCCGCTGAACAGGCTGCTCTCGGAGACCAATTCATTCCAGCTCGACGGACCAAATTCCAGACCACTCCAGCTCGCGAGATTCCAGCTGGATAGCTGCTCTGAGCTCAGAGAGTACGAACTGAGAGAATAGGAGCTCAGCGAACCGAACGCCTGCTCCCAACTGGAGGTGATTTCCCCAAGGCCCGCCTGCCAACTCGCCAGCGTCTCGCTCCCCAGACCATACATTTCACTGCTGAGACCATAAGAACTCAGCTCTGCCTGCCACTTTTCAAAAATCTCGCTTACCCCTGCCTGCCAGCTTGCCAGAGTTTCACTGCTCAGCCCGTACGAAGTGATTGTCGTTTCCCAGCTGGAAGTAATTTCGCTGAGACCAGCTTGCCAGCTGCTCACCACTTCGCTGCTCAAGCCGAGTGAGGTGACTGCTTGTTCCCATTTGGAAATGATCTCCCGGATCCCCATTTGCCAACTCGCGAGAATCTCGCTTCCGCCGGCCAGAAATTGAGAAGAAACCGCCTGCTCCCAACTGGATGTGATCTCGCCAAGGCCCGCCTGCCAGCTTGCCAGCGTTTCACTGCTCAAAGCGTAGGTCTCGCTGCTGAGTCCATAAGAACTCAGCTCCGCCTGCCACTTTTCAAAAATCTCGGTTACACCTGCCTGCCAGCTCGCAAGCGTCTCACTGCTCAGCCCGTAGGAACTGACTGTCGTTTCCCAACTTGAAGTAATCTCCTGGAGACCAGCCTGCCAGCTACTCATCACTTCGCTGCTCAGGCCAAGCGAGGTTACCGCCTGTTCCCATTTTGAAATCATCTCACGAATACCCTGTTGCCAGCTTGCAAAGGCTTCGCTCCCGCCTGCTAGAAATTGGGAAGAAAGCGCGCTTAGTTCCGATGAGAGGCCCCCAAGACGCGACGACAGCCCACCGAGTTCCGAGCTTCCAAAACTGCTGACACCGCCACTGGATAGCTCGTGGCGGACTACGGCGCCAAGCGCGCCACTGAAAAGGCTGGTTTCCCCAGGCGCCAGGACTGAAGCGAGACGCCCCTTCGCTAGCAGTTCACTCGCTGATTCGGAGTCCAGCTTTCCATGCAATTCCGAGTGAAGAAACTCCAGCATTTCGCTGGAACTCATTGAAACCAGCCGATCGAGAAGATCCTTACCCAGCAGAGTTTCCAGAACCTTGATCTGTTCGAAACCCCAGCTTGATCCGCTAGACGCCCCGGCCAC
>Ga0306926_10008777_pt1 | contig 11082 bp, 8 predicted proteins | sample flu12Cox44000178_FD_203759 | JGI IMG/M metagenome (GOLD analysis project Ga0306926, IMG submission 203759) | Lab enrichment of tropical soil microbial communities from Luquillo Experimental Forest, Puerto Rico - flux8day.12C.oxic.44.000.178 (v2)... | ecosystem: Environmental > Terrestrial > Soil...
TCAAGCAGCCCGAACATTCCCAGTACTCGCTCGTCGGACCCTAACAGCGGAACGGCCAGCAACTGCTTCACGTTGAATTTCTGAATCGCTCCCAGATTCGCGCCCGGAAGCCGCGTCGCGTCGTCGGTCCAGAAAATCTCTTTCGACATCAGAACGCTGGTGGCCACGCCCTCCGGAAAGACTTCGCACACCGGGCGCGAAGAGCCGCTCTCCGATCCCCAACGCACGCGGAAGGCGTTGTGCTCGTAGAGTGCGACAAAACAGCGCCGGTAGCCAAAGAAGTCCGCTGCCCGCACCACGAACGCCCCAAGGAACTGGTCCAGCGTCTTGATCGAACCCAACTCGGACGAAATCTCAAGCAACTGATGAAGCTCATGTGCCTGGCTGCGGGCCGTGGCATACAACTCCGCGTTCGCCACCGCTACCGCGCCAAAGCCCGCGATCGCCGATACTAGCGACCGCTCGTCGGCGGTGAAGATCCCATCCTGTCGCGGATACACCAGGATCGCGCCCTGCGTTCGGGAGGTGCGAAACGGAGCCGCCATCAGCATGCCCGAAGGCACCAAGTCGGCGAGTGCGTGCGACGAGGCCTCGATCGAAACCGTCAACACTTCTCCCGCTGCCACCGCGCGCGTCGCCAGATCCGCCGCCACCCGCAGCGTATTCCGGTCATGCCGCGAGCGCGCCACGGTGACCAGTTGCGGATTCTCTGCAGCGACTGCGCGTAGTTCGAACGGCCCTTCCTGGCGCAAGAGAACACATACCAGGCGCGTTCGGAGCAGAATGCGAATCCGGTCCGCCAGCCCTTCAATCACAGCATTCACGTCGGGTACGCCATGCAGCGCGTGCGCCACTTCAGCCAGGATTTCTGCCCGCCGGTGATCTTCACGCGAGGCCTCCGTCAGCCGCCGCGCCTCGAGCAGACTCCCCAACTGTCCCGCCAGAATGGTGGCCTTCGCCGTCAGGTCTTCGGTGAAGAACTCGGGCTCGGAATCGTGCAAAAACGTCAACGCGCCGACCACCTGATCCGAAACGATCAGAGGCGTGGCCATCAGCGACCTGGCCCTAAATTCTGCAGCCATTTGGTAGCGATTTGGATCAACAGAATTCACGAACACGGCCCGCCGCAGGCGGATCGCTTCGGCGGTGACCGCGCTTTGGTTCGCCTTCAACCGCAAGCCTCGGAAGCGCGCTGCGGCTAGCCCATCTGCTTCTTCCCCTAACATTTCATCAGCGGATAGCGACCGCCAGAAGTAGACTCCGCTCACCTGAAAGAATTCGCGGACCTCTCGGCAAAACAACTGCACTAGTGCCGAGGCAGTCGCGCCCCGCGCCGCCGCGCCAGAGAAGCGCAACAGCAGTTGTTGGAACGCCTCGTCCGATCGCGAACTGACGCCGCGGAGCAGCGTCACGTCTTCGGCTTGCTGACTCAGAACCGCACCACCTGGAGATCAACGCAAATCTCTACAAGTTATTTGAAGATAAGGGGAAAGTACCGTGCGATCTCAAATTGAGTCAAGCGAATAAGCCCGATGGGGTGCCTAGGTGTGAAATCCCACATTCGATGAGCAGGCAAGTCTCAAATTGAGATTTGAGACGATCCGCCCAGTTTTTTGCTCCATCGCCAGCATGAAGCGCCAGCTTGATCTCCTTCAGCGACAAGTAGTTGAACCTAGTCACTTTCGTAACGTTCCCAACCATAAAGTCGGCACGGTCTGTGCTCGATGCGGGGTAGGATTTCTTTGACTTGAGGAGGAACTGTGTCTCTACGAGGAACCCGGTCGTGGCTGGCCACCGCGATTTTCGCTGCACTGATTGCGATGATTTCTCTCCCCGCGACCCGCATCTGGGCGCAGGACGATCTGCCGCGCAAGGTGAAATCACGAGTAGCTCCCATCTACCCCCAGTTAGCAAGGCAGATGAATATTTCCGGCATGGTTAAGGTCCAGGTCACGGTCGCGGCCAACGGAACGGTGAAGGCGACCAAGCTGGTCGGCGGCCATCCCTTGCTCGCCAATGCGGCTCTGGATGCGATTAAGAAGTGGCGCTTCGACACCGGTCCCGATGACACCACCGGGATCGTGGAATTCAAATTTGATCCCACGGCAGGCGCGCAATGAACTGGCTGGGAGGCGGCAGTATGACGCTCGGCAAACGGCTTTACTTCACCTTCGGCGGGATCGGCATCCTTGTACTCATCCTGTTCGCGGTCAATTGGACAGCTGTGGGCCGCGAACAAGCGGCCAATGCCGCATTCTCGAGTTCGCTCGACTCGAGAGACGCCACTGCCGCCGTCGGTTTCCAGATGATGCAGAACCGTCTCTTCCTCAGTAACTACCTGTTGAGCGGCGACACCCGCGAAGTCGATCGCATGAACGAAGGCGTCCGCACTCTCACCGACAAGATCGACAAGGCTCGCTCCCTGGCTTCTTCCGAGCAACAGAAGGTTGCCCTCTCAAAGGTGCAGGATCTGGAAGGAAACTGGGCGAAGGACTTTGCTCAACCCCTGGTCGAGAAACGCAAGGAAGTTGACAGCGGCAATGCTACCGTAGCCGAACTGCAAATCTTCTATCTTCAGAAGGACGCGTCGTCGTGGGTCAAGAATTCCACCGAGGCCCTCGAAGTAGCCGATCACGAAAATCGCAGCATCCTTGATGCCCGTAAGCAATCCAACGAGACCGCTGCCGCTTATACTAAGACCTTTTCTTTTGGCGCTCTGCTGTTCGCGCTGATCATTGGCGCCTTGGTCGCGATTCGCACCGCCCAGTCCGTCACTGGACCGATCACCCAGTTGATGGTGGTCGCGCACAACATCGGAAATAACGGCGACCTCGACCAGACCATCGACATTGACATCAAGCGGCAGGATGAAATCGGAGAACTGGCGCGCACCTTCGCCAAGATGGTCGTCTACTTCAAGGAGATGGCCGCGGTATCCGAAGCCATAGCCGCCGGCGATCTGGCCGTCGAAGTCGAACCCCGCTCCAAGCACGACACTCTCGGCAATGCCTTCCAGCAGATGGTGCGCAGCCTGCGCAACCTGGTCCGCAGCGTCCGCGATCTTGCTTCCCAAGTCGCCAGCGCTTCGAATCAAGTTGCCGGCGCCTCCGACGAGTCCGCGAAGGTCAGCCTGCAGGCTTCATCCGCGATCGATGAAGTCACCAGCACCATGCACGAGATGAGCGTCAACGTGCAGAACATGGTGAAGAGCACGCAGACCCAGGCTTCCAGCGTCAGTGAGACCTCCGCTTCGATCGATCAGATGGTCGCCTCCATCCAGCGCGTGGCCGACACTGCCAAGGTCCTCCTCGATATCTCGAACCGTTCTCGCGAGGAAGTCCACAGCGGCATCACTACCATGGACAAGGCCACCGAGGGCCTGAACAAAATCAACAACACCATCCGCTCCTCGGGCCAGATCATCGATGCCCTCGGCCAGCGCGCCGACGACATTGGCAAGATCATCGAAGTGATCGACGATCTCGCCGAGCAGACTAACCTGCTCGCCCTGAACGCGGCCATCGAAGCCGCCCGCGCCGGTGAACATGGCCTGGGTTTTGCGGTTGTTGCCGATGAGGTTCGCAAGCTCGCCGAAAAATCCGCGCAATCGACCAAGGAAATTTCTGAGCTCATTCAGAGCATCCAGAAAGAGGCCCGCAAGGCTGTCGAGAATATGGATCAATCGACGACCATCGTCAACGAAGGCCTCGACCTGGGCGGCGAACTGAACGGTGCGCTCCGCAAGATTTCAAATGTGGTCACCGAGGTCTACAAGTTCGCCCAGGAAATCGGCGCCGCCACCAACGAGCAGTCGCATGGCTCGTCGCAGATTGCGCGCGCCACCACGCGGCTTAACGAAATTACCCACGAAATCAATTCCGCAGTCGAAGAACAAGCATCCGGCGCGCAAGCCGTGGTCAAGGCCATGGAGCGCATGCGCGAACTGGTCCAGCAGAGCACTTCCGGCTCAACCGAGCTGGCAGCTTCGGCGGAACAGATGTCGAAAATGTCGCGCGAACTCCTCGATGCCATGGAGCGCGTGGCCGGCAACACCAGCGACATCGAGCGTCGGGTTTCGAAGCGCGACGGCTCGTCTCTGGGCGTGCGGCATGCGGCTGCGGGAGCGAACAGCTAGCGTTGCCCATGAGCCGCGAATTGCACATTGTCGGGTTCCAGGTGGGCCGCGAGACCTACGGCGTCCCCATCACGTCACTGCACGAAATCGTGCGCGTGCCCGAAATCACGGCCGTGCCCGACGCCCCTGAATTCATGGAAGGCGTCATCAACCTGCGCGGGAAGATTGTCTCGGTCATCGATCTGCGCAAGCGCTTCGGCATCGAGCAAGTCAAAGGCACGCGCCGCAACCGCATCCTGGTGGTCGAGCATCTCGGCCGGCTTTCCGGACTGATCGTCGATTCCGCCTCCGAAGTTCTCAAGATCCCGTCTGCCGACGTCGAGCCGCCCCCGGCAGTAATGGCGGAGACCGGACTGACCTGCGTGACTGGGCTCGGCAAATACAAGGGCAGGCTGATCATGCTGCTCGATATGAACAAGCTGCTGGAATTCAGCGGTCTGCGGCAAAACAAGAAAGATGCTGGCGATGCCAAGCCTTCCGGCCCAACCAAGCCTGAAGTCCGTGCCGCTGGCGCACGATAAGTTCGCGCAACTGCTTCACTCTCGACCATGAGCTCATCCAGCGCACCGGCGCCCGCCATCACCGAAGCGGAACTCAAACTGTTGCAGGCCCTCGTCTACCAGGAGTGCGGCATGCACTTCGACGAGCGCCGCACCCATTTTCTTCAGGACCGTCTGCTCCGCCGTCTTCGCGAGTGCCGCCTCGACTCCTTCTACAGCTACTACCGCCTGCTGATCAGCAACGAAGGCAAGAACGAACTCGCGCAGTTGCTCGAGAACCTCACCGTCAACGAAACCAGTTTCTTCCGGAACAAAGCCCAGCTCGACCTGTTCCAGAAATACACGCTCGAAGACTTGCTGCGCCGCAAGCAGGAGCGCCGCGACTTCACACTCCGTTTCTGGAGCGCCGGCTGTTCCACCGGGCAGGAAGCCTACACCATGGCCATGCAGGTCGTGGACGCATTGGCCTACTACTATCTGCGCAATGCTCTGCCGTATGATTCGCCGCTGCCCAAGCCTCTGATTCCGCCACCGTGGAGAGTGGAGATCCTCGCCAGCGATATCAGCTATTCGGTTCTTCGCTACGGCCAGGAAGGCGTCTACACCGAGACCCAGATGACCTCGGTCGACTACAGCTATCGCCTGCGCTACTTCGATAAGATCGGTGAGCGCTACGCGCTGAAGAAAGCGCTCAAGGAGCTCGTTCACTTCGACTTTCACAATCTCAAGACCCAGTATTTGCCCCAGCGCAATGACGTCATCTTCTGCCGCAACGTGATGATGTATTTCGACGAGCCCGAGCAGAAGCGCCTGGTCGAAAAGTTCTATCGCTGCCTGAATCCCGGCGGACATCTTTTCGTCGGCCACGCCGAAAGCCTGCTTGGCCTCACCGACAAGTTTCAGATGGTGCATCGCAACAGCGGAACCGCCTACGTGCGGCTGGAGGATCACGAATGACTCCTCCGCATGATGAGCGGATGACTGAGCTGCGCGCCCTCTTCTTCGAGAGCGCTCAGGAACTGCTGCAGTCGCTGAACGACGACGCGCTTCGGCTCGAAAAGAATCCTGCCGACAGTGAGATCGTGCGCAGCATCCGCCGCACCGTGCACACGCTCAAAGGCGATGCCGCCGCCTGCGGTTACCGCGAGTTGAGCGAAATTGCACACGAAATGGAAGACGCGCTGGCCCTCGATTCGGCCGCAGCGCACACCGGCTTGCCCGAGATCGCCTTTGCCGCCGCCGATCTATTCGTCGCGCTGTTGAACGCCTACAGGAAGAATTCGAAGTTGCCTTCCAGCGAGCCATTGCGGAAAAAGATCGCTTCGCTCACGGCAGCGCCAGCTGGCAAGAAAGCTGGCCGCAAGGGCAAGACCCCTCCCGCCAAAGCTGTCCTGTCTGGTTGGACCGAATACGAAAAGCTGGCGCTTGAGAATGCGCAACAGCGCGGGCTGCAGGCCTTCCACATTGTGGCCCAGATCGATCCGCACTGCGCCATGCCGATTGCCGGCCGCCAACTTCTGCAGAACGCTCTCGCCGAAATCGGCGAAGTGCTTGCCGTGCGCCCCGAAGCTGGCACAGCCGCGGCGGCCATGGAACTCGAGATCCTTCTGGCCACGGCTCGCGACGCAGCCCAGGTGGCCACCAAGTGCCGCATCCCAACCATCATCGCGTCGGCGCGCAGCGCGCAACTTGCGCCCTCAGCCAAGCCGGTGAAGCGCTCTTCGAGGCCCGAAACCGCAGCCCCGGTTGCTGGCCCCGCTGCTCCGGTAGCCGAAACTGCGGTCACGCCCGCACGTGCGCTCGCAGCACCCGAGCCCGAACCCATGCCGGCGCCCGAACATTCCCACGAGGATGCGCCCGCCAGCACTCCCACTCAACTTGCGGAGAGCATTCTGCGCGTCGATGCCGAGCGCATCGATAGCGTCCTAAACCTGGTCGGCGAACTGATCATCGGCAAGTCGATGTTTCAGCAAGCCTTCAACGAGTTCGCCAAGGCTTACCCGAAAGACGCTCTGCGCGGAAAATTCGCCGACGCCATGGGCTTCCAGACCCGCGTCCTGAACGACCTGCAGCGTTCGGTGATGAAAATCCGCATGGTTCCGGTGGAACAACTCTTCCGCCGCTTTCCACGGATGGTGCGCGATGTCGCTTTGCAGTGTGGCAAAGATGTCGACCTGGTACTGACCGGCCAAGACACCGACCTCGACAAGAGCATCCTGGACGCGATTGCCGAACCGCTGACGCACCTGGTCCGCAACGCGATCAGCCACGGCATCGAGACCACCGCCGAGCGCGAACGCGCCGGTAAGCCGCCGCGCGGGCAGATCCGCTTGAATGCCCATCACCAGGGCAACCAGGTCATCCTCGAAGTCCGGGACGACGGCCGCGGCATTGACGCGCAGCAGATCAAATTCAAAGCCATCCAACTCGGCTTGCTCACCGCCGAAGAAGGCGCGCGCATCTCTGAAACCGAAGCGCTGAACTTTATCTTCCGCCCCGGCTTTAGCACCGCGCAGGAAGTTACCGAAATCTCCGGGCGCGGCGTCGGCATGGACGTTGTGCAGAGCGTACTCGTCCGCCTCAAGGGCAGCGTCACGGTCGAGACCCATCCCGGCCTCGGCACTACGTTCCGCCTCAAGCTGCCGCTGACGCTGGCCATCATCAAGGCGTTGCTGTTCCACGTGCAAAGCCGCCTCTACGCCATCCCGCTGAATGCAGTCGTTGAAATCGCCCGCACTGTCGAAACTGAAGTGCACCGCGTCGATCACTACGAGGTCATCCAGCTCCGCAACCAGGTGTTACCCCTCGTGCGTCTGGGGCAGCAAGCCTCGCCCGGTGGATCGCAAAAACTCTTTGTGTTGGTCATCAGTGCCGGCGAACGCAAGTTCGGCCTGATTGTTGATGGACTTGAAGGAGAGGAAGAATTGGTCATCAAAGCCTTGGACGACCATGCGGTTTCGACCGATCTAGTGAGTGGCGCTTCCATTCTGGGCGACGGGCGCGTCGTCCTGATTCTTAACTTGTCTGCCATTATCGAACGCTTTGCTCGTATGGCCCCCGACGCCGCTTCCGGTACCATCGGCTCAGGGTTGCTGTTGTCGCACGCTGATCGCACCCGGATGAGCGCATCTGCCGCAGGGGGACGCGCATGACCAAACGCATTCGCGTTCTTGTAGTCGATGACTCTGCGCTCATGCGCAAGCTTATCCCGCAAATCCTGGCCGCCGACGACTCCATCGAAGTGGTCGGTACCGCCATGGACGGCAGCTTCGGCCTGCGCAAAATCGAAGAACTAAACCCGCAAGTAGTGACCCTCGATCTCGAGATGCCCGGCATGAACGGCATCGACATGCTGAAGCAGGTCATGCGCAAGCTCTATCCCGTGCCTGTCATCGTGGTCAGCGCCCACAGCACCGATGGCGCTTCCATCACCCTGAAAGCTCTCGGCCTCGGCGCTTTCGACTTCGTCGCGAAACCGCAGGACGTTTCGAACCGCATGCCGCAGATTGCCGCTGAACTCATCGCCAAGATCAAGGCGGCTGCGCACAGCAAGGGCGTGCCGGTCCCCCATTTGCCCAGCCGCGTCAACCTGCCCAAGGCCAGCCCGGTCGCCGGACGTTCCGCTTCCAAAATCGTCGTGATCGGCGTTTCAACCGGTGGACCCAACGCTCTCCAATATGTGTTCTCGCAACTGCCCGCGGACTTCGCGGGGACGATCGTCGTCGTTCAGCACATGCCGGAAAACTTCACCGAAATGTTCGCGCGCCGGCTCGACGAAACCTGCGCGCTGCGCGTGAAGGAAGCCCAATCCGGCGACCTGCTCTTGCCCGGACGCATCTTGATCTGCCCGGGCAGCCGCCACATCAAGGTTAAACGGCTTCCGTTGGGAGATGTCGCCGTGCTCAGCGACGATCCACCGATCCACGGCCATCGGCCCTCGGCTGAGGTCCTGTTCCGCTCGACCGCAGACGAATTTGGCGCCTCCACGGTTGCTGTCATCATGACCGGGATGGGTGAAGATGGCGCCGAAGGTATCGGGTACGTGAAAGCCGCGGGCGGCATGACCATCGCCCAGAGCGAAGAATCCTGCGTCGTCTACGGCATGCCCAAGGCCGCCATCGACCGTGGCTATGCCTTGCGGGTCGTGCACCTCGACGCGCTGGCCAGTACTTTAATCGCACACTGCACCCCCGAGGGCCGGTCCGATGGTGGCCGCGGGGAGTCAACATCCACGCACGGTACAGGCGGCCGAGCTGCCGGGGCCGGGCAAAACTAGGGTTATCTAGCCCGGGAACGCCCGGCATGATACCCATTGAGAGCTACAGGAGGTTGGTATGGAGCAGTTTGCGGCAGTCAAGCGCAGCAAGGACGGGCAGCCGGTCCGCTATTTGATCGTGGACGACTCCGTCTTTGCCAGAAAGAACCTGGCCCGCATGGTCGAGTCCTTCGGTGGACTGCTCGCGGGCGAAGCTGGCGATGGCCTGACCGCCATCACCGAATATGACCGGACCAAGCCCGACCTGGTCCTCATGGACATCACCATGCCCCAGATGGAGGGCATCGAAGCCGCCGAGCGCATCGTCCAGTCCCATCCGGACGCGCGCATCGTGATGGTTTCGTCGGTTGGCTATCAGGAAAACATCGTAGCCGCCCTGCAGCGCGGCGCCCGGCACTTTGTACAGAAGCCGGTCAAACCCGAAGTACTCTATGAGGTCATCAAGTACGTGCTCGGTGAAGACGCCGTCGTCAGCGCCGCCGCCGGCGCAGGGGCCTAACCCATGAAGATGGAATTGATCCAGCCGTTTATCAATTCGGCGGATGCGGTTCTCGCCCAGGGCCTGCAATGCAGCACGTCCATCGGAAGTCTCACGATGGAAGAGGAGGCCTACCGCCGCAGGGGCGTGGCCGCCATGATCGCCCTCACCGGCGATATCGAGGGCCGGATCATTTTCGATCTCGATCCGGAAACTGCCGTGCGTGTCGCCAGCAAAATGGCCGGCACGGAACTTCCCGAGACCGACTCTTTGATTCGTGAAACTGCGGGCGAACTTGCCAACCAGATCATCGGCAATGCCGTCACCGCGCTCAACGATCAGGGCTTCCACTTCCGAGTGCATCCCCCCACCATGCACACGTCGGAAGAAGGCATTCGCACCAGCGAAGACACCGAAGCATTGGTCCTGTGCTTTGAGACCCCGATGGGCAGCGTCTTCATGAACATCGCCCTACGATACAACCGTCGCCGGCAGGGTGAACGCGCTGCCACCGCTGCCAGCTAGCGCCCGGCAAGGGTACTCGTAAGGGTCGTCGTTAAGAGATTGGTCATCCCGAAACAGATTTGTCGTCCTGAGCGAAGCGAAGGACCCGCTTTTTGCCCGCGCCCGGGAAAATCTCAGCCCCACTCGACTGCGCCATACCCAAAATGAAAAGCTTGTCATTCCGAACCGGCTACAACCGGTGAGGAATCCGCTCTCTCGAGAAGCGGTAACGCCATGGAAGGAAACTCCAGCGCGAAAGGCACTAGCTCGCTGGCCGGAGCCCGCGGCTTTCTCTACGGCCCCGCCACAAGAAACAGTGGGCTCTGTGCTGGCGGTCTCGGCTGCGGCTGAGGAACCCCAAACCCGTTCAACGGAGGGTCGCTCGGGTTCGACGAAACTCCAAAGGGATTCGACACGGTGAAGGTATTTGTACCTAAGGCAGTAATCACGAAGGTGCCGTTATCGTGGTCGATGCCTGCGACGTTACCGTCGGCGATCCCGCTCACAACAATGGTCTGCTTCAACTTCAACAGCGCGTCGCCCGTATCGTAGGTGTAGGTGACCGTCTGAGCCACCGAGTCGAACGATGCAGCCACGATGTGCACCAGCGGCGGCGTAAAGATGCCCTGCGGAGCAGTGAGATTGAGCACATACGTATCGTCCGTCGTCCGGATGCTCGACACCCCACCCGCGTCGCAGTTCGAAACGTAAACCCGGGTACTATCCGCAGCCGACGCAGTCAGCATCCGGAAGCGCACGGCTGTCGGGTCCGCGCAATTCACTGGCGCGATTGGTCCCGACCCCGCGACCTCCGGCAGGGAAATCGTTTTCGACACGGTGTTGTTCAATTCATTCAGCACCGTCACCTGCATCGCCACACAAGGCTGCGCCGGCAAATTGAGTACTTGCGTGCTCGCACAGTTCGCCGTATTCGAGTCGATGGTGTAGCTGGCCACATAAGCGCGCGTGCCCTCCTGTAAGGCCGTCACTGAAATCGGGTCGCATTGCGCGCACGGCGGAGCGACCGGACCACGCACGGTGACGACATTGATCAGTTGCGGAGGATCCGTCGCAGCGTTATAGATTGCGTCCTCGTAGAGAACTCCACCCGACACCGGCGTCATGAACGGAATGTGCAGCCGGTTCAGGCGATTGTCATAGTAGAGGGCGGTGGTCGAAATCACCGGCA
>Ga0306926_10008778_pt1 | contig 11082 bp, 12 predicted proteins | sample flu12Cox44000178_FD_203759 | JGI IMG/M metagenome (GOLD analysis project Ga0306926, IMG submission 203759) | Lab enrichment of tropical soil microbial communities from Luquillo Experimental Forest, Puerto Rico - flux8day.12C.oxic.44.000.178 (v2)... | ecosystem: Environmental > Terrestrial >...
CGCTGCGCCATGTGCATGCTAGGTACGCCCAAATTGCGCAAGGCATAATAGCGTCCGTCCTTGCGGGTGAGCGTGATGACCGTGTCGCCCTGATAGACGCCGGCAAATTGATCGAAATCCGTAGGATTGAACGGAACGGCGGCGCGCGGCCGCCTCTGTTCGGCAAAGGCCTGTGCGACGCGCGCGGCATCGGGGACCGCCCCTATCGCCTGCTCCCTGCCCGCCAGCACCAGCAGCAACAAGCCCAACGCGGCGGCAACGGACAGGCCGAATTTTTGCCAGCGGTGGAGGCGCCGCGCTGTGCGGTTGGCAAGGATGGTTTCTATGCGCATGCGCAGATTGGCGCCGGACAGCGCCGAGGCGCAGGCTTGCGGCGCCTGGATGGTGAAACGGCATACAGTCAGGATGCCCTCAGCGAAAACCCGCGGATCGGTGCCGGCGGCCAGCACCGCTTCGTCGCAGGCGCGCTCGCGTTCGCTCATCAGCCTGCGTCCCAGCCACCATACCAGCGGATGAAACCAGAACAGGCTTTCCACCAGCATGTGGATGGCGGCGGTGAGATTGTCGCGCCGCCGGAAGTGGCAAAGCTCGTGCGCCAGGATGGCGTCCATTTCGCGGGCGCTGAGCCGCGCCTGGATGCCATCCGGCAACATCAGGACCGGCCGGACAATGCCGATCAGGCCGGGTTCGACAGGCGCCGGTGACGTCAGCACCGGCAACGGCGCCGGTATCGCCAGCGGAATTGTCAGCGGGCGCGCGGCCCGCACCAGCGCGCGAAGCTTGCGCCAGCGCGAGGCCCAGACCAGCAGCGCCAGATATGTGCCCGCCGCCCATATCGCGATCAGCAACAGGATCCCATTGGCGGTTCCATCCGGCGCGACGCTTGCCGCCGGCATGCTGGTGAAAGGCGCGGCCGTGTCCTCAAGCACTTCCAGCGTTGGCCCGCCGGGCAGCATGGGAGTACCAGGCCATGTCACGGCCGCGCCCACGGCCATCAACACGGAAAAGGGCACCAGGAATTTGACCGATGCGGCAAACCACAGCCAGAAGCGAACGGACGCTGCGTGGCGGCGCAGCAGCAGGGTCAACGCCCCCAGCGGTACGGCGAAAAGCGTGGATTGCCACAGATGATCCAGCAGCGCCGTCACGCCTTGTCCTTTCCGGATTCGCGCAACGCCCGTTCGGCGTCCTGGATGTCCGCCATGGTGAGTTGGCCGGTTTCGATCAGATGCGCCATCACCGGCCGGGCGCCGCCAAAGATGGCCAGGAATTCGTCGGCCAGGCGCCGTTGCACCGATTGGCGGGAGACTGCGGCTTCAAAAATATTGGCGTTGCTGATCTTGCGGATCCGCCGCACCGCGCCTTTGGTTTCCAGGCGATAGACCATGGTCTGCACCGTCGAATAGGCGAGCGTTTTGCCTTTGGGCATGTGCTCCTGGATTTCGCGGACCGCAAGCCGCCCGTGCTGCCACATCGTTTCCATGATCTGCAATTCGAGGCGCGAGAGCCGCAGCTGTGCCATGCTTGACATCCGTTACAGTTGTAGTAAATTCTACTACACACAAGGAAAACTGGCAAGCGCGCCCGCAACGGCGCCCCAGCCGCACGCGCGGCCGGGCCAAGACGCCTGGAGGAATATTATGAAATTCCGCATCATCGCCGCGACTTTGGCAACCCTCGCCTTGTCGACAGCGGCGCCGGCCGCCGCCGCGCCAAACTTCGCGGGGGCGATCCCCAACATCCCCGGCAAGTCCCTGATCGCCAATGAAGTCAATTACGGGCCGGGCGAAGCGACGCCGGCCCACACGCACGACATGTCGGCTTTCATCTACGCCTATGTGGTTTCGGGCGCGATCGAGTCCAAGGTGAATGACGGCGAAACCCGCGTCTATCATGCGGGCGAGAGTTTCACCGAACCGCCGGGCGCGATCCACGCCATCTGCCGCAACGCCAGCAAGACCGAGCCGGCCAAGATGCTGGTGGTGTTTGTCGTGGACACAAATCACAAGGCGATGCTGACCCCCGTCAAATAGATTTCAAACGAGGAACCGCAATCATGCGTCGTCTTGCCTGGCTATCGCTCCTTCTTATGTTCGCTTGCGCGTACAGCGCGCAGCAGCAAGCCGCGCCTGCTGCCGAAGCCAAAGCGGCCGGCGCGGCCCTCTCGACGAACGATCCGGGCTACATCGCGGAAGATCCCATACTGGCAAAGCTGGTCGGCACACCGGCGCCGGCGCTGACGCTGAAATCCATCGACGGAAAGCCGATCAACCTCTCGGACCTTTATGGAAAGCGGCCCGTCTACCTGAAGCTTTGGGCGACCTATTGCATTCCTTGCCGCGTCCAGATGCCCGGCCTGAAAGCCATCTATGCCGCACACGGCAATGCCATGACCATCATCGCGGTGAATGCCGGCGTGGGCGACGATATCGGCAAGGTGAAACAGTTTGTCCAGGATTTTGGTCTGTCCATGCCGGTTTCCATCGATGATGGCCGCCTGGGTGATTGGGTCGGCATGCACGCCACGCCCGTTCACCTGGTCATCGGGCGTGACGGGCGGGTGATCTTTGCCGGCCACCAGGACGGACCGATGTTGGACGCGGCGATCCAGCAGGCCCTGGCGAGCAAGGCGTCGCCCGCGGGCGCGGCAACCACCCGGCTTGCCGACCTGGTGACCTTAAAGACCGGCGACGCCGTTCCGCCGATCGCGCTGCAGTCTTCGGATGGAACAGGCATCACCTTGCCGCACGGCCCCGGCGCCCACCCGCGCGCGATATATTTCTCCGCCACCTGGTGCGAAAGCTATATGAAGAGCACCCAGCCGGGCGAGGCGGAGACATGCAAAAATGGCCGCGAGCAAATCGACCGACTGGCTTCAGACCCGCGCATCGAATGGTTCGGCGTGATGAGCCAGATGTGGACGACGCCCAAAGCCCTGGCCAATTACGAGACCAGGATGAAGCCCGGCTTTCCCCTGGCGCTTGATACGTCAGGGGCCGCGTTCCGCACCTTCGGCGTGAAACGGTTTCCCGCTGTCGCGCTTGTCGACACCAGGGGCCGCCTGATCAAGCTGGTCGAAGGCGATCCGGCGGAATTTGCCGCCGCCATTTTGTCTGTGCAGGCAAGCAAATAGGCATCCGCTTCATCGCCCGGCCAATTTATTCTCGCCACTTTCATCACAACGTTGGCCAGTCTGCCGGAATGGCCGATGGTCCGCCTGCCGGCACGCGTGGCAATCAGATCGCGTTGGGATCGTTCTGCACCGGCTCGTCGTCCGACCAGATGCCGGTTTGGCGCTGGCCATCGGGCGTGATCAGGGTGCCGGCGCCATTGCGCTTGCCATTGGCATATTCGCCGTCGAACTCGGCGTCGGGCTGGCCGTTCTCGGTCCACTTCAAGACGCCCTTGCCCGAGGCCAGACCGTTCTTGCAGCCGCCCGACCAGGTGACGCTCTCATTCGGCTGCGGCTGGGGATTCCAGATCTTGCACTTCTGGTTGGTGGCGGTGATCCAGTCCGGCGCCGCGGTGCGGTCCTGCGCCGCCGCCGGAACGACCACGCCGCACAGGAAGGCCAGCGCCGCAACGCAGATCAGGTTCTTCATGGGCATGCTCCTGGCGTTGGTCGGGCGCCTATTGTGGCACAGGCAGAGGGCAACGATCCTGAAAAAATGTTAGGCTTGGGCAGCCTCACAGGATCGGCGCAAAGGCCGTGACAATGGCAATCGCGGTCACGATCCCGGCAGCGGCCAGGCCAGGGATCAGGTTGCGGGGCGGCACGCGCTTTGCCCACATGGTCACGCCGCTGGTCAGCATCACGGCCAGAAACAGGCTGGCCAGCGCCATCACCGCCTTGCTCGCAAGCCCAAAAATAAGGCCGGTATGGATCAAGCCCATCTCAATTTCCAGGCGGGTTGGGGCCGACGCGGCGCTGTAATTGCGCACGCCCAAAACCGCACCGTTATAGGCATCGACACCGACGAAGCTGTCACCATTGGGGTTGGGATTGCCCGGCGTGTGAAGGCGAATGGTGTAGCCCTGTTCCACCTGTCCATTGATCACAATCGGTATGGTGCCGGGCAGCGCCCGCGCCGCGATTTCCAGCGCCCGGTCGCGCGAGATGGGCTGCGCGCCCGGCGCCGGATGCGACAGAGGCGAGATTTTATCCGGCTGCGGATTCGTGCCGGTCACGGCATGAATGAATGCAGCTCTGGCGGACTGGAAGCCCATCATGGTGCCGGTGAAGCAAAGCAGAAACGCAAATGCGACCGATGCGATGCCCAGCGTGGCATGTAGATCGTACCAGAAAGACCGTCCGCCGGTCTTGCGGATGCAAAAGCGTTTGCGCGGCCACCACAGATAAATTCCGGACGCCAGCAGAAACAGCGCGGCGACGGTGATCCAGGCCATGAACTGACCGCCCAGCGTGTGCAGGAAATCGATGGCCCGCAGCACGGACGCGAGGGTTTGCGCAACCGGACCGTTCCTGCCCAGCACCTGGCCGGTATAGGGGTTTACATAGACGTCGCTGCCCCCGACCGTCATCCGCGTGGACACATCGGGCTCATAGCCCATCCAGATCCAGCCAATCGCCTGGCCGGGATAGACCTTGGCGACGGCGGCGCTCATTTGCGCCAGGGTCTCGCGCGGTCCGCCCGGCGTCACATAGACAAGATCGGCATTGGCGAAACGGGTGATGTCGTCCTGGAACGTCATGATCGCGCCGGTGACGCCCAGGATGGCGATGTACAGCCCCGCCGCCAGAGCGACATAGAGATGGATCTGAAAAAGCAGGGGGCGCAATTTCACCGGCACGCCTTATCGTGTCTGTGCATTTTGGGAGCCGACGCTGGCATGGGGATGGGCTTGCCGCAAGCCGCCCTGCCCGGCGCAGACAAGCGGCTTTGCCCATAGTACGTCTGTATGTTGACTCCAGAGTACGGATGTATCATGGTTGTCCCATGCAGAAGAAAATCCGGATATCCGAGGCGGAAAGCCAGATCATGGACGCCTTGTGGCGCAAGGCCCCGTTGACGCCGGAGGACATCATTGCCGCTGTCGGGCCGGCCAATGGCTGGGCGCCGGGAACGGTGCGCACATTGATCACCCGCCTGTTGCGGAAAAAAGCGCTGGTCGGCGCACGGGGACCGCAAGGCTATCTTTATCGCCCCCTGATCACGCGCGCGGATTATGTGCAGGCCGAAAGCCAAAGCCTGCTGGACCGGCTGTTTGACGGACGGGTGGCGCCGCTGGTGGCGCATTTTGCCAGCCATCGCGCGCTCACGGCCGCCGACATACGGAAATTGAAAAAGCTCATTGCGGAACTGGAGGACGATCATGACTGACTTCCTGCTTGTCCTGACAAAGATCAATCTGGCGATAAGCGTCGCCATTCTGATCGTGGCGCTGTTGCGCCGCCCCCTGCGCGCCGCCTTTCACGCATCGGTCGCCTATGCGCTGTGGCTGCTGGTGCCGGCGGCAGCGCTGGCCAGCCTTCTGCCGCCGCGCGTGATCAGCGTTGCCGTCCATCCGGTCCACCTGCCAATCGCCATCGTCGCGGGCCATGTTCCCCAAACGCAGCTTTCCGCCCCGGCATCCGCGTTCGATGGGACGTCATTGCTGTTCGCAGCCTGGGCCGTGGGCGCGGCCGCGATGCTGTTCGCCATGGCGCGGGCTCAGCTTCGCTTCCGGAAAGCCGAGCGCCGGGGCGCCGCCGGCCCCGCCGTTGTGGGATTTCTGCGGCCCCGCATCGTGATCCCGGCCGGCTTTTCGGCGGAGTTCAGCGCAGCGGAACAGACGGCGATCCTGGCCCATGAACGGGCGCATCTGGCGCGGCAGGACGCGCGGATCAATGCCGCCATGGCGTTGCTGCGCTGTCTGTGCTGGTTCAATCCCCTGGTGCATATCGGCGCGATGTGGCTGCGCCGCGACCAGGAACTGGCCTGCGACGCCGCCGCACTCCGCCATGTGCCGCGCATCGATTATGCCAACGCCTTGCTCAAATCCCAGATGCGCCCGATGGCCCTGCCGCTGGGATGCGCCTGGCCCGGCGCCGAACATCCTTTGACCGAGCGGGTGCGCCTGCTCAAGGCACCGCTGCCAGGCCGGGCGCGGCGCGTTGCGGGCATGGGCACGGTGCTGGTGCTGACCTTGTTTGCCGGCCTCGGCGCCTGGGCGGCGCAACCGGCGCAATCCGGCCCGGCCCCGCATAACGGCTTTACCGGAAAATTCTTCTATACCCAGAAGGCGGGCGACGGCGGCGCGAGCTTTCTGCTGACCCTCGAATCCAATCAGGCCGACGAGTTCACCATGGGCGCGGAAAAATCCACCACCGCCCAGCGGAACCATATCGTGATGCATTTTCCCTTTGGCATGGCGCAGGCCGACGACGCCAAGCTGGATTTTCGCAATGACACTAATCTTGCGGATCACAAGAGTATCACCTTGAAAGGCCATGTTAGGGTGGTGAGCGGCCCCGACATCATCCATGGCGGACAGCAGGGGGAAACGCTGGTGTTCGACGCCCGCACCGGCCTGCTCACGCTGGATGGCAAAACCATGCCCAGCGGCATGCCGAACTATGTCTATGAGCCCTGCGCCGAAGCCTGCACACGCTGAGATATGGCGAAGCAAAGATCGGCTCGTCAGGGCGGGGATTGAGGTTGATCCGTCACCGGTGCACATTGGAAGCCGCTTGCGAAGCGAGAGCATCCCATGACGCTGATCCGCCGGGCCATGATGATTGCTGCAGCGGCGCTGTTCGCCGGACGTCCTGCGCAGGCCGATGACGGCAGGCTTTTCCCGGCGGAAGCGGCGATCCCCAACAGCCGGGTGCTCCATTTCACCTCCGCCATCGACAAAAAGCCCTATACCATCCAGGTCAGCATCCCGATGTTCGCGCCCCGCCCCAAGGCGGGTTATCCCGTCCTCTATGTGCTGGACGGCGAACTCTATTTTCCGCAAGCGGCTATCGCCTCCGACACATTGGGCGACAAGGCCGCCGTGGTTGTCGGCATCGGGCATGGCGCCTTCAACGACAAGTCGGTGATTGCGCGTTACGCCCCGCCCGACAAGGGCAAGCCCCTGGATGGCGCTGCCGCGTTCACGGCTTTCCAGATCATGCGCGACTATGATTTCAAATGGCCGGTCAGTCCCGCACATCGCGCGCCGGCCTTTGTCGAAAACATGATCGGCCCCGAGACAGGCGATGTCGACGCGTTCCTCCAGGTGATCGAAAAAGAGATAAAGCCCAGGGTCGAAGCGATGGTTCCCATTGACCGCAGCAACCAGGCCCTGTTCGGGCACTCATCCGGCGGGCTTGCCGTGGTGCGCGCCTTGTTCACCGAACCTGCCGCCTTCCGCACGTTCATCCCCGCCAGCCCGGCGATCTGGTACGATGGCGGTTCAATCCTTGCGGGCGAAAAGCCATTCGCCAGCGCGGTTACAAGCGGGCGCGTCACGCCGCGGATCCTGGTCACGGTTGGCACGCTGGAGCCCGAGGATGTGGGGCCGGGAAAGGACGATTTGGCGGCCATGACGCCGGCCCAGCGCATCGAAGGTGTACCCTATGCGAAAATGCTGAGCAGCTGGCCCGGCATGATCACCGGCGCGCGCAAATTGGTGGCGCAGCTGAAAGCCCTGCATGGAAAGCCAGGCTATAAAGTCGATTTCCAGCTGCTCGCCGGCCAGGATCATCCCAGCTCCGCCAGTGTCGCAATCGTCCGGGCGATGCCGTTCGCGTTCGTGGACAAGTAGAAGCAACCCATGTGAGCCGCTTCGGCTAATCGCACATTTTGTATTGCGACTGGCGGCATGAGATCATCAGGCGTTGGGCGCGTTGAATTTCTTCAGGGCTCATCCGCGCGGCGATGAAATCGCGATCCAGCGCATAGTCCTTCTGAGAACCCTCAGGAGGAAGCGGCGCGCCACGCATCTGTGTGGTCACGCCGCGCTGTGCCAAGCCTAGGCTAAGCCACATATAGGCAAGAGCGAGATTTTTTTGCGTGCCAAAACCGCAAGCATATGCCCTGCCCAAACCCCATTGACCCCAGATATTTCCCTTTTCCGCCGCCAACTGGAAATATTTAAACGCCAGCGGCAAGTTTTCCGGGGGATCAACCGGGGGCCAATGCGGGAATGCCTTTTTCAGGATTTCCTGAACCTTGGCATCCGGCGCTGGCCGGTATTTTGCAGAAGCCCCCGTAGTACCCATATCATAAATGCTTGCGAGTTTGAGTTGCGACCTCACATCGCCTGCATCTGCCAAAGGCGTCAACAATCCAATCGCCAAGGGAAAATTATTGTCCCACTGTGCCGCCTGCGCCCGGGCGGCCGGGGTCATCTTTGCAAAAAGCTGGTTTTGCGCGTTCACATCTCCGTGTCTTTCTGCGTTCTCGTAATCGGCAACATAGGGAAGGTCTTCCACCAGATCGCCGCCGTTGGCTTTGTTGGCCAGAACAGCCTTATCTTCGGCAATCCTTGCGTCATCCGGTCCGGGACGGTGCTTCACCAACTGGTGCTGAAATAATTTCCCGTTTGCCGTGATCAGCGCCATGAGGTGGGCCGCCTCGGCCGCCCCATCGCAGAAGTCAATTTGGGTATTGATAACATCGTTCAATTGATCGCGCAGTTTATAATCCTGCGGGTCTGCGGAGACCGTACTTACCGCTGCTGAAGCAGGCATTTCGACAGCCGGCCCGGCCATGGCAGCCAAAGCGACGGAAAGCGCAAGCACGGCGCGCAAACCTCCAGCGCAAGTCAGCGAACTCACGGTGACCTCCTCGGCAAGTGTTCCATCACACATCTTGCATCTGCAGGTCAGGCGACTGTGCCTAACCCAAGCCGTAGCGCCGCATGCCAAGCCGCCTGCCCAGCCACCAGCACAAGGGATGAATGGCCAGCGCCAGGATGATGCTCCACACCGTCACCGCCGTCACGATCCGCGCATCGCCAAAAGGCTGCGCCGCATGCGCGGAGGCCCAGCTGAACAAGGCATGCAGCCCGAACGCCACGGCCACCACCAGCGCCAGCCATAGGCCAAAGCCGATTGATGCGGCGGGCGGCGTCCATCTGATGAAATAGCCGATGCAAAGCCCGATGGCGAACAATTCCACGAAGCCGTTATGGGTGATGCGGAAAGACAGCATCACCAGCGCCACCGCCCCCGCCGTAGCGCCCAGGAATTTCCAATAGCCCATGTCCCGCCCCTCGCATCCGTCTTTTTGCGCCGCTTCATCCGCCCTTGGGAAAAAGCCACATCTCCCCTTCCGCAAACATCACGTCCCAGGCAGGCGGACTGTGGCCCGTCACCGGCATACTGGCTTTGGTTTTGGCGCCCGCCGCCTTCGCTCTGTCAATGGTGGCCTGGGTGGTCTTCAAAAAGCTCGGCTCCAGGATTCCCGATCCGCCGAAAACTTTCGCGGATCCCAGATGTCCCGCCTGTTCCACGGATGCGCGCGTGGCGACAGACATCGCCATCACATTGCCGAACAGGTCCGGATGCAGCGCGGCGGCCGCCACCGCCCAGTCGCCACCGTTCGAGCTGCCACCGACACCGCGGTTCTCTTTGTTCTTCAAGACCGGAAAATGGGCTTCGACATAGGGCAACAGCTCATCGGCGACAAAGCGCATGTGGCGCGTGAACGGGTTGTCGCCCGTGACATCGCCGCCATTGGCATCGATGAGATATTCCAGCCCCCGCCGGTCGCATGGGAAATTGCTGCAGTTGGGCGCGGAGGGTTTGGCCGCCGCGATGCCCACCAGAATGATGGGGCGAACGCGCCCCGTCTTGATCGCCGCCTCCGCAATCGGCGCGAACGACGTCGCCAGATCATCCGCCAGATAGAGGACGGGCGCCTTCCTGCCCTTGGGCAGACCGGGCGGCACATAGATGGTCACCCTTCGACTTTCGCCCAGAATTTTGGAGGGAAAATCATAAACGGTGACATGCCCCGCCAAGGGTTCGGCGCGCGGCGGCGCGGGCGGCGCGTCGGGTCCACGCCACATGTCCGGCGCAGAATAGAATGGCTGTGGGAACAGGCTGATTTCCAGGATCGCTTCGCGCATGCGCGGCAAGCGGACCGTGACGGAAGACAGGCCCGTTCCCGCAATCGGCGCCAGCGGCGTCATGACGGTGCAACACAACGCCAGGGGAGAGGCGGCAGGCGTGCGCGCCAACAGGTTCAACCGGTCGCCATCCACCCACCACACATGATCGCGCTGGCCGATCCGCCGGGCCGCATCTTGTGCATCGAAGGATGCAGGCAGAACGCAAGGCGACTGGATAGCAGAACCGGAATCCGCGCAGGGCGGCAGATGTGGCAATGCAAAAGGCGCGGCCGGAGCATTTTGCGCCGCCGCGTGCGTCACGGATGACAGGAAACAACACAAAGCCACCGACACAGGGGCCAGACTACGCGGCCCGGACAAGGCGATGGTCTTTGCCATCACATCCTCCCGGTTTTCGGAAGCTTAGGTTGAATCGCCGGCAAGCCAACATGAATTGGCTTTCACATTGCCGGCCGCGATGGAATGTTGGGAAAAGCGGCCCGCCTTCAACGAGCGCCAGCCGTAAGAACTATGTACCGGCCCCCCGGGGTTGCGGCAAGGCCCCCGGGCGGGTGCAGACAGGCCGCCGCACATTGGGAGCGGCCCGCATGAACATTCCTGCCAACGACGCGCCGACAGGTCTTTATTATCACGGCACCCGCGCCGACCTGAGCGTGGGCGACCTGATCGCGCCCGGCTTTGCCTCCAATTTCGGCCAGCGCCGCAAAGCCAATTGGGTCTATTTCACCGCCACCCTGGATGCCGCCATCTGGGGGGCGGAACTGGCGCAAGGCGAGGCGCGCGAACGCATCTATATCGTCGAGCCCATGGGCGCATGGTTCGACGATCCCAACCTCACCGACAGGAAATATCCCGGCAATCCCACCCGCTCCTTTCGCAGCCAATCGCCGCTGCGCGTCACCGGCGAAGTGGCGCAGTGGCAAGGCCATGATCCCGAACGGCTGCAGCAGATGAAGGACGCGGTTCAGCGCGCGAAAGAGGCGGGTGTCGAGGCGGAGGATTGACTGCCGCCACGCG
>Ga0306926_10008779_pt1 | contig 11081 bp, 12 predicted proteins | sample flu12Cox44000178_FD_203759 | JGI IMG/M metagenome (GOLD analysis project Ga0306926, IMG submission 203759) | Lab enrichment of tropical soil microbial communities from Luquillo Experimental Forest, Puerto Rico - flux8day.12C.oxic.44.000.178 (v2)... | ecosystem: Environmental > Terrestrial >...
CCGCGCGCGCCTTTGCAATCGTGCGCATGATGTAGTCGCGCGGCTTTTCCGGCCTGCTCAGGCAATGCGCTGCAATCCCGTTATTGACGTCGCTGAAGATTGCGACGATATCTTCGTCGCTGCGGCCGAGCCTGATCAGTTCGTTGACGACATAGTATTCGCCACGGCTGCGATCGTTTTCCCAAAGCTCGAAGTGCCCATGCTTGATGATGTCCCCGAGCGGCGGTATGTCCTTCTTTTTGCCACCGCCGTTGAGCTTCGACTTCTCTTGCTTCGCCTGCCTGTTTTCCTGCTTCGCGAGCTCGAGCTCGGCCTTCACCGTGTCGGCGAGCGCATTCAGATCGGCCAGCGCATCAGGCGCATCGTTGAAGCGCTTGCCGGTAACGCAGATGAAGCGGCCGGCCGGCTTGCGATAGATCTCGCAGGACATTCCGTCGCTAACTGGATATTTGTTATCGATAGGTGGTCCGTCCCCCGTTCCGATCACGCGCAGGCCGGTGCCTGACGGCGTCAGTTCGATGTAGGTATCGCCACACTTCGCAAGCAGTTGCTGCGCGAATGGGAGCAGTTCACCGCCGTTGATGATGCAATCGTCGAGATCGAAGGCGACGAGCGGGAAGCCCGTTAGCGCCAACATGATGCCGTTGAAATAGCCGGTCGCCCGCGAATAAACGCTCAGCGCGGTTTCCAAATCTGTCCATGTCGTCGCATCGGTGCTGCTGGCCTTGCGTGAGGTGTCGGCCGGACAATACGGCACCTTTGTCGGTTTCTTATCGGGGCTGGTCGTCTCATAGCGCCACACCACCCAGCGCGGCTCGCGAGTTAGTATCGCAAAACAAGCAGGGATGACGATGGCGCTAGGCATGGTGCACCTTGCGGATGAACAGAAAAAGGAAAGCGAGGCCCGCAGACCTCGCTGCTCGTCATCATTTGGTGAGATCGGGGATCGCGTCGCTGAGATCGTTGTCCGGGGGAGCAAGGGTTGTCTGCTCCGGCCGCCACCAGCCGAGAATTTTTAAGTCCGGCTTGCTCTTTGTGCCGTAATCCGTGTGCATCGGCCGCCATGCCAGCTCGATGATGGGAAGCTGATTGGGCCTGAGCAAATTCGCGTTCTGCATAGATCGCCGAAGGGTGTCGACCGCGGCGCGTCCCCCGCCGGTTGAGGTGCAAAATGTGTATTCGGTGAGGTCGACCTCACGCGTCAGCGCGACCTCGCGGCTGTTTTGCCAAGGGTCGCTCGGCCGCCCACCAAGGCCAGGAGCCCAGGCGCTCTCGTCGGTGTGGCCGAGTTCGTGGCGCTGCGGATAGTGGCCGTTGACCGCGACCGCGATCTCGGCGATTTTTCCGCCCTGCCACAACTTCCACCCGGCCCAGACCTCGGTGACGACAAAGCGCGTGCCGGACGGGATCTCCACCCTGTGCTTGCCAACACCCGCGAAAAATTGCTTGTCGACGAAGACCATCAAGTCGCCCTGGAGTGGGCGGGGGCTATTGCGACCAGCGCTGCCTGTTGTATAAAGCGCCACGACTTTGCCGCCCTTCTCGGTAACGTCACTCATCTGAACTTCTCCTGTTGTTTCACCTGTCGACTTCTGATGATGGCGGTGCTGGTCGTGCGGCACCGCCATCGAGGATCACCTCGCGTCACCGACATCGACGCCGATGCGTTGTGCAGTTTTTGCCGAGATACGGCGGCCCGCGTTGCGGGTCATGGTGTGGCCGAGGCAGTTGAATCGGCCTGCGGCACCGGTCGCTCGGGCCGCGCGCGATCACGCTCCCAACTCTCCACCTGCTCTAGGTCCCACAAAGGCGTCGCGTTAATGCGAAGAGGCGCTGGAAAGCCCAATTTCGGGTCCGCAGCCCACCTATCAATCGTTTTCGTGGTGACGCCGTAACGATCGGCCATCGCGCGTTTGCGCAATTTCTGACTCATATTGTTCTCCCATGTCGGCCCCTGCCGCCCAATAAGAGAACGGTCTACTCCCCGCAGAGCGGACTGTAGTCAGTCAAAACCTCAAGTCGAAAATTCGAGAGATTTTTTATTTGGGGGATTTTCTATTTCTTGCGCGGCCGAACCGGCGTTCAACAACTTTCACCTCGTCGGGCGTGGGCTCCCGGCCAAACTTGTTCGCGAACCAGATCTTGCAAAAATCCCGAAGCGATATGCCGCGACGCCGGGCATCGTTCGCGCCTTCCAAAAGCTTTTGATTGAGGTCGTGGTCCGCTGGTCTTCCTCCCCGGTTCCGCGTCTGCAGCCGATGAAGCCACGTCTGTGCGTCGAGCCACGCAGCTGTCTCAGGGGTCAGCCCCAGGATCTCGTCCCAAGAAGGCAGGATCTCGTCCCAAGACGGGAGCCGAGGCCGACCGCGTTTCCTGCGGACGGACAAGATAGACGTGAAGCTGACGCGCGATTCGGCCATCGTCAGGCTTTCTGGAACGCTACGACGTTGTCGGTCGGCGGATTCACGATCGTCTCGATCATCGCCGCCAGCTTCTCGTAGGCCATCCGCATCTCGTCGAGGTACTTGTGCCGATCGTAGATGCCCTGCACGCCTCCGATGACGTGACCGAGACATTGCTCGGCGTGGCGTTCCGGCACTCCGACGCGGCTCATCAACGACCTCGCCGTCCGTCGCAGATCGTGCAGCGTCCAGTTCTCCAGCGGCTTGGCCTTCGGGTCTTCCTTCTTCAGCTCCCGGAGCACGGCCGCGTCGAACGTCGCTTTGTTCGCGCCATAGCCAGAGATAGGGCTGCGGCCGTTGGTAGTAAAAACGAAATGGCAGATCTTCGGCTGCTGTGCGAGCACGGCCTGGGCCGCTCGGCCCAATGGCCGCAGGAGATCGCGCTTGGATTTGTTTCTGCTCGCCGGAAGCAGCCAGTCGCCGTCCTTGACTTCTTCCCACCTCATCTCGCTGGCTTCGGACCGGCGCGCCCCGGTCAACAGGAGAAATCGCAGGCAGGCCGGGAACGGCCCTTCAAGCTGGCTCGCCGTTCTGAAGATCACCCGCAACTCGTCGTCCTTAAGGACGCGAGCGCGTGCGTTGTTCAACGTTTTGACGCGGCTCAAGCCCTTCAGCAACGGCGGCCGGTAGTCGTCCGACCTTGAGGCGTGCCAGTTCAAAATCCTGCGGATCAGCGCGAGACAGCGGTCCGCCGCGACCTTGCCCCCCTCGATGAACTCCTGCTCGTCGTTCTTCAGTTTTCCGTCCGCGAGCTTGTCGAGCATCTGGACAATGTCGCTCTTCCTGATCTTAGTGATCGGGATGCTGCCCAAAGCCGGGAGAACCTGCCGCCGCAATATGCGCCATCGGTCGGGTGCAGTGCGCACATCGGAATTGTCGTCGAAGGTCGCGTTCCCCTTGGCGTCGATCTTCATCCCGCATTCGCGCTTCATGTACTGGATGGCGATCGCCTCGAAGGTGTCCGCCGCCGCCTGCTGCCACTTCTCCCTGGTTTGGCGTTTCGCCGCAGCGGGATCACCACCCCTGCCGATCTCAAGCATCGTGTCGGCGGCGAGCTTGCGAGCCCCCTTGAGTGTGAGAACCCCGCCGATCGTCGGTTCGGGCGCGTCCTTGATGTCACCGGCGAAATATGTGCCGAGGGTCAGCTTTGCTGGCCGACCGGCGTGGCGAAAGCGCAGGGCGAAAGACTTCGCGCCAGATGTCTGCACGATCAGATACAGCCCGTTGCCGTCGGGAATTTCACGCCGCGCCGTGCCGCCCCTCATGGCGCGGATCTTGATGTCGGTTAAGGTGGCCAAGGTGATCCCCCATCCCCGGGGTAACACAGGGGTAACGTTACCCCATGTCTAGTGATGTTACCCGCGTGTCGCGACACTCGACGACATTAGGTCACTACGTCAAGCATTTCCTGCGGCTTGGCCCCAGCTCTTGTCGTGGCTTGTCGTCACGTGTCCACCACCTACACGTGATCAATCAGGACGTGCTTTAGGTGTTACCTAACTATGTCATCTGAAAATCCGTGGGTTTATACAACCGCGTGACAACCGGCTCCGCAAAACGAAGCGTTCCGGTCGGTCACCGCTCGGTCACCAGCCCAGGCCCGAGAGTCGATAATTTGGGATTCATTAACTAGAATCGATTGGAGTTTCGCCGGCTCTACAGCTTTACAGGGAGACTTGCCATGTGGTTTGACCTGCCAGTTGCGGCGCTCATCCACGGTGCCGTCAAGTGGCTCGCTCGCCTGCAACAGGAGGATTTTTACCGGTGCTGAAATTAAGTCCTGTGCGAGATTATTCCCAGGCCGTTGTCAAGACCCGCTCCGCAAGCGGCTTTGTCGTCTACGGGAACGATGGAAGACCCGCCGCTCATTTTGGTTTTTCAAGCAACGACGAAGCTCAAACGGCACACAAGAAGATGAACGAGATCATCGCAACATGCAAAAGCTTGAGGGGATACGCCTCGGGCTCTGACTGACCCTAGCGCCAACGTCTCTTAGCCAACAATGCGTGGCGGCTCTCCTGACAGCCAGTCGTGATGGTTTGCGTTGCTTTCGGCTTGTAGCGAAAGGCCAATGAATACTGTGTTCCGAGTGCGCTTTTATCGAAAACAGCAACGTATCGCGATCGGAGCGAGAACAGCGCGGGACGCGAAGGCCTGCGCAGGGACCTTAGAGCTATGGCTCTCAGACCTGTGAACTGACTTCATCTGTCGAACTCCGGCGAAACGAGCACGAAGCCATTTTCCAAATTCCGCGAAGACGAACAGAAACGACTTGCGAGCAGCATGGTCGCGCCTCGAAATAAGGTCCTACTGGGGATAGCGAAATGATTTCGCTCAAAGTTGTCACCGTCCTTCTCGGCGCGGGGCTGCCGCTCTCTGTTTTCTTCTCAACCTTTGGCACCGAGGAGGCTTTTGTTCTCCTTGCAGCGCTCTTTGCATGAAATGGCGGACTTTCATCGAGGGAAGTGAGGTAAAGCTTGGGCAAGCGTCTCAACTGGACCAAAGTTGAAGACGACACCTTGCGACAGTTGGCGCGCTCGGGATTGCTTGTAGGCGAAATAGCCGCACGGATGGGCATCAGTGCGCCGACGATTCGGGTTCACGCCGCCAAGCTGCGCATCCCAATCGCAAAGGCATCAATCCGTCGTTTCTCGAGAAAGGCGCGGATCACTATTCGCTGAGAATTACCGCCGCTATATACCGGCAGCGATGATCGCATCGAAAAAACCGAGAGCCTGATGTCCAAATTCCTGTCCTGCGTCTTCGTCGTGCTCGTTCTCGCGGCTGCGCCGGCATATGCGCAAGATCGGTCCCGTCTCGACGAGATCGTTAGCCGCGGCACGCTGCGGGTCGGCATGACCGGCGACTACCTGCCCTTCACCTATTTCGACAAGGCCACGCAAACGTTCCGCGGGTTCGATGTCGATATGGCGGAGGCGCTCGGCAAGGCACTTGGCGTCAGGGTCGAATACGTACAGACGGCGTGGCCGCAATTGACGAAGGATTTCGAGGCCGACAACTTCGACATCGCGATGGGCGGCGTGTCGATCACACTCGACCGGCAGAAGAAGGGCATGTTCTCGACGCCAATCATGCGTGAGGGCAAGACGCCGATTGCACGCTGCGCGGACAAGGACAAATACGCAACCCTTGCCGACATCGACAAGCCGGGCACGCGCGTGATCGTCAATCCCGGCGGCACCAATGAGCGCTTTGCCCGCAGTCATATCAAAAGCGCCGAGATCAAGGTTTTTGGCGACAACGTCGCGATCTTCGACGAGATCGCCAATGGCGACGCCGACCTGATGATGACGGACGCTTCGGAGACACGCTACCAGCAGAAGCTGCATCCCGGCGTGCTCTGCGCTGTTCACCCGGACAAGCCGTTCGACTTCGCGGAAAAGGCTTATTGGCTGCAGCGTGACGTGGCGCTCAAAGCGTTCGTCGATCAGTGGCTGCACATCGCGACCGAAGACGGCAGTTTCAAGAAAATATATGACGCCTGGTTCGAGTGACCGGTTCCGGCGTTCGTTCGGCTCGAACTGCGGATCGAACCAACATTGAACCAAATTCGTTAGTTCACGACTTATGTCTTGAGCGTGATGTAGATCACGCTACCCAGAATAACGGCGCCGTAGGCTCTCGGGGTTTCCAGTCTGTTCAGGAGGTCACGATGAAGAGGATGTTGGCCGTTGCTGTGTTTCTGCTGGCGAGCAGCACTGCGCACGCCCAATACGAATTCCAGTATGGCGGCCGAACCATCCGCATCGACCCGGACCGCGGAACGGTTTCGATCCCCGGCGTCTACGACAATACCGGACGGAAATCGAAGCGCGCACGCGATCAGGACAGCAAGACGAAGCAGAGCCCGCGAGAAGCGAAGGTCAGCCCGGAGACACCGCCTCCACCCGCAGCTCCTGCGCCGGCAGCCGCCGCACCGGCAACAACGGCAGCACCCGCCGCGCCGCCGCCTGCGGTCGCAACGGCCCCGGCCCCTCCGCCGGCCACGACCACCACGACAGCGCCGGACACTGCGACGGCCAACGCTCCGCCGACAGACACTGCGGCTTTGCCGCCGCCCCCGCCCCCACCGCTGCCTTCTCAGGATGTGGCGGCGCCGCCTCCCGCGCCGACGGTTGCCACCACCGCACCGGTGCCAACTCCTCAGCCGTCGGTACCTGCGCCGGCGATCAGGGACCCTAATTCGCCGATCGGCGTCTGGTTGACGGAAGAGAAGGAGGGCAAGGTCCGTATCGAGCCGTGTGGACCGAACCTCTGCGGCTATTCGGTCGACGCCAAGACCAACCTCAATGGCGAGCAGGTTCTGATCAACATGAAGCCCGCGCAGGCTCTGAAATGGGCCGGCCGGATCCACGATCCAAACACCGGCAGCAATTATGATTCCACCATCGCGCTGAAGGGCGATACGCTGCGCGTGCAGGGTTGCGCTTTTGGCGGCATGTTCTGCGGCGGCCAAACCTGGACCCGTGTGAACTGACAGTCGGATTGACGCGTCCGCAAGAAAAACCCCGTCTCAAGGAGACGGGGTTTTTCTTTTGTGGCTGCGTCAGGTCGCCTGCCACGCGCACAATGTTCGAACCGGAGCCTGCACCGCGCAGGAGATTTGATCGCAACACACCTCGACGGGCAGGCTTATCCGACGGCGGCTGAATATTCCGCGTCGGTGACGTGCTCCATCCAGTTGACGTGGTTTCCGTCGAGCGATTCCTGCATGGCGATGTGCACCATGCCGGTCGTCGGCGCGGCCCCATGCCAATGTTTTTCGCCAGGTGGAATCCAGACGACGTCACCGGCCTTGATTTCGCGGATCGGACCGCCCTTGGCCTGGACCCGCCCGACGCCCGCAATCACATAGAGCGTCTGGCCGAGCGGATGGGTATGCCACGCGGTCCGCGCGCCGGGCTCGAAGGCGACCCGGCCCGCCACCACGCGCGCGGGCGCCTGTGGTGTAATGATCGGGTCCTGCCAGACGGTGCCGGTAAAGCTTTCTTTGGGCGCACGACGCGTCGGCCGCGATCCAGCGAGATAGATGTCCATGCCTGTTCTCCCTTGGGCTGAGCGCGGGTTGCCCCGCTATTTCTTCGAAGCCGCGTAGCGCGCCTTGGTTTCGGCGTTCATCGGATAGAGACCCGGCAGCACTGCGCCATTGTTCACCTCATTGACGATCCAGCCTTCCATCCGTTCCTGCTCCGGCCCCTCGGACAGCACATGGTCGAGTTGCGTTTGTGGGATCAACACCGCACCGTCCTGATCGGCAACCACGATGTCGTTGGGAAACACCGCAACGCCCCCGCAACCGATCGGCTGGTCCCAGCCGACAAAAGTCAATCCCGCCACGGACGGCGGCGCCGCGTAACCGTTGCACCAGACCGGAAGACCGGTGCCGAGGACACCCTCGACATCGCGCACGACGCCATCTGTGATCAGTGCGGTGACGCCGCGCTTGACCATGCGCGCGCAGAGAATGTCGCCGAAGATACCGGCATCGGTGATGCCCATGGCATCGACCACGGCAATGCAGCCGTTCGGCATCGCTTCGATCGCGGTGCGCGTCGAGATCGGCGACGACCACGACTCCGGCGTCGCCAGATCTTCGCGCGCGGGAACAAAGCGCAGGGTGAATGCCGGCCCGACCAGCCGCTTCTGACCGGGTTTCAGCGGTCGAGCGCCGCGCATCCAGACGTTTCGCAGTCCCTTCTTGAGGAGAACCGTGGTGATCGTTGCGGTCGAGACGTGAGAGAGGGTGGCGATCGCGTCTTTTGACAGGGACATTTTGGGATTTGGCTCCGTTCGCGCGCAAAAAAACTGCAGGGGCATCTTGCGAGGTGCGTCCCTTGCGTCAAGTGCCGAGGCAGCTTTGCCGGGACAAAGCCGCCCTATTACGCCACATTCGATTAATTTATTGAATTTACGGGTGATTTGCGGGGAAGCGAATTCCACTTCGCACCGAAACAGGCTACAGGTCGCAAAACCCGCCGATCCGCTGTGAGGCCATGGCTGCGACGCTTGCCCCACCCCGTCTTTTGCCGAGTGGCGACCGTGCCGTCACGGTGGAATTTGCCCGCACCATCGATGACGCCGCCAACCAGCGGGTGCTTGCGCTCGATCGCGCGCTTCATGAAACGCCGATCGAAGGCGTGACCGAAACCGTTCCGACCTATCGCTCGCTGCTCGTGCATTACGATCCGGTCAGGATCGGATTTGATGAACTCGGCACGAAGATCGTTGCGCTTGCGCTGCAGCCCTCCCCGCCGACCGAGAAGGCAAAGCATTGGCGTATTCCCGTCGCCTACGGCGGGGAGAACGGCATCGATCTGGAGGATGTCGCCAAGACGTTGCAAACCACGCCAGATGACATCGTGGCGCGGCATGTCGCGGGTCAATACCGCGTCGCCATGATCGGCTTTACGCCGGGCTGGTCCTATTTGAGCGGCCTGGATAAGTTCCTGCACATATCCCGCCGGCAAAACCCGCGGCTGCTCACGCCGGCCGGCACGATTTCGATCGGCGGCATCCAGACCGGCGTCCAGTGTCTTGCCGGCCCCAGCGGCTGGCATCTCCTGGGCCGCACGGCGGTCAGGACTTTCCAACTGCATCGTGATCCGATCTTTCTGCTTGAGCCCGGCGACCACGTGACGTTCTTTGCGGTCGATGCAAAGACCTTCTGGGAACAAGATCGTGCTGCCGAGGCCGGCGAGATCGTCGCCGAACTGATGTCCGCATGAGCAAGCTGATCGTCGCATCGATCGGGCCCGCGAACTCCGTCCAGGACGGCGGGCGCCACGGCGCGCAACGTTACGGGCTGCCGCCGAGCGGCGCGATGGACCGGCTGGCGCTTGCGGCGGCAAACGTGCTGGTCGGAAACGACCCGTTCGCCGCTGCCATTGAAATCGGCCCATTCACCGCGACATTTAAGGCGAAGGACGGCGCGGTGCGTGTAGCCCTGTCGGGCGCCCCCCGCAGTGCGGACGTCGCGGGCCGGCCGGTTGCCGTGGATATGTCGATGACGATTGCGGACGGTGAAAGCTTGACGCTCGGCTTTGCCAAGGGCGGCGCGTTCAGCTATCTCGCGATCGAAGGCGGTATCGCGGGCGAGCCGATGTTTGGCAGCCTCGCAGTCAATGCCCGCGCCGGTCTCGGCAGCCCCTACCCGCGGCCGCTACAGGCGGGCGATGAGCTGCAGGTTAGGGCCGCAAGCGGTGGGACGGAACGCCGGATCGAGCTTCCCGCTCCGGCGACCGGTCCGATCCGCGTGATCTTCGGTCCGCAGGACGATGAGTTTTCCGACGACGCCAGGGCGTTGTTCCTGGAGTGCGAATGGAAGATTTCGCCGACCAGCGATCGCATGGGCTATCGCCTGGAAGGTCCCGTGATCAAGCATCTCGACGGCCACAACATCGTCTCCGACGGCACCGTGGACGGCAGCATCCAGGTGCCCGGCAACGGCGCGCCGATCGTCTTGATGCCGGACCGCGGCACCAGCGGCGGCTATCCCAAGATCGCAACCGTGCTCTCGGTCGATCTCGGGCGGTTGGCGCAGATTCCGGCCGGAACGGGGTTCCGCTTCAAGGCCGTCAGCATGGCGGACGCGCAAACCGAAGCCAGGAAATTTGCGGATCTGTTGCGCAGTCTGCCGGACCGCCTTCGCGCCATCGATGCAACGGCGCTCAACATCGATGCGCTGCATGATGTTAATGTCGCCGGCAGCGCGGTCAACGCGATCGATGTAGACACCTGGCATGCAGAGGCAGACGTCCTGACACCGGATTAGTTCACGTCAACGAAGCGGGAAAACCCATGACCACAATCGATCTCAACTCCGATCTCGGCGAAAGCTTTGGCCCCTGGGAAATGGGCAATGACGCTGCGATGATCGAGCTTGCGACGTCCGTCAACGTCGCCTGCGGTTACCATGCCGGCGATGCCGACATCATGCGCAAGACGGTCGAAATGGCGAAGGCGCGCGGCGTATCGGTCGGCGCGCACCCGGGATATCGCGATCTTCACGGCTTCGGCCGCAGACCGTTTCCGGGGATGAAAGCCGCGGAGATCGAAAACCTCGTCGCATACCAGATTGGCGCGCTGCAGGCGATCGCGACTGCGGCCGGTCACAAGGTCACGCATGTGAAGGCGCATGGCGCGCTCTCCAACGTCGCCTGCGAGGATGACACGACCGCGCAGGCGATCGCGAATGCCATCAAGGCGGTCGATCCGAACCTGGTTTTCGTGGTGCTCGCGAATTCGCGTTTGGTGCAGGCAGGCGAACGTGCCAACCTCCCCATGGTTCATGAGGTTTTCGCCGACCGCGCCTATGAGGACGACGGAAACCTGGTCTCCCGTCGCAAGCCCGGTGCTGTGCTTCATGATGCCAAGACGATCGCCGATCGCGTGGTGAAGATGGTCAAGGATGGCGCGGTGGTCTCCGTCACCGGCAAGGTTATCAAGACGCGTGTGGATACGATCTGCATCCATGGCGACACGCCCGGCGCGGTCGAGATCGCGCGCGGCGTGCGCAAGGCGCTGAAGGACAGCGGGATCGAGGTCGCGCCGTTCAAGCGGGCCGTATAGAGATCAGAAGGGATCAAGATTGCTGCGGTC
>Ga0306926_10008788_pt1 | contig 11074 bp, 6 predicted proteins | sample flu12Cox44000178_FD_203759 | JGI IMG/M metagenome (GOLD analysis project Ga0306926, IMG submission 203759) | Lab enrichment of tropical soil microbial communities from Luquillo Experimental Forest, Puerto Rico - flux8day.12C.oxic.44.000.178 (v2)... | ecosystem: Environmental > Terrestrial > Soil...
AACCGACAGCCTGCACTCTCAATCCGGTTTCCATCCCCGTGCGAGAATCGGAGTTAGTTGCACCTAAAAGTTTGGTGCCCGTCGACGATGAATAAGAGTTTTGCATGGTAAATTAGAATGAATTGCTTAATGCTTGTTAACTTTCGTCTTGATTCGCTAAGGCAGAGCGCAATGCTTGGAACAGAGATTTCTGGCAGAACGGTTTGCACAGAAGTCCCGCAGCACCGGCTCGAAGCGCTTGGCTACGAACCTCGTCACTATCATATGCGGTGATGAAAATGATCGGAATTGAGTAATTTTCAGCAGCCAGCCGGCGTTGTAGTTCGAAGCCGCCCATCGAGGGCATGCGTACATCAAGGATCAGACAGGCGGTGTTGAGTAATTGCCGCGACTGTAAGAAGGCCTCCGCCGAACGGAACCCTTTCGCCTTGTACCCAGCCGACTGTATTAGACTGACCATCGCTTCAACCACCGACCGATCGTCGTCCACGACGGAGATCAGTGGAACTTTGATGTGCTGACGTTTCTTGCCCAAGCTCGCTGTTTCCAGAATTTGCTTCGGTAAAACAGCTAGCACTACAGTCGAGTTGGGTTCAATCATACCTTGGTATGGGATGACCTGTACTTAGCCTGCATTGGTTGTGACAGAATCTTCTGATTCATGAAACTGTCGCCCTTTCAGGGCGGCTTGCTGATTGGGACGTGTCCCGCGGGGTTGAAACCCCGGGCTGAGGCATTACGTCCCTTCGGGACTAACCCAGGACTAACTCGCATTTCTCACGCTCCGGTAAGAAATGTTGACAGGGTGCCGATCCGGCGGCAACGCCGGATCTGGGTTAGCCGCGAAAACTTTCGCCCCGGCATGTAAGTTGACAGCACTGTTCTGTTCCGGAAGTTCCCGACGCATTCGAGCACGAGCACGACGACGAGCCTTTGGTTGCGGCTTCGCCGCGTTGTATATCAATGCCGGCTAGGCGCTGGAGATTCTGTCCCAAAGTGATAGGAGCCCGGGCGCCTTTGGCCCAAAGCGACAGCGGGTCTCAGTTCGGGGTTTTAACCCCGGGGAACCTCCCATCGCCGCGAGTCGCCCTGAAAGGGCGTCAGATTCAGAACGGTTAATCCCACCCAGAGCGCTCATCGAAGGACAATGCCGATCGGGATCGGGTGCTTGCGGAAATGTGATTTCGGTTCTCGATGCACCAAAACGAACGCGGTTAAATCCCTTTCGGTTTTTGGGTTTAATTCTCATTGGTCGGAGGCGCGGCCTCGCCAGTTATTCCGATCTTTTCCGCCATTCGGAGCAACTCGACAATGGATCGAGCTTTCATTTTGCGCATGACCTGTCCCCGATGCATTTTGACCGTGACTTCACTGCTTCCCAACTCACCTGCGATTTGCTTGTTAAGCAGACCGGACACGACCAGCCTCATCACTTCCCGCTCCCGGTTTGTCAGCGACTCGTAACGGCGACGCATGTCAGCCACCAATGACCGTTCCTGACGTGCAGCCCGATCAATTTCCAGAGCGTTTTGAATCGCGTCGAGTAGATCCTGATCACGGAATGGCTTGGCCAGGAACTCCACCGCTCCTTCCTTCATGGCTCGGACCGACATCGGGATATCCCCATGACCGGTAATGAATATGATCGGAATAGGCGCTTCCGTACGAGCCAATTCGCGCTGCAAATCGAGGCCGCTGAGACCGGGTAAGCGCACATCGAGGACAAGGCAAGCTGGCGTATCATGTCTCATGTGCTCTAAAAACTCCCGCGCAGACTTAAATGCCTCAACCAGGAGCCCGACAGAAGTAATCAAATCGGTCAGGGCTTCACGCATGGATGAATCATCATCAACCACAAACACGATAGGATCGCCCGTTTTCATGCGCTATCTTCAGCTGAAGCCGGCAAAACAAATTGGAATGTCGCGCCAACGCCGTCGTTTGACAGGGCTGTTAACTGCCCGCCATGCGCCTCGATGATCGATCGACAGATCCATAACCCCATTCCCATGCCTTCTGGTTTGGTTGAGTAGAATGCTTCAAAAACTCCTGCCATTCCCTCGGCGGTTAGGCCAACCCCTGAGTCGCGCACCGCGACAAGAACGGCCGGTCGCCCAGCGAGATCATGCAGGCGCGATCGGATTTGTAATACTCTGGGGTGATCGGTGACGGTTGTCATCGATTCAATTGCGTTCATGACCAGATTCAGGAGTACCTGTTGCAATTGCACAAAATCGGCGCTGACCGACGGAAGGTTAGAATCCAATTCTGCCGACACCTCCACACCGCGTCTGCGCAGTTCGCCGCCAACGAGCGCCAGCACTTCTTGGATTACTTCATTGACGTTGAGAGGAGACTTGATGAGAGGCGCCTTTTTAAGCAACGTGCGAACGCGCTTCAAAACATCGCTTGCCCGATTGCCATCGCGCACAATGCGTTCGACGGCGTCGCGCGCTTTGCGCAGATTCGGAGGACTGGCTGATAGCCAATTCAGACAGGCATCGCCGCTCGTAACAAGTGCGGCGAGTGGTTGGTTGATTTCGTGGGCAATGGAAGCAGCCAAGTGCTCCATGGTCGTCATCCTGCTCACACGCGCGAGTTCACCCTGCGCTTGGTGCAAAGCTTCTTCGGCGCGTTTTCGTTCGCTTAAATCGAGCACGAAGGCGACACCCTCGTTCCCACTTCCTTCGAAAGTTGCGCAGCCAAGCAGCACCGGCACGCGGCTGCCGTCTTTCCGGAGGTACTCCTTTTCGAAGGGTTGAATCGTGCCGGTCGCTATTAGCTCCGCCTGCGCCTGTGCATCGCGGCCGCGCCATTCTGAGGGCGTCAGATCCGTCCAGCGCAAGCCACCCGGGACGAGATCTTCACGGCTGTATCCCAGTATATGGAGAAACGCTTCGTTGGCCTCGAGAATCTCACCTTGGAGATTCCAGATGTAGATTCCCATAATGTTGGCGTCGACCAGGCGCCGGATCTTCGCTTCGCGCTCTTCGAGATCCCGGTAAAGATGGATATTCTCCAGGGAGATCGCCGCCTGGGACGCCAGCAGTTTCAGCACCGCGATCCGCGTGGGAGTGAAGACATGAGGGGCCAGGTTATTTTCGAGGTAAAGCATACCGATCAGTTTAGCCTGGTTAATCAACGGCAAGCAGAGAATGGAACGGGCGTGCCGCTGACCGATATAGAAATCCGCGGAAAACGGATTGTCGGCTAAGGCATCCTCGAGAATCACACTTTCCCGGGTGCGCACAACATAATGGATGATCGACTCGGGCACCGCATCCTCAGCGATGGAAGCTTCTCTCAAACGCACGATAATTGTGTCGCCGCTGGTTGTTGCTTCTGCCTCGATCCGCTGCTCCACACCTCGGGGAAGAATCAGTAGACCTCGTTCAGCACCCGCGTGCTCAATCGCTGTGCGCATCAGCGTGTCGATCAGTTTCTCCAAGACGATCTCGCCCGACACTGCTTGCGAGACTTTGATAACGGTAGCCAGATCCAGGTGTTCGACAGAGGCCCCGATCGTACTCGTCGGAACGGGCATTGGCTCTTCCTCCCTAAGCTGCGGATATAACTCGTCGAGTTGCCGCACCTTGCCCGCGGCTCCCCAACGGAGGTAACAGTACCGAGCTTTACGCAAGTACGCGGGCGCGATCGTATCGAAGCCGCGAGCTGCATAGAAGCGCGCAGCCAGCTCGTTGGCAAGCGCCTCATTGTGGACAAAGCCGTTAGCGTGTGAGGAGCGGATTGCTTTTTCGTAAAGAAGTTCGGCATCGAGCTCGCGGTGTTCGATGCGCGCGATCTCGGCACCCACCAGGGCGGCCCGGTTCTCGAAATTTTCCGGACAGTTCTCCGCCCATATTTCCAGCTGTCTGTGATGGGCGGCCAAAGCCTCGAAATGTTGCTGCCTCTGGTCGGGAGATGCGGACTCCCAGGACGCCGCGTGGGAAAGCGCGCCATAGAGACGAAACTCTGCAGTTTCGAATTGCGACGGTGATGTCCAAAGCAGCTGTTGCGCCCTCGATGATGCATCGACAGCGGAAGCATAGTCCCCGGCAAAGAAGCGGGCTTGCGTCTTTCGAGTGCGATACCAGAAGTCGGGCAGCGCCATCACCGGACTACTTTCCAGATGGCACTCGAATTGAAGCTCATCAAACCCCTCATCATTGAAGCAGCCAAATTTCGGAGTTAACCCACGAAGCGTCCTTATAAATCCGACCTGCCCGATGATGATGTCAACTATGAGACCAAACCGCGCTTTCTGGACAAATTCGAGAGCGTTCTCGGCTTCCGTTTGCACCTCGGCCAGAGGATCGCCCACTGTCAAAAAGTTCGAGATCAACTCGTCGCGGCAATAAGCCACAAATGTAAGGTCACCCATTCGATTGGCGATATCGAAGGCACGGCGTATCAGATCGCGTCCGGTCCGGGCGTGTTTCGCCCATGGTATAACGATGTTTCCGAAAGACATATAAGTTCGGGCCTGATAACGCGTTAAGCCACGATTTTCGACCAGTTCATAGCCAAGCCGACCGAATCGAAATCCGTCTTTGTAGTTCCCGAAGCACGGGCCCGCTACGATGGCAAACCATACATAGGCGAAGCACGACCCGTCGCTGTTGCCGTGCTCGAGGCTGAGATTCACCATCCGGCAAATGACGAGTGAAAGTAAATTCTGATCGCAAAACTTTGCCGGTGTCACGATCTCCGTCAGGACGTCCAGAGTGTCGAGGACGTCCTGATTGGTCATCAAGGGTAAGTCAACGAGTTCCTCGATTTGCCGGTTTCCAAGCTGGGTCCAGATTCGATCATATTCGCGCCGCGCTTCATCGCTGGTCGGATGCGGCGACCAGTCAGTGCCGCCGCGTCGCAGGTATTCAAGGCATACCTCCACGGCGCGGTCGCTCCGATCCATAGTCTGGTAGAGCGTGAGGCGCAAACGTGTGGCGATGGCAATATGGTGTGCGCTCCCAGCGCGTTGCGACAGCATCGAAAGCCGATTTTCGGCCTCCACTATGTTTGCGGTCAGTAGCTCGCATTCGGCAATAAGAATCTCGATGGAAAAGATGAGCTCGTAGTTGTTGCCCCAACTGTCTTCCGTCAACAAGGCCCGCCCAGCCGCCAGATATGAAAGCGCCGAGACGTAGGCTGTCGACATCTTTGCTCGCCTGCCGGCGATGAGATTTAGCTCTGCAACTCGCTCACGCTCCTCAGCTGACCTGATGAGGTGAGAGCCGCGATTGAGCTGGTTGACGATCTCGAAAATCGCCTCCTCCCGCCTCTCTGGGGGGGTAAGCGCCGCCAGCAGTCGCCCCATTCGCAGATGGGCCTCGGAGCGTAATGGTTCCGGAATCAATGAATAGGCTGCTTCCTGGACCCGGTCGTGGATAAACCGATAGGAATCCTCCAAACGCACAATGAGCTCCAGACGCACAGCCTCCCAAAGATCCGAGTGAACCTGCTCCTCCGATGTCCCGTGAGCGATGCAAAACGTGGCGATCTCCGCACTGTTTCCCAGGCAGGCGAACTCTCGTAGCGCCTTCTGGGTTTCAGCGGCTAGGCGGTTCAACTTCCCAACCATGAGGTCCGCCACATTATCGGTGTAACCCTTAGCCTGAATCCGGCTCAGGTCCCAGGACCATCTCCCATCGGCGTGATCGAAGGCGAGTAATCCCTCACCGGCCAGCGCAGAAATAAATTGAACGGCGAAAAATGGATTGCCCGCAGTCTTTTCGTGAACCAGTTGCGCCAATGCGGTGACGCGATCCGATTCGCTGTGAAGCGCATCCGCAATTAACCACCCCAGGTCTTCGCGGACCAGGGGCGCAAGGATCATTTCCTGTACTATCGCCCCGGCTTGACGGATCGCTTCGAGCTTGCGCATCAGCGGATGGGCGGAATTAACTTCGTTGTCCCGGTAGGCGCCGATCAACATCAAGTGCTGTACGTCCGGCTCGGTCAATAGATCCTCCAGCAAATCGAGGGTAGCCGCATCGAGCCATTGCAAATCATCGACGAAAAGAGCTAGCGGGTGTTCCGGCCGCGCGAATACGCCAATAAATCGCCGGAACACCAGCTGGAAGCGGCCTTGCGCGTCCCGGGGAGGAAGTTCAGGGACTGGTGGCTGTTCTCCTATGATGAGCTTCAATTCGGGAACCAGATCCACAATGAGCCGCCCATTCGGACCTAACACCTCTTGAAAGGCATTACGCCAGTTCCGCAGTTCAGCTTCACTCTTACCCAGAAGCGGACGAACAAGACTCTGAAGGGCTTGTGCCAACGTGGCATAAGGAATGTCACGTTTATACTGGTCGAACTTGCCTGATGCAAAAAGGCCACGGGGCGGAACCAGCGCCTTATGGAGCTCATTGACGACGGAAGACTTGCCGATACCGGAATAGCCGGAGACGAGCACCAATTCCGACCTGCCGCTGGCCACGACGCGCTCGAAGGAGGCAAGCAAGATCTCGATCTCGCGCGCTCGCCCATATAATTTCTCGGGAATCAATAGCCGGTCTGGCGTGTCGTGGGCGCCAAGCGGGAATTCGGCAATACGGCCCTGAGTTTCCCATTCAGCAAGGCAGCGCCGAAGATCACTCTCAGCACCGGCCGCTGTCTGGTAGCGTTCCTCCGCTGTCTTAGCCAGCAGCTTCATGATGATGGCCGAGACGGTTGCCGGGACATTCTTCAACCGCTCTCCGGGCGATATTGGCAGTCTTGCAATGTGGCAGTGAACCCATTCCATGGGATCGGAAGCCGTGAAGGGAAGACTCCCAGTCAGCATTTCGTAAAGCGTGGCACCCAGGGCGTAGAGATCGCTCCGGGAATCGATAGAACGATTCATTCGTCCGGTCTGCTCGGGCGCCATGTAGGGGAGTGTCCCGGCCACGAACTCGGGAGGCTCAGGAGATTGGCGCTCACGCGGACGCCGCGAAGCGATACCGAAGCCCATCAGCCAGCACTGGCCGGTCACGAAGCTTACCAGAACATTGGCCGGCTTGATATCCTTGTGGATGATGCCGCGCTGATGCAAGCGACCTATCGCAGTCGAAAGGCTGATGGCTAGACGCAACCAAAACGCCACGTCCAAAGGCTGACCGAGCAATTGATCGAGAGGGACACCGCCTGGATCCGTCGAAACAAGTACCGTACGGTCCCAGTGGTCAGTAACTGCAATCGGTCGGGTAGCCCAGGTGGGATCCAGCTCTTCTTTAAAAGAATATTCGTGCTCGAGCCGTTTCAAGATTTCCGGCGTGGGACGCTCCACCGCAGGCGAAAGCACAAGAACCCGACTACGCGAGACACTTCGTTCCAGCTCCTGGCTGACGTTAGCCTGCCCCAAGACTGAGGGCGCGCCGTAGCAACCCGACTCCGCCGAGCCTACGTCGCGGCCTCGATTTTCCGCTGCTTCAACCGCCTCGCTGCCAAGGACGCGCCGAAGCGGGCGAAGGCGGCTTGCGAAGGCGGCCTGGGATGCATCGTCCTTACTCTGCCCGCGATAAAGGATAAACACTTCATCCTTCCGCAGCACCTCAAAGACATATTTTGACAGGTCAATCACAGGTGGGGCTCCAGCTATCCCACAATTTTACACAATTCTTTTCATCATCAGCCTATAAAGACCGAGCGAGGGTCGCATCTCCGAGGCGACCGGTTTTGCGATGAGATCGTAGTTCAGCAGGCCACTAATCGTCCTCGAACTCGTCCTCGTCCTCGGAACCGTTTCACAAGCTGCCTCTGCTGCGACGCGGGTTCACCAAAGGCAAATATTGACCACCCCACCTCCAACAATCGAGTTCGAGGACGACTTTTTCTATTTGGTGCCGCAAGTCAGCGGGACGACGGGAACAAAATTCTCGTCCTCATTCGCACAAAGGGCTAACCGCCTTCATCCCGCTGCGCCAACAAGTCGTATTGGCCTTTCCCTTCTCGTAAAAGATATTCTCGACAAATGTGAATAACATTGCCAACCCGCACCTCGCACATAGATAGCCCGCCGTGGGGTTTAACATATCCGGTAAACACTCCAAGCGTCCCCCCAATATCCGTATTACGCACCCAATCTCCTGCTTTGAATTTAGTAGGAGTCATACTCCAATATCTCGTGTAAGCAAAAAGGCGCTCATCGCTAACGATCATCGCCAAGTGACTAACTCGCGCGAGTTCACTAGCGTGGCGTTGATGCGCCTGTGACCACTGCGACTTTACCTGTGAGTTTGTTCATGTGTTATCGTTCTTTTGGGTTTTTTAGTGGAGATGGTTGTGAACAACTTGGAGGAATTGACTTGAGAAACTTGCTTACCGATTACGTACGAAAAGTCCCAGCAGATCTTCGAACGATTCTTCTTCCCTTTGTTTACGGATTATTCGGCGGCCTGGCGGCAGTAGCCTTCCAAAAAGGGGCCAGCATCATGTTCTCAATATTTTGGGAAATCCCTTCCCAACAAATGCAGCGGGGGGCTTTCGCGTTCTTCAGCCTCGCGACGATTCTGGTGGCGTCAATCATCGCGGGTCTGATTCTTACCTTTGTCAGCCGCGAGGCGGCTGGAAGCGGTATTCCGCAGGTGAAGGTTGCTTTCTGGAGAGATTTCGGATTTATGCCGGCCAAGGTGGTGATAGCGAAGTTCTTTGCGGGCGCGATCTCGATCGGAGGCGGTTGCAGTCTCGGGCGAGAAGGTCCGTCGGTTCATATCGCGGGGGCGCTGGCATCGAATATTGCAGGATGGCTTGGCGTCGCCAAACAGGCCCGCCGTCCCGCCCTCCTATCCGGTGCCGCTGCAGGATTGGCTGCGGCATTCAACACGCCGTTGTCGGCCATTACCTTTGTCCTCGAAGAGATCATCGAAGATCTGAATAACAGGGGTTTCCTGGCCCAGGTTCTGATCGCGTCAGTGACAGCTACTTTTGTTTGCCATGCCATTTTAGGAGACAACCCGGCGTTTGTTATTCCATCGATCGGGAACTTTTCCGGTGTTGTATATCTGCTGGTGATTCCTACCGCAGGGCTTGCAGCGCTGGCCGGCGTCGGCTTCCAAAAGGGCACTCTAGTCTGGCGAGACGAGATCAAACGCATCAAACGCGTCCCTTTTTTCCTGAAACCGGCGATCGGCGCATTAATGAATTGGATTCTTGGAATCGCGGTCTTCTTCGCTATTGCCAAAATCGGCGTTTTTGGCCTCGGCTACGGAGATCTGGAAACGATGTTTTACGGTGGCATTAGTGCCCCGCAAGCGGCCGTTCTACTGATCGCGAAGTTAGCTGCGACAATTGCCGTCTATGCCTGGGGCGGCGCCGGAGGCATCTTCTCACCAACACTTTTCTTTGGTGCCGCCATCGGTGTCGTTTTCACCGAGCTGTGTGGACTCGTGCTCCACCTTGAGCCGAGTGATCGGATCGCTCTTACCGTAGCCGGAATGAGTGCATGCCTGGGAGCTGTGGTGCGGGCGCCAATTACGTCCATTCTTATTGTGTTTGAGATGACCCACCAGTTCTCTTTTGTTCCCCTTCTTATGATTGGCACAATCGCGAGCCAAGCGGTTAGCCGCGCCCTTTGCCAGACTAATTTTTATAGCGACATCATTGAACGAGATGGCATAGAGCTCGAGCGCCATATCCCGCCTCGATCCCTTGCCTCTCTGCAGAGCCGTCCAATTTCGACGCTTGCAAATTTTTCTCCCATCTTTGCCAGCAGCACCGATCGAGACGAATTGGAGCGCCTGTGCACCGAGTATCCTTACCAGCAATTTCCTTTGATAATAGATGGGCAACTCATTGGAGCGATCAACCGAAACAAAATCCTGGACGGTCAATCGCCCAAGATTGACGTAGATCCGGCTGAGGCGATTGCCGCACATTCAACAATCAAGGAGGCCGTCGCCAAAATGGTCGGGAATTCAATGAGTCTATTGGTGGTTTTATCTGCGGCCGAAAATACTCCAATCGGTATCGTGACACTTCACGATGTCCTTCGATTGGAAAGCCAGCTATCGGACGAGGCTCTTCTTTAGCCTGAATCGATTTCACCTACGGTTTCGTGGCCAGGATCAGCGGCGAAACTCCGGGAGCGTCCAGTAGACGAGCGTTGCGGAATCCGACTTCGGACGACCAGCGGTTGATTTCTTCGAATGAGAATGTATCCCCTTCTTTTGTGTGAACCAACATGTTCACAGCAAACATCAGCGAGCGTGCCGGAGCAGTGCGCGTTTTGTTTACGAGCCATTCGGCGATAGCAATGGTTCCACCGGGAGCTACGGAGTTAAACACTTTTGCTAAAAGCTGGCGGCTTCGTTTTTCTCCTTCGCTATGTAAGATGTGTCCAAGGACCGCCAGATCGTAATCAGCACCGAAATCGGCAGTTAAAAGGTCACCGGCTGAAAACCTGAAACGATCCGCGACGCCGTGCTTCTCGGCGGTCTGTTTGGTGACCTCCAGAACAGCCGGAAAATCAACCGCAGTCACTCGGGCTTCTGGGAAGTGTGCCGCGAGCACGATCCCCCAAACTCCAGAGCCGGCCCCCAAATCCAGAACATTGTTAATTGCTCTTTTCGTTTTGAGCTCGGCCGCCAGCGTTGTGGCCGGCGCGAAATTGATGTTGAAAAGTGGCTTTACCAACTCTCGGAAAAACTCTGGAAGTTCTTGTTCGCTATCGCCCATGGCGACCGGTTCGCCGCTCTGCACAGCGTCCTTTAGCTTTAGCCAATTTTGAATGTGCCGTGGAACAAACTTGAAAAAGTCGCCTCGATAGGCAGGCTTGCTTCGAACCAGAAACGTTTCGCTCTCCGGAGTGAGCGCGTAACGTCCGTCATCGCTCCGAGCAAGAAATTCAAAGCCGACCAGTGCATTTAGCAGCGCGCGCAAACCCCGAAGAGACGCGCCGGTTCGTGAGCTGATCTCCTCGAGGCTCAGGGGAGATTGATCAAGAAAATCAAAGACTTGAAGTTCGACAGCCGTCTGCAGAAGGAGCGGAGGCGCGAAAGAAAACGCAAACTGAGCGAGACGCTCGGGACCAGGAGGGGACGGTGGTACTTGCATATATTTAGTGTTGCCTTGGTGGATGTCAATTGCGCAAACTTAA
>Ga0306926_10008790_pt1 | contig 11073 bp, 8 predicted proteins | sample flu12Cox44000178_FD_203759 | JGI IMG/M metagenome (GOLD analysis project Ga0306926, IMG submission 203759) | Lab enrichment of tropical soil microbial communities from Luquillo Experimental Forest, Puerto Rico - flux8day.12C.oxic.44.000.178 (v2)... | ecosystem: Environmental > Terrestrial > Soil...
ATCCCTCGTGCAGGGTTATGCTCAAGAAGATTCCAATCGACAGCGGCTTGCAACACCTTTGAAATTGCAGTCCGCGTACCGTGCGCGCTCGAGCCGGAAAAGCCGCTCCTACGTTTGTCGGCCAGGAAGTGCTGGACATCAACCCGCGCGATGTCACAAAGCTTTTTTGCGCCGAATACGGGGAGAATGTGGCACCGGGGCTGAACGTCGTAGTAGCGAGACGATCCTGACCGAAGCGTCGGTATCACGCTTGGCCTCCATATCTCGCTAACGAATTGCTCGAGTGTCATGGTGATTGTTGGACGTTGGCGGCCAAGGTTAATTGGTCTGAGCTTGGCTTGAAGAATGTCCTTCGCTTCTTTCTTGCCATTGATCTCGCTGGTTGTCCCCAAGACTGCAAAGCGAAGAACTCGCTTCAGAGTGCCATCGGGTGAGATTACGTCCTCTCGCCAGCGTGCGGCCCAGACCTTTCTCCTCTTGCCGCGTCGAAGAAAAACGTGTCCTTCCTGGAAACGCGTGCGAATCGTGAACTCCTTTCCGATTCGCGCGCCTCTTTCCTCACCGTGCGTAATTGTACTCCGCCGGTGACACATTTCAACGCGGTCCTGGTAGTTGATCGTCGAGCCATGCCAGCACATCCACTTCGCGGAAACGCCAGTACTTCCCCAGACGATAGCCTGGTAGGCGTTCTGTCGAACGCTTGCGAGTACGCTCATAAACCCAGGAGATGGGCACCTGCAACAGCTCGGCTACTTCATGAACCGTGAGTAAGCGGCTTTGATGTATCTCTTCCCCCGCTATGTCAGTTCTGGGTGACGCGGCACGGGAGGAGCGCTGGGCACTAGTGGATGCGCGATGGTTACAGACCGAAGGCGGTTGCTTCTCCTTTTCAACTTTACGTTCATTTGATTGCGTGCTTACTCCGAGGCGTGAGCCATGTCGTCGAGAAGACGCTGGGTTCTCACGCATGCCGAGTTGGAGACGGGGGCGCATGGTCTTACTTCAATTCCGGTTGGATCGATTCTCCTTTCAAGACTGCTTTGTGGTTGTTCGCGTGGTCGGCCGCCCAGCGTTTGAACTCAGCGTCCTTTTTAAACAGGAGCTTGAGTGCTTCGCTGACGACGTAGGACGGATTCGCATCAAGGAACTCTGCATACCTGTCCAGGTCATACCTGACTTCTTGTTCCAGTCGGACCTGCAGGGTTGCAGTTTTCGGTTGTTTCGACGGCGCTTTCAAAAGAGCCAAGACTTTGTTCTCCTTTCGGTATTTGTGATCCATTACAGACTGCATTACAAGCTGCGTGCTCCGATTCCTGCACGCGGGCAAAACACGGCCACTGTTCCTCAGTGACGGCCGGGAGCGACCCCAAAAGACCTTTGGGCAGCGGAACGCTGTCCAAGGGGGGTCGCTCCCGGCCGAAGTGTGTTTTGCCCGCGTGCATTCTTTCTGCCCTCTGCCTCCGCATCTTCTTAGTTCTCTTCGGCCTTCTGGGTTTCCGTTCCGAAGACAGGTCTGAAACCAGTGCGGAAAGTCGATTCCCCAACGCTCTTCACCTGCGGTTCCGTTTTCCGACTCTTCCGAGATGCCAGGTTCGCTTCGAAAAGAGCCGCCTGGCCGTCGACCAGCTCGGTGCGGAAGGGCACCGCGCGTGTCGGAGCGAGCTCGCGAAACCGCTTCATTACCACATCGCAAGTGATCTGCCCGTGCATCCACGGCTGGAAAAGAACTTCAATACGCGCGTCGGTAAATCGCTTTCTCGCCTTGTCGAGCGATTCAATTTTCTCCATGCTCAGATCTTTATACCGCTTGGTCTCCCACAGATAGCGGCTGTGAAAATAGCGTAAGCCTTCCACGCCGGGATCGGGGTTCAGCACCCGCGGAGCCATCCCCTGAGCCAACTCCCGGGCCGCCTGGAAGTGCGTCGGCCGCGTCGCGATGTACACGAAATCCATCTGCGGTACGGCCGAAAACAGACTGCTATAAGCAAGGAGATGAGTCTCGAAACTGGCGAGGCTGAGCAGCCCGGGGATCCACAAAACTGAAGGTAACCACAGGGGAGAAAGAAGACGAATCAGGGACGAAAAACATCGGAAACTTGTCGACGAAATAGCGGTCGGTAGTCTTCTCGCGGATCGCTCCGGCGTAGCGTTTGGCGGGCAGTGCTTCGTTGCTAATGCCCAATTCTTTGCAGAAATATTCAACCTTTTCGGTCTCGGTTTCGAGATAACGGTTGTCGAGGTGAGCCAGCACGAAATCCAATGTTGCCAGCTTCGTGCGAATGTGCTCGATCGAATGCTCGCGGCGATTGCGGAGGTTTTCGCGCCTAATCGCCCGATACACGACCCGCGAAAACAGATGGTAGACGCGTCCATTTCGCAGCAGTAGGCGAGCCGTGGCGTGGCCCTTCCCAAGGACCTTTTGGGTGAACGCCATGCTCTTCTCCCCGCTTTTGGCTCCCGTAAAGCCAAGGTACTGGCGGGCGGAGAAATAGCCGGAATGCGTAGCCACGAGATCTAAGAAGTGGGCTTCGTCCTCGGTGTAGCCAAGCCCGCAGAGGTTCTCGATGCTGGATTCGGGAAATTGCATGGCTACAGGCTCAGAATCGCGGTCATGATTTCCCGGTCGTCTCGAACGCGGCGAAGGCCTGCGACATCTTCGGACCGAGCATAGATTTGGAAGCCGGCACGCGCTTTTTCGGAAAGATGACCAGCATGGTAGTGGTCCGTTGCCAGTTCCAGGTCCACGCGAGCGATTTCCATTTCCTGGTTCGTGTACTCGATGCGCAGATCCGGCAAGCTGACTTTGCCATCGACCACCGGAAGGTGCAGCTGTTGCGCGAAGGCGGGCTTGAGGTGGAATGCCTCGTTTTTCTCCTGGGCCTGAGCGCGACCCAGCTTTCGATAGAGCTCTTCCTTCAGCTCGTAATCGAGCTGAACGCGGAGGATTTTGCCACCCCGGTGTTCGATCCTGTCAGCCACCTTGTGGTACAAGCGATAAAGATCGGCATCATGGCGTGCTTCCTTAGGCTTCACAAGTCCGGAGTAAATGGCCTGGTCTTCCGGTACGAAACGCTGTCGCCGAACCAGGCGTTCCCCTTTCTTGGTGAGGGTGAGAACCTGCCGGGATTCCTTCTTCAGAACGCTCGTTTCCCGCCGTTCGACCAGCCCTTGGTGGAGGAGGCCACGAAGATCGTTCTCCATCCGCAAGCGGTCACCGGAATAAGCAAATTTGGCGAGATCCTCGACAGCAACCACTCGGAACTTGCCAACTTCCGTAAGGGTATGAATTTCCGACTGGCGGAGCGAATAGCCTCTGTCACGTTCCCTATAAGTCGTGCGGTCACGCTCGACGAGGAGGGCAGCCTGTTTGGTCTCCCGCGGGAGGGGCAAGCGTCCAGCCACTGGATGTTCGCGACTCTGGGCAGCGACTTGATCGCCAATGGATTCGGCTTCGCGAAGCCTTTCCAGTTTGGACCTGACGGTGCCTCCAGACTGTGAACCGCTGCCTCTTCCCTGGGTTGATTCCCGGCCAGGGCGGTAACGTTCGGATTCCCATTGGGGATCGCGAAAGTCATCAATATCGAAACCTCGGGACATGGATATCCCTCCGAGGGCTAGGTTTGGGGGTGCCCCTGCCAGGTGGGGGCGGTCTTCGGAACATCCAAAAGAGGCCCCCCATCTATTAAGAGGCCCTATTTTTGAAAAACCTCAACGGCATTCTCTCCAAAGCAAACAAATTGACTCGAGTCAGGGGCAAAAAGGCTCCGCCCGTCCCGTTGTAATCAGGAAGTGTCCGATCCGACAAGGCCAAGTAGCGCGGATCTGGCTCGAGGGTCCGGCGCGTAAAACAAACCGCCAAAGAGAGCTAACCCCAGACCGTGACCTGAACGCAGCAGGCGCTCCAACGGACCTCCTCAAGGGCAGTCATGGCTTCGTGAATCTGGCAGCCACCAGTCCGCGAAGCAGTTCGGACGGGCGCGCCACCAGAGTCGCCTTTACGTAATGCCCGTTGACACGGCCTGGCATTGGTACTGGGCACTCTTCGGGAATTCGACGACTACTTCCTACATATATTCAGAGGCCCGAAAAACGAAAAAGGTAAACAATTTAGAGCCTTTAATTGAGGCCAGCGGGGATTTTTCGATTTGTGTTGTGGAGATTGTGCGTCAAAGAACTCTCGTCGTCGTCGAAGGCCATTGAAGATATGGCCAAGCCGGAGACGGCCACAACGAGCGCATCGTTTGGAGGGACAGCCAGTGAGCAAGAACAGTGAGTAGCAGAATCGTTTTGCTTGTAATCCTAACCAGATAATCAAAATAGTACTTGACATCAAGTGGACGGCGCTGATAGCTTCCCGCTCCATTGTCGGTTCCCTGGAGGCATTCGTGCGAATGATCCGCCCAGTCATTCCCTTCGTGCTTGTCTGTTCGTATTTCTCACCTGTAAGAGCTCAAACCACAACCTCGGCTCCGCAAGCGCTGCCGATCCTTCAGAAAGCCTACGCTGCAATGGCGGGCACAACTGCAGTCAACGACATCACACTGACCGGCACTGCTCAGCGAATTGCTGGCGCGGATGACGAGGCCGGAACGGTGATCTACAAGGCTATCCCTGGTTCTAGCCGCTTGGACCTGAGTCTGTCCAACGGCACAAGAAGCGAAATCCGAGGAATCGGCGCCAATGGTCCTGCCGGAAATTGGATTGGTCCGGACGGTCTGGTGCATGAAATCGCAAATCACAACCTCCTCACCGACGTAGGTTGGCTCCCGGTCTTTACACTCAGCAATCTGATCTCTTCGGCTAACAGAGCGTTGACGTACGTGGGGCCTGAAACAAAGAATGGAGTTTCCGTAATTCATATCACCGCCTCGCAGCAGTTGCCGAACGCTCCAGCTTCGGATGGCGCATTATGGCGGCAACTGAGTCAGATGGACATTTATCTGGACGCTTCGACGTTTCTTCCTGCAGCGCTGGATTTCAATATGCATCCAGATAACAATGCCCTCTTGGATATTCCAGTTGAGTTTCGTTTTTCGGATTACCAGAAGACCGGTTCGCTAACCATTCCGCAGCATGTTCAAAAGTTCCTGAACGGGAGCCTATTTCTGGATGTGCAATTCCAGCTAGCCTCCTTTAACTCGGGTCTTTCCTCCAGTTCCAGTATTTTCACGATTCAATAGACAGGCTCAGGAGACCGCCGATGCCGCTCCTCCACCGTCCTCTCGCTCTGCTCGCGTTTGCACTTGCTGTGGCAATTCCGATATCTGCACAGGTCCCAACTGGAGCGCCTCCCTTCGGTTCGTTTGGCGGAGGTCCGGATATCATTGACCTCGCCAATCTTAACTCGCACCTTGATATTCCCATCCTTCACAAGTCCGGCCGTGGAACGAACTTTTTTTATGACCTCACCTATGACAGCTCCGTGTGGTTTCCGGTGGGCACAACGGGCAGTCAGTCCTGGCAAGCTGGCTCCGTTTGGGGCTGGAACGCACAGACTTCAGCAGCGAGTGGATACATCACTTATAGCCTAACCACAACGCAATGCCTCTTGGACCCTGGACCACCGAGGCAGTATGGAACCGTCTACCATTACACGCATTGGTACTACGTCGACCTCCTCGGGACCGCACACAGCTTTGGCCTTTTTGGGGTTATTGACAGCGACTGCGGGCAAACGACTAACGGCTCTGCAACCGCGGTGGATGGCTCCGGTTACACAATCTCGGCCTCTGCATCTCAGCCCCCCACGGCATTGGTCTATTCAAGCTCTGGCGAGCTCATCAACGCGCCATTGCTGAGCACCTCGGGCAGCGCAACAGTTACGGACAGAAACGGCAACCAGATAACCGTGAATGGCAGTGGGCAGTTCTTCGACACCTTGAGTAGCACAACTCCAGTTCTCACGGTTGCAGGCTCTGCCCCCAACCCCATGACGTTCACCTATACCGCGCCATCCGGGGCTTCGGCCGCATTCACGATGAAATACACAACCTACAACTTGCGCACAAACTTTGCGTGTAGTGGCATTGTGGACTATGGAACAAACGGCACGACGACCGCCAGTCTCGTCAGCGAAATCGATCTTCCAGATGGTTCAAAATACACCTTTGCGTACGAACCAACCCCGGGATACTCGGGCTTTGTCACCGGTCGTCTGGCTTCTGTCAGACTCCCCACGGGCGGAACAATCACATACGCCTATTCAGGCGGAAACAACGGGATCAATTGCGCCGATGGGTCTACCGCAACCTTGACTCGCACCACTCCTGACGGAACGTGGACCTACGCGCAGGTGAAGGGCAGTGGTGCTGCCTCGACCACAACGGTCACCGATCCGCAGGGCAACGTCTCGACTATTCAATTTCAGGGAATTTATGAGACGCAGCGCGTAGTCAAACAAGGTTCCAGCACGGTTCTCAGCACCACGAATACGTGCTACAACACGGCGGCGCCGCCTGAGCCAGCATGCACAGGCACGGCAGTCACCTTGCCGATTACTCAGCGTTACGTCAGCACTCAGTTGGGAGGAGGTAATCTGACGGACCTGCATTACCAGAAATACGACAGTTACGGGAACCTGCTGGAGCAGGATGATTACGATTACGGTTCCGGAGCAAATGGAGGACTTCTCGAAAAGGCTGTAGTAACCTACGCGTCGCTCGGCAACATCACGGCCTTTCAGCAGCAGGTCACCGTGACAGACGGCGGGGGGCATACCGTCTCGCAAACAAATTACAACTATGACCAGGGCAGCGTCGTCGGGACTTCCGGCACCCCTCAGCACACATCGATCAGCGGGTCTCGCGGAGACTTGACGAGCGTCAATTACTACACGCAGGGCTCGAATTATCTAACCAAGAGTTACACCTATTTCGATACAGGCAATGTGCAAACGGCCACCGACGTGAACGGCGCACAAACGACGTTTACCTACGGCGCATGCGGCAACTCGCTGCCCACTTCTGTGAGCGAGCCGCTAAGCATGTCTCGGTCGTTCACTTGGAATTGCCCAGGTGGTGTACAAACTTCCGTGACCGACGAGAACCAGAAAACAGCATCAGTCACTTATAACGATACTTATTTTTGGCGTCCGAATGGGACTACTGATCAACTAAGCAATCAAACGGCCATTTGGTATCAGCCGAATTCCAGCTACTGCTGTCCCTGGATGATCACCTCGGCCTTGACGTTCAACAGCAATAGTTCGGTCGTCGAGCACTTGCAGTACAAAGACGGGCTTGGCAGAACTTACGTCGATCAATACTCGCAAAGTCCCGGCTCAGCCACTGCCGATTCCGTCTCTTACACCTTCGACTCAAACGGCAGGCCCTATTCCGTTTCTATGCCCTGCTCGGTCGGCAACGCCGGCACTTGCTCCACGCCCAAAACCACACAGACTTATGATGCGCTGAATCGACCGCTTGTGACCACCGACGGGGGAGGCGGAACCGCCAGCTATTCTTACTCGAACAACGATGTGTACGTCGCAATTGGTCCCGCTCCCTCCGGTGAGAACGCAAAGCGCCGGCAACTCGAATATGATTCCCTCGGGCGGCTTACGTCCGTTTGCGAGATTACTTCTTTGGCCGGCTCGGGCACATGCGGCCAAAACTCCGCACAAACTGGTTACTGGACGAAATACTCCTACGATGCCGCAGGGCGTCTCACTGGCGTCACCCAAAATGCGCAGTCCAGTTCGCAAACGAGAACGTACGTGTACGATCTGCTAGGGCGACTTACTTCCGAGACCAACCCCGAGTCTGGCACGGTGACGTACCAATACGACACCTCGAGCATCGGTTGGGGCGGGTCGAACGGCGATCTGACCGTTCGCACCGACAACGCGGGTAACGTCATCTGCTACCGCTACGACCAGCTACATCGCCTTACGGATGTCGCCGGTTGGAAGAACAATAATTGGTATTCAGGGAACGGTCCGTATAAACGCTTCCGTTATGACGCTTCGGGCCACGGCGTGGTTTCCCCGGGGTCCGGCTGGACTTTGGCGAACCTCGCCAGTCGTTTAGTCGAGGTGGAGACGGATATCGGCGGCAGCCCAATCACCGACGAATGGTTCAGCTACACGGCGCGCGGCGAGGTGAGCGACCTCTGGGAATCCACCCCGCATTCCGGTGGATACTACCACTCTAACGCTGCCTACTGGGCCAATGGTGTGCTGAGCAATCTCCTGGCGTTCGTGGGATCCACGCAGTCTTATACAGCTGGCTGGAATGTTGACGGAGAAGGGCGCATTTCCTCGAGTAATCCATTGAGCAGCGTCTCCTACAACGCCGCAAGCCAACCGGCTCAACTGGCCTTTCCTTCAGGCGACAGCGATTCCTATGCCTACGACACAAACACGGGCCGCATGACCCAGTATAGGTTCAATGTCGGCAATCAGTCGGTGACAGGTAATTTGACCTGGAACTCCAATGGGACTCTGCAGAATCTCAACATCGCGGACAATTTCAACGACGCTGGTACGCAGACTTGTAACTATCAGCATGACGATCTTGTCCGCATCGCAAGCGTCAAGTGCCCAGGAAATCAGTTACAGAATTCCGGGTTTGAAAGCGGCAGTGTGGACTGGAGCCTTCGCAGTGGTTGGTCCATTGTGAATAATGCTGCCAACGCTCAGTCGGGAAGCTGGTACCTGTCTGGGTCAGCCACTACGGAAACCGCGGCATTGGCAACACCGAACGGTACGAGGTACGTTCCCGTGACTGCTGGCGAAATCGTCTATTACGGCGGCTGGATCAAAAGAATCGGTGGCACCGGCGATTTAGCCTGGTCATGCGGAGTCTTCGACGCAAACTACAATTTGCTGCAGTATTGTTCCCCGACCGGCTCTTTTGATACCAGCGGCGGCACCAGTTGGCAGCTTTATCAGCAGCAAATCACGATTCCCGCGAGCGGGGCGTACATATCGTTTTGGGCTGAGGTTCACTGTTGCGGTGACACCGATACTTCTCTAACCGCTGGCTACTTCGACGCGGCGTTTCTCGAAGGTTCTGCGATCTGGTCGCAGACCTTCAGCTACGATGTCTTCGGCAACATTGTTAAAAGTGGGAGCAGCCAATTCCAAGCTATTTACTCCACAGCATCGAACCACATGACTCAGATTGCTGGAGCGACGCCCAGCTATGACGCCAACGGCAACGTCACCAACGATTTCCTCCACAGTTACTCTTGGGACGAGTACGGTCGTCCGACGACAATTGATGGCGTTAATATTACCTATGACGCGTTGGGACGGATGGTCGAGCAGAACCGCTCGGGAACGTATACGCAGCTGCTTTATTCACCACCGGGCTTTATGATGTCGATCTTGAACGGGCAGACAGTAGCGAAGAACTTCGTGCCGCTGCCGGGCGGAGCAATGACCGTGTACCTGCCCAGTTCTTATTATTACCGTCACGCTGACTGGCTCGGCAGCTCGCGCTTCGCCTCGCCTCTCGCACGATGTACTCCGATACGGCGTATGGTCCGTTTGGCGAACCCTACGCTCAGGCTGGCACGACGGACGTAAACTTCACCGGCATGGACCAGGACACCGTCGCAAGCCTGTACGATTTCCCAGCTCGCGAGTACGGCACCCAGGGCCGCTGGCCTTCCCCCGACCCCGCCGGACTCGCCGCCGTCGATCCAACAAATCCTCAATCCTGGAACGGTTACTCCTACGTCCTCAACAGCCCGCTCTCCTTGGTGGATCCCCTTGGTCTTCATTGGGAACAGGTATGCGCGACTGTAGGGGCGGGCACACCCAATTGTTCGTTGGTATGGGTCCCGGATGACCCGGGTCACTTTCCGGTCGATGTTCCGGGTATTTGCATGATCGTTCAAAGGGATGGCATGGAAATCTCCAACAGTTGCCGTTCCTCCGAACCGCCGCCCTTCGATCGTCGGGATCATGATCGTAGCGGCAATACCAGTGGCGGAGCCGCGGGCAATCAGGGACCAAGCTTTTTTGACAAGTTCGCGGCCTGTACAGAAGCAAACAGGTTAGATAATGCGCTCCGCGGTCTCGGACAGGCCTACGGCCACCCTGATCTTGGCAACGCAGCTGCAAATTTAACTAATACGGCCACGGGCGCAGCGATTGCCAACCAAGCGCTTAATTTGACCGCTAGCGCCCTCATCCCAGTGGCTTTCCGTGGCGGGGTTTACTCCGGATTTCATTCCACTTCATGGCCACACTTCGTAGGTGGCTTACTTTCACAGGCCACCGGTGAAAGTGTTTTCAGCACGATTGGTAAAGTAGCAGGGCGTGGCTTGTCTGCTGTTGCGGCCGTCACGATCGTAGCAGAGGGAGCCTACAACGGGGCAGCAATGGCCAGATGCGGCGTCGTGACTGCATTGGGGAATCCGTGATGAATAACCTACTTCAAATAGGGAAAACGCTCATTCATAAATTCCTCCAAAGTGGACCGCTTCAAAAGGATAGGGTGAAACATCTGGGCGAACGTCAACTCCTCAGCTTGGATGATTTTTGTTCGCAGTTCTATCCCGGTGAGGACCTGCCGAGGGAACGCATTTTGGATGTGCTTAAGGACCTTTCGGGGGCGATGGAAATCCCCGCAGGCAAGCTACGTCCTAGTGATCGTTTCCTGGTCGAATTAGCTCCTCTCAAAAACACCTGGGGAGCCGTCGATGACACAGATTTTAGCCTCATCCTCCTGACCGAACGTCTCCAAAAGAGGTACGGCGTCCGAATTGAAATGAAAACGATCAAGACGATAGACGACTACATTCGAGCAGCATGCAGCTTGCCCAGCAATCCTAGTGTGAAGCCGAAGGGTTAACGGTAGCGCCGTGGAGCGCGCCGGGAGAACGGTGCCTGCGGCACCGGGAGTAGCTATGATACGTCACCCCGAAAGGGCGCTGTAGAGCGCCGTCCGCCATGGAGTGGATCACACTCCGATCGAAGGAATTGTCGGCGCGGCAGCTGGCTAGGGTTTTCGATTATCTTCGCACCGACTCCATTACAAGGCAATTGGCGCGCACGGTTCAACTTTTGGCGCTGAATGCTCTTGCGAACGTCGCTAGGGAACAGTAGGGGAACATTAGGCGACG
>Ga0306926_10008791_pt1 | contig 11072 bp, 14 predicted proteins | sample flu12Cox44000178_FD_203759 | JGI IMG/M metagenome (GOLD analysis project Ga0306926, IMG submission 203759) | Lab enrichment of tropical soil microbial communities from Luquillo Experimental Forest, Puerto Rico - flux8day.12C.oxic.44.000.178 (v2)... | ecosystem: Environmental > Terrestrial >...
CCAGAGGATCATGAAACAGTGCATCGGCGCGTTTCGTTTCAACTGCCCGATAGTGCGCAATCCAAAATGCCGTGTCCGAAACGTCTCCAATTAAGCTGTCGGCCATGAATACTCACCTATTCTTGTAAGGAAAGTGAGTTTTCGAATTGTATACTGACGACGGCAGTTGTAGGCCTTTGCAAGGTTCGGGAATGCCACTGTTGTGTGAGAGACCGATCGCCTACCGCCGTCCTGCTCTTATAGGGACCCCAGAAAAGCGAGGTCGCGCACCAGCCTGCAAGGTCCGACCAGCGGAGTTCGGGAATGCGCCAACCCTGCAAAATCGCGTGCAGGAAACTCGCAAAACTTCCTTGTTTACACCCGCCTGCCGTTTGCTATAGTCAATGCGTTCTTCCCGAGCGATCCCCGCGCGCCAGCGCCAGCGCGAACGGCAGCAGAACCTGGATCTTCCCCTGCCCAGCCAACCCGACGGCCCAGTTTTAGCGTCTTCGGGTCAATAGGGAGTCACTTGTGCGCGTCCTCACACCAACTGAAAACAAACGGCTCAACGAACTGATCGGCTTCGTTGGCCTCAGTGTCGCCATCCTGCTCACACTCAGCCTGCTTTCCTATTCACCGCTGGATGCTTCGTTCAACGTTTCCGCTGCGCCACCAGGCACAGCTCCAGCGCGCAACTGGATTGGCCCGTTCGGGGCCTATCTTTCCGACCTATGTTTCCAACTGGCGGGCTACGCCGCGTTTCTTTTGCCGGTTGGCATGTTCCTTGTCGCTATGCGCTGGTTTCGCAGTCAATTGGTCGAAGGGCCAGTAGCAAAGGTCATCGGCTGGACGCTTTTACTCGTCTCCTTGTCGGCTGAGCTGACACTGGTCCACGTGCCGGAAGTGCGCGGCGCGCTTCCGCCGGGTGGTTTGCTTGGCAGCGTGCTGGCCCAAGGCATGCGTGCGACATTTAATCCGTTAGGTGCGAACCTCGTTTCGATGGCGACCCTGCTAGCGGCGCTCTTTCTCGCGACGAGCTTTTCTTTCCGTGCAGCCGCCGCGTGGGCTAAAAGGCCAATGGCGAGCGATAGCCCAGTCGGTAAATGGATCGAACGCCTAAAGCAATGGCGTGAGCAGCGAGAGGCTGCGCTGTTACGGAAAAAAGTGGAAGAAATCAAGATTGCCGGCCGCCCGCCGGTGGCGCAACAGCGCGTCTCCAGCAAAGAGCAGGAACAAGGTGTATCAGACGAGGAGGAAAAAGAGGATGGGCCTGAGGTGTCCGCCAAGTCCTCCTCCGAACGGGCTCCCGTCGTAATTGAATTGCACGAAAACCCCGCAGCCCCAGGGCCCAGGAAGGGTTCACTCGAGCCCAAGATTGCCCGCAGTAAGACAAGTTTTCGTCTTCCCTCCACTGTCCTTCTGCGTAGCGCTGAACGCGGCGAAAAAACCGACGAATCGGAGCTGAAGGAATGCGCTCGCGCCATCGAGCAGAAGTGCGCCGAATTCGAAGTGGGCGGCCACGTCACGCAGATCAACCCGGGGCCTGTGGTTACCACGTTCGAGTTCAAACCGGAAGCCGGCATCAAGTACAGCCGCATCACTGGACTAGGCGACGATCTTTGCCTGGCTCTTCGCGCCGAATCGATTCTTATTGAACGTATTCCCGGCAAATCGACAGTGGGCATCGAAGTGCCAAACCCCAAACGGGAGACAATTGCTCTTCGAGACGTTATTGAATCCCCCGAATTCTCTCACTCAGCCTCTAAGCTTACGGTTCCCTTAGGTAAAGATTTAATCGGTCGTATCCGCACGACAGACTTGACGCAGATGCCGCATTTACTGATCGCCGGCTCGACGGGGACGGGCAAAAGCGTGTTCATCAATTCCCTGCTGATGGGCATGCTTTACAAGGCGACACCGGAAGAAATGAAACTTGTGTTGGTCGATCCGAAACGCCTTGAACTCGGCCTCTATGCGGACATCCCGCACCTCTTCACACCTGTCGTCACAGACCCGAAGGTCGCGGCGAATGTTCTGCGCAACGCCACGCGGGAAATGGAGCGTCGCCTCAAGCTGCTCGCCGGGCGTGGCGTACGCAATATCGACCAGTACAATCGCACGTTCGAAAAGGGCCAGTCGCTTTCGCTGTTTGAGAATGTCTCCGAGGATGAGCATCGCCCGCTTGCCTACTTAGTCATCGTCATCGACGAGTTGGCTGACCTGATGATGGTGGACACCAATGGCGTCGAAGAGTCGATCACGCGCCTTGCGCAAATGGCCCGAGCGGTCGGCATCCATTTGATTCTTGCCACGCAGCGGCCATCCGTCGACGTCATCACCGGCCTCATCAAAGCCAACTTCCCGGCACGTATTTCCTTCCGCGTCGCTAGCAAAGTCGATTCGCGCACTATTCTGGATGCCAACGGCGCGGAATCCCTGCTCGGCAAAGGCGACATGCTTTTCTTGCCTGCTGGCTCTTCCCGTCTACATCGTATCCATGGACCGTACGTGCACGAGAACGAGGTTCTCGCCGTGTGTGACTTCTGGCGCGAACAGGCTAAAGCGATCTACAACCAGGAACTGCTCAAGCCCCCGAAAGACGAGAACGCGAACGCAACCGGCGGGGGTACAGGCGATCCCGAATCCGGCGAGGATGAAGTTGATGATGATCTGTACCAGGATGCGGTGCGCGTCTGCTGTGAAATGGGACGTGCGTCCACGTCCACACTGCAGCGCCGCTTGCGTATCGGCTATGGCCGGGCCGCGCGCCTCATCGATCTAATGGAAAAAGATGGGATCGTTGGCCCCGCCGACGGCTCGAAGCCGCGCGAAGTTCTCAAGAAAAAAGAGTGGATGCGGGAGTTCGACGAATCGATGCACTAGGCAGAAGGGCTGAATCTCGCGATGGTACTCTCAGCCTTATTCCCAATCGCCTTTCCACTTTTCCAGTTAGTTGCTTTTCCGTACAATTGTTAGCTATTCCGGTGCCGAGGTAGCTCACCGGTAGAGCGCGGCCCTGAAAAGGCCGGCGTAGGCAGTTCAACTCTGCCCCTCGGCACCACCCATAGCAAATCCCAACGCCCCGAGGCGACATAAGCCTTCCCTGTCGGCTCCATCACGATCTGGCCGACGTGCTTCGCCAAGAACGCTTTTGGCCATAAGCCATTCTGCTCAGCAGGCGGAACGAGACTGGCCACGCGTCCGCGGTAGGCCGAAAAACCGCCGATCTTTGTCGAACTCTGTGGATCGGGGTTATCGGCGTTCAAGCTAGGCGAATATAAAGCGAAGATGATATAGTCCCGGCTATGCCAGCAAGGTCCTGTCGCGTCACGATCAAAGATTTCGATGGTGTTGAGCATACCGTCCAAGTCACAGCAGAAACGCTGTACGAAGCCGTCGCCAGGGCGCTCAAGGCTATGCAAGGCAAGGAATGGATCGCCGGAATCCCTGAAGGATTGAACCCCGTGAAGGTGTGCGTCACCGATATTCCAATCGAGCACACCGTGACGATGAAGGATTTCTGCCGATGGTTGAACAGCACTGGCCTAAGCCCGAAGGACCAAATGAACCGCTACAAGATCAAAGAGATTTTAGGAATGGTTGCGCAGAGGTGATTCAGGAGTCGTTTTGACGAGGCCAGCGTCCGGCGGCAACGGCAAGGTCTCGTGCCCGTCGCTACCGCGGTCTGTGCCTCATCTTCGTGCGTGGTGGACGTCAGTCAGCATCGTCACTGAGTCTTCCATACAGAGTGGCTTTCCCATCCACCACAACCGCCACATAGCGGCCTTTGCTGAGGAACTGCATAACTTTCTTGCCAGAGCGCGCCAATTGTGCCCACTGCGATCTCGTCTGCGGGTTCTGTTCGAGTCCACGAATCTCAGTTCCATCGAAAACGAAATCCACTTGCCGCAGCTTATGCTTCGGGGTGCGCCGAACGGCGTAATGTTCTTTGCCTAGTTCGACTACTGTGGCGTCCTCAACGAGAGTCTGACGCCAGACTTCGATGAGCGTATCTTGGAGTCTGGATTCCACAGGCGTTGAATACGCACTATATGCCAGATGCAGACGTGAAAAGGTCGATTCACTCGAAATTCGGCGTGCCCAGGCCGTTTTAGACTCAAATTTGTCGATTCCTTGCTGACCTCTGCTGATCTCTGTGGATTGACGTCCTTCGCTGAGTGCTAATCGTGAACTGCTTCTTGCTGAGCGTGAGGCACGAGTGTGCTCGGTAGCTGCGCCAAGTCGATGAGCCAAACGTCAGGGGTCAGTTCCTTCTTGGCGAGAAGCCTCCCCTTTCAGCGTCAATGCGCACTAGCCGCACGGCGTCCCAATTTGGCTGCCTCACATCTATCCCGCAGACTTCCTTCCCTTCAGGACTCGGGATAAGCGAAGCGAAATGCACGCCGCCAGCAAGGCGACGACCGACATTCCCGGTCTCAGGGTCTATTGAGAAGATGCCACCGGGAACTGACCTTCGGCAGGATAGTCTTCGGTCGCCTTTGCTGCCGAAAGCCTCGAACAAAAAAATTCGGTTGCTTGCGCCGACCATTTCTTCGTCGTGAATCGCGCACTCTGGAGCTGCATCCGGGAGCGAACAAGGTCTCGGCTCGCAAAATCGAATATGTCCAGCGACGGTTGCGGCCAGTTCGTTGTGACGAAGACCCGCTGCCCGTCAGGAGAAAAAGAGAGATGGTAAACACCGGGGGCGACTGAACTAGGTACGGGCGGTTTGCGCTCGAATGTTTGTCCGTCGTAGACCTCAATCCCGAAAAATATCCTGTCACTGCCATCAGGATCAAACATCTGGTAGAGCGTGGCTCGACTGACGATTTGTTCGTGAGGTTTGCTGTGCTCGGCGCAGTCCGGCACTGCACAGCGCGCGATGAAGACTACATCAAGCATTCGCTGTGGCCACGAAGCTCGATGGTCATGTAATGAGAGATGATCTGGCGGATCATGGGGCAACATCGAACTCTTTCTTGTATGTCTCCCAGCGTTGCCGCACCCAGCTATGATCATCTAGTACTCCGGCTCGGCTCGCAGACTCTCGTAGTTCTTGTCCCGCTGAAACCAAGGGTAATTCGTATCTCCGAGTGCGACCGTCCGCTCAAGCCAAACGAGCGCATCTTGCTTATTGCGTCGGATGGCGATGTGGTTTTTCAACCGCTCAAGGTCGAGCGCTCTGGAATCAGCGGAGCCGTCAGGGGACATGTGCTCATCTACATTCACAAGGAGCAGGCACTGGCCGATGTCGAGCGACGCTACCCGGCGGAGCGCTACGTAATGGTGGATGACAAGCTGCGCATCCTTGCCGCGACGAAGAAGGTGTGGGGCGAACACGTGACGACGACTGTTTCTGTGCAGCGACAAGGCTTGTCTGAGTTTCTGCGGCGGACGACGCCGATTCAAACTTCACGTGAAGCATCGGAATTCTCCCGTCCGCAAGAAATTTCAGCGTAGGAGGAGTTGCATGAACTGGCGCAAGTCTTCAGCGTTCGTGTCCGCAACGCCGCACAGACGCATTCCGCCACTCGACATGCACGCCACGTTGTAGCCCTGCTTGGATACAAACTCGGGCCGGTTCCCTTGCTTCTGGTCGTCGGGCCAAATGAAGACGTTGATGTAATGCTTTCGCAGCTGGTAGACGAGCGCTGCGACATTACGGCCGCCGACGTAGTCTAGGCGCCCGCCGATCAGCGGATAACCCTGCCGCGTTAGATCGCGGACGGGCGGTGCGAAATCGATCTTGCCGTCGAACCACGGCTTCACGGTGTGCTGGTCCGTGGACACAATATCCATGAGGTGCCCTGGCTGGAGCGACCGGATGTGGCTCGCGACGAGCTCTTCGGCGACAAGATCCCCCTGGCGAGCATTCAGTACACCGGGAATGAATCGGACCCCGAGCCCCAGCGTGATCAAAATCGCCGCGGCCACCGCGAGCCATTCGAGCACCGGACGTCGCCGCACGGTTCGCAATACTGACGCCACGGCTAGACTCTGCCGGCGTGTCGGAACTGACACTGCACTCCCAGACGCGATAACTCGCGCCCGTAGGGCCTCCGGCGCACGATAGTAAAGATCCGCCGAGCGGATGCCATCCTTCAAAATCTGTTGGTTGCGCAGCTCTTGTGCGCAGAAAGTGCATGTCTTCAGGTGCTCCTCGATCTCGAGGCTCCGCACGAGATCGAGTTCGCCGTCGGAATACGCGTGGAGCAACAGAGTATTATCTTCGCAAGCCACGCTGCACCTCCTTGTCACGCGCGGCAAGCACCGTCTCGCGTAAATTGCGCCCGGCCGCGCGCCAAGCTCGACATAACCGTGCCGATGGGAACATCCATCACCGCGGCGATCTCCTTGTACGAGAGGCCTTCCAGTTCGCGCAGGATGAGAGTCTCGCGGAACCTTACAGGAAGCCCTTCAAGGGCTTCTTCAAGCACGCGGTTCTCAACCGATTGCAAAAGCGCCTCCTCAGCGTCGGGTCGAACCGTATGAACCGTCTCGTCGAATTCCTCCATCAGATCGCCGGGGCGTCTTCTCTCGAGAAAGGTATACGCCGTATTACGAACGATCCGAAGGAGCCATGCGCGCGCGTTCCCTTCTTGATAGCCGCCGAAGAAGCGTACGGCACGGAGACACGCCTCCTGTACGACGTCTTCGGCATCGTGCGGATTCCGGACCAGCCAACGGGCCAAGTTGTAGGCTGCGTCGAGATGCGGTAACACAACCTGTTCGAACCCAGGCCTGCCGCATGTCCCGTGCGTTTCCTCCCGCGTGCCGCTATTAGACTCTCAGAGGGCCAAACTGGCTACAGGGCATTTCTTATTCCTTGAGGAGTCTCACCGTCGCAGTAGCGGCGTGTACCAGACGATGTAGGTCCCTATCCCGCTGAGCAGAACAGCCATCCAGAGCGCAAGTTCGAGGCGCATCCAGAGCTTCCATCGCTTAAAACGCCACGCCTCAGGGAGCAAGTTCGTTCCCGCAACCAGTAAGACGTAGAGCCCGAGCAATTCCGCGGCGCTCCCGAGAACCCCATGGACCGCGGCCACCGCGTAGTATCGTTTGTGCAGATGACTGGCTAGTCGCGGCAATACGAGTTGAGCAAACGACGGCAACATTACGACCGCAATGGGCACAAGATTCAGAAGCAACACCGCAGTCATACAAGCGCCATGTGCAGCGTAACGCTTGGCACGGGCCAGGAAAGCGCCTGCAATCAAAGCGAGACCCATGATCAGCTGTACCGTCACGTTCAGATCGGCGCCAAAGCCCGCCGGTGTTCCCCAAAACCCCTTCATCAGGGCCTCCTCGATCACTTGACCGTGATCTTGCCGGTCATCATCGGATGCACCGAACAGAAGTAGTTGTACGTGCCGGCGTCCATGAACGTGAACGAGAACTGATCGTCCGTGTCGAGCCCTTTGGATCTGAACTTCTTGTCGGGGTTGACTACCGTGTGCGGCACGTCGTCATGATTGACCCATGTAACAATCGTGCCGGCGGCCACAGTGATTTCCTTCGGCGTAAAGCTGAAATTATCGATTGTGATGCTAGCGGAGGCATTCTTTTCCTCCGCCGCTCGAGCTATCTGCGTTCCGTGAATGATGGCCGCCGATGCGACCACTCCAAGCAATCCGGCGCATATGCAAGCATTTCGTATGTGTCTCTTCATTGGCTTCTTCCTTTTTTCCAAGATCGCTGCGGTCTACTCACCCGCCAGCGGTGAATCAACTACGGCCAGCGTGTGCTCGCCGCGAATAAAGTTAATGTCAGTGACTCCAAGTACGCTCCGCAGCTTTTCGTCAGGCACCTTCATGGGTCCCGGCGAAGCCGCTCGCCCGGGCGCGGGCTGAGGGAAAGCAGTAGACATCGCCGTGTGGAAAGTGACGTTCCCCTCCACCTTCTGCATCACCTGGTGGATGTGCCCATTCAGGACGGATACGGACCCGAACTTCTTGAGGTAAGACAGCGCTTGCTGACTATCATCGGTGCCCCATCCCCATTCGGGATAAATCGTCCAGAGCGGAATGTGCGCGAAGATCACGATCGGAGTGCTGTGTTTAAGGTGTTTCACGTCATCCTCGAGCCACTCGAGCTGATCGTTGCCCAGGCTTCCTAGGCCGCCCGCCTTCAAATTCATCACGTTTACGAGCCCGACGAAATGGACGCCCTTGTGATCAAAGCTGTACCATCCGTCTCCCTTGGTGTCTTTGCCGTATCGTTCGCGGTATTGCACGCCATTGTCGTTGAGAACGTCATGCTCGCCGGGAACGTAGAAAATCCTGTCGGTGCGCACGGATTTCAGCGACTGATCAAGAGTGTCGAATTCCTCTGCCTTCGAAAGTTGGGTCAGGTCGCCGGTATGGAGCACAAATTCCGGGCTTTGCGGCAGTGCGTTAAGCTTCGCGATAGCCTCCCGCAGTGTGGCCGTCACGTCCGGGTTGGCGGCCTTGTTAAAACCGATATGGGAGTCGCTGATCTGCGCGAAGGCAAAATCGCCCTTCATAGCCGCTTTATCGCTCTTGCCACCGGGACCGAGCGCGAACGATTTCAAAACTCCTCCCTGCATTACGCACAGCGCCCCTGTCCCCGCCCAAGCCATGCACTTCAAGAAGCCGCGCCGGTCAATGCCGTCGGGATTCAAGTTCTCCTTAATGATGTTCCCCATCGAACGCCTCGCTTTCTTATAGCCGCCATGTTTCCCTGCATCCATGTAGACCGGCGATGGACCCAAAATATTCCTGAAAGTCAGCGGTTTTTCGCAGGAACCGATGATGACCCCCGCAACAACGGCTAAGCTGATTCTCATCACAGGGTTCAGTCGGCCGCCTCGACGCATACACTATCGGGGGATCCAATTAAGTACGTAATCCGGACGGGCAACAATCCTCCGGTCGCTTCCCCGATCTCCCAGCGGTATCCGTTGCCTCCAAGCCCTGTGGTCATCGTTTTTAGTTCCTCGGGTGAGTACGCCCGCAAGCAGGAGATCAGGCCGTCGAAGAGAAGAACGAGGAGGACCATAGGAATCAAATACGTCCGAAAGAGGCGCGACCAACGGAACGGACGTCGGAAGGGGGCGAACAGCCAGGCAGCGATCGGAATGAACAGCACAGACAGCAACGTTAACGTATGACGCGCGGGCCCTCAAAGATCCCAATAGCCTGTCGCATTCGAGCGCGCGCTGCACATACAGAGTTCTTTTTCATAAACACCAGTATACACCATATGGCAGTTATTGAACAATTGTTGCCCAAGAGCGTCCCTGGCACAATTGGCAGCTCTTGTCGATTTCGCCGTAATTCTGTCTGAATCAACTGCGCTTGGCTGCCTGTGCCGTCTAGAGAAGCCGCTCTCGTGTTCTCGAATGCGCCGTGGAGTGGCCGGTAAAGCTGTTCCAGAAGGCTTCAGAAGGGTGCGGACTGGCTGGCTAGGTGGAGTCGGGGACAACTTCCTAGGATTGGAAACAGCCTGCAAGAGCTGTGAGCCCTCATCTTCCCGGTGTCGCCGCTGCAGCTTGTGCCTCTGCCTCAACTGTATAAACGACGGTCACGGTTTTGCCACCTCTGCTGGCCGTGGCGTAAATCAGATTTAGGTTGAGGCTCTTGGCTGTGAGTTTTTCCAAGTATTCCGCCAACGCACCGGGCTTGTTTGGTAGCTCGTATTCCTCCGCGGTAGTCTCCTGATACGTTATCTTGGCTTCGTCTAGAGCCTTCTTTGCCCGCCGAGCATCCTCGACGACAAGTTGAACTACCCCGCTCGTCCCTTGTGCCGTTCCCAAAAGGGCGAGAATATTTACCTTCGCGTTCCCCAGGGTTTTTGCGATTCCGGCGACTACACCAGGTTGATTCTGAACGGGGACTGTAAACTGCTTGGTCTTGGACATATCGGCACCTCCGATTCGCGCACCGCACGCTTCTCCTGAGCTTGTATAAGACTACGCCAAAACCGCTCTCCTTGGCGTGAGCTTACGTCCTTTCGTCTGTCGTGTCCGGCGAACCGCCGCTTGAGCAACGTCGGTTTCCGCGTTTAGCTCTCTTTCGGCAGCGAGCCAATCTTCCACATCCATGCCGGGCTGGCATCCTCGCGCAAGATAGAGTTCGTATGCTCTCTTCTCAATTTGTTCCTTTGTCGGAATGTCAATTTCGAGCTGGGTCATTTGACCTCCCCTGGGTTTGGACTTGTGAGAGCCTGCTTTCGGGCATGAGTTACCTGCCCTGCTCAGGGCGGCTAGATCACTTTAAACCGAGTCACTATTTCCATTTCACCGCAGCTGTCAACATCATGGCCCCTGTGGAAAAGATTCAGGCTGTGGAAAATGTCGGTTTTCTCAGGTCTTGGCCTCACTTGTACAGCTCACTGGCGCATAGCGGCCTGTGCCCATTTCGCTTTACAGATACGCTGTAGAGTGGCCAGTAAAGCTGGTCATAAAGGCGCTGGAGGGGTCCGCATCAGCTGGCTAGTGATGGAGCGCCGCCAGGAGGCGGGAAAACGCCTGGAGGCATCTGCACTCCGATTCTTGGCCTCGGCGTCATTTCAAAAACGAAGGGTCATAATGTGCCGTTGGCTAGCCCTCGCTGGATTCGTTCCTTCTCGGTGCGAGTCGGGAACACATTCCCGCATTTCTGGCGTTTCCTTTGTTGGACCGGGATCGGAGCGGCATGCGACTACATCCGATTCGCGGGGGGCTACGTGCAAGAGTACATCGGCGCGCTGACCATTGTTGTCTTGTTAGGAATGGTATTGGTTCGGGTCTTCGTGCTGAGACGACGAGGGATCAAAACCGTGAAATTCGGCGAAATCGACAAAAAGGATTTTCTGATTCCGCCGTTTGCGTTCTTCTACTTCTATGTTGTGTTTGCAGCCGCGTTCCACTTTCCCGGCGTCAGCAGGCAAGAGTTCTTCCGGTCCGCATTGGTCTCATGGGTTGGCGTGCTCTTTTGCATAGCGGGACTATCGGTGTTATTCATCAGTCTCATTTCATTCGGCAAGAGCTTCCAAATTGGCATCGACCCGGACGAGCCGGACAAGCTGGTCACAACCGGCATTTTTGGTCTCAGCCGCAATCCGATCTATGTAGCGTTCGGATTAGTGTTGCT
>Ga0306926_10008796_pt1 | contig 11070 bp, 5 predicted proteins | sample flu12Cox44000178_FD_203759 | JGI IMG/M metagenome (GOLD analysis project Ga0306926, IMG submission 203759) | Lab enrichment of tropical soil microbial communities from Luquillo Experimental Forest, Puerto Rico - flux8day.12C.oxic.44.000.178 (v2)... | ecosystem: Environmental > Terrestrial > Soil...
ATCAGCACATTCGGCAGCTCATGGAAGGGCCGGGTGGCCGGCCGCGTGGGGCCGGTCTCTCGCGGGTAGTGGTACCAGACATCGAGCACCGCACCCGCAATCGACCGTTTGGCGAGAGCGTCGTAGAGCGCATCCTCATCGACGATTTCCGCCCTCGCCACATTGATCAGGAACGCGGTCGATTTCATCAAACCGAGCCGCCGCCGATCCATAAGGCCGACCGTGGCATGGGTCGCCGGCATCGCGATCAGCACATAATCGGACCGTTCGATGATCTCGTCAGTCGCCTCTGGGCCGCCAAGAAAGGCCACGTTGTCCTCGACGGAACGCCGAACATCCTGGCGGACCCCGCATATTTTCATGTCGAAAGCGCGCGCACGCCGGGCAACGCTTTGGCCGATCCTGCCATAGCCGAGAATCCCGATAGTTTTGCCGGCGAGCTCGGGCCAGACCGGAGGCGGTGCCACGCCAATCGCCCATTGGCTCTGCCAGTCTCCCTTGCGGAGCGCGAGATCCAGACGAGCAAAGTCGCGGGTCAACGCGATCATCGCCCCCATCACGTATTCGGCAATTCCGTTCTCGTGCCCGTAGACATTCGCCAGACGTGCCCCCTGAGGTATCGCTGAGCGATCGATCCGGTCGAGACCCGCGCCGGGCACCTGCACGAGTTTGAGGTGCGTACATGCGCGGCCCATCCGATCAGTGAGCACCATCGTCACCAACACATCGATATCTGCAAGCCGCGAGATGATTCCAACCTCGTCCAACACGATGATCTCGCAAGCTAGGGTCAGATTGCGCCGTATCGGAGCTTCGAGGCTCGCGGCAAACGTCCCAACAATCCCGATTTTCAGCATGGCTCATCTCATCACGCCGGGCCAGCCGTGATGCTGGGAGCAAGGAGCGCGCCCCTCAATTCCCTCAGAGGGAATTGAAGACAGAGGGGTGCATGATATCGTGTTGCTTTGTGAAGGTACTTGAAGCCCGCAGCCCCGAGAGAGCGCCATCAAACGGCAGCGCGTTTGGTCGGCTACTGAAAGACTGGCGCGGCCGGCGCGGCTTTTCGCAACTCGATCTCGCTCTCGCCACGCACACCACGCAGCGACACTTGAGCTTTATCGAGTCGGGCAGAGCCAAGCCGAGCCGCGAGATGATCCTGCGGCTCACAGCGACAATGAATCTGCCGTTACGCCAGCAGAACGCGCTGATGCTCGCGGCCGGATATGCGCCGCTTTGGCGTGAGCGAGACCTTTCTGCGCCGGACCTGGCAATCGTCAACAGCGCGCTTGATTTCATGCTCGCGCAGCATGAGCCGTATCCGGCATTCGTGATCGACCGCTGTTGGAACCTGCTCCGAGCCAACCGGGGCGCGCTGAAGCTGACCGAATTCCTCACTGGCGCGGCATCCCCGACGACCTCCTCTCAGCCGATCAATCTGGCGGTCGCCCTGCTGGCTCCGGAGGGGCTCCGTCCCTTTATCGTCAACTGGCAGGAGGTTGCTCTGCACTTCATCCGCGGGGTAGAGGCCGATGCTCATGCCGATGGGATGCCCGAGACGGCGGGCCTGCTGGATCGGTTGCTCGCTCTTCCGGATGTTCCAGCTCTCTCGGACCTAATGGCGCCAGAGGAAGGTCAAAGCCCGGTATTGCCAATACATTTCCAGCGCGACGGAACCTCGCTGCGGCTATTTACGACGATCGCTACTCTCGGAACGCCGCGCGACGTGACCCTCGAGGAAATCCGCATCGAGTTCTTCTTTCCAATGGATGAACCGACCGCGCAGACTTTCAGGAGCTGGACGAAATGACGAGTTATTTCAAGGACGGACAGGAGGTAATCGTTGCGCCCTCTGTCCCCTGGACCCGTCCTGGCTTGCGTCGCCCGGCATAGGCCGTGATGCTGGTCTCACCTGCCCTCAAGGCGAGAAGTATGATCTAAAGCCGCCGAATATGCCCTCGTAGATCGTTTCGAAGCGAGCCGCGGCAGCCGGCCCATCAACCTTGGGCCCGGCATCAAACCACGACAGTATGTGAAGCCGGCATCTGTGGTCATCGATTTCATCGATATAACTGCTGGCGATGTAGCCACTGGTTCCAAATGTGTCGTCTTTACGGTAATAGATGCGCTTGGTCTCATCGTTCTGATAGAAGAGCTCTTCGTCGACCGTGGCCCCTGAATCGAGTGTCATCCGCCGCGTGCGGGGGACTCTATCCGTGTCGCCAATTAGCTCGCATTTCACCAAGCCACCAAGCGCGCCGCCGCGTTTGGCACTCTGAGTCCAGCGCAGCATACCCGCCCAATCTGTCAATAGTGCCCAGACTTCTTTTGCAGAACCAGGAATTTCTTCAGACTTGTGCAGCTCTATTCTTTGTATGCGCGGCATCGGACATCCACTCCATCCTGAAGCGCGCTTTTGCCAGGTTTCAGCAGCGCTAACATTGCCTCGACGTTCGTGACACAGAAATTTCGACAACCGCGGTCAAAGTTTTTTGTGGTCCGCCCCTTGGTGGCATCAGACCTTATTCAAGGCCGCCATCGAAGCCGCAGCTAGCGATCGCAACAATCGGAAAGGTCCGAATTCCAGCCCCTTGCTCCACGCGCCCCCCAATGCCACCCAATTGGTAGGGCAGGCACAAACGCCACCAAGAAATGGACGAAATGGTCCGGACTGTTGGCCGAAATACCAAACCTTGTCTAAAGACAACTAGAGGTAGCGAAAAGTCGTGAACATGCCTGCTTCCAGGTGATACAGCAAATGACAGTGAAAGGCCCAGAGCCCGGGATTATTCGCGTCAAACACAACGACCACGCGATGGCCCGGAGGGACCAACACGGTATCGCGAACAGCGCCGGGAAAGCGTTTGCCGTTGATCTCGACGACCTGGAACTGATGGCCGTGCAGATGCATCGGGTGCGGCATCGGCGTGCGGTTGATCATGATCAACTCGACACGTTCTCCCTCGGCGATCGGCAAAGGCGGGACGTCCTTGTTCCAAACCACGTTGTTGATGGACCAGATGTAACCCGCCATCTCGCCGGTCAGGTTGAGCTTATAAGAACGGTCGGGCTTGCGCGGCTTCAGCGGTTCGGCAGCGCGCAGGCGGCGCTCGAGGTCCAGCGTTAGAGCCGCCGAAGAGGTATTTGCGCTGTCCGGGACCTTTGCGATGGCAGTGTTGCCGGCGGCGATGATGATCCCGGTCTGGCGCCGCTCGCCTTCCAATAAGGCGAGCAGGGGGTAAGCCATGGGTTCGCGGGGGACCGAGATCCGGATGTCGAGCCGCTGAGCGACGGCGATGGGAAAATGCTGCGCCACTACCGGGACGACCCGGAAGCCGTCGACGGCGATGAGCGCACCCTTGAGACGACCAAGATCGAGATGAAAATTGCTCATCGACGAGCTGTTGATGACGCGCAGGAGTACCTCCGCACCCGGTTCGGCCTTGATCACCTCGGGGTCAGCGAGGGTACGGTAATTCGCAAGAAAGGCGTCGTATTTGACGTCGTTCAGATCCGGCCCTGCAGCCGCGGCCTGGGCCATACCGGCCATACCCGGCTTTTTTGCGCCGCCGCCCGCCATGTTCGACATGCTGCCGCCTTTTCTCAGGCCTTCATAAATCTGCTCTGGCGGGGTGAAGCTGAAATCATTGAGCAGCACTACGAGTTCCTGCTGGACACCTTTGCCGCGTCTGTCATGGATGATCAGCGGCGCCAATAACAAGGATTGCTCTTGCAGTCCCTCATGCGAATGCATGTAGAACGTGCCGCCATAGTTCAGCGGAAAGTCGTAATCGGCGCTGCCGCCCGCTGCGATCGGCGGTCCAGAGACGCCGGGGACACCATCCTGCTGCCAGGGCGGCGCGAGGCCATGCCAATGGATCAGGCTCGGCTGGCCGATCGCGTTTTCAACACGAACGCGAAAGGGCTTGCCGACCTCCGTCGTGATGCCGAATGCCCCGTCCGGCTGCTCAATGCCGTAGACCGAAGCCGACTTGCCGTTTACCTCGATATTCCGGCGCTGCAACCGGAGGATTGTCCGCGGCGCGGCGTCGCCGCCGGACCCGCCGGCAGGCGGGTTCTGCGCTTCCGCGATGCCCCGCCGGCTAGCCGACGCCGCAAGGGCTCCGAAGATGGCGGTACGACGCGACAGCATGGCGAAGTCTCCTCAAAGGCAGTGCTTGGACCAAAATTTTGCTCCGGTAGCGGACGATCGATTCACTAATCGCAAAACAAATACGGGATCTCGATCGTAACATTCGAATTGGATACGCCTTCCGCCATTTTTACCGCGGCCGGCAGAAATCTCCTGACTGCTCGGGATGCAGCACGTGACGGTGGGCCACACTTTCCAGTCTCCGAGAACGGCGGCCTTATTCGCTGGCGAAGCTCAGCTGCCCGGAAATCGACGGATTGACGATCAGCGCCGAAATTTTCCACCCCGAACGGCTCTTCTCATTTATAGTTAGCGTACAAAAAAGGGAGACGCGCATGCGCACATCGGGCAGCAGTGGTGCGTTTGCAATTTGCTTGGATTTTACCGCTACATTCCGCCACCTCTCTGAAAGAGTAAGACCCGGTATTGGGTCTGTGTTCTCTGAGGCCTGGGCCTGGCGTGGCATTGCCGGACCGTTTTTCGGCTCAGCTCTGCTCGCGATGTTTTTTCTGCCGAGCGGCGCTTCGGCTCAAATTCTAACCGCAACTCTTCCCAATCTCACGTTTTCGGGAAATCAATATATCCAGAACCCCGGCGGCATCTTCAACCTACCAAATCAACCCGCTTATCTAAGCGGCTCATTTGATTTTACGCTGTACCGGGCGGATGGGCTCTTTAATCCCCAAGTCGTCAGAAGCTCGATGACGTTAACTGTTCCAGGAGAAGGCTTTTCGCAGATATTGAAGCTTCAAAGTGCCAGTCTGGGCTTAAATCCCTTTAACAACATGTTTTACTACTTGAGCACGCCCTGCAGTTCATCGGCGTGTTCGCAAGGACAAGTTGTACTTGGAACCTATCCAACCCGGTCGGTTATGGCTGCGGGCACTTATCCTTTGGCAAGCACACAGAACCCGGACGGGTCCTTTACCAGCACAGCATTGGCAAATATTTCTTCTTACCCACCTGTGAACTATTTGAGTTACATGGGTAAGCTCACCTTAGGAAATCTTATTGTAACCGGAACCACCGTAGCAAAAAGCCTCGGCAATCCTGCAAATGTTCCCGGAAGCCCTTGTTGCGGTGATCCAATCGCTATCGCAACCGGCAATTTGTTCGAGCAGGTCACCGATTACACAACCGCTGGCCAAAACAACATGGTCTTTGCCCGCTATTACAACAGCCTGGGAAGTGGCAGCGTCTTCGCGTCGACGCTGGGACGAAACTGGCGTTCGACTTATGATCGCTATCTCCACATTACATCGAGTTCGGCGGTCTACGCTGAGCGGCCGGATGGACAAATTGTGGATTTTGGCCTTACCGGTGGGACATGGACGACCGATAGCGACATCGATCTGAAGCTGGCAAAGTCAGGTGCGACCTGGATCCTGACCGACCACAGCGACACCATCGAGACCTACACCGATCTCGGCAACGGCCAGGCCATATTGAGCGCGATCCAGTATCGCGACGGCTACACCCAGAACCTGCAGTATAACACCAACAACCAGTTGGTGGCCGTTGCCGACTCCTATGGTCGCTCGCTGCAGCTTACCTATCAGGCGGGACTGCTGGCCTCAGTTACGGCTCCAGATGGACTGGTGATCAGCTACGGCTATACTGAAAGCAGTGGCCTTTATCTTTTGGCGTCAGTCACTTATTCGGCCGCAAAGGCGGTAACCCAGAATTATCTCTACGAAAACACGACTCAACCCTTTACTCTAACTGGCATCATCGACGAAGACGGCAATCGTTTTGCTACCTGGACTTATGACAGTTTGGGCCGCGCCACCTCGAGCCAACATGCCGGCGGTGTCGATTTGACAGCCGTTGCCTACAACGACAGCAACGGTAGCCGGACCGTCACCAACGCACTTGGCGAGCAGGAGATATACAAGTTCACGACGCTCCAGGGCGCTCCAAAGGTCAGCGAAATCGACCGGCTGGCATCCGCCGGTGTCGCCGCGGCAACTCGCAAATTCAGCTATGACGTCAACGGTTATCTCGCCAGCAGTACCGATTACGATGGCAACGTGACGACCTATACCCACGACGCCCGCGGCGACGAGACCTCGCGCACCGAACCCGCTGGCACGGCGCTCGCGCGCACCACAACGACGACGTGGTTGCCCACGCTTCATCTGCCCACAAGCATCACCGAGCCAGGCCGCGTCACAAATCTCACCTATGACGCGAATGGAAATCTGCTCGGGAGGACGGTCACCGCCGGCCCACTGAACCGCAGTTGGGCTTACACCTACAACGGCACCGGCGAGGTGCAGACCGCCACCGATCCACGCGGAAATGTCACCACCTTTACTTACGACAGCACTGGCGACATCGCCACGATCACCGACGCGCTTAGCCACGTCACGAGCCTGACCAGCTACGACGCCAATGGGCGGCCTTTGAGCATTACCGACCCGAATGGGCTGGTCGCGACATTGGCATATAATTTCAGGGGCGAGGTGACCTCGCGCAATGTCGGCGGCGAGATCACGACCTACGCTTACGATCCAGTCGGTCAGCTAACAAAGACCACTCGGCCAGACGGGTCCTACCTGGCTTTCACCTATGATTCTGCGCATCGCCTGACCGGCATCACGAGCTCCGTCGGCGACGACATCGCTTACACGTACGATCCCGCCAGCAACGTGACCGAGGCTCAGCTCTACGACCCGAGCGGCAATCTCGCTCAAACCCAGAGCTATACTTATGATCCGATAAACCGTCTGGCCGAGGCGATCGGAGCGCAGGGCCAAACAACCGCATATGCCTATGATCCCAACAGCAATCTGACCGGCATTACCGACCCGCTGAGCCATAATACCGCCTATCGATACGACGCGCTGAACCGGACAGTGCAGGTGATCGATCCCAAGGGCGGCGCCACCGACTACGCCTACGACGCCCTTGATCATCTGACCGCCGTCACCGACCCCCGAGATCTGATCACTGGATACGCCTGGGACGGTCTTGATGACCAGACCGCGGTCACCAGCCCGGACAGCGGCGTCACAGCGCGGAGCTTTGATACCGCCGGGAACATTATCACCTCAACCGATGCCCGGGGTCTGGCGACATTTTATCAGTATGACGCTCTCAACCGGCCTGTGCAGGCAACCTATGCCGACGGGAGCACGACAATCTGGCAGTACGATCAGGGAATTAATGGCGTCGGCCATCTCACCACGATGTCGGACCTGAGCGGCATGAGCACTTGGACCTACGATCAGCACGGGCGCGTGCTGACAAAGGCTCAGACGACCGGCGGCATGACCTTCGCCACCGCGAGAAGCTACGACGGCGCGGGCCGGCTTGCGAGCCTCACCTATCCGTCCGGCGCAGTGATCACGATTTCCTACGACGCCGCCGGCAGGATCAGTACTCTGAACTCCGGCAGGTCGGCGGTTGTCAGTGGGGTCACGTACTTTCCGTTTGGCCCCGCCGAAACCTGGAGGCAGGGCAACGGCTCGATCTACAGCCGCAGCTTCGATCAGGACGGCCGCATCGTCGGCATCGGATTTGGCGGCGGTACGATCGCGCTCGCCTATGATCCCGCCAGCCGCATCACTGGCATCACCGAAACCAGCCTGCCAAACAAAAGCTTCGGCTATGACGAGCTCGACCGGCTAACGCGATATACGAGCGGCAGCACGACGTTGAGCTACGGCTACGATGCGAACGGCAATCGCACCAGCCTCGGCGCCGGCAATACGGCGACCTCTTATACGATCGACCCCGGCAGTAATCGGTTGGTTGGCAGCACCGGGCCCGGCACGCGTGGCCTGAGCTATGACGCCACCGGCAACGTCACCACCGACAGTCAGCCGCTGATCAACTACGCTTACGCCTATGACGCCAGCGGGCGCCTCGTAACCGCCAAGACCGGTGGGTTCGCCACATCCTACGCCAACGACGGTCTCGGCGAGCGCGTCACCCGCAGCGGTTACGGGGCGTCATCACTACCGAGCAGCAGCGAACGCTTCGTGTATGACCAATCGGGTCAATTGCTCGGCGAATATGACGGCAGCGGCAACGCGATCCAGGAGACGGTCTGGCTCGGCGATCTCCCAGTGGCCGTGCTAATCCCCGGCATGGCGCCTTTTTCTACCGCTCCCGATCATCTCGGATCGCCGCACCAGATCGCCAATGGCGCCGGGAGTGCCGTTTGGCTCTGGGACCACGACCCCTTCGGCAACGGTTCGCCGACCGGCAGCCTGACCTACAATCTCCGCTTTCCCGGCCAGTATTACGACCAGGAAACCGGCCTCCACTACAACGGCTTCCGCGACTACGACCCGAGCAGCGGGCGTTATGTGCAAAGCGACCCGATCGGGCTCGCTGGTGGAGTAAATACATACGTGTATGTCGATGGAAACCCTGTAAGGGTGTTGGACCCATTAGGGCTTCAGCCCCTTCTTGAGGGCAGAGTTGAATATGACGAGATCGATGCTGATTGCGGATCCCAGGAAGCTGGGCTGAGTGGTCAGCGTGGGACCGACTACACGATAGTTCGCAAGTTAATAGGCTTCGCGACCTACAATGATCTGAGGAATGATGCTAAGCAGCTCGGCGCCGCGCTCGATCAAGCGACTGAGTCGCTCTTGCCTGACTACGCTACCATAAGCGGCGACTTCGCCCTTCCGATACCCTTCGGCGGTCCGCAAATAGGCGGCGGATTTAGCCAGACCATAGATCGCTATGGCAATACCTTCCGTGGCCACCAGGTCAATTGGTCGAAATCACCCGGCTTGTCCGCGAGCATAAAATTCGGCTATTTCCGCAACTGGGCCAGCCCCGTCGCGGTCCTGTCCTCGGATAGGCTTAAGGATTTTCTGCCAGGTTGGTCGCTCGGTTTCGGTGGCAATCTCTTCAACGGGCTGTCAGGCGGGGTTAGTGGCAATGGCAGCGGCGTTGCGGGCGAGTGGGGCGGCGCATTGTCCTACCCGCCTGGAGCGGGTTATTCGGGCAGCGCGAGCAATGGAAAATTCACCGGAAATCTGTTTGATGGCGCTCTTTGGCCCGGCCTGCCGAATGGCGGAAAAGGGGTACCTCTCGGACAGCCGTGAAGCCATCCGCAAACACAAGTTGGGTTTGGTTCAAAAAAACAGACGCCACATGTATCACCTGATACTCGAGCGCCGACGAGCTTGCCACGGCGGCGCTGCCGAGTGTCATCGGCGGGCCTCGGTAGGGCTTCATTCCAGTGGTTGTTATGGGCTGGTAGTAGCATTTTCGACCCGATCGGATCTGTCGCTTAGCAACCGTTCTCGATTATCCGCATCCCACTCAAATTGGCTCGCCAGAGTGATAAGGATGCGATCAGTCTCAGCGGACCCGGAAGTGGGTATGTTCGCAATTTGCCGGAAAAGCGCAGCTCTCTGACGAAGTTCCTGCACACGTGCGGGCATGACCACCCCCTACTTAAGTTGCAGGTGCGGTGTTCTAGCTGCCCAAATTCGTAGCGGCAAGGGATTGCCGTCGAACCGACATCGCCTGCCGCCTAGCTTCGCCGACCGACGTCTACCGCCCCTGGTTTGTGCCCCGACCTGCCGCTCGGTCACCCAGCAATTGTTGCGCAACAAGGACAATCCCGGCCCATGCGCCCCAAGAAGCTGGCACAGGACTTACAAAATGGACATCTCGCGCACCCTGGACTTTAGGGATTCACCCGTACGTACACCCCGGCAGAACCCGGTGCATGAGTCATGGCCTGCCGCATGCGCGGCGAATTGGGCGAGGAATGTTGCTGTTGCTCCTTCCACTCCGGGCTTTCGGGCACGCTTGACAATAGAATCTTGGGTTTCTTCCCTTAGTTAAGGGGTTAAGAAGATTGGTGGGTGCACAAGGACTCGAACCTTGGACCCGCTGATTGAGAGTCTCCAGCGCGGTGTCTGGACCAAACCTTCGCACCAGACCAAGCAGAAGCGAACCGAACATCTGCCGTTGAGCGCTTAGGCGCTAGCGCGGGTCGCGTCGATCATCGAGACGAGCGGTCCCGCTTCCCATTTCGTCTTTCCCGGAAACAAGCCTGGTCAGCCGCTACGCGAAATCAAAAGTTTTGGAGTACCGCTATGAGGCAGGCCGACATTGCCAATTATCGGCGGCACGACAACCGGCACACTTATGCATCGCATCTCGTTTCGAGCGGCGTTATCTCTGGAGAACTTATCGTAGGGGTAGAGATCCTGCAACAAAGTAGTATACAGAGTCTTAAACCATCTGTGAATTATTCTGGGCCTTCGCGAGCAGTGCTTCGAAGAAGTTGGGATGCAGCGGAGGCTCTTGCGATCGAGTGAGTTCCCACCTCGGTTGCCGTGCTGCGGAATTGGTATTGGTCCGGCTCGCGAGCCGGAGGATCGCCCGGTCTGACCCGAGGCCGCCCACTCCTGATGGGCGGTGTGCCTCTGTAAAGTCCACGCCTCTCGCGAAGCCCCCTTTCGTCACTCCCGCCCCAAGCGGGAATCCGTGGCTTAGAGTAACTCGCCCTTGTTCCTCCAAGGCCGAACCTGAGTCCCCGCCTTCGGGCGGACGACGATTTTGTCAGACGGCGGGCCTCTTCAAATACGTGTGGCCAGTGGCCGGCGTGACAGGCGCCAGGCCTTCCTTTTGCAGGACGCACCAACCGCTGGGCAGTGAAACAACTGAAACCAAATTTCGGGTGCGGCGACATCGGCGGGAAACATGCGGCGACGACATTGCCTCGCGTCCGGCAACAATCCCGCCGCCGGCAGATGAAAGAGGATGACTTCAATGGTGTACCGGAGATTTGGTGCCCCCGTCAGTGCAGCGATTGTTGGATTGGTGGTTAGGTAAGCGCTCGGCGAGGGGGCCGGCTTAGGCGGCAACGCGGGTGGCGTCGAGCGGCTGCCAGTTCCAGGGCAGGAGTTCGGCGATGCGTCGTGCCGGATGATCGGCGA
>Ga0306926_10008800_pt1 | contig 11069 bp, 8 predicted proteins | sample flu12Cox44000178_FD_203759 | JGI IMG/M metagenome (GOLD analysis project Ga0306926, IMG submission 203759) | Lab enrichment of tropical soil microbial communities from Luquillo Experimental Forest, Puerto Rico - flux8day.12C.oxic.44.000.178 (v2)... | ecosystem: Environmental > Terrestrial > Soil...
CATCGCGATCGCACCGCCGCGCGCCGCGGCCACGCCCGCGGTGCAGTGGCGCGAGCTGCGCGTCCCGAGGCGGACCATGCACTCGATGGTCTGGGACTCGCGGCGCCAGCGCGCGCTGATGTTCGGCGGCAACGGCAATGAAGACGCCGAGAATCCCCTCCCGGGCGTCTGGCAGCTCGTGACCGGGGCCGATCCGCATTGGGAGCCGTTCGCCGTGGCCGGCGACGCCCCGCCGCCTCGCTCCGGCATGTGCGCGGTGTACGACTCGCTCCGCGATCGCGTGCTGGTGTTCGGCGGACGGAATGCGTTCGCCTCGAGCGAGCTCTGGCAGCTCTCGCTGGCGGGTGAGCCTGCCTGGTCGCTGCTCGACGCGAGCGCCGGGGCCACGCCTCCGGCGCGTTGGGCGGCGACGATGGTGCTGGACGCGCAGGACCGGCTGGTGCTCTACGGCGGCGACGGCAATGCGGTGAGCGACTCGGACGTCTACGTGCTGCCGCTCGGCGTCGTGCCGCTCGCCTGGCAGGCTCTCGAGCTCGCGGGGGGCCGCGCGCCCGTCACGGTGCGTTGTTCTCGCCGATCACTCACCGCATGACCGTGTTCGGGGGCGACCTCGTGTCCGGATACGACGCGGTGCCGCGCCCTGCGGAGACCTGGGAGCTCGTGCTGGACGAGCCCATCCACTGGGTGAAGCGTGCTTCCGCGCCGAATGACTCCGTGCCCATCCCGGAGACCGGCGGCGCGTTCGTCCCCGATCGAGCGGGCGACATCGCCTGGCTGTTCCCTGGCGACCAGGGCATCGCCGGCCAGGTCCATGATGCGTCGGTATGGCAGCTCGACCTCGTATCGTCCACGTGGACGCGCGTGCAGAGCGGCGCGGGCGGCCCCGACACGCGGTCGGGCATGGCCTCGACGTTCGTCCCCTCGACCGGCGAGGTGCTTCTGCACGGCGGGTACTTCTCCGGCGGTCTCCTCGGCATCAGCGACGGAGACATGGACACGTGGCGATTCAAGCCCGGCGATCCCTCGCCGTGGGGCAGCGCCGCTCCCGCACCCCGGAACCCCACGACCACCGCGGACAGCCCCCGTATGCTCTTCGACGAGTCCACCCGCACGCTGTTCCGGCACGATGCCCAGGGAGTGTGGACGTGCGACCTCGGGACCGATGCCGCCTGGCGGCTCGACGCCGCGGGCGCCGTGTACGCGCCGCCCTATGTGGACCCCGTGAACGTGATCGACCCCGTGCGCCGGCGGCTCCTCGTTTTCGGAGGCGCGAGCGTCGTCGCGAACCAGCTCTGGTCGTGGCCGCTCGATGGCCCCGGAGCGTGGACAGTGACGCCCATCGACGGCGCGCCTCCCTCTCCCGGCGTCATCCGCGGGAACCAGCGCGCCTACGATCCCGCGCAGGACCGGGTGATCGTGCTCTCCGCCGCCATGGACACCGTGCCGGCGCTCGAGCTGGGTGGGGGGACGCCGCATTGGGCGAGGTTGGCCACGCAGGGCGGGCCGCCGCCGCACCGTTGGTTCGGTGCCGTGGCGCTCGATGCGGCGCGTGATCGACTTCTGCTCAGCGGTGGCGATATCGAATATCCCGACTACTTCACCCTTCGTGACCTGTGGACACTCGATCTCTCAGGGACACCGCAGTGGACGCTTCGGATCCCCCAGGGCGGTGATCCGGGGATCTGGCCGAACCAGGGCATGATGATCGACCCGGTCCAGGATCGTGCGCTCCTGTTCGGCGGGTACGGGCAGGGCCTTGCGAACACGATCTATGCGTCACCGCTCGCGACGCTTTCAGCCTGGACCAACCTTGACCCCGACGACCTGAGCCCGATGTGGGGCCAGGGGGTCGCGTTCTACGACGCCGCCGCGAAGCGTGGATTGTTCTGGAACGGCACGGTGTGGGAGATCACGTGGCCGGGCTCCGCCTCGGCGCCGCCGCCCAATCCGCCGCCGCCGCGCGGCCCCGCGCTCGCGCCGCCGCGCCCGAATCCGGCCCGCGATCACGTCACGCTCGTGGTCGAGACGGCATCGGCGGGCGACGTCACGCTGGAAGTGTTCGACACCGCGGGGCGGCGAGTGGGCGACGCACTGCATCGCCGCGCGCCCGCCGGGCGCTCGGAGTTCGGCATGCGGCTCCCGCACGGGCTCGCGCCCGGCGTCTACCTCGTGCGCGCGCGGCAGGACGCGCACGCCGCGCACGTGAGGCTGGCGGTCACGCGCTGAGCGAGCCGGAGGCTGTTCATCGTGCGCTGAGCGCGAGGCCTCACGCCACCTGCTTGAACGCCTCGTCGCGCTCGCTGCCCTTGCCGATCCGGTGCGAGCGCAGCGAGCTCGCGAGCATCGCCTTCAGCATCCCACGGTCGAGCGGCAGATTCCTCTCCTTGGCGGTGCTCTCTAGCTCGTTCAGGAGGCCGGTGAGCACCGAGGGCAGCTGGTCCGGCATGCCGCTCCAGTTCGCGCGCATGTACTCGCCGATGTGGGGGTGCTGCTCGCGAGCGAAATCCCCGAGCGCCCGCAGCTGATCCATGCTCACGGCGCCGGGGGTCGTGGAGAACGAGACCGCGAGCAACCGGCCGCGCAGCTTGAGCACCGCGATCACCACGGCCAGCGTGACGATCAGGTCGAATGCGATGAACGGCAGCAGGAAATGGTTCACGCGGGCCTCCGGAGGGGCATGTCCGGACTATCGGCCTGCGTCGGCCGCGAATTGAGCGGGAGCCGGCCTAGCCCTGGCGGCGCACCGCGGCGGTCACGAACTCGGGCTGGAGCCGCGGCAGCCAGTGGCCCACGCGCGGGACGATCGTGAAGCGCGCCCGTGGCACGGCACCCCTGAGCCAGTCCACGTGCTCGGCAGGCGGCGTGACCAGGTCCTGCGCGCCCGCCACCACGGTGAGCGGCACGGTGAGATCGGGCAGGTGCTCGTGGAGCCACTCGATGTCGGCGCGCAGCTCGCGGAAGTTGCGCACCGCCGTGTGCATCTGCGACGGCACGTACGCGAACGCCCGCGAGGGGCTCCAGCCGGGGGGCGCGGGCGCGGGATACCAGGCGTCGGTCCGGAGCGGCAGCCCGAACGGCAGCATCGGCAGCGCGAAGAAGCGCAGCAGCACCGCACCGAGCGGTCCGCTCACGAGCGGCACCGAGCCGTAGCGCGCGTTCCGCTGGTCGATCGCGGTGCACGGGCAGACGGCGACGACGTGGCTCACGAGCCTCGGCTCGTCGAGCGCCGCTCGCAGCGCCACCGCGCCGCCGTACGAGTGGCCGACGATCGTGGCCGGGCCCACGTCCAGCTCGCGGAGCAGCGCCGTGATCGCGGCCGCGTTCTGCTCCAGGCCGAGCGGCCCGCGTGGCGCCTCGCTCCAGCCGTGGCCGGGTCGGTCCAGCGCGATCACCGTGTGGTCGCGCGACAGCTCGGCGATCAACTCGGGCGGGAAGTCGTTCCACGTGCCGTTCGCGCCGTGCACGAGCACCACGGCCGGGCCGGAGCCGAACCGCAGGTAGTGGAGCCGGGCGCCCGCGACCGTGAGCCAGTCGCCGACGGGCGGATTACGCCGACGCACCCAGGCCGTGTACGCGGCGTGGACGAACGGCATCAGTGCCAGCGCCACCGGCACCGCGATCGCGACCCCGAGCAGGAACGACATGACCGCGTTATCGGCCATGGCGGCCGATGATTCGCGGACTTGCGTCACGATCAGGCCTCGCGGGGGTCGAGGATCTCCGGGTCGAGCTGATATTCGGCGATCGCGCGCGCCACGACGTCCGGTTTCACCTTACCGTCCAGCATGAGCGCGTGCAGCGTCGCCACGACCACGTGCTCGGCGTCGGTCTCGAAGTGCCGGCGGAGCGCCTCGCGCGTGTCGCTGCGGCCGAAGCCGTCGGTGCCGAGCGCCACGAACCGGTTCGGGATCCAGCGCGCGGGCATGTCGTTCACGGACTTCACCCAGTCGCTGGTCACCACCACCGGTCCCTCGGCGCCCCGGAGCGCCTTCGTCACGTACGGGACGCGCGGGTCCTCGGTCGGGTGGAGCCGGTTCCAGCGATCCACGGCCAGGGCATCGTTCCGGAGCAGCACGGCGCTGGTCATGCTCCACACGTCCGCGGCCACGCCCCACTTCTCGGCCAGCATCTCCTGCGCGCGCAGGCTCTGGAGCAGCAGCGGGCCGCTGCCGAAGAGCTGCGCCTTCAGCGGATGCTTCGCGTCCGAGCGGCGGTAGCGATAGAGGCCCTTCAGCAGCCCCTCCTCGATGCCCTCCGGCTTCGGCGGCATCGAGTAGTCCTGGTTGTAGACCGTCATGTAGTAGAAGACGTCCTCGCCCTTCTCGAACATGCGGCGCAGGCCGTCCTTCACGATCAGCGCCACCTCGTAGGCGAACGCCGGGTCGTACGGCACGCAGTTCGGCACGGCGCTCGCGAGCAGGTGGCTGTGGCCGTCCTCGTGCTGCAGCCCCTCGCCGTTCAGCGTCGTGCGGCCTGCCGTGGCGCCGAGCAGGAAGCCGCGCGCGCGCGCGTCGCCGAGCGCCCAGATCAGGTCCATCGTGCGCTGGAAGCCGAACATCGAGTAGAAGACGTAGAACGGGATCATCGTCGCGCTGTGCGTCGCGTACGACGTGCCGGCCGCGGTGAACGAGGCCACGGAGCCGGCTTCGGTGATGCCCTCCTCCAGCAGCTGGCCGTCCGCCTTCTCGGTGTACGAGAGCACGAGCTTGGAGTCGACGGGCTCGTACTTCTGCCCGAACGGCTGGTAGATGCCCACCTCGCGGAACAGCACCTCCATGCCGAACGTGCGCGCCTCGTCGGGGATGATGGGCACCACGCGCTTGCCGTAGTTCGGGTCGCGGATCAGGTTGCGCACCAGCTTGCCGAACACCATCGTCGTCGACACCGCCTGGTTCTCGCCGGTGCCGCCGTCGAACTCCGCGAACGCCTTGGCGCCCGCGGGCGGCATCGGCTTGGAGCGCACGAGCCGCTTGGGCAGGCAGCCGCCGAGCAGGCGTCGCCGCTCGAGCATGTACTTCACCTCGGGGCTGTCGGGGCCGGGGTGGTAGAGCGGCGCCTCGGGGATCTTCTTGTCCGGGATCGGCAGCTCGAGCGTGTCGCGGAACTTCTTCAACTCCTCCTGGTCGAGCTTCTTCTTCTGGTGCGTCATGTTGCGGGCCTCGGCGCCGGTGCCGAGCGTCCAGCCCTTCACCGTCTGCGCCAGGATCGCGGTCGGCTGCCCCGAGTGCGCCACCGCGGCGGCGTACGCGGCGTACACCTTCTTGTAGTCGTGCCCGCCGCGGCGGAGCCGCTTGATCTGGTCGTCGCTCAGGTTCTCGACCATCTTCAAGAGCCGCGGATCCGTGCCGAAGAAGTGCTCGCGGATGTAGGCGCCCGATTCGACCACGTACTTCTGCCAGTCGCCGTCGACGGTCTCGTTCATGCGGTCGACGAGCGCGCCCTCGTAGTCCTGCGCCAGCAGCGCGTCCCACTCGCGCGCCCACAGCACCTTGATCACGTTCCAGCCGGCGCCGGTGAACACGGCCTCCAGCTCCTGGATGATCTTGCCGTTGCCGCGCACCGGGCCGTCGAGCCTTTGCAGATTGCAGTTGATGACAAAAGTCAGGTTGTCGAGCCCCTCGCGCGCGGCGAGCGTCAACGCGCCGGTCGCCTCGGGCTCGTCCATCTCGCCGTCGCCGAGGAACGCCCACACGCGCGAGTTCGACGTGTCGGCGATGCCGCGCGCAGCCAGGTAGCGGTTGAAGCGCGCCTGGTAGATGGCGTTCATGGGCCCGAGGCCCATGCTCACCGTGGGGAACTCCCAGAAGTCGGGCATGAGCCGCGGGTGTGGATAGCTGGAGAGGCCCGTGCCGCGCTTCACCTCGCGGCGGAAGTGCTCGAGCTGGCCCTCCGTGAGCCGGCCCTCGAGGAACGCGCGCGAGTAGATGCCGGGAGCGGCGTGGCCCTGGAAGAACACCTGGTCGCCGGAGCCGTCGTCCTTGCCGCGGAAGAAGTGGTTGAAGCCGACCTCATAGAGGCTCGCGGCGGAGGCGTACGTGGAGAGGTGCCCGCCCAAGCCCGCCGATTTCGCGTTGGCGCGCACGACCATCGCGGCCGCGTTCCAGCGCACGATGCGCCGGATGCGCTTCTCCATCTCCTCGTCGCCGGGGAACGGCGGCTCCTGCTCGGGCGAGATGGTGTTGATGTAGCGCGACTGGACCAGGCCCGGGAGCCCCACGTGGAGCTGCCGGGCGCGCTTCAAGACCCGGCGCAGCAGGAAGTCGGCGCGCTCGCGGCCCTGTGTTTCGACGATGCCGTCCAGCGCCTCGAGCCACTCGCGCGTCTCGACCGGGTCGCTGTCGGGGAGCTGGCGCTTGAAGCCCAGCAGGAGGTTGAGGTGAAAGCGCTCGGACTCGCGGCGGTCGTCGAGCGAGGAGGGATCAGGCTTGGCGATGGTCATGGTGTCCGTATCCTTCCCCCGGGCTCCCGTGCGAGACGTGGGCCGGGGGCGGTCTGGAAGGCCCGCTCGGAGGGCTCCCCGGGACGAGGAGGCGGGCGGGCGTCGTCGAAATAGGCGTTCGAACAGCGGAGGATAGACCGTTGCGGCGGGGGGTCAACTTTCCGGGGAACGTGTCCGGCGCACAGATTGGAACGACCAGCGCTCGGATGGGGTACGGGCGGGAGGAGGCTTCCGCCCGCGCCCGGGGAGTCGCTCCCGGAGGGGGGGCCGATCGAGGAAACGCGAGGTGAATCATGACCTGTTCGCGACCCCTTTCCGTCGTCGTGCTGTTCGTGCTCGCCGGCTGGGCAGCGCCCGCCCGCGCCGACGTGCCGAGCGCCTCGAACTCGACGACGCCGACGTTCGTTCGGTTGGTCGGCAGCTCGGCGAGAGCGCCCGATGCGCCGGCAGGATCGTTCATGGTGGTCGTTCGGAACATTGCGAACAATCCCAAGCCCGGTGCAACAGTCATTGTGGATCTCTCCCAGTGCCCGGACGCCGTGGTCTGTGCGGACCAGCTGGACCCGAACGCTGTCGTGAATTGCGCGGCAAAGTCCGTGACCAAGTTCGCGGATGCCTTCGGCCAGGCGAGCTTCACGCTGCTCGGCGGGAGCACCGGAGCGGGCCATGCCTCGACGACGGCGGCGGCCGTGCGCATCTTCGCCAACGGCGTCATCCTCCGCGTTGCGGGGTTCGCCGCGTTCGACCTTGACGGCTCGGGCGGCGTGGGCGCAGGCGATCTCTCGGTATGGCTCGGGGACTTTGGGAGCATGACCCCGTACGAGCGCTCCGACTTCGACGGCAGCGGCGACATCACCGCGAACGATCTCTCGCAATGGCTCGGCGAGTACGGCGCGGGCCGGTCCACGGAGTCCTGCGGAGCGAGTTGCCCATGATCCAGTCCAGGAGGTGCTTCATGGCCCACTTGAGACTTCGTCTCTTCCTGACCGCGATGCTGATCGTTTCGATCGCAACGTGCGCGTGGGCGTGTCCGCCCAATGCCGCCAACTCCACAGCGCCGTCGCGAGTGCGTCTGGTGAACGCACGGGCGGGCGTTCCCGACCGCTCCGACGGCCAGTTCACCGTCGTGATCCGTGACAATGCGAACAACCCGATGCCCGGCGCCTCGGTGACGCTGGACTTCTCCGGCGTCCCCGACGTGGTGCTGTGCTCCGATCAACTGGACCCGGACATGTTGATGAGCTGCGCCGCGCACACCGTGCGCAAGTTCACCAATGCGCAGGGACAGGTAACGTTCACGGTGCTCGGCTCGAGCACGGGAGTGAACGATGTGCCGAGCCTGGGGCAACCGGCGATGATCTTCGCCGACGGTGTCCTTCTCGGGAACATCGCCGTGTCGACGTTCGACCTGGACGGAATGGGCGGCGTGGGCGCCAACGACCTGTCCATCCTGATGGCCGACTTCGGGAGCGGCCAGCCGCACGACCGCTCGGACTTCGACGGCAGCGGCACCGTGGGCGCGAACGACCTCTCACAATGGCTCGGCGTGTTTGCATCCGGGGCGTCGTCGGAGTCCTGCCGCTCGGCGTGCCCGTAAGGAATCGTCCAGACGCGCCCGCCTGAGCCGCTCTTGCGGACGCGAATTCAGGGTGACGCGCGGGGCGCGAGTGGCCGCGCTCGTCGGCGGCGAGTTCGAAGCAGGGCGCGCGCGCGCTATGCTGCCCGCCCTGCCTTTCGCCCAACCTTACGCCCCGAGGTCCCCGCCATGGCTGTCACCAGCGCTCCCGTCAGCACGCTGCATCCCGCCCGCCGCGGCACGCGGCCGGTCACCGCCGAGGACCTGTGGACGTTGCCGCGCGTCGGCGCACCGGTGCCGTTCCCCGACGGACAGTCGATCGTCGTGCCGGTGACTCGCTGGAACCTCGAGAAGAACGAGAGCCGCACGCAGCTCCACCGCGTGCCGGCGTGCGGCGGCACCGCGGTGGCGATCACGACGCCTGACGCCTCGGCCGCCGAGCCGCGGGTGTCGCCCGACGGGAAGCAGCTCGCGTTCACGCGGAAGGACGGGAACGGGAAAGCGCAGCTCATGCTCATGTCGCTCGAGGGCGGCGAGCCGCGCAAGCTCACCGATCTGCCGCTCGGCGTGTTCGACCCGCGCTGGCTGCCAGACGGCTCCGGCCTCGTGTTCGGCGCGAACGTGATCAAGGACCACTTCACGCCCGAGCAGACCGCGGCCGAGCTGAAGCGCCGCGCCGACGACCCCGTGAAGGCGCACGCCACCGAGGAGCGCCTCTACCGCTTCTGGGATACCTGGCTCACGACCGGCGAGGTGCCGCACCTGTTTCTCCATGACCTAGTGCGCGAGAGCGTGCGCGACCTGACGCCGGCTTCCACGCTGTGGTTCGACTGGATGGATCCTTCCGGCCAGTACGACATCAGCCCCGACGGCCGCGAGATCGCGTTCGCCGGCATCTCGTTCGACAGCCAGCGCTCGCTGATCGTGACCCGCATCTACACCGTGCCCGTTGGCGCACCCGGCGCAGCCGGGTCCGGGGCGCCGGAGTGCCGCACGACCGGCCACCCGGCCGACGATCTGCGCCCGCGCTACTCGCGCGACGGCAAGTGGCTCGTGTACGGCATGACGCGCGACCCCGAGTTCTACGCCGACCGCGTGCGCCTGATGCGCATGGACCGTTCGACGGGCAAGCACGAGGAGTGGCTCGCGGCCTGGGATCTGATCCCGATGCACTGGGAGTTCGCCGCCGACGGCACGCTGATGTTCGAGGCCGAGCAGAACGCCCGGCTCAAGATCTTCACGTTCGCCGGCAGCGGCGAGCCGCGCGCGCTCACCGGCGATGGCAGCGCGTCGGCGCCCGTGCCGCTCGCCGGGGGGCGCGTAGCGTTCGTGTTCCAGACGCTGGCTTCGCCGGCGGAAGTGCACGTCACGGCGCAAATCGGCGGCAACGCCACGGCGGTCACGTCGTTCACGGCCGAGGGCGCCTCCAGGTTCCACATCGGAGAAACGCGCGAGACCACGTTCGAGGGCTCGCGCGGTGAGAGCGTGCAGATGTTCCTGGTCCTGCCGCCGGAGTACACGCCGGGGAAGAAGTACCCGCTCGTGCACATGATCCACGGCGGGCCGCACGGCACGTTCGGCGACCTCTGGCACGCGCGCTGGAACGCGCAGGCATTCGCGGCGCCCGGCTACGTCGTGGCGCTCGTCAACTTCCAGGGCTCGACGAGCTGGGGCCAGGACTTCGCGCAGCGCATCCAGGGCGAATGGGCCGCGCGGCCGTTCGAGGACATCATGAAGGCGACCGACCTGCTGATCGCCTCCGGCCTCGTGGACGAGAAGCGCATGGCCGTGACCGGCGGCAGCTACGGCGGCTACATGGTGTCGTGGATCGCCGGCCACACCGATCGCTTCAAGTGCATCGTCAACCACGCCGGCGTCGCCGACCTGACCGCGCAGTACGCGAGCGACGTGACGCAGGGCCGCGGGAAGGCAGCGGGCGGCGAAGCGTGGAGCGGCCTCGAGAAGCAGGACATGTGGTCACCGGTCCGGTTCGCGAACGGCATGAACACGCCCATGCTGGTGATCCACGGCGAGCGCGACTACCGCGTGCCGGTGGGCCAGGGGCTGCTCATCTACGGCGTGCTCAAGGCCAAGGGCGTGCCGGCGCGGCTCGTCTATTTCCCCGACGAGAACCACTGGGTGCTGAAGGCGCGCAATTCGCTGCTCTGGTACAGGGAAGTGCACGCGTGGCTGGCGAGGTGGCTCGGGGAGTGAAGCGAGTCGGCTCGAGCCGGCGGTGGGTGGGAAGTCGCGCAGCGGGTTCCGGAACCAGTTGGTGCGACGTCATTCCGTGCCGGGCGAGCGCCCGGCCACGTCATCGCTTCCCGCCCCTGTCCCGCAGCAGCACGGCTGCCAGGTGCGAGAGCACGAACGTGAGCACGAGCATGCTCATGATGTTGTGCGCGGCGCTCGCCAGCGTCGAATACGCCACGGCGTCGTGCCCGCGCGCGAACGCGCGCGTGAACCACGGCCACGCCAGCACGTAGCCGCTCGCCAGCGCGAGCGCCATGCTGATCGCCGCGATCAGGCCGAGCGCGTAGTCGAGCCGGCTGCGCCACGGCGCGACGCGCGTCCAGTGCTGCCACTGGTAGACGGCATAGACGAGCGTCAGCCCCGCACCCGCCACGACGTGCGCGGTCACGCCCGGCGTCGTGCCCGCCGCCAGGCGCATGAAGAAGATCACGAGCCCGCCGGCCGCCTCGAACCCGAGGAGCCACCACAGCAGCACGAGCAGCGGTGCGCGGAGCCGCCGCGAGCGCGGCGCCACCAACGGCAGGATGTTGCCGGACCGGGCGGGCTCCCCGCCGCTCACACCAGGTAGTGCAGCGCGAAGATGACCTCGCCCGAGCCCACGCTGATCACCCACATCACGAGGAAGCTCCACGTGAGCGCCGGACGGTCGCGGAAGAACCAGCGTCCGGCCTTCTGCTCCTGGTAGGCGAGCACGCCGAGCACCACGAACACGAGATAGGCCACCAGCGACAGGAGTCCGTGGCAGGCGTAGGCGATCTTCATGCCGATCGAGAGCACTTCCTTCGCGGCCGGCGACGTGGC
>Ga0306926_10008801_pt1 | contig 11067 bp, 9 predicted proteins | sample flu12Cox44000178_FD_203759 | JGI IMG/M metagenome (GOLD analysis project Ga0306926, IMG submission 203759) | Lab enrichment of tropical soil microbial communities from Luquillo Experimental Forest, Puerto Rico - flux8day.12C.oxic.44.000.178 (v2)... | ecosystem: Environmental > Terrestrial > Soil...
AGCGATGACTGCACCGACACGAAGCTGCGAATGCCGGAGTCGCCGCGCTCGAGCTCCTGGCAGATCAGGCCGTAGCAGACCGCATTCAATCCCGCACAGTCGTAGCCCTGGATCGAGGAGCCGAGCAGACCCTGCGCGGCGAGCTGCGGAATGAGCTCCTTCGGAAAGCGGTGTTCCTCGAAGCAGCGCTGGATGATCGGCAGCACTTCGGCATCGACCAGCCGCGCGACCGAGTCCTGCACCAGGCGCTCCTCTTCGCTGAGCGCCATGCGCACGCCATAGAGATCCAGTGGATCGAGCGCGCTGCCGGCCGCAGTGCCTGCGGCCTCAGGTCTGGAAGCGGCGGCTTTGGCCACGGGCGTTTCTCCTGCAGGAAAAGAAGGCTCCCCCGGCGGGGGCGCGCATGATAACACCCGGCCCGAGGTGGATTCGTAACCACCCTTGGGGCACCCTTTCGGCATGAAGATCCCGGAGATCATCCTCGTCGAGACCGTCCATCAGCCGGGGAGTCTCGCCAAGGTGCTGCAGGTGATCGCCGACGCGGGGCTCGCCATCGAGGGGCTCAGCGCGTTGCGGCGGCAGCAGGGCCGTACGCTCTGGGAGATCACGCTCGAGATGGACGAGGAGGCCGACCGCTCGCTCTACGAGCGCATCGGCCAGTTGCCCACGGCGCGCTTCGTGGGCAAGTCCGACCGCGTCTTCAACCGTCACCGCGGCGGCAAGATTCGCACGGTCGCGACTCTCCCGATCAACACGCGCGAGGTGCTGCGCGATGTCTATACCCCGGGCGTCGCACGCGTGTGCCTCGCAATCGAGAAGGACCCGCAGGCTGCGTACGAGTACACCGCGCTCGGCAACACGGTCGCGGTGGTCACCGACGGCACGGCCGTGCTCGGACTCGGCAACATCGGTGCGCTCGCGGGGCTGCCGGTGATGGAAGGCAAGGCGGCGTTGTTCGCGGACCTGGTCGGTATCAACGGCGTGCCGATCCTCCTCAACGAGACGCTGCCGGCCCGCGTGGTCGACATCGTCTCCGGCATCGCCACCTCCTTCGGCGCCATCCAGCTCGAGGATTTCGCCGCGCCCGGGTGCTTCGAGATCGAAGAGCAACTGCGCGCCCGGCTGCAGAAACCGGTGTTGCACGATGATCAGCACGGCACCGCGGTGGTCACCCTTGCAGCGCTCCTCAACGCCACGCAGCGCTCCGGCGTCGATCTGTGCGCGAGCGTGATCGGACAAATCGGCCTCGGAGCTGCCGGCAGCGGTATCGTGCGCCTGCTGCAGGCCTATGGCGTGCGTCACGTGCTCGGAACCGACCGCAACACGGCCGCGGTGGCGCGCCTCACGGCCGCGGGCGGCGAGGGCGTGACACTCGCCGAGCTCATGCAGCGCGCGGACATCGTGATTGCCTGCACCGGCGTCAAGGGGCTCATCCGCCCGGAATGGGTGCGCAAGGGTCAGGTGATTCTCGCGCTCTCCAATCCCGACCCCGAGATCGAGCCGCTGGTGGCGCGCGCACAGGGCGCCGCATTCGCTGCGGATGGCAAGGGCATCAACAATGTGCTCGCCTTTCCGGGACTGTTCAAGGGTGCACTCGAAGCGCGCGCCACGCACTTCACGGACGCGATGCTCATGGCGGCAGCCCATGCCATCGCGGAACTTACGCGCGGGGATGAGCTCGTTCCCGACGGGCTCGACCGCGAGCTGCATGCGAAAGTGACGGCTGCGGTCCGCGCGGCTGCCGAGACCCCGATCAGTACGGCAGGCTGAAGCGCCGGTAGGCGGCCGCCAGCAGCCACAACGGGCCGATGAGCAGGAATTGCAGGTCCTTGAAGAAGGAGGGGCGCTTACCCTCCACCGCATGACCGATGAACTGGCCGATCCATGCGATCGCGAAGATCACGATCGAGGTGAGCCAGAGCGGCCAGGGCAGCTGTGAAAGCATGCGGATGATGGCGAGCAGCACCACGAACGCGACCAGGATGCCAAGCGCGAGCGCGGGGGAGAGGACCAGGTAGTAGATCAGCGCCGCGGCGGCGGCGAGCGTCGCCCAGTTGAGCCAGGGCGAGAGCGCGGAAAATTCCGCCGGCACCGGCGCGGACCACAGCAGCCCCATCACCGAAAGCACGATCGGTGGGACGCAGATCCAGTGCAACAGCTTGTTGGTGGGATTCTGGTGACTCGCGCCGTATTCGCCGAGCCACTCCGTCACTGTCCGCATGCGCAAGACGCTACGCGCCCGGCTTCGAGCCCGCAAGCGAGCCTGGGCCGGGCGCGGGCCGTTCAGGCGGCCATCATGCCGCGCAGCTTGCCGAGTGCGCTCGACTCGATCTGACGGATGCGTTCGGCCGACACGCCGTACTTGTCCGCCAGTTCATGCAGCGTCGCCTTGCTCTCCGACATCCAGCGCCGCTGGACGATATCCCGGCTGCGCGAATCGAGCCGGCCCAGCGCACCGCGCAACCGCTCGGAGGAATCGTCGGCGCTCTCGGCGTCCTCCACCTGCTCGGCAGGGTCCGCATCCGGTGCCGGCAGATAGGCAGCGGGACTATAGATCTCGTCATCATCCGCCTCGGGCGCCGGATCGAATGACAGGTCGCGCGCCGCGAGGCGCTTCTCCATCTCCGTGACCTCGCCCGGAGAGACTCCCAGATCGTGCGCGACGGCGAGCGTCTCCTCGGCCGAGAGCCAGCTGAGGTTCTTCTTCAGACGGCGGAGGTTGAAGAACAGCTTGCGCTGCGCCTTGGTGGTGGCGATCTTCACCAGGCGCCAGTTGCGCAGCACGTACTCGTGGATCTCGGCACGGATCCAGTGCACCGCGAACGAAACCAACCGCACGTTCAGGCCCGGATCGAAGCGTTTCACCGCCTTCATGAGCCCGACGTTGCCTTCCTGGATGAGATCTCCCATGGGAAGGCCGTATCCGCTGTAGCCCCGTGCGATGTGCACCACGAAACGCAGGTGCGACAGCACCAGCTCGCGCGCCGCCTGCAGGTCTTCCTGCGAGCGGAAGCGCTCGGCGAGCGCGCGTTCATCCTCCCGGCTCAGGACCGGAATGCGGCTGACGCGCTCGAGATAAGCGTCGAGACTACCGAGCGGGCCGGCCAGAGCCAGATCGCCCGGACGGGCAACCAGTGCGCCTGCAGTCATTGAATCTCCCGTAGCGTGGATGGGCATTTTAGCAGTCGACCTCTTAGAGTGCTAAGGACCCGGGAAGTTCCCGCCGGGGGCGTGGACACCCCTTGCCGAACAATAGCTTGCACGCAGGCGGGGCCGTTGATAATCCTCCTTCCGGGGGGCCCCCCACGCTCCGAACGGCAGGGGTCGCCGCCTGCGGGGGCTCCGCATTAACCGGGGGACGGTTTCTCGGTAGAGTCGGGCGCGAACCGGGCGTTCCGCTAGGGGAGGACAAAGAATGATCAGCATTGCATCGCTCTGGCTACCGATCGTGCTCTCGGCGGTAATCGTGTTCATCGCGAGCACCGTCATCCACATGGGACCGTTCTGGCATCGGGGCGACTTTCCGCGGATGCCGCGCGAGGCGGAGGTGCTGAACGCACTGCGGCCGTTCGCGATCCCACCGGGCGACTATTTCATCCCGCGCGCAGCCGGGATGGAGGAGATGCGCTCGCGCGAGTTCAAGGACAAATTGGCGCAGGGTCCGGTGGCCGTGCTCACCGTGATGCCCAACGGCATGATGTCGATGCGGCGGAATCTGCTGCAGTGGTTCGTGTTTCTCATCGTGGTGAGCATCTTCTGCGCGTACATCGCCTCGCGCACACTGCCCGCCGGTGCCCCGTATCTGCGGGTACACCAGGTGGTCGGTGCGACCGCCTTCATCGGCTACGCGCTTGCACTGTGCGAGCTCTCGATCTGGTATCGCCGCTCCTGGAGCCTCACGCTCAAAGCGGCGCTCGATGGGCTGATTTACGGTGCGCTCACCGGCGGCACCTTCGGCTGGCTCTGGCCGCACTAGAGCTGCGGGCGGAGGCCGATCCGGGGCGCCGGATCAGCTGCCCGCAGCGGCTGTGATTTGCGCACGGTGCGGGAGGACGCCGGCGAGCGGTGCGTCACGCGCGCTGCATGTTATGACCACACGCGGACCCAGGCCGCCCGTGCAGGCGTAAAGTGCACAAAAAACTTAAGAATGCGTCACGAATGCATGACATAAACCATGCTCTGATACACTCAACTTACTTGGGGAGAGAGGCGCAGGGGTCGATGAAACGGGTTCGCTGGTTCGGCGTGACGACGGCTGTATGCCTGTCGCTCGCCGGCTCACTCGCACAAGCCGCCGTCCACGGGGCCAGCGCGCAGCGCGCGCACCTCAGATATAGCAGCCGCCCGTCGCTCAACGACCCGGCACTGCGCTCGAGCGCAGCGCTGGTGCTCGACATGAGCAACTCCTCGGTCCTCTATTCGCGCCACTCGGACATCGCGCTGCCGATCGCTTCGATCACCAAGCTGATGACCGCACTGGTGGTGACCGAGGCCGGCCTGCCGCTCGATGAGCTGCTGACGGTCACCGAGGAAGACCGCTCCTTCGGCAAGGGATCGGTGTCCCGACTCTCTCCCGGCACACAACTCTCGCGCGGCGACCTGATGCATCTCGCACTGATGGCATCGGAGAACCGCGCTGCCCACGCGCTCGGGCGCACTTACCCGGGCGGGATCTCGGCCTGCGTGATCGCCATGAATGCCAAGGCGCGCGAGCTCGGCATGACGAGCGCGCACTTCATCGAGCCGACCGGTCTCTCCGATGAGAACGTGGCGAGCCCCGAGGACCTGTCCAAGCTGGTGATGGCCGCCGCGAAGGTCGCCGCAATACGCGAATACTCCACCGACAGCGACTTTGCCGTGCGCGTCGGCCGGCGCACGGTGCGCTATCACAACACCGACTCGCTGGTGAGCAAGGCCGACTGGAACATCGTGGTGCAGAAAACCGGCTACATCCACGAGGCCGGACGCTGCCTGGTGATGCAGACGATGATCGGGGACCGCCCGATGGTGATCGTGCTGCTCAACTCCTACGGCAAGCGCACCCGCGTCGCCGATGCCCGCCGCGTCCGCCGGTGGGTGGAGGCAACCCTCAGCGCCCAGACCGCCGTCGCGGCCGCGACGACCTGACTCTGCATTTCCTGGGCTGCTCTAGGCGCGCGGCTCGATGCTGCGCAGGTGTCGGGCGGCCGAGATCCACGCACCGAGCCAGCCGAGGACCGCGCCCGCACCCAGCAGCACCCCGATATCCGCCGGCGAGGGACCATTCAGCAGGTAGCGGCTGCCGTAGAGGCGCGCCAGCGTCGCTACCGGCTCGCCGAGCACCGCCACCGTCACCGCAATGATGCCCCACGCGAGCAGCGCACCGCCGAGCCCATACAACACGCCGGTGTAGAGGAACGGCCGGCGCACGAAAGCATTCGAGCCGCCGAGGAGCTTGGTGACCTCGATCTCCGCGCGCCTTGCGGCGATCTCGAGCCGTATGGTGTTGCCGACGACGGCGAGCACGCCGATGCCGAGGAGCACGGCGGCAATGAGCAGCAGCCGCCGCAGCACCTCGAGTATGGCGTTGAAGCGCATCACCCACTCGGAGTCGACCTGCACCAGGTCGACTTCCGGCCAGGCCGTGAAGTAGCTGCGCAGCGCTTCGAGGGCCCCGGCAGAGCTATCCTCGGCGCGCGGCCGCACGTGCAGCACGTGCGGCAGGGGGTTCTCCTTGAGCGCCACCAGCGCATCGCCGAATCCCGAGTAGGTCCTGAAATCCTCGAGACCCTTGTCTGCGGGGATGAGGGTGACCGAGTCGACATCATGGCGCCGCTGCGCCGCCTGCGCGAGTTGCTGTGCCTTGACGAGCGACACGTCGGTCTTGAGGAACACCGACAGATCGATCGCGTTGGCGAAGTTGCCGGTCGCCGCCTGCGCGTTGCTGACGAAGAGGCGCAACGCGGTCGGCAGGGCCAGCGCCAGCGCGATCACGAGCAGCGTGAGCAACGTCGCGAGCGGACTGCGGACGAGCCGGCCGACCGACCCCAGCAGGGCCTGCAAATGGCGGCCGCCGGCAACCGCGAGACTCATCGGTAGGCCAGCACCGAGGGTAAAGGGTCGGTCGCATCGCCCTGAACCTGGCCGTTCTCGAGCACGATCACACGCTGACCGAACTCGCGCACCAGATGATGGTCGTGGCTCGCGATCAGCACGGTGACGCCGACGTCCTGGAAGCGCCGAAACAGCCGCATCACCTCGAGCGACAGATCCGGATCGAGATTGCCGGTGGGCTCATCGGCGATCAGCAGCGGGGGTTTGCTGACCACGGCGCGTGCAATGCCCACACGCTGCTGCTCGCCCACGGAGAGCTCGAGCGGCAGCACGCGCTCCTTGCCGAGCAGGCCCACCTGGTCGAGCGCGGCGCGTACGCGCCGGTCGATCTCCTTCAGCGGAGTGGCCGCCACCGCCAGGGGAAGCGCGACGTTGTCGTACACCGGCCGGTCGGCGAGCAGCTTGTGATCCTGGAACACCACCCCGATGTGGCGGCGGAAGGCGGCGATGTGCCGCGCCTTCAGTGTCTGCGTGTTGCGTCCGGCGACCATGACCGCGCCGCGCGTCGGGCGCTCGAGCAGCGCGATCAGCTTCAGAACCGTGCTCTTGCCGGCGCCCGAGCGGCCGGTGAGGAACACCATCTCGCCGGTGTGGATGTTGAAGCTGACGTTGTTGAGCGCCTCCCGGCCGTTCGGGTAACGCTTGCTCACGCGATCGAAGACGATCATGCGGCGCCTGCCTCGCCGGCGCTGTCCGGTCGACCCTCCGGTCCCTCGACGAGCGCCGTGGCGAAAGCCTCGGCGTCGAACTCACCGAAGTCCTCCGGCGACTCCCCGACTCCGATGTAGCGTATCGGGATCCTGAGCTCATTCGCGATCGCGATGACGATGCCGCCCTTGGCCGTCCCGTCGAGCTTGGTGAGCACAATCCCCGTAACCCCGACCGCCTGGTGGAACTGGCGCGCCTGCACGAGCGCGTTCTGGCCCTGGTTGGCATCGAGCACCAGCAGCACCTCCTGCGGCGCACTGGCGTCGAAACGCTGAATCACGCGCTTGACCTTCTTCAACTCCTCCATGAGGTGGGACTGGCTGTGGAGCCTCCCTGCGGTATCGGCGAGCACCACCTCACTGCCGCGCGCTCGCGCCGCGGAGAGCGCATCGAACACCACCGCACCTGGATCGGCACCGGGAAGCTGCGCAGCGAAGTCCGCGCCGGTGCGCTCCGCCCACACCTTCAACTGCTCGATCGCCGCGGCGCGAAAGGTGTCCCCCGCGGCGAGCAGCACGGAGCGGCCTTCGGCCGCACAGCGCCGCGCCAGCTTGCCGATGGTGGTGGTCTTGCCCGAGCCGTTGACGCCCACTACCAGGATCACGAACGGCCGAGCCGCACGGTCGATCTGCAGCGGTTGCGCGCACGGAGCGAGGATCTCCACGATGGCCTCGCGCAGCGCCGTGATCAGCGCGCGCGCATCGGTGAGCTCCCGGCGCGCCACGCGCCGCCGGAGTCCCTCCAGGATGCGCTCGGTCGCCTCGACCCCGACATCCGCGGTGATGAGCCGCGTCTCGAGCTCTTCGAGTATCGCGGCATCGATCTGCCGTCCGCGCAGCAGGTCTGTGATATCGCAGGTGAGCCAGGAGTCGCCGCGGTTCAGGCGGTTGCGCAGGCGGCGGATGAAGCCCGGACGCTCATCGGCTGAGGAGGGAGCATTTGCGGGAGCACGGCCGAACATACCGGGCGCATTGTACCGGCCCTGGACCGGAGCGCCGATCGGCACCACTGCGAGCCCGGTCGCAGGCGGAGGCCTCACCCCCGCTGCGCCGATGACCGCGCTACGGCTGAACTACGTTATTAGGATCGGGCATGAACAGTGTCGAGCCCGGGGTGTTCCCCACTATGCCGGCCGGCGGAATTGCGACACCCGTGAAACTGACCGCCTCGGTCTGCATCTCGATAGTGACCGCCTGAGACTCGCGGGGGTCGATGAGTGAGCCGTGATAGCCGTCGATGAAGTTGACGTAGCCTCGGATGCCACCCGGCATGTGGACGACTGGCCCCTGCCCCTTGGCAATCCGAGTCAGCGCCCCGGCTGCGCCGAGCGGTCCGTAAGCCGAGGCCGTGATCAACGCCTGGGTCGCGGGGTTCGGCACCGTTTGATCGGGGCAGCCAGGGATCAGGGGGCTCGGACTACAGCCGGCCGGCGGCGGGGTGGTGCCTACGACCTGCATCATGTGAACAGGATGCTGTGCGGTGGTGAGCGCGATGTAATTAATCGGGTCCCCGGAGTCGACGATGGTCTGTATGTCGCGCCAGAAATTTGCGAACAGCGTCGTGCCCGGCAGAATGCCCTTGGCCGCCAGTGCTGCGAGAACATCTGGCGCGAACGACGGCGAAGTCTGCGCCAGCAGCGCCCAGTTGCCGCCGGTGTTGGCGAGCGTGGCGGCGGGGATCACGGCGGGCGGTGTTACCGCCATGAACATGGTGCCCGCGATCCCGCCCCCTGAGTGCCCGACATAGTGGATCCTCGTCATGTCGACCGGAATCGGCACCGGGCTCTGCGCGAGGTTAGGCAGCGACCGCTGGAGGGTGATCAGGTCAGCTGCGGCCTCGCGAAAGTTGTCGCGAGCGGTCACTGGACTCTCGAGGTTGAGGAAGTGTGAGCCGGTGGGGTCGATCACACCGTCGGGTGGCGAATCAGGGACTACGGTATAGCCCTTATTGGTGTTGAGATCGAGGTCGAAGGTGCGCTCGATCGAGCCGGTCCCCGGCGGTATGAGACCGGCGTAGGCGGCGTGGGTATCCGTCGCGTACAGCGGGTCGTTCTTGTCGGTCACACCGTGCAGCGGCAGGTCGATCGCCACGACGGCGAACCCGGCATCGGCGAAGGCGTCCGCGACGGGAAGCATGTACTCGCGATCGACGACGACGCCGTGCTGGTAGATCACGACCGGCCAGCCATTCGGGGGAGGTATCGGACCGCCAAGCAGCGCGTGGTAGGCCGAGCTCGCATTGGGCACCGTGATCAGCGCGGGGATCTGCAGCATCTGAGTCGGAACCGGTACGGGGTTGAAGCGTGTGACCAGCGTGCTGGTGGGGCCGTTCGGCACCAGCGCTACCGGCGGCGCCTGCCACGAGCCGGTCACCGGCTCGGTCTTGCTCAGGTAATAGGGAATGGTGAGCACGCCGACGTAGACATCGGCGTGACCCGCCAGGAGCTTGTTCACCTGCTTGGTGTTGAGCCCCGTGGGATTCGCCTTGAAGGGCTGCGCCGGCGTGATGTTGGGAAGCGCCGCCAATAATTCCAGCGAGTCGATGGTCGATTCGGTGGTGAAGCTGAACGACGCCACCACGTTCGCGGGGTTGAAGCCGGGTGCCGCCCCCGCATACAGCTGCGCAAGCGCGAGATGCGCGCCGGTCAGCTGGCACAGCGCGTTCAGTGTTGGGACGGTGATGCTGGGGCACTTCGACCCGCCCGACGCGAGCGCGGCCTGGAAGTTGGCATAGTCCACGTCTGGGGCGGCGGCCGTACCGCCGACCGTGATCGCCTTGGTGAGCAGCACGAGATACCCCTCGCCGTTTCCACCGTTCGGCAGCGTCTTGCATGGCGAGGTCGTGGCGGGCGGAGTCGGCAGGCAGGTGCTCGCGGCCAGCGGGTGCAGCGGGGTGATTTCCAGGGTTGTCGGATCATCGAGCGCGACTCCCACCGAGTAGTCGGCACCCGCGCAGGCGCCACCCACCACGCACCCCTTAAGTGGCGCGAACGCTCCGCTGCCGCCGATGGCGGCCGGTGTCACCGGCGCCTTGGCTTGCGGGCCGGCGTTGTTGGTATTGATGTGGATCACCACTACCGCACCGGCCGTGGCGAGCGAGGCCGCATCGATCGGTCCGTTGAAGCGCTCACGGATCGATGCGTTGGTGGAGAAGCCATCGATCTCATTCAGGGCCGCCTGGTTGGGCCAGGCTGCATTCGGTGGCTGTATGTTCAAGGCGCCGCTGGTCGACCCCGCGAAGTAGGCATCGAACGGATAAGGCAGGATGCCGGCCGCAGGACAATAGAGTGCCGTGCTGGGCGGACGCGTCGGGTTGCTGCAGGAGGGCGTCCCGGGGTTGCCGCTGAAGGTGGTGGTGTCGGGCATTCCGGTGGTCGTACCGTAGCCACTCCCCCCGCAGCCACTGAAGAGCAATGCGACTGCAGCGATGCCGGCGGCAATGAGTCTTTTCATATCCCTGGACGCTCCTGGCCGACCGCGTGTGGCGCTAGTCAGAGGCGCTGGCGGTCGGTGTTCTGTTGCGGTTCGCGACCCAACTACTTCTTATGGCTCACCGGCCCTGACCCCTCCTGCCGGTGCTGCTTGAGCGCTGTTGAACGAGCCAGGCTAGAGTACGCTCACGGCCAGAACAGTGGCAAGGTGCGGCCGGGAAAGGACGAAGCGCGCTTGGCGTTGGATGGCAAGTCGAAGCGCCGCTCGGCCGTTCCGGTGCGGCGGGCCGGGCGCTCGCGCGTGCTGCGAATCATCGGCGGAAGCTGGCGGGGGCGGAAGCTGCGTTTCCCCGAGAGCACAGCCATTCGCCCGACCCCCGACCGCGTGCGCGAGACGCTGTTCAACTGGCTGGGCGCGGCGCTGCCCGGCGCGCAGTGCCTGGACCTGTTCGCCGGGAGCGGTGCGCTCGGTCTCGAAGCGCTCTCGCGCGGCGCGGCTCACGTCACGTTCATCGAGCGCGATGCCGCGGCGGCACGCGAGCTCGGCACGCTCCTGCGGGAGTGGCAGGCGGCAAATGCAACGCTCACGCGCGCCGACGCCCTGCGCTACCTCGAGGGCGTTGCCCGCCCGTTCGACATCGTGTTCCTCGATCCACCCTTCGCGTCACAGCTTCTCGGCCGTGCCGCGGCGTTGCTCGAGGAGCGGCATTGGCTCAGGCCAGGCGCCCTGATTTACCTCGAGTGCGCGGCCCGTGAGGGTCTGCCGTCACTTCCCCAGGGCTGGCAGCCGCTGAAGGCGAAGCAGGCCGGAGAGGTCGGTTATCATCTGTTTACGC
>Ga0306926_10008802_pt1 | contig 11067 bp, 9 predicted proteins | sample flu12Cox44000178_FD_203759 | JGI IMG/M metagenome (GOLD analysis project Ga0306926, IMG submission 203759) | Lab enrichment of tropical soil microbial communities from Luquillo Experimental Forest, Puerto Rico - flux8day.12C.oxic.44.000.178 (v2)... | ecosystem: Environmental > Terrestrial > Soil...
GGCGCCTGCGAGTTTGCGGATTACCGTCGAAGGTTCCGGAGGACATGCAGGCGGCGTGTTGATGGCCGACCGCAGAGATGCGCTGTGCGCGGCGGCCGAGTTGATCCTGGCGATTGAGCGAGAAGCATGTACGCTTGGTGCGGCGGATACGGTGGCGACCGTCGGAATGTGCGAGGTGTTTCCCGGGGCCATCAACAGCATACCGAGCGAAGTGCGACTGAGCCTGGACGTACGGGACACCGATTTGCAGAGGCGCGACGAAGTTTTGCAGGCCATTCGAACGTGGTGCGAGAGGCTCGGTGCCAAACGGCAGGTGCCGATTCGCGAGGAATTGTTGAATGCCGACGCTCCCGCGGAATGCGCAAGAGAGATACGAGAGGCGCTTTCCCAATCGTGCACAAAACACGACTTCGCGAGCATGCCAATGGTGAGCCGGGCGTATCACGACTCGCTGTTTATGTCGCGCATCGCGCCGGTCGGGATGCTGTTCATTCCCTGCCAAAACGGGTACAGCCATCGTCCGGACGAGTTTGCTGCGCCGGAAGATATCGAGGCGGGAGTTATGGTGCTGGCGGAAACGCTGGCGACGCTGGCCGCTTGACGCAAGCGGGAAATCGCTGGATGACTACCGGGCCGCGAGAGTGGCGCGCACTTTCGCGTAACCCGGCTTGATTACCGTGTAGATGAAGCCGATGCGCTTGTTGTACGGTAGAAACGCGCTCTTCATCGCGTTGATGGTGATTTTTTCGAAATCATCGAGGGTGAGACCAAAGGTATCGGCGGCGGCCTGGAATTCCCTGCTCATGCTGGTGTCGCTCATCAGACGGTTATCGGTGTTGAGGGTGACGCGGAATTTTTCTTTGAAGAAAATGCCGAAGGGATGCTCGGCCAGGGAGCGGGCCGCTCCGGTGTGAACGTTGCTGATGAGGCAGATTTCGAGGGGGATGCGTTTGTCGAGAACGTATTGAGCGAGATCCCCGAGTTTGATGACTTGCCCGCCATCGGCGACCGCCATGTCGTCGATGAGACGCGTGCCATGTCCTATGCGATGAGCGCCGCAGTATTGGATGGCTTGCCAGATGGATTCCTTGCCGAAACCTTCGCCGGCATGAATGGTGATATTGAAATTTTCTCGCTGAATATAATGGAATGCGTCGACGTGCTTTTTGGGAGGGAAGCCGCCTTCTTCGCCCGCGAGATCGAAGCCAACGACGCCGCGTTCGCGGAAATCGACGGCCAGTTCGGCCATTTCGAGAGAGACATCCATATTGCGCATGGCGCAAATGAGGAGGCCGGAAGTGATGCCGAAATCCTGGCGAGCTCCTTCGAGGCCCCTGAGCACGGCGGCAACCACCTGTTGGTGTGTCAAACCCTTTCGCGTGTGGAAAATGGGGGCGAAGCGCGTTTCAAAATAGACCACACCGTCTTTACTTAAATCTTCGGCTTGTTCGTAGGCAGCGCGTGCGAGCGACTCTTCGGTCTGCATCACGGCGATGGTGTGTGTGAAGCCTTGGAGATATTTCGGCAGACTGCCCTGATTTGCGCCTTGATGGAACCATTTCGCGAGTTCGACGGGATTCTCTGTGGGGAGTTGTTGATAGCCTTCACTGCGGGCGAGTTCGATGATGGTTTGGGGGCGAAGCACGCCGTCGAGATGCTCGTGAAGCAATACCTTCGGGAGACCTTGGATGACGGCACGATCAAGTTTCATCTCTGCCCCCCTCTCCGGGTGGGACCCTCGTTCGGGATGAAGAAGAGGATAGCAGGATACCCGGCAGGGAAGGCGAGCCGCGCTATTCCCGCGAATCCGGTTGAACCACGAGAAGCAATACGACTCCAAGAACCGTGAACATGTGAAACGCGACTTCTTGACCATTCGCCGATTTGGACTGCCACATGAGGAACCACTCGCTGCCAACGGCAAGAAACGCGACGAGCCACATCAACAGGCCGGAGGTGAGCCCGGCAACAGCGATCGTGGCGGCCCCTGCCATCGGGACCGCCCGGCCGGCCGAGGCACGTAGCAGACGGATGCCGCCCCACCAGCAGAGACCCGTTGTGAGAATCTCCCAAAGGATGATGACGAGATAAAACCAGGTGTGCCAGAGAGGGCTGTTCAGGGCCCGCCACATGCCATGGTTGCCAGGGAAGGTCGAATCCATCATGAGGACCTGGCGGACAAACTGGTAATTGGAGTCGTAATCGGTGAGGTTGTTCAGGACAACGAAGCTGTAATAGAGAGCGACGCCGAGAACGAGAAGGGCTTTCGAAAGACGGAAGATCATGGAGTTCCGGAAGCGACAAAGGTCTTGAAATAGGCGATCAGGGCGTCGAGTGTGGCGGCATCGTAGCTCGGATTGGGCGGCATCTTGGCATCTTGGGATAGCGCTTTCGGATTTCGCACGTAGGCAGCGAAATTTTTGGGCGCTTGGGCCGCGAAGCTCGAGATTCCGGCCCAGGTGAGCTTGCCTTTCAGCGGTTCCTCGCTTTCCGGACCATGACAACGAAGACAGTTCTGTTGCGAGATGCGATAACCCGCCTGAACGGCGGGGTTTTCAGCACCAGGTCCATGGGGCGCAATCGAGGCGAAAGCGGTTTCGGGATTGCGAAATTCCAACTGGACGACACCCCAGGGAATCTGGGCTTCGTCCGCATGACCGAGAACCGTGAAAGCGGGAGCAAAATTGGACTGCGTGACCAGATACGGCCCCATGGAGAGGCCGGAAACTTCCGGATTCTGGGGCCAGGCGGTAGGCGGCTGGTTATCGATTTCCAAAACGAGGACGGGCTTGTGAATCTCGCGGTAGGACTGCGGATAATACGAGCGGTAACGGTCAACGCAAAGAGCGACAATGACGGATTTTTCGGCGCTGGAGGCGAGCGCGCGGGCCAGGAGCTCCAGTTCCACTCCGCGGACATTGACGGTTCTGCGGAAGTTGGGATCGTCCGTGACGGTGAGGCTGACTTGGGGAAGCTGCGACAAATCGTCGCGACGGACGAAGCGTGTAGTACCGACCGGCAGACCTGCCAGGGCTCCGGTAACCTCCAAATCGAGAGGAGAGGAGCGTATTTCGCGGAGCGTCAGTTTTGCGGCATTTTCACTGGTGTTCAGCGAGGCCGCCGCGCCGGTTTGGGCGGCACCAACAGCGGGAAGAGGAATCGAAATCAGCACGAAAAAGGATGCAGTCATGCGTCGCGGCATGGAGTTCATCGTAGCTCAGGTGTCTCCCGCCCCAAAACCGAAATCCGCGGTGAAAGAGCGGTGCGACAAATCTACGCTTCGCCGATGTCTTCATTCCAGACCGCCGGATGGGCGTGGATGTAGCCGGCCAATAGAGAAATACAATCGGCCGAATCGAGATCGATCACACGTACACCGAGCGAGCGTAGCCAATCGATTCCACCCTGAAAATTCCTGCTTTCGCCGACAACGACGGTGCCGAAACCAAACTGGCGGACCAGCCCGCTGCAATACCAACAGGGGGCGAGCGTAGTGACCATAATAAGGTTGCGGTAATTGCGCTGGCGGCCGGCGTTGCGAAAGGCGTCGGTTTCGCCGTGCATCGAGGGGTCGCCGTTTTGTACGCGGCGGTTGTGACCTTTGCCGATGAGGCTTCCGGAAGAATCAAAAATTGCGGCCCCGATGGGGATACCACCTTCCTGGAGGCCGAGACGTGCTTCCGCGAGCGCAACGTGGAGCATGGCGCGGTAGTCGACGTCAGCAGACATTACTTCGAGGCACCTGGCATGGACTGGCTGCCGGGGACATGGGCATCGAGAAATTCGTAACGAGCCCGCGTTTCATCGGCGGAGGCGTGAATGTCCTTACCCGATAGATAAAGAACCTGGTACTGATTCTGGCGATCGGACTTCGGCCAGTCGGGAAGGCCGGTACTGTTGGGATTTCCGGTTTTGACGAAGTTTGTCCAGTAGGTGCCCATGGCGTCGGAGACTTTGAGGTCGCCGTCCGTCCAGGGCACCCCCTCCTGGGATTTCAAAGTTCCAAAAACGTATTCGATTTCGCCGGCGTGGCGGGCGCCGGCGGCACTCTTCGGAAGCGGACCAAATTTGTCGTCGGGCTTATAGGCGGGAGTCTGGGCGAAAAGATACTGGTAGACGGGAACGTTGGCGGTTTTGCGCTGCAGGTCGATCCATTTCCAGGTGGAGAAGGCGATGAAATCGTCGCCGGAAAGAGTTTCGGCGGCCGTGAGCGCCTGCTCATCGGTTTTGGCAGGGTAGAATTTCAGAAATTCCCCGGTTTGGTCGCCAAACCGGGTGCGAGCCTGTTCTTCAAAGGATTTTGCGGTGGGCTTTTGCGGGGCGAGGAGTACCTGCATTTTGCCTTCGTCGGCGTTCCAACCCGCGAGAAGGGGAACGTGGCTCTGCTCGCCGCGCGCGTAAATTGCTTCGACTTCAACGGGCAGAAAATAGCCATCGACGTTGGGGCCGAAGTCAAAACCGCGATTGTGCTGGGCTGCCGCCTGGAGCAAATCGTTGGCGGGTTTCGCGCGCATCTCGGCTAAGGAGTGCGCGCCGAGGGAGTCGGCAAATTTGACGCCGAATTGTTCGGTGTCCGCGAGCGGTCGGAGATGAAGGCCGACGTCCTTGCGGGCGGGGAAAAAAGCACCGCTTTCACCGATGGCTTTCTGAAAAAGATTGCGAGAAAGAGCGGAAGCCATGAGCGCGCTGACGGAGAGCGAACCGGCAGATTCGCCGCCGATGGTGATATTGTCGGGATCACCACCGAAAGCCGCGATATTTTTGATCACCCATTCGAGAGCGGCCACTTGATCGAGAAACGCGTAGTTGCCCGAGGAATGGTGCCCAGATTCCTTGGTCAATTCCGGATGCGAGTAGAATCCGAAGACGCCGAGACGATAGTTAGGCTCGACGACGATGACGCCTTTTTTTGCAAGGTTTTCGCCATCGTAGCGCGGCTCCGAGTTGGCACCGGCCACGAATCCACCGCCGTAATACCAGAGGAAGACGGGCAGTTTGGTGTTCGCGGCGTGGGCGGGAACCCAAATGTTCAGATTGAGGCAATCCTCGCTCGGCTGATTGTCGCGAAAATAGATGTCGCCAAAAACGTTGGTTTGCAGACAGGCAGATCCAAATTTGTCGGCTTGTCGGACCCCGGACCATTTCGGCGCTGGTTGCGGGGCCTTCCAACGCAGATCGCCGACCGGTGGCGCTGCAAAAGGAACGCCTTTGAACATGCGGACGGAATGGTCGGCATTGGCGGTGCCTTCGAGAATTCCGGTTTCGATTTTCACCTGGTCTTTCGCGGCCTGGGAATTCGCCGGGATCGCGTTTGAAAGAAGCAGCAGACCAAGCGCAGACAAAATACATAGGGGTCGGGACATCGCGTCACCTCGCGTGGGGCGGTAGCAAGCCCTTGACCTTATCACGTCCGCAGGTCGAAGTGGCAGCCCGCGAGTGGTGCGAATCGAGTTCACCCCAACGACAATTGCGAGGGACTCTCTCAGCTTTTCGTCGGCTGTACGAACTATTCTGTGAACCTTCGAAACAAGCTAGTGGATGCGACCGCAGATTCATTCTGCGACCGTCGCAGCGGCGCATTCCCGCTGGCATTCAGTCGCTCCCGGCAGGAATTGTCCTGAGAGAAACGCGCGATGCAGCCCGGCGCTTCCGGGACAAAACGGACGAACCTTTCGCAGTTCGAATCGAAGGGCGCTCGTTGGTAAGAAAAGTGAGTTGGCTATCGATGGCCTCGGGTTGTGTGCGTTTAGCACTTCGCTCGTAACTTCCATCGCTTCGCAGGTGATGAGACTTTCTTTCGTCCGCCAGTTGGACGTCAAGAATACCCTTTAAGCGGCGAACCAGCTTTGGATTGCTGACCGGAAAGAGGATCTCGACACGATGACTCAAATTGCGCCGCATGAGGTCGGCGCTTCCGAGGTAGATTTCCTCATTTCCTCCGTTCCGAAAGTAGTACATCCGGCTATGTTCCAGGAACCGGCCCACAATACTGGTTACCTGGATATTGTCGCTAAACCCGTCCAGGAAAGGCCGCAGACAACAAACTCCTCGTACCAGCAGATCAACTTTTACGCCCGCTTGCGAAGCGCGGTATAGCAACCGAATCATTTGCGGATCTTCGAGTGCGTTCATTTTGAAGATCAGGTGCCCGCGTTCACCCTTCTCCTGATGTGTAATTTCTCTGAGGATCAACTCTTCCAGTCGCTGCCTGAGATTAACCGGCGCCACAAGGAGTTCATGCGGCTCGTTTTTTCGGGAATATCCCGTCAGTGCGTTAAAAAAATAAGTGCCGTCATCCGCAATTTGCTCATTGCAGGTCAAAAAACCGAAATCGGTGTAGACCCGTGCGGTCGTAGGATTGTAGTTCCCGGTACCCAAATGCACGTACCGACGGATACGATCACCTTCGCGCCGGACCACCAGAGCAATTTTTGAGTGGACCTTCAGACCCACCAACCCATAGACAACGTGCACACCTGCATCTTCCAGGGTTCGGGCCCACCCGATATTGCTTTCCTCGTCAAATCGCGCCTTGAGCTCAACGAGGACCGCTACCTGCTTTCCCTCCTCAACGGCCTCCAGGAGCGCGGCCACAATCGGCGAGTCGCGGCCGACGCGATACAAAGTCATCTTGATAGCTAACACGTTGGGGTCACGGGCTGCCTCTTGAAGGAATTCCACAACCGGTTGAAAAGACTCATAGGGATGATGCAGCAAAAGGTCTTCGTGGCGTATGACCGAGAAGATGTCCTCCTCAGCGTCGGCCCCCAGACGCGGTGGAATCGAAGGGACCAATGGATGGTCCTTCAAATCGGGTCGATCCAAGGCATACAGTTCGATCAACCGTCCCATGCCGATGGACCCGCTGATCCGGTAAACGTCCTGCTTGTCGATCGGCAGATTGCTGGCCAGAATTTCCAGAATTTTCTCGGACACGCTTGCGTCTACCTGAAGGCGAACGACAGAGGTAAATCGGCGTTGCCTCACGGCTGCTTCAACCGTTTCCAAGAGGTCATCGCTTTCCAGTTCCTGAATTGCAACTTCTGCGTCGCGGGTCACCCGAAATGGGTATGCCTCCACGATCTCCATTCCTGGAAACAGCAAATGGAGATTGGCTGCGATCAACTGTTCCAACCAAACAAACGTAGTTGCGGGTCTAGCCGATTTGGAAGACCTTCCGGGAGGCCGGTCGGGGGTTACCGGAACCAGCCGGGGCAGGGAGTCTGGTACCTTTACCCGTGCGAAATTCTCGGTGCCCAGGTTGTCTCCGACGACCACGGCCAGGTTCAAACTGCCACTCGAGATGTGAGGAAAGGGCCGGCCAGGATCGAACGCCAGAGGCGTGAGAACCGGGAATACTTCCTCAAGAAAATACGAATCCAACGCCGCCCGTTCCCGTTGCGGTAACAACGAAATATCCAGGATTTGGATGCCCTCGCGGTCAAGCGCTGGCAACAGGGTGTCGCGTAGGAGATGCTGGATTCCGTCGACGAGTGCTCGAACTTCTTGGCGAATCCGTTGCAATTGAGCCGCCGCGGAGAGGCCATCGACACTTGCTTCTTGAGCGCCGCTGGCTGCCTGCTTTTGCAGACCGGCGACACGCACCATGAAGAACTCATCGAGGTTGGAACTGACGATGGAAAGAAACTTTACTCGTTCAAGCAACGGATTTGTCGGATCCTGTGCCTCGTGCAGAACCCGCTTCTGAAATTCCAGTAGACTGAGTTCGCGGTTGATATATAGCTCGGGAGACTCCGGCGTTAGAGGCTGAAAATCGGAGGACGGCTTTGTGACGGGCGTTTGCATAACTCTGTTTTCCTTCGGTCCGAATGAATTCACGACCTGACTCATGATTTTACTCGGTTCCGTCTGAAACATCTTACCGCCTTCTTTGGAGGCGAGCGTCAGCTAATGGAAATCCTTCCCGCTGACATCGAAGGCTTCAAGCTGTTTAGGAAGAACCAGGTTTCCGGGTCTACCGTGAACTTGCCCTCCCAAGCGGATGTTCAACCTAGCCATCGATTGGGAACTCTATCGCGGAGCGAATCCCGTGAGGAAAGGAGCGTTGCGTTCGGTTCAAGACAACAATGCAGCAAAGCCTGTATCGAAGCCGCTTACCTTAGTGGTCGAAAGTCAGCTCTATACGACAGGCGCTCTTGTGAGCTTTTATGCGTACACGATCGGCAAACTGCCGAATCATAAAGGTCGATAGAAGTGCGATACCCTGATCGGTGATCAGGCTTTCCGGTGAAGGAGCCCCTTCCGCAAGCCGTATGGGAACTCCTTCGTATTCAACATCCGCACCCAACTTGAATTCGTCGAACTCTATGCTGACTTCCACTCGTTCGAGCCCGGGATTGAATGCCAACGCGCTGTTTACTGTCTCATTGACGGCTTGTATCGCGCGTATGACGACTTCCCGGCGCATTCCCCAAGCGGCGCCATGTTCTTCCAGCATGGAATTGATTTTCTCCATGGCGTCGCCAGGCACCACCTCAAAGCCGACCCGTCTTGCTATTCCCAAACGGAACAGCAGGCTGAGGGAGACCACCAAGATCGTCGCAAGTGCGGTCGACGAGCTAAAGAGCGGGCGAAACACTTCCGGTGCATGGCGGTAAAGCTCCGGCGCAATATCCACGCTCATACCAAAGAGTAGTGAAATTCCCACCGCAAAGATGCGGCGGGAGTCCAACATGCGCGAGGTCAAAAGTTGCATGCCTCCCAGCACGATGAAACATGCCGAATAAATCAGAATGGCCCCCACCACAGGCGCTGGCATCACCGCCAAAACGGCCGCAAGCTTGGGAAAAAACGCTAGAGCAGCAACCATGATTCCTGTCGGAATCGCCAGGCTGCGGCTGGTCGTTCCCGTTGCCAGAGAAAGCCCGATGCAGCTGGAGACTGTGGTTTGAGCTACCCCACCGGAGAGGCCGGAAAAAAGTGTCCCTAGACCGCTCGCGAGAAGCCCGCCACTCGCCGACTTCATGTCCGTTCGCTTCCAATCCGAATCGTTAATTTTCTGACAAAGCGTAAAATCCCCGACCATCTTCAACCCCGCCGTGAGAGAAGCAATCAGGAATGGGGTAAGAAGCGAAAATCGGAAATTTAATCCGGAAACTACCCGATGAGGGAAACTAATCCATGGCTCGTTCAGCTCACGAACAAATTGCGACCACGGCAGGACACCGGAACCCAGTGCCAGAATGTATCCAGCCGAAAGACCCATCAACATGGGTAAAGCATGCAGCTTTCCCTTATTCCAGACCGTCGCACCCACCATCACAAACAGTGTTACCGCTCCGACCACGAACGCGCGCAACTCCGGAACACTTCCGGGTCCGTTGTAGCCGACAAACCTCGGACATCCCAAGCGAATTAATTGGAGCCCCGCCATGGCCACCATTAGCCCGGTTACTTCGGGGGGAAACAAAACCCTAAGCCGGTCCAAGACCCGGGACATCAAGCTCAGCAGAATTCCTGCGGTAACAACCATGCCAAACAGCAGCGTATATCCCCCTGTTTGCACAGCAAGGATAGAAGTCGGCAAGAAGATCAAACTGCTGGTAAGCGGGGAAAAATAGCCGCTGCCAAGGACGCCACGGGTGGACTGCAAGATGGTAGCTAGTCCCCCCGCAATCATGGAGATTCGAATGATCGACTCCGCCTGCGCTTCTGTACCCCCGATCGAATTTACGATCACCACGACGTAAAGCCATCCCACGGACAGGAGAAACACGTGTTGGCACGAAACACCCAGTCTCACCAATAACGGAGGGCTTTCATCTACGTCGTAAAGGAGACTGGAGGGCCTTTTGCGAACCACGCCGGCGTTACTATTATCCCCAGTCGGCGGAAGGAAAACCGATAGCAGTTGGCGGATGGGAAACAAACGAGCGTTTCGGAGTCCTTGTGAAGGCATTCTTTGGTCTCAGTGTGGGAAACAACCCAATCCAGTCCGTCAGGTAACGAAGCCGTGAATTATAGTCGGAGCGGTGCCGCAAGACTGTGAACCGAAGTCTTGCATTCTGAAACTCTCAAACCAACGAACAACTACGTTCCCGTGTTCGCCAAATCACGATTCGCTTCGTCGCTTCGGATTATTCCAGAGCGGGACCTCACTGGGAACTGGACTCCTTCACTTTTGCCAACGGAATCTGCGAAAATAGTTGCAGGTCGATGATCATGTTCAGTCGACGATCCAGCTGGAAAAACGTTGCCGCCTTCTTTCCCGGCAGCACCTGGTTCACCAGCGGCACATATTTCACCCGCAACGCCTGCGCCTGCCCGTCCGCCTCCAGCCAGTTCCGCACATAAATCACCGCATCCTGGTCCGTCATCGTTCCCCACATCTGCGCGTACTGCTTCAGCAGCGCATATTTCTGGTTGTTCACTTCCTGCAAGTCCTTCACGTAATGGTTGTAGACAGGCCAGAACTTTTGCGCCTCCGCATCGGAAAGGGACATATTCTGCCCAATTACCTGCATTTTCTTTGCCCGCAAATCCTGTCGCAGCAAAGCGATGTCCTCGTCCGTAATCGTCGGGTTGATGACATTCGGCACGGTAACAACTTGCTGCCCCGGGTCCCTCTCCCCCGGCATGTTCGACCCGGCCGCAGCCCAACCAAACAAAGCCGTCGCCACCACCATGCCCGCAACAAACGCCCCAGCCAATCCAGCCGTTCCCTTCAGTTTGCTCTTCATAGCTTTTCTCCCTAACCAGAAGGACTTCCCATCTCCGTCCGCCGCCGCGCAAACCGGCTCGCACAAGATACCTCATTGAGGCCCGTTCATGACACATTTCCTTGATGCCAGCAGGCAGGCCCATCCAAATCTGAGGGGTGCTGTGGGCAGACTCGAAGGTTTTGGTGACAATTTGGTAGCAGTGTGCACCAAAATGCAGCAATCGGCACCCAAAGGGTCACAAATTAGCCGCTAACTCACGGAGTACGTTAGAATTAGAAACGGAGGAGTGGGTGAGCGGTTGAAACCGGCGGTCTTGAAAACCGTTAGGCCCGTGAGGGTCTCGGGGGTTCGAATCCCTCCTCCTCCGCCACTAAATCCAGGGTCC
>Ga0306926_10008803_pt1 | contig 11067 bp, 12 predicted proteins | sample flu12Cox44000178_FD_203759 | JGI IMG/M metagenome (GOLD analysis project Ga0306926, IMG submission 203759) | Lab enrichment of tropical soil microbial communities from Luquillo Experimental Forest, Puerto Rico - flux8day.12C.oxic.44.000.178 (v2)... | ecosystem: Environmental > Terrestrial >...
GACCTGCTCGTGGGTCGCGAAGAGGTTGACGTACACGCCGTCCGGCACGCCCGCGTCCTTCATGATCTGCGCGATCGCCAGGGCCGAGGTAGGGCAGTTCTCTGCGTGCTTGAGGATGACGGTGTTGCCGACGATCAGGTTGGGCGCGGCGAACCTGGCCACCTGGTAGTAGGGGTAGTTCCACGGCATCACGCCGAGAACCGGGCCGACGGGCCGGTATTCGACGCGCGCGGTGTCATGGCCGGGCAGCGGCTTGTCGGCAATGAGCTGGGGGCCGTTGTCGGCGTAGTAGTTGAAGATGTCGGTGCAGAACTCAGCCTCGCCGACAGCCTGCGCGGGGCGTTTGCCCATCTCCTTGGTGATCAGCGCGGCCAGGTCGGCGGCGCGCTCGGTGAACAGCTCGGCGATCCGCTTCACGACCGCAGCGCGCTCGGCGACCGAGTGCAGCCGCCATGCCGCGAAAGCCTCGGTGGCGGCGGCGAGCGCCTCCGATACCTCCACGTCCGTGGCGAAGGGGAAAGTCTCGGTCACCTCGCCGGTCGCCGGGTCGGTTACCTGATAAGGAGGGGTCTGCGCCATTGCCTGCTCCCGGGGTCACTGCGGTAAAGGTCCAGTGGGACAACGCTACGGGAGCAGGGTATCCAGCCCAAGACCCCATCCCCTCCGCAGGCCGGACCGGGTCCGTCGGCCAGATGATTACGAGGGGATGCGTGGCCGGCCTCCGGCATGGCGCCGAGCGTGGCTGATATGGCACGCAGCGCCTGCGGTGCTGATGATATGCGCTAAAGGCGAATATTCGCTCAGCTTGCCCTGACTATATCGACCGAGATCTCCACCGCCGGCGTCGTTCCTCGATTCTCAAGCCAGTGTGAGGTGTCCTTATCCTCGGGCCAGCCCATTCCCGGCCCATACTCCTTTGCCACTCCATTTCGATAGTCAATGATCGTTCCTTGCAATATATAGACCATGCCCGGCCTGTCTTTGTGGCCGTGAATCGGGCCGAAGACGCCTCCAGGCTCGAACGTCACCATGCGCATTCGAAGCTGGCGCCCTGCCATGCCCTCGATTTCAGGGCCAAGGTCAAGCGCTCCGAGCAGCTTCACGGTGACGCCTTTCGTCTCAGGTGACGGCTGTTGGTTACCCATCGTGATCTCCTTTCTGCGCGTGCTGGCCGTCTCACGGACGCGGCTCAAGTTGCGCCAGGACCGCCGCCACGGGGCGCGAGGCGTGAGCCCAACGGCGGCGCGGTTCGTGCTTCCTGAACACGCCGCTGCCTACACCCGCGTGATGCGGGGAGGGCTGGCCGGATTCTGGCCGGCCAGCAGCGCACAACGCAGGCGAACGACGCGAGACGATGAGAGCCATCCTTGCCGGCGCTGCGCACCTTCATGCCCGGTCAAGCCGCACGTCGGTGCGGTCGATGACCAGGTACGACCGGGTGCCGGGGGAAGCGGCGTGCAGTAGCGCGGCCACGACCGGACTCGTGCTCCAACGCCTTGTATGTTCCGGCGTGGAAGACCAGTGGCTCCAGCTCGGGGCGGTGCACCACCGCCACCACCTCGCCGAGCATGATCAGGTGATCGCCGGCACGGTACGAATGCCGCCGCCGGCATTCGAACGACGCCGCAGCGCCGGCCAGGAGCGGGCAGCCGGCTGCGCCTAGTTCCACGGGCACCCCGTCGAACATCGCCGGGCCGGCCGGACGGTGCCCGTTCGCGAACCAGCGGGAGATGTCCTGCTGCCCGGCGGAGAGCACGCTGACGCCGAATGCCCCGCCACGCTCGATCTGACCCACCGCACGGCTGGTCTCATGAAGGCAGACCAGCACCAGCAGCGGATCCAGCGACACCGACGAGAAGGAGTTGACCGTCACACCATGCATGCCGCCGTCATGGCTGGCCACGGTGACGACAGTGACTCCCGTCGGGAACGAGCCCATCGCCTTGCGGAAGGCCTTGCGTTGACGGTCAGCGCGGTGTGCGAATCCATGGTCATTCTTTCGCGTGCCGGGTCAGAGGATCAGCGGGCCGCTGGCGAGATAGCGGGCGATCGGGCCGGCGGCGGCGGCGCGGGAGGGTGGATGGAATGCCAGGGCCCGGGTCGCGCCCAGCAGGTAGGCGACTTCAGGCGACTCGATGAACGACATGCCGCCGAGGGCCGCGGCGGCCAGCATGACGACGCGTTCGATGGCTTTCTCGGTTGCGAACCGGGCGTAAAGCGCCCGCGCCAGGAGAGCATCGCCGTCGTCGGCGGCCATAGCGGACGAGGCTACCTGCTCGAGGGCCCCAGCCACGGTCTCCAGGTCGATCGCCATGCCGGCCCGGTCCACGTCGGAGCCCCGGCCGCGCGCGATGGCTCGCTCGGCGAGGTTCGTGGCTGCGCCGAGGTAGGACGCCGAGATCAGCAGCTCAAACCAGACGAACCCGCGGGTTTGGATCGGATCCATCACGTCGCCCGCTTGCGGGTAGAAGATCAGCGACTCGGGGACGAATACCTCAGTGAGCGTGACCTGGTCACTTTCGGCGGCTGCGAGAACCGTGGTTTGCCAGAATGGCGCACGCTCGATGCCCGCTGAGTCGGCCGGGATCAGCACGACCGCCAGCCGGTCGGTCGCGGTGGCCCGGTCGGCGACTGCGACGCTCGCACTCATCAGGTTCATCGACCAGGTGAGACTGCACGGCTTCTTCACACCGCTGACGATGATGCCCCCTCTGCCGGGACGGCGCGCATGGTGGGCGTCAGGATGTGCTGACCCGGCTTTCCTTCGGCGAAGCCGGAGCTGAGCAGCCATGAGTTCTCGGCGATGGCCATGAGCATCGCCCACTCGAATCCGTTGCGGGCCGCTGCGAGTTCGGCCAAAGAGGCGACGGAGAAATGGTGCATTGTCGTGGCCACGGCCAGCGACGGTGACCGGCTGCCCACCGCGCGCTGGATGCGCACCGCGTCCAGCATGGAGGCGCCTTTACCTTCATACTCGGCAGGCACCAGCAGTGCCGGGCCGCCCAGCTCGCGGAATTTGTGCAGCATGCCATTGCCGGGTTTCTCCAGCTCCAGCAGCGGAATGTCGCTGAGATATTTGTCCAGTCCCGGGATATAGCCGTCGAGGGTGTCTCGCTCGGTACGCAGCAGGTTCATGACACGCTCCCCGCCGGGACCGTCATGCCGGATTCGACCAGTTCGGCCTCGCCGACCAGCCCGTGCACGATCGAGACGATGTTGTCGATCAGCGTTCGCGCGGCGATCGGCTCAAGCGCGTCGGCCAGGCTCGGGATGCCCATGTCCAGCCTCGCGTCAAACAGAACCTCGCTGCCCTGAGCGGCATCAGTGCACTGCCAGGAGCCGTCGAAGATGGCAATGTCGCCGTCAAGCTGGCGGAATGTGATCGTCAGGGCAGCGGGGTCGAACGTGTCCTCCTCGGTCCAGCGCAGCAGGCCGGCCCGGAAGGTGACTTCCCACTGTGACACGGTGACGCGCTCGGACACCTCGGTGACGGCGACGTGCTGGACGGCCGCACAGAGTATGGGGTAGCGCTCGAAGTTCGCGAGCGCTGCGTACACGTCACTGGCTGATGTGTGCGGCACGTGTAGCCGGAGGCGGACGGTGCGCATGTGGTCTCCTCGAAATGAGTGGCCGTGGCGGAACGGTGGTCAGGCAGCGGTGGGCACTGTGCGAGAGACATGCTGTGCGGCCGAGGCCAGGGCGCGCCCGAGCCAGTCAAGGTCAGCTGCGTCGAGGATCGCCGGCGGGGTCAGGCGCAGCACGTTGGCGGAGTTGAGCGAATAGGACGGGATGACGCGGGAGTCCAGCAGCCCGATCAGGAACTCGGCCGCGGCGTCGGGCGAGATGAAGTCGATGCCGATCAGCAGGCCCGCGCCGCGCACCTCGGTGACCAGGTGCGGGCAGTGGGCCACGATGGCTTCGTCAGCGACTGCGCGGACCCGTGGGCCAAGTTCGCGTGCGCGCTGGATCAGGCCTTCGGACTTGATGGCACCGATGGTCGCGCTGACCGCGGCGGCGGCGAGCGGGTTGCCCGCGAACGTCGACGAGTGGAGCAGCGGATCGGCGTTCAGCGGGGCGAATAGCTGTGCGGACGCGACGACGCCGCCGACTGGCATCACACCGCCACCGAGGATCTTGCCTGTCAGCAGCACGTCCGGGGTGACGCGGGCCAGGTCAGCACCCCACCAGGCGCCAAGCCGGCCCATGCCGGACTGGATCTCATCGAAGATCAGCACGGCGCCGGTCTCGGTGCACGCCCGCTGGACCTGCCGCAGATAGCCGTCAGGCGGCAGCCTGACACCTCCTTCGGCCTGGACGGGCTCCAGCAGCACCACCGACTGAGCCGTCAGTGCGGGCCGGAGAGCCGTGAGATCGCCGAATGGCACGAAGTCGACCATTGGCAGCAGCGGGCCGAACGGGTCGCGGTAGTGCGGCTGCCCGGTCACCGACAGCGCACCAAGCGTTTTACCGTGGAATCCGCCGTGCATGGCGATCACGTGGTGCTTGCCGGCCAGGCGTGCCAGTTTCAGCCCGAGCTCTGTGGCCTCGGCTCCCGAGTTCGTCAGGAAGACGTAGTCCAGCCCGGCCGGCGTGATGCCGGCCAGGTCCGCAGCTGCCTGGGCCAGCTCGGGGTTGAGGAACAGCCGGGTGGCCAGGGGGTTACGCGCCAGCTGCTTGCGGACTGCGGCCACGACGGCCGGGTGGCAGTGGCCGAGCAGGAAGACCCCGAAGCCCCCGCAGTCGAGGTAGGTGTGCCCGTCGCTGCCTTGCACCTTCGACCCGGCCGCGGTCACTTCCACGGGCGCAGCGATCAGCCTGGCCAGGCTGGCGAGCGACGTGTTCACGTGACTCTGGTAGCGGTCGAGCACGCGATCCCGGCTGACCGGCGCGGTCATCTCAGGCCGCCTTTTCGACCTCAGCCGGAGCGTACCCCTGCTGCGCGGCCCAGTACTTCAGGCTGTTACGCAGAGACTCACGCTGGTCGGGCAGCGGCCTTACACCGAGCGCCTCGAGCCGGCCCAGGCTGCTGGGCTTGGTCTCACCCGACTGCAGATAGGTCGTGAAGAACTCCAGCATGCGCAGGACGTTCCGGCGGATCTTGACCGGCAGCGCATCCAGGAAGACCGGGCCGACCAGCCGGTCAAACATGTCCGGCGGCACGAACCGTGGCGCATCGATACTCACCCCCAGCCCGCGCGCAAACTCGATGACGGCCGCGACACCCTGGTCGAGGCGGAGCGCCCTGTCGCCCGCGCTGATCCAGAACTCGCCCTCGCTCACCCAATTCTCGACAACGCAGGCGATAGCGTCGGCGACGACGTCGGCCGGGACGAAATCGATCGGCCAGGTTGGCTCAAACGGGATCATCGGCACCATGCCCGCGAACATGCCAGCCACGACCTGGTGCAGGCCCTGGAACGTGCCTATCTCGCCAGTGACCGAGTCGCCGATGACGACCGACGGCCGGAGGATGACGTGCGGCACGCCGCTGGAGCGCACGAGTGCTTCGGCTGCCGACTTGGACGAGGCGTAGCCGATAGCGGTACGGCCGCGGTCGCCGTCCACCGTGGTGTGCACAAATGCGGTGCTGACGTGGTACAGCACGGCCTTCGCCGCGGCCGCGAAAGCGGTCACGTGTTCCGTGCCCGCAACATTGGTCTGCTCGAGGGTGCCGCCGGTGCGGCTGAAGTCCGTGATCGCCGCACAGTGGATGACCGCGTCAACCTTGGCCGCCAGCTCAACGCAGGCCTGCCCGGCCAGCCCGAGCATCGGTTTGGCAATGTCGCCGCGCACAGTGGTCACATCGGGCCTGCGCACGGGCGAACGATGCACCAGGCAGACGACGTCGAGCTCACGCAGCCGCTGCAGCAGAGCGCGTCCGACGACACCTGACGCACCAGTCAGCAGGACGGTGCGCCGTCCGGCGGCCGGCGCCCGCCCGACGATGTGCGGCCCGGGGCGATCGCTGGTGGAATTCATGACGATCTCCTTCGGCTCGGGATGAGGCCACGACGACCGTATGGCCGCGGCCGGTCACCCAAATCGGGAGCGGTTCCCCAGTTTGCCGGCGGCGTTCCCCATATTGCTGACTGGCTCGGCCGCCACGCGCGCGGTTCTGGCGTCAACGGTCAGTGTGTGCGGGCCCGCGGGGCGTCCGCTATCCGACGTTCTACCGATGCCCGGCGGGCCCTGGTCGGCCTGCTCAGTCCCACTCGGAGGTGAAGTGAGAGATAATTCCGCGTGTTGGCCAGGCGGTGACCGCGGTCTGGCCTCACCACGGAAGGCAGAAATCTCGGTGCGTATCAGAGCCGGTGTGGGGTTTCTGGCGGTGCTGGCCCTGGCTGTCTGCCTCAGCGCGGCGGCGGCTGCCCCGGCTAGCTCAGCAGCCATCTCTGCATCACCGGCCAAGCCGGCCGAAGGGGTGCCAGCGTTCGGGCATGTGTTCTTGATCATCGGTGAGAACACCACCTACTCACACCTGACGGCCACCAACGCCCCCTACCTGCTGGGCACGATCCGGCCCCATTCGGCGTGGCTGACCAGCTACTACGGGGCTACCCACTGGTCACAGGCCAACTATGTGGCGCTGGTAACCGGCCAGTTCACCGCCTGCGAGCAGAAGGACGGCGGTGCCGCCTGCCACCAGAACACAGGCAACCTGTTCCATCAGCTCGATCTGGCCGGGCTGACCTGGAAGGTGTGGCTGGAAGCGGGCACCGCCAAATGCGACACCGGATCGGGCGGCAGGTGCACCAGCGACACACCCTGCCCGCTGACCGGGTTCTACACCACCGGCAATCCGCCGATCCTGTTCGACGACATCGAGGGCCCGGGCGGCGTCTGGTCGCCGACCACCCCGTCGGCAGAGTGCCTGGCCAACGACATCCCGGCGGGAACCGCCACCGATGGCATGTCCACCTTCAACGCCGACCTCGCCACCGGCCAGGTGGCCAGCTTCAACATGGTCATCCCCAACGGCTGCAGCGACGGTGAGGCCACCTGCAAGCCGGTCAACAACCGCTACACCCAGTTCGACGACTTCCTCGCCCGGGAAGTACCCAAGATCGAAGCCTCCCCCGCCTTCGGCAGCAACGGGGTCATCATCGTGACGTACGACGAGGACGAGCGGGCCGGCGGGATCGCGCAGAAGAACGGGTTTGGGTCCGGTGGCCACGTCGCGTGCGCGATCATCAGCCCACTCGCCATCGCTGGCGCTTACGGCCAGACCTACTACCACTACAGCCTGCTGCGCACCCTGGAAGACGGGTTCAATCTTGGCGGATACCTCGGCAACGCCAACGCCGTCACCCCCATCGCCCGCATCTGGCGCGTGCCCGCGGCCCATGCGGCCGCTCATGAAACGTGAACCGGCAGATCAGTCGCTAGCTGCTGGTTACCCCACCGGCGGTGGCGGGGATGCCGCCTGACCTGGCGCGTGCAGCCTCAGCCGGAGGCGTAGGTAGGCCACCGCCCCGGGCAGCAGGGGGAGCCAGTAGTTCACCAGCCGGTAGCCGAGCACGGCGAGGACAGCCGTTGCCCGGGGAGCCCCGAAACCGACGGTAAGGGCCACCAGTGTCACCTCGATCACGCCCAGCCCGCCGGGCGTGACGGGGATGACGCTGGCGATGTTCGCGGCCGCGTAGGCGACCGCCAGCGGCCCGTAGCCGGGCTGGTAACGGAAGGCAAGAAACATCAAGTCGAGCGAGAGCAGGTCAAGGAGCAGATCGGCCGAGGCGAAGCCGTAGCTTTCCGCGAATGCCCGTCCGGTCAGCGCGGACCTGGCGAGCCGTACGAGCCGACCGCTGGTCTGGGCCACTTGCTCCGGATCGATGCCCGGCCGGAGGTGCCGCGCCCAGCGGGCTGCCCGGCGCCCGGCCCGTTCGGCGATGCGGGGATGGGCGCCCACCAGCAGCGCAATCGCCAGCACCAGCACGACCAGGACCAGCGCAATGCCCGCAATCCTGAGGTAGGTCGCCGAGACGTGCCGGCCGGCCGTTGCCACCAGCCCGGTCCCGAACAGCGCGATCAGGGCGACTGTGGACACCAGGCTGGTCAGCCCGATCGCCTCACCGGTCGTAGCCGCGGCAATGCCCTCCGCCTCGAGCGTGCTTATGTTCAGCAGAGTGCCTGTCGCCGATCCGAACGGGGTGACGTGACTGACCAGGAAGGATGCCAGCGTGGTCTCGGCAGCCAGCCGGAAGCGCAGCGGGGCGCCGAGTGACGCGAGCACCCGCCGGTACAGCAGGGCATAACACGCGAGCGACAGCGCCTGCGCCACCACCGCCGCTACCACGAAGACCGGGCGGGCGTGCTGCAGGCCAGCGGCGTCATGCCGCAGCCCGCCGAGCCGCGGCAGCAGCACGAACACACCCGCCACCAGCGCCACGAACAGCACCCCGTGCACGATCCACCGCATCACCGGCCGACGCTGCCCCGCGGTCTTCGGGGTGGATGGGCTGGTCACGTGATGGCGCCGCGCTCTACTCGGTCTGGCGGTCCCCGGCCGCCTGGGCATTGTGGGTGGGCGGACCGGCGCCGTGCGTGTCGCTGGTTGCCGACATGGCGGTCAGGTGCTGATGGATCTCATCTAGCTTGCTGTGGATGGCAGCCTGGCGTTGCAGATGCTCACGGTGCAGGCGCTCGATGAGCTCGTGAGTTGGCTTCTTGCCCTGGAAGTCCGGGTGGTGGCGATAACAGAGGTTGAACTGGCCGTCCGCCGCGGGGTGATTGCCGACCCGCCAGCAGCCTGGCTCGTGACAGTTGTACTTGCGCACCAGCTGGTAGATCCCGGCCCCGATCACCCCGATAATGCCGAACTCTTCAAGGTCAGAGCCGAATCCGGACCAGAACCCGTAATAAGGGCCGGGCTCGTTGATGATGCCCGTGTGCACCTGCAGCCAATGGCCAACCAGCCGCAGGTGCTGAAGCCAGATGACCAGGACCGCGGCTGCGGCCACCGCCACGCAGGCGATGACGATCGGGCGCCACTTCACTTCTGCTCACCTCCTGGCGCCTCCGCAGGCGAGGCCGGGAGCATATGGCTGTCCACTCACGGCCGCCGCGGACTCGTGCCCAGCGCTGCTAGACGTGCTGGCGGCTCCGGAGCTCGAACGCGATCACGATCTCGGAGATGCCGCGGAACAAGGCGAAGAACCCGATCCATAGCAGCAACAGCGCGGCACGCGCGGGAAACATCTGCTGGGAGGCCCAGAAGCCGAGCAGTATCTCAAGGATGCCGGCCACCAGGCCGAGCCACCAGGTGCTGTTGACGTCCCTGACCATGGTTGAGGAAATGATGTCGAGCGTGCCCCGGAAGATGAGCAGCAGCCCCAGCACCGAGGCGAGGGCCCAGAAGGCGTCGATCGGGTTCGCGAACGCCCAGATCGCACCCACCGCGAACAGGATGCCCAGCAGCACATGCGCCCATCGCCAGCCGGGACGGACCGAGGCGAGCAGGAATTCGTTGAACATGGCCAGCAGGAAGAGCACCCCTATCAGGACGCCCACCGTAGTGATCGAGCTGAGCCGGAAGCGCAGCACCATCACCGAGATGATGAGCCAGGCAATGCCGGTCACCAGCATCAGCCACCACGGGCCGGCCAGCCGCCACAGCCCCGCCCGCGCGCGATGTGCACGTTCCTCGACGGCATCAGGATTGAGGCTCATTTCAGCTCCCTTTCGCAGGAGGTGTGTGATGTCCGGGGCCAGCAGGCGGTGGGCCCGTTTGAGGCTCGCTGCTGAGTGTCCCACCTGTCCCAGTGGCCTGCCAGAGTTCCCTGGTGATGACCTGCAGGGCGGCCGCACAGGGAATGGAAAGCAGCGCCGCGACAAAAGCGCCGAACAAGCCGCCGAGCCAGGCACCGATCGATGAGCCGATCAGGACAGCCACCAGGACCAGCAGCGGATTGACCTTTACCGTCCGGCTCATGACCACCGGGTTCAGGACGTGGTTTTCCAGCTGCTGGTAGCCGATGAACACGGCGGCCGTGATGATGCCGGCCGTCAGCGAATGGCTGGCCGCGAACAGGACGGTGGGGATGCCGGCCAGCGCACCGCCGATCATGGGCAGGAAATCGACCAGGGCGACCCACAACGCCCACAGGAAAGGGAATGGTACCCGCAAGATGGCGAGCGTGATGAAAATGACAACGCCCGCGATAAGCGACGTGAGGAGGTCGCCGAGCACGTAACCGGTCACCGACTGGTTGATCTCGTGCGCCACCCGCGAATAGCGGGCCCCACGTTCCGGAGACAGCAAGCCCAGCACACCCCGGCGCATCTTCGGGCCCTCAAGCAGGAACAACACGACAAGCGCGGTGATCGTGGCCAGCGTCGCCAGCAATGACACCGCCCCCTTGCCAAAGCTCAGGGCCGGCTTCGCCAGGCTCGCCCCGAGGCTTTCCAGCCTCGGGGCGTTCCGCGCTGCCCATTGCTCCACGTGAAAGCGGCGCGCCAGATGGCCGATCCAGCCATGGCCCGCCGCCGCGTCCCGCACATACACGGGCAGCCGGTGCGCCAGGTGGGTCAGCCCGTCAACCAGCGGGTAGCCGAAAGCCAGTGCCAGCCCCACGAACACCACGGCCGCCCACAGCGTGACGATGGCCACGGCCCAGCCGCGCCGGGGGACTTTCCGCTGCACGAATACCACCAGCGGGTTCAGGATGAGGGCGACGAAGCCCCCGACGAAGAGCAGCAAGAGGACGTCCCGCAACCGGTAGATGAGCTTGCTCGCTAGGTAGGCGAGGATCACCACCGCGACAGAGGCGATGATGGTGGCCAGCGGGATACCGCGCACGGCCGCGGCGGCCCGGACCCGCATGACCCGGGTCGGCGCCACGGTCGCAGCGTCGCCCAATGCCTGCCCGGGCACACCGCGCCCGGCCCCAACCGACTCGGTACTCATGTAATCCTCCGATCGGCCAACTTCCATCAGGAACCAGTGCAGACCGCAGCGTTGCCGTGCGCAATGTCTGGGACCAGGAGCCCCGTACGTCCGGTCTCCCGCATTGCCTGCCCGGCACCGCGCGTGCGCCTATCACAACCAGCGGATCCTCCACTCTGGTCGCG
>Ga0306926_10008807_pt1 | contig 11066 bp, 10 predicted proteins | sample flu12Cox44000178_FD_203759 | JGI IMG/M metagenome (GOLD analysis project Ga0306926, IMG submission 203759) | Lab enrichment of tropical soil microbial communities from Luquillo Experimental Forest, Puerto Rico - flux8day.12C.oxic.44.000.178 (v2)... | ecosystem: Environmental > Terrestrial >...
GCCGCGCGATCCCTTCCAAGCCTCCCGCCAGCAACTCAGCCGGCTGCAGCGCGGCCAGCGGCCGACCGCTGAGCTCAGCTGCGCGCAGCAACTCGGCCAGGTACAACGGATTACCGCCGCAGGCCGCATACACCGCCGCGCACAGCTCATCGCTGGCCTCCCCGCCGCCGGCCGCGCGGATCACGGCACTGACCGCCTCCACGCTCAGCAGCGCCGGCCGCAGAACCGCCGCCTGCGCGCGTACCGCCAGGAGCGGGGCACCCATTGCCGCCAGGTCGCCCGGGCGCAGCGCCACCAGCATCCCCGCCGCCAGCCCCTCCAGCCGCGGCGCCAGGTAAGCCAGCCAGCGCAGCGAGGGCTCATCAGCCCAATGCGCGTCATCAACTGCGATCAGCACCGGCCGACGCGCCGCCAGGTTGACCACCAGCCAGTACAAGCCGTGCAATACCGCGAACGAACTATCACCAACAGGCGGCACGGACACCTCGCCGGCCAGCAACGGCCGCACCGCGGCGGCTGGGCCTGCCAGCAGCGCCGCGCGCTCACCCTCCCCCGCAGACGCCAGGCGCCGTTCGAACAACTGGCGTACCAGCCCGAACGCGAAACCTGACTCCAGCTCCGAGCCCCGCGCACGCACCACCTCGTGGCCAAGCTCATCCGCACGCGAGCACGCCGCCTCAACCAGCGAGGTCTTGCCGATGCCCGCCCGGCCCTCGATCAGCAGCAGCCCGCCACGGTGCTCCAGCAGCTCCTCGACCGCCGCCAGATCACGCTTGCGCTCACGCAGCCTCCCCACCAGGCCAGCGTGCCGCCTCCGCCCGCTTCCGTCCACAGCACGCCGACGCGGCGAACAAAGATGCAGAACTCCCAAACCGGCCGGCCCGCCTGATCGTCCAGCCGCGCCGAATCGGCAACGGCGCGAGTCGGGATCGCACACAGCACGGGTCGCTCCCATGGCCTGTAACGACTGCGCCGCAGCGATCAAGCCCGTCTACCGGCGAGGCCGCCACGGGAGCAGCAAATCTCGCCTGGTCTCAGTTTTGGTCTCATTCACCCCAGTCCGCCACCGTTCACCGGCGGTCGTCTGATCGTCTTCGCGCAGGCCACGGACGCTGACGGACGGTGGTGAACGGTGATGCGCAGTACTCGAAAGCGTGTGAAGGGGTAACCCTTCCGTGGGTTCAAATCCCACCTCCACCGCCGCTGACCTGCAACAGCACCAGTCTTGGCCGCCGCCGAGCGGGCGCCTCGTGCTGCCCTTGTCTCATTCATTTGTCTCAGTTGCGAGCCGCGTGCGGTCCTGCCGCCGGTGTTTTGCCTAGTCACGGATGCTCCGGACGCCCGTGAACAGAAGCACTCACGCCGCCGGGGCATGCACCCTAGGGGAACCCCGACGCGCGCCGAGCCGTCTTAGGGCGCCGGTCATGGCCGGTCGGAATGGTCATCCATGCAGCCGAATGGGGTGATCTGCGTGCCGGTATGCGGCAGCACCCGGTTCTTCACCCGCGTCGGTTACCGGAGTGCGGCTGCGCGCCGGCCTACCCGCGCGAGCACGACCAGATCCACTTGGTGAAGCTGCTCTGCTGACCGGGGTGGACGGACGGCCAGGTGTGAGGCTGTTACGCGAGATCATCGCCACTTGCAGCAACTCGCGCACCGGATCCGCCGATTGGGCGCTGCCGAGCGTGACCTGGTGGTCAGACGGGCCAAGCCCGGTTTCTGCGGCTGAGCCTTGCGGCTGCCGCGCTTGTCACCTGTGTGTCAGCAGTCTTGCTGGGTGCTGATGGACGTGGGCAGGGTGGTGATTGGCGAGCTGGCAGCCTGGGTGGTGGCCGTGCCGAGGGGCAGGGCGGGCGCGACGGCGGCCAGCTGCGGGCTGATGGCCTGCAGCGGGGTGGCGGGGTGGACGTCGCTGCAGGTTCCGGCGAGCCCGGAGCTGTCGGTGCGGACCGCATACAGCTGGTGTTTCTGCGTGCTGGAGTTCAGGGTCGGCCCGGTGGCGAGGAAGCCGCCGCCGGGGACCGGGGCCGAGGCCTGGAAGTCTTCGCTCAGCGGCGTGCCGTACTCCGGGCTCGCTTGGTAGTAGAAGCGCTGCCACAACAAAGCGCCGCTGGCATCGGTCTTTGCCAGCCAGGGAACGAGGTACACGCTGCTGCCCAGCAGCAGGTCGCCGTCGCCGGCCAGGACATAGCCGCCGTCGGGAGTCTGGTGCAGGGAGTAGCTGACCGCGCCGATGTCGGTGCAGGTGTAGCCGTTGAAGTAGCAGCCGCCGCTGTAGGCCTGCTGCCATTGCAGGGTGCCGCTGGCGTCGAGCTTGAGCAGCAGGGCGCCCTGGGCCCCATTCCCGCCGTTGAAGGTTTGGTCGAACCATCGGCCGGCGAGGGCGTACCCGCCGTCGGGCGTTTGGATGATCGAGCTGGCGTCGGCCACGCTGGCAGGCGTGCCGCCGGCGCCCGGGGTGGCAAAGCCGTGCTGCCAGGCCAGGCTGCCGTCGGCGCCGAACCTGGCCACCAGCACCTGGGTGGGGGCGGGCCCGCTGGTGGGGGTGTAGTAGTTCCCGGCCGCCACGTAGCCGCCGCCAGGTGTTTGCTGGACGGTGTTGAAGGACGCCTGGGTGGAGCCGGCCGGCCCGAGGTCTTTTTGCCACTGCACGTTGCCGGCGCTGTCCAGCTTAAGGAGCAGCGCCCCGGTGTTCTGGCTGGCGTCGGCGAAGCTGCCGGCCGCGATGTACCCGCCGTCCGCGGTCTGCCGGATCTGCTGCAGGGCGCTGCCGTCCGGGCCGGCCTCATACGCGTGCGCCCAGGTCAGCTTGCCCGCCGCGTCGAGCTTTTCCACCAGGGCGCACGACCGCCCGGTCAGCGGCGGGCAACTGCTGCCCGACCCGCAGTCGATGGTCCCCCCGGCCACGACATACCCGCCGTCGGCCGTCTGCTGCACCGACACACCGTCGGCGTAGTCACCCGGCGCGCCCTGCGGGCTGGCGCAGCCGACCTGCTCCTGCCACTGCGGGGCGCCGGTGCCGCTCAGCTTGACCAGCCAGTCCACGCCCAGGCCCTGAGCCGATTGGGTTTCGGCCAGCGCGACAGACCCCCCGTCCGAGGTCGCCTGCACATCGAGTGGGGTCAAGTCGGCCTGGGAGCCGTTGACGAGGGCCGCATACGCCTTCACAAACGTCCCCGAGGAGGTCGGCGACGGCGATGGCGACGGCGATGGAGAGGGCTTTGGCTTACTGACAGCGGACGCGGACGCCGCCGAACCCGAGGCTGAGGCCGACCACCCCAGTAGGCCAGCGGTGATACAAAGCAGGAGCGCGGCTCCCAGCGCAGGCTTGCGGTTCTTCATGGCCCGCTCTCCCATGCCACGACTGCCAGGCTGCCGGGGGCCGCCCAGCCTTTGCCATGTATTCGGAGCCGCCGGGGCCGTGTATTGGTCCCCGGGCCGGGCACTAGCGTCGGCACGTTCGTATGGGCGAGCTTGTCGATCAGCGCGACTTTGGGTTTGCGGCCAGCACCGCATCGAGGTCCATTTCCTCGAGCAGGCTGCCCCGGTAGTCCACCTTCGTGCGGGGGACGACTTCTAGTCCGTCGATCATGTCCTCGGTGTGCTGCCGACCGTGGCACTCGACGAACCCGATGACGACGTCGGTTCCCCGGTCATGCCGCCGGCGGCCCTCGTTGAGCATGGCGTAGGTCTTGCCCACGCCCGCGGCCGCGCCCAGGTAGATCCGGAAGTGACCGGCCGCCTCGACCACATCGGAAGCGTCAGCATCGGCACGTGCGCGGGCCGCCTGCTCGCCCATGCGATCCATTCTGGCAGGCCCTACCGGGCACTGCCAGCGGGAAGTTGTGTAGAGCAAGGGTCTGCTCGCATGGAGATTGCTTGGATTCGAGGTTTCCCGCTCAGCCATTTTTAGGATTCCCGGTGTCCCGCCCAACCAGGTGTAGCGTTCGAAACCGCGAGGACCCCTGATCGAGGATCTGGGTGGGTCGCGTTCAGCTCGCCGCCTGCTGGTCATCGAGCACTACCGCAACGACGGCCTGACCGGCATCGTGGAAGTTGGCAACGCCACCGACAGGCACACCAGTGTGCTCGCCGCAGGCCTGGTCAGCCGCTTGGACCATGCCGCCTACCTCGACCGCGAGCTCGCCCGGGCCGAGCACGCGCTGCGCAGCGGCACCTCATACCGTCAGGATGCGGCACCCGGATGACGCCGCACTGACTCGGCCCTCCTCGCACGGCTCACCGGGCACTGCGTGCAATAGCCATTTTGCGAGTTCGGCGTAGAGGTCCGGGCGCGCCACTCAGCATCGGGGACGCGCATGGTCGTCGACAGCTCAGGATTTGCCCCAGGTCAGGGACCTTGCCTGGCCCCATGGGTCTTGACGTGGGCGACGAGCTTGTCCAGCGCCATCGTCCATCCGACCGCGCCCGGCGAGTCGGCGGGAATGCCGCTGTGAGTCATCACCATCGTCGTGCGCCCACTGACCTCCGCGAACTCGACGCGGACCTCGGTCGTCGTGGGATGGCCCGGGGGCATCCCCATGTCTGCGGGCGATGACACGTTGCCGTTCTCGTCGCAGATGGACTCGGTGTAGACGAGCCGCTCGTTCTCGACAACCTCGCGATATTCACCCGTGAACCACATCTGCATAGGGCCAGCTGGAGATTGGACCTCCATGCAGACAAGACGCGTGCCGCCAACGCGGACGTCCATCTTCGCGACGGGAACAGTCGCCCCGTCAGGGCCGTACCATGCCTTGAAGTGTTCGGGGTCGGTCCACATCCGCCAGATCAGCTGGACCGGGGCGTCGAAGCTGCGCTCGATCACCACCGCATCCCCGGGACCATGCTCACTCATCGCGCCCTCCTGCCCTTGGCTCCGCTCGCAGCTGCTTGAGGTAGGCGTCCATCCGGTCGAAGCCGGCCTCCCACACGCGCCGGTATTGCTCGGCCCAGGTCGCGACCTCCTCGAGTGGCCCGGCGTCCAGAGCGCACGGCCGGTACTGAGCGTGGTGGCCCCGTACCACCAACCCGGCCTGCTGCAGCACCTTGATGTGCTTCGAGATGGACGGAAGCGTCATCGCGAACGGCACAGCGAGTTCGTTGACCGTTGCCTCGCCTTCCGCGAGCCGCGCCAGGATTGCTCGCCGCGTCGAGTTGGCAAGTGCCGCGAAGGTCTCGCTGAGCCGATCCTCGTCGGTGGCCGTCGCCATGAGCCCTCTACTTTCTCTAATGGCTAATTAGCCTATAGGGAAATTACCTTGGTCACCGAGGACCTGTCAATGTCACTTGGTCGGCAAGCGACGCCACTGACGGTGATGAGGTCGGCCCCAGGACTCCCGGCCTCACCCTGAGCGCGGGTCTCCGGTGATCCCCTGACGGGCGCCTGCCGCGGCTGCGGTCGCGGTAGACCTGGTCTCCCGGCCTGCTCGGTGCGGGCGAGCTCACGGTCGCCCGGTGATCGATTCAGTGCCGCCGCCCGAGACTAATCGGCCGCGACGGCAGGCCTCAACGGCCCATGAAACCGCGGAACTCGGTGATGTCAAAGTAGATCGTCAACGACACGATCTGACCGTTATCGACCTTCCAGATCTCCGCATCTTCTTGATGAAGACGCCCGCCGGCCGGGTTCACGTACTCGTAGCTCACCACGGCTGCCGCGCTTGGACCATCGACGATCAGCTGCTTCAGCTTGACCTTTTCGACCGCTCGCAGGAAGCCGCTGAACGACTGGATGAAGGCCTCCCGGCCTTGAGCGTTCAGCTTTCCGCGGAGCGTGGACCGCGATCAGGCTCCCACTGACGGCCAACCGCTCCCGAGGTGCCCGTCCGCCGACACGTAGGCTCGAAGGGTGATATCCGAGCCGGCGCGGCTGCTCTTCGCATACGGCACCCTGCAGCGGGGCGGCATCTGGCATCACCTGCTGGCGTGGGAGGAATTCGTTGGGCGCGATACAGTCACCGGCGGCCTCTACCTGCATCCGTGCGGCGTGTACCCGGTGCTGCTCCCGGGTGATCGCGCGGTTCCCGGAGAGGTGTTCAGGGTCGGACCCGCGGCGTTCGAGCGGGTGGCCCGCCTCGAGGACGGCGAGTACACGCCTCGCGACGCGATGACTGGCGCGGGGCGCTCGGTGACCGTGTTCGTCTGCCAGGACGAGCGGTTTCGCACTCCCTCGCGGGCGCTCGAGTCGTTCGACTCGACGCGATAATGCGCCGCCGGGCTGCTGACCACGGATTGTGGCGGAAGGGCCTTTGGAACGGCCGTACTGGAGGGAACGATGCCTTCCCTGACTTCGTGGCCGGCCTGGGTCGGTCACGTGCTATGCAGGCCCCCGCGGGGCCGCGGGGGCCTGCATCTGCCTGTTTGTCCCGGCGGTGATGGCTATCCGCCGACGTTCACATCGAGGCTGACGACTGGGCAGTTCACGACGAAGCCGCTGGGGCCAAACTGGCTGCCGGCCGGCCCGGTGACGTTGCCGTCGGCGACCTGCTGCAAGACAGCCGAGAAGTCGGTCTGGCGGACGTTGGCCCCGGCCATCACGGCGGCGTCTGTCCAGGTCGCCAGGTGGACATCCCACATGGGGCTGTAGTCGAACTGGCTCTTTTGCTCGGGGATTTCCTGCAGGATGTTCAGCGGCGGAGGCCCGTCCAGGATGGCCGCGTTGAGGCCCTGCCGCTGCGGATTGGCCGGGCCGGTCTGGCCGTCGGTGAAGGCAATGAGCGATTCGCGCGAGCAGGTCGGCGCCGCGACCGCGGCGTCGGCGCAGCCGGGTGCGGGCGCGGCGTCGAGATCGGGAGCGTACGTCACGTCCTCGATGGCGGCAGCGACCTGGTTGGAGGCGTCGAACGAGGCGTAGTGAACGCTCTCGTTGTCATAGCAGCCGTCCGTCTCGCGGTAGCTCACGGTCTGGTGATTACCGGCGATGGCGACGATCTTGTCCGCCTGGCCGGTGGCGTTGGCAACCTGGGGGGCGTTGAGCACGACCGTGTGGTCGCGGAAAATGACCTGGACCAGGGGGCTGTATCCCGGTTCGCCGACCGCGCCGGGCTGCGCCGCGGTGGGGGGGAACCCGGTCGCCGAGGGCGTGAGGATGCGGGTGGGGGAGAAGTCGACCGAGGCGGGGAAGTCGATGCCGCTGCCGCTGCCGACCTGAGAGGCCGAGTCCTGGACCGCGCCGGTTCCCGCCGCCTGGGCAAGCTTGGGCGTGTAGTTGACGCCCAGAGCCTGTGCCACGCTCAGGTTCGAGGCGTCGGTGATCACGTAGGAGACGCCGCGGCCCCGGCTGGTGCCGTGGTACAGCGGGTAGGTCACGACCGTCGGTCCGGCGTTTTCGCTGAAGCTGGTCGGGCCCTGAACCGTGCTGGGCAAGAAGAACGAATCAGGCCCGAACACGACGTGATCCACACCCACCTGGGCGAAGCAGCGGAACGGGAGCTGCTGCTGGCTCGCCGCCAGCGCGGTCCCGGGCAGCGCCCATAGCGCCACCGACGCGGCGAGCACCGACATGAGGGCAACTGCGCGAGCGGCGGCGCCGCAAGAGATAGGTCTGCCCGAACCCTCCCTTATTACTTGCTTGGGGTGCTTCATTTCCGTTCTCCCTTCCCAGTTGCCAGGGGGCAGGCGACCGCTAACCCTGGGTTTGCGAGGGTGTCGGCCTCGACCTGTACGACAGCAAAACCGCAAAACCGATCCGGGCCCCGCGCCGTTCAGCCGATGGCCGGTCCGCATGAGGCTCATTAGCGGTTGGTCCCGGCCGGTCGCGCGAACGTTACGCCGTCCGGGCTCGTTCGGACCGCTGCCTGGAGCGAATGGCCCGGGGCCGGGCGCCGGCCGCATTTGCTTCGCTCCGCCACGATGGCCGTGCCTTTGGCACCCGCCCACCGGTGCCGCGCGAGGAGGGTGATCCGCAGCGGTTCTGACAGACGGTGCCCGGCCAGGGCCGCCAGAGCTCTGCGAGGTCAGCGCTGATACAGGCGGTGATGGTGGCGCCAGACCTGCACGCGTGGACGATCGTGGAGCGGCTGCCCAAGCACATGCCGTCACCGCAGGACCGGCTCTGGCAAGTAGACGATGACGTGCCTGAGCTGGGCCGGGGCATAACGGCAGCTGCGCCAAGAGAACGACCGGCGCAACCCCGAAGTCGATCAGAGCCGGGCTCTGAGGCTGCGGTCGCTGCGGTCACTCACCCGCACTGCACGGCCATATACCACCAAAACATCGGGCCCGATCGAACCAGATGCCGTACCACCAATCTTCCGAGCTGATGATATGGGGCCTTTCAGCCGAGCTGCCGTCAGAGCCTGACGTAGTGCGGTTACCGGGCGAGGCGCAGGTCGATCTCGCGTTCGACGAAGGTCCATTCTTCGGTCTCGCGCAGCCGCCGCACAAGTTCGTCAAAGGCCGCTGCGTGCTCGGGAGCGAACTCAAACCAGGTCAGGAAGTCGAAGGGCTCTCCCAGATCGCGCCCGTGGTGCAGCCGGCGCGCGACCGCCGGGAGGTACTCAAGACCGGTGGCAACGTGATGGGAGCTTTCCTCGAAGATCCGCCGCCGTTCGTCTTGGGCCAGATCCCACCACGCCTCGGACTTCTTGACCGGAATCAGTGCTGCCCGGGTTGACCCCGCGCGGCCGAGCGGGTCCTGGCGAGCGGCCAGCTCCGCGTGCTCGGCCCCTGTGACGTACCGCTCGTTGCTGGTGACCCCGCGGAGCACCCAGACGGCATCTCCGGCCGGGCCCCCGGCGCCGGAGCCTTCGACAACCTCAAGCCGCGAAGCCGGGGCCAGCGGGCTGCCCGCGACCGTTTCCAGCCGCTCAATGCTCCACTTGCCGGTACTGCCGCCCGCGAACGCGACGTGCAACGGTGGCACCGGACAATCGTACAGCGCCCGGTCGGCAGGCATTCGATGATCATTGACACCGTTTTCCGGTTGGTTACCAGTGCCGTTCGCGGCAGGCCCGCTGGCTCATCCGGCGGGTGGTCATGGCTGGATGGTCAGGGTGAATTTGCTGGGCGGCCTGGCTGCCGGTGCTGCCGGTGACCTTCATGGTGAAGGTGAAGGTGCCAGCGGCGGCGGGCGTGCCGGCCAGCTCGTTGTTGTTGTCGGTGGGAGCGTCCGTGGACACCAGCGCGAGCCCGGGCGGCAGTTGCCCCGAGGCCACTGACCACGTGTAGGACGCGACGCCGCCGCTGAGGGAAAGCTCTGTGCGTAGGCGGCTCCGGCCGTCCCCGGCGCCAGCGTTGATCTGCTGGCGGGCAGGGTGACGGTCAGCGGCGGCGCCGCGCCGGCCGTAGTACTAGCCGACCGTGATGCTGTAGGTCTGCTGGGCGGTCTGGCCTTCGGGGTTGACCACGTGCACGGTGAACGTGAAGGTTCCCTTGTGCGTCGGGGTGCCGCCGACGATGGTGCCGGCCGCGCCGTACTGGGCCGGCATTTGCAGGCCCGGCGGCAGGCTGCCAGCGAGGATCGAGAAGGTGTCCACCGAGCCGTCGTTGGTCAAGATGAACGCCTCGTAGGGCTGCCCGGCACTGGCGCCGGGCAGCACGCAGACGCCATTGACGAGGGTGGCTCCGTTGTCGCCCGGCGAGCACAGCAGGACCAGCGCCGGTGGCTCATTAACGGTGATGGCGAAGGTTTCCTGCGCGGTTTGCCGTCTCGGGTTGACCACGCGCACGGTGAACGTGAACGTCCCGTCCTGGGTCGGCGTGCCGATGAGGATCCCGCCTTGCGTCCCATTGGGGAGCAGCGAGATGCCCGGCGGGAGGCTGCCCGCCGTGACCGTGAAGGTGTTTGTCGTGTTGTCGTTGGTGACGATGAATGCTTCGTACCGCTCGCCGCGGCTGGCGGCCGGGAAGACGCAGACCCCGCTGGTCACTGTGCAGTTTGAGCCCGACAGTGACAGCGGTGGCGGTCCGGGCTTGCTGGCCGCCGACGCCGGCGCGGCGACGGCGAGCCCGGCCAGCAATAGCCCCGCCGCCGCAGCGACAACGGCAATTAGTTTTCGCACGTGCATGACCTCCTCTGGCCACCAGCGCGGCCTGTCGGCAGCGTTAGGAGATGTCGTGAGAGCGTCCGCAGTCGTCGACGGGTCTGTTCAACTCCCGACCTAACCACGGCGCGACGGCCTGATCGGTTCGATGCGATGAACCCGCCACTGTCATCGACAGCCGCCCACAGTCGGCCATGATGCAGGACTCGAGCCTGGCCGGGTGTCACGGCGGTTGCGGTTATCGGAGGCCGCTGCCTGCGGGGAGGGCTTCTTGGCCTGCTCAGGCATCTGGCCGGGGCGGTGGCGCTGGTGCTGCCGGGGCGGGTTGCGGTGGTGATGGTGGTAGCCAGCCCTGGCGTGATGGCTGCGGCCCCCCGGGCCGTTGGGCTCCGCCCGAGGGCATGGAGTCAGCGGCCGGGGCGCCTGGCGGTGTCAGTAGCCGTAGCCGTGGGCGGGCGGGGCGGCCGGGACCGTGCCCGGCGCCGGGGTGCCCGTGATCGTGGTCAGGCCGGGGGTGGCGACGAAGAAGTTCTGGACGCCCTGGCCGGTCACCTGGCCAGCGCGGTCGCTAGCGAAGGTGTACAGCAGGTGGCCGTTGTAGGCGACCTGCTGGCCGTGGGCGTCGTTGACCACGGTGAGTTTGCCGGTTGCCCCGGCGGCGGTGGGCGCGGCCGAGGTCAGCGCTGGCCAGAGCGCGGCCACCCCGCCGGTGACCAGCGATTTGGCTGCGGTGTCGGGGCGGTAGAAGTACAACGGCAGGCCGCCGGAGTTGACCAGAATGGTCTCCGTCTTGCCGGCGACGGTCGCGGAGACGGTGCGCACGGTCGCCGCCGTGGCGCTGTGGCCGGCGGTGGAGTAGCTGGCGTAGGTGCCGCCGGTGGCGGCGGCGGCGGTGGCGGTCAGGGCGGCGGCCAGGGCGGCGAGGCCGGTCCCGGCGATGATGAGCTTGGGGTGTCGCATGGTTGGCTCCTTGTGGGGGCTGGCCGGGCGGCGGTGGTTCCGCTCCCGGCCGCGTACGGGTTGAAGGTTGCCTTCGGCGTGTCGTACACTGTGAAGGTATCCTGATAATAAGGTATCCTT
>Ga0306926_10008809_pt1 | contig 11065 bp, 7 predicted proteins | sample flu12Cox44000178_FD_203759 | JGI IMG/M metagenome (GOLD analysis project Ga0306926, IMG submission 203759) | Lab enrichment of tropical soil microbial communities from Luquillo Experimental Forest, Puerto Rico - flux8day.12C.oxic.44.000.178 (v2)... | ecosystem: Environmental > Terrestrial > Soil...
GGATTACTCCTTTCCGAGTTCGAATTGCGATAGGAACGAAGCCATCGCCTTGTCCAGGCTCACTCTTGGCTTCCAGCCCAACCGTTCTCGAAGTTTCTGGTTCGAATAGCGATTGCCTCTCCAGTGGTTTGGCGTTTTGTTGGCGAAACTTGCAGATGGTGTCGTGATCCGGATGGGTATCAGCTGTCAAATAGCGCACCCCTAAGAACCCGTGATCAAACTGTGAGACCCGGGATCATCAGGATTTAACCCCATAATCCGGCAGCCTCCCTTTCCCTGCAACCGCTTGGTTCACACACGTCACGTTGTTAAGTTGGTTCTGCTCTACGTTCTTACATAAGCGTCCGTAATTAAATATTCCTGATACCGCTGCGGCCAGTTCCGGCATACTCGCATAATTCGTATTCCACCATAGATCTTGTGTAGAGGACGGAAACGCCTCATTGATACCTCCGGTACTCTTAAGGAACGTGCCCTTTTCAGTCTCATGCGAATCGGTCTGCCTAGCCGATATGTGCCGAGACCGTCGTCGTCTCACTCATAGATGCGCCGTCTTTTCCCTTTGGCGGCGGGAGGTTCGGCTTCGGACCCCGCCGCACAACCCAATCGAGGACCTGAGTTGTTCTCTGTGCCTTCGCATCCCAGGTGAGACATTCCCGAGCGTAGGCCATGCCTTGTTGACGTACTCGTTCAAGACAATCCCTATTCTGTGCGAGGTCGGCCAGGATCTTTTCCATTCGCGAAACCATATCGCTCTCATTGATAAGAGGCACCTTGTACCCCACGTCGCGATAAACGATATCTCCAGGCCCGCCGAAGTCCGCGACGACCGGTACAGCACCGCTGGCGAGCGCTTCGAAGACTATCCCTGCACCGTTGTCGCGAACCGAGGGAAACACCAGCACATCGGCGGAACGCAATCGCTGGAGGACTTCCGCATGGCTCACCCAACCCCAGAAGGAAACCTCCTTTTCGATTTCAAGGGATTTCACCAGTTGCTCCAGGCGGCTCCGCTCTGGGCCATCGCCGACCACGGTGAAGTTGGCCAAACCATTTCGCAAAAGGGGCGCAGCCGCGCGCAAAGCAAGATCACAAGCCTTCCGGGGAACCAGGCCGCCCACGAAAATCAAATCCAGTTTGGCATCGGGCTCCGGACAGCGCGAGTCGCCCAAGCACACGGAGCGACCGATGCCGGGCTCGGGGACAAAAAACACCTTATCACGATACTTGGCAAACTCGGAATACGTTTGGGAGGAAGCGGCTATGATCGCTGCTGCATAGCGATAGGTGGAGCGAGCAAAAGGCAGAAATCGATACAGATTCCGCAGGTTGGAAATCCATTCCTTTTGGCGACTGAGCTGGACAAAACCCGGCGGCCAGGGTAGGCCACCGTTGAGCGGCCCGAGCACGAATGGGATTGGGCCCTTGCGCAGGAAGAAAGCGAAAGGGCTCGGCAAGCTCGGTGTCATCGGCACAAGGCGCAAAACCACATCAAACTCGCCTGCAAAGATGCGGTGCCGCAACAGCCGCCAGGCGCGCCATTCAAAGGCAAGAGAAAATGGATAGCTGAAAGCAGTCAACATTTGAGTGTCATAATTGTATTTGAAGATCCTGCGCAAACTCCAGGCGTAGATGCGTTCGAGCCAAGGCATCCGGACCACCTCAATGTCCCGAAACGGCGCCTTTGCGCGGCGCAGAGCGTCCTCAACCGGCGTCTGAGCGACCAAGGTAACATCATGGAGTTGGGCGAGCGCCGCCGCATGAGAATAGGTGACAAAAGGAATGCTGACCTTCTCCGGATCACAGTCCTGCCCCAGCACCAAAATACGTAAGCGACTCATGATTTGTCCTTTCTTTCTCTTAGAATTTTGCGATGGCCTTCCAATTTCAATCGATCAAACCCAGTAAGCCAGGCAATTAGGCCCGGCATAAACTTGGGTAGAAGCAACCATCTGAATAATCGCCGCAGGAACTACAGTTGCGCGGTATGCGCCTCTCGGTAAAGAATATATGCAGGATTCCTTGGCATTCTGTGGGTAAGCGGCAATCTTCGCTCGCACTGCCCTGGAACCAAGGCCGAAGTCGCAGTGACTCGGTCACGACCGCCACGCCGATACGAGACCCCGACGCACGTGGAGAGCATATCCTTCGCGGCGAAGCCGTTGCTTTACCCTCTCCAGCTTGGCCCAGCCGCCGTCGATATCGTGATACTCGAATACGATATTCCGGATGCGCCTGAACAAATCAGCCGGGGTGCTCTCCAGAATGGCATATTCTCCGCCTTCGCAGTCTATCTTCAATAGATCGACGCTCTCGACGGTATGATCCCGAAGGAGCTGACTGAGGGAAACTCCGGGAACGGCGCTCAACGGCTGCCCCCTTGGACAATACGCGGAGACCATGCATTGATTCTCGTCAGGGGCATCAATATTCATCATCGCGGTCCCGCCTTCCGTAACTGCCTTGTTTACCGGCTCGATTCGGTTTTCGTAGCCGTTGTTGGCAATGTTCTTAAGCAGCAGGGCCCAATTCCGCGGCGAGGGCTCGCAAACGATCACTCTGCGGGCGTTGAGGCGCTTTACCGCATACAAGGAGAAATCGCCGATAAAGCCGCCGACATCTATTACGACCGGGTTCTGAGGAAGAGTTAGGTCGCGGACGTAACAATCCTCCAAAAAGATTTCAGATAGCGTCATAGCGTCGCCTAAGTTCTGCCTCATTGTGATGGTAAGGCCGTCGGTCGTGCGAAGATCGACGAGTGCACTGCCTCTTTGTGAGCCAAGGGCGCTCCTGAATTCGTCGGCGTTCAGGAAATATCGTCCCGCGCCTCTCCCCGCCTGGCGGACCCTGTATGCCTGCCGTGCCGCGAAGTAGAGGCGCCGCGACAGAGTGTTCGCTGTTAGAATTCGTCGGATAGTGGAGTTCATTTCTGTTCGCTCGGCGTTTCGCATTCCAGGTTCGTTGCAGATCTCGAGACTCAGACATCCGGGAACCTGGGAATCACAGGCCATGGATCGGCCCCGGTGTCAAAGGCGTGCGCATAACGGAGAATCGTCCTTCGATTAAGGCGGCCCATCGCTTTGTAATCGTTCCTCAACGCTATCTCCACATATAATAGTACGCACTAGCTGCAGTGATCCCGGACCGGATTCAGACGCAAAACAGCAAGGAGATATCCAAGATGATTACAAAGATTCACCAAATACTTCATAAACACGTGATGTCCCCGAAGAAGGGAAAATGGCAAACTAAGCGAATAGCAGGACACCGCCACGAGAGACTTGGTTATCTTGCCGGACCGGAGTTGAAATGCAGCTCGGCCTCGATCGAAGGCCTGCTTCAATAGGAAGGAACGTTTCCAGCGTGCCGGAGGAATGACCTCATAAACGATACCTTCGCTGCAGAAAACAAAATTATGGCTTCGTTCGATCAGCCTGCGAAGAAAATCCTGGTCTTCGCCGCCAGAGCCAAACTCGGCTCGGAAAGGTTCCTCAATGTCCTGCAAGATGTTCCTGCGAAACAACATGTTCGCAGTCCGGCCCCTACGCCAGTTAATTCTGACACCCATCTGAAGCTCCCAGCGTTCATGAAACTTGCCGAGACGCAGCCACCGAGGAGGCGATCCGTCGAAGTGAGCTCTGACCGGTCCCTGAACGCCTGCGACTCCATAAAACTGTAGGGTTTGTAACATCTTGAGAAGCCAGTCACGACTTGGAAACTCATCGTCATCAAGAATTGCCACGAATTCCCCGTCTGCAACGGACAGGGCGCGATTCCTGGCTAGCGATATATTCTTTACCGGTTCAACACAGTAAACTATTGGAAGGGGCCCAGACTGGGAATAAGTCTCGACAACCGGGCGGCCAGATTGTTGCTCATCGTTGTCCACCACAACGACCGAATAAGTGAACGCACCTGCTGTCTCCTGGTCGCGTAGCCCATTTAGCGTTCGTTGCAGCAGATCGGGCCTGCGGTAGGTACAGATGCATACAGAGATGTGCGGGCATTTCATGTCAGGTTGAACTGAGTGATCCTTGCCGGAATTGCGCATCGCTATCGGTTCATGTTCTTAGTGAGCAGCGCTCTTTCCGACCTGTGCTCTAGCCGGTGCTGGAGTCGCGTCTGCGGTTTTTGAAGATGCGCCGGGGAGCGCCGCTATGATGTGAATTGCGGTATGCTTCCCATTCGTTACTTGCTGGCCCCACGAATATGAGCCGTTCGGTATTTTGATTATCATGCCATCGACCGCAACGTTGATCGCCGCCTGGGTGTCAGAGGCTGAATCGTCGCTCTGAAGTACGTGGTTGCCTAAATACTTGTAAGCGGACGCCGGGAGGCATCCGAGGAACAATGTTGCTGGGAGGCGATGTACTCTAGCCCCCGCCAGGCCGACGCTGGTTCGGTTTCGCGGTATCGGACCTAGTAGTAATCCGAGCGCCGTTTTCGCGTTTCGCCGCAATTGGAACGTTCCCTGCTCTTGGGCTTTGCGGAATGGCGCCGGGAGACTGTTTGTGCTGTCGTCAGCTAATTGCATCTCGAGTCAGTTTCGGATTACGGCTCACAATTTTCATCGGTTCAGAATGCTATAACGGCTTTCAAGGAGTGCGCTTTTACTTCAATTCGAAAAGTTCCGCCTATCTTCCGATAGCGCAGCGAGCGACCCTCCGGAGTTTGCACGTTTTCAATGCTTGTTCAGGACCAAGGTAGCACAGGCATCTTGCCTGTAGGATTCGGTTGGTCAAGGTTGTCAGTCAGGCCAGAAGGCTGGAAGCCTGTACTAATTTCTAACAGGCTAGCCAGAAGCCCACGCTACTATGAAAATTTTGCCCCGCGGAAGTAGCAGCTTATCGAAGAACCGGCAAAGGTTCCCAAACTCCACAGGCGGCTGACCCAGCCGCCCTACAATTCAAATTTGTCAAAACGCGCGCTTCCGTCACTTTTGCTCAATCAACTGCCTTTGCATCAATTCGATGCTCAGGAGCCGGTGAATTTCCAAAGTGTAGTTGCGATAGCCGCCCACGTGTCCGCGCACAATTGCTTCTACGCCGGTGGCCTGCAGGTAGGGGCGGCCAAGCGTGCGCGGATCCAGGAGAATTTCCTTCACGTAGCGGCCGAGTTCGTCGCGGTAATAGACTCTAAAGTGATGAAATTTGTGGCGGCCCAAAAACAAGTTCTCCAGGCGAAGCGGCGCGAGAGTGTGGTCGGCGCGGGCGAACCATTGGGGCATGCCCATGTCGTACGCATATTCTGCCTTGAACGTGAACTCCTGAATCAGGTGGCGAGCCTTTCCGATTCCCGGAATCGACCGTAGCTTGAGCGCCCGATCTGTTCCGATTCGGGCGAGTGCCGGATTGCCTTCTGCGACAAGCTGCAGCGCAGGATCATTTGCTTGGGCCAGAGCCGCTGGCGCCTGGTAAGAGAGATGTACCAACTCATTGTCGCAATATGGCAAACGCAACGTGATCTGGGACCGTTCCAGAATCATCTTGGAGTTCATGTGCCAGGGCGTCTGCTTGAACGCGGCGAACGAGAGCCTGTGGCCCTTCAATTCTTCGGCATAAGTCGAACCCGCGTCGCGCACAGACCGCTGCATTTCCGAACTAAATATCTCCTCCGCCAGACCTTGGGGCTTGAACATGACCAGTCTCCGGAGCAGTTCACCTCCATTAGTGCCGCTTATCCGGACCGGCGCTATTTTTCTGGCCTCCCGCTGTACGAAAAGATCGATTGAGCCGGAAACGTCGTGGTTTCCTTCGCCGATGTAAGCAACCTTCTCTGCCAGCGAAGAGAACTGGGAAAAAAAGACGCCGTCGATCGGGATCGTCTGGTACGGTTGATGGGAGAGTTTCGCCAACTGGCGCGCGAGCTGAACGTCATTACAATCACGGTATCTACCGCTGAAAGTGTAACAGGGAAGTTCTCCAGGCGGCTGAGGCGCCCAGGCCAGAATCATCCGGCTGTCCACACCACCAGTGAGGGAAAGGCCCGCGCGTTCAGTTTCCGGCAAGTACCTTGGCAGGACTCGTTTCCAAGTCTCCTTCAACTGCTCATAATAATCGGCCTCGCTCAGCGCTGGCAGTTCTTCCCATAACCGCGACTCGAAATAGGTCCCTTTTCGCGTTGGTTGCGATTTCGAAAACGACCAGACCGAACCTCCGGGCAGCAGAGAGATTCCCGAAAACAATGTCCGGTTCTGCAAAACAGCCCCACAGGAAAACACTTCACCGAGACTCTTGAGGTCCAGGCAACGGAGATGGGGCAACACCTTCAGCAGCGACTTTGCCTCCGAAGAAAAATAAAACTTGCCTTCATGTCCGTGATAACAGATTCGACCAATCCCATATCGATCGTTGAAGAGAAATGCCTGCTCCTTTCGCAGGTCGACGATCAGCCCACTGAACCAGCCGTTCATTCGCTCCAAAAACTTCAAGCCCAGGTCTTCATAAAGGTGGACGAGGTAACTGGCATTCTGTTTGGGGAATTGATGGCCGTCGCCCCGGAGGCGATCGATAGTTGAGCAATCCTGATAATCTTCGCCGGTGAGAATTAGACAGACATTCTTCTCTTCATTCCACACCGGCATACAATCCGGGAAAGAGCCGGGATGCGAAACCCAGCCAACCCCAGCCCCTGCCTGTTCGCTGATAAAGGTCCCGGATTTGTAGAAATCCTCGTGCAGCATGCACCGGACCATTGAGTCCAGCTCAGCCCGGTCGCCCGGATTCAGCCGATCACTTATAATACCCGCGATACCTGGCATATTATCTAGTTACCTCGGGGAGGGAGGCCCAATTTTTGAGCCGGCGCCCCGAAAGGAGTCCCTTTATATACACTCTTCGCGCATTCCGAAAGTTACCATTAGAGCCGGCGGGAGGGTTTGAACACTCCATCTGCTGATTACGATTCAGCCGCTCTACCATTGAGCTACGCCAGCTTTGAAATCGATATTAAGGACTTCGACTCTGAATTATCAGTCGTTTAGAGTCAAGCGCTGCTATCGCAATTAGCACGTACTGTCCGGCGAGCTCCCGCTGGCAGAGTAGCGGCGCTGATAGAATTGCGACCGCAGACTCTTCAACAGATTGGCCGCGGGCCGCGGAACTAATCTTTTCACGCCATCGTGAAGGCGCAATTGGATCGCAAACCGCCCCTTCGCGGTCAACGGCAAAAAGTACCGGGGATATTTCACCTCTTCGAATCCGTTGCGGCGCTTAAATTCGGCTAAGGGGCTGTTTTCATTGCCGTCGTAATTGTATTTCCCGTAAATCAAAAAGGAAGCTCCCCTCTTTTCACAGACCTCGACGGCCCTTGCTACCATGGCATTCATCGGTCGTTTATCTCTGTGTTCATTTCTGGAAATAATGTACATGAGAGTCGCAATCCGATCGACGTAAATAATCTTGATAAAACCTATCAGTTCGTCGTTGAAGTAAGCGCCGAAAAAGTCACTCCGGTCCAGATAGGTCGAACTTATTTGTTTTATCGTCTCGAAATCCTTTCCAAAATGAAAGAATCGTCTCCCCCCCCGAATGGGACTTTCATTGTAGATCCGCTGAATGTCTTTCACGAAATCGTCGTCGAAGTGCACGCCCTTTACGATGACCCCGCGTTTCGCTGCCCGACGAACATTCTTTCTTGTTTCTGCTGGCACTCTCCTTTCCCACCAATCTTGAAAGCTCGTGATGCGAACCACTGCCCAGTTATCCCACTCAAAATGGTGAGGGTATCTCGGCTTAGTATCTGGTATTTTCTGGATGAATGTCAGCAAGTCGGCTCGCAAAGGACTTCTCCTCAACTCATCGAGAAATGCGGTGGGATCCTCAACACTTTCCCCCTCGACCAGCTCTTCATCCTTGACGGCCGCCCGCCGCAAGTACTTGCCCGTCACGACAACGGTCCGACCACAGATTTCTGCGGAAGGCACATAAAGGGTCCTGCCAGCGATTGTAATCTCAGCCAATCCATCCTTAATGGAACCCGTCGCCTTCACGCAGTTGGTTGAATTCATAACGATGTCTGATGACGCTTGTAGTCAATGAGCCGCTTACAGAAAACAATCTCCGTTGGAATCGGCTGCTATCCTAACCTTCCGCGTCCCGTGAATATTTCCGCTCATAACGATTTTCCGTACTCTATCGGGCTGCGTCCTGGTTTATTAAGTCGGCCTTCGAAATTCTTTTGTGATCGCTTCGGCGCTTCTCTTCCCCCAGATAATAAGCCAACGCGCGGAACATCTGCGACTGCCCCCAACGGTGCATCGAAGCGTTGTCCCATCCGAAATGAAGGCGACGCGAGCGAAAGGAGCCATCGGGCTTGAGCCAGTGACTCAGAATACCTGCTACGACTGTTTGCAGTTTCCCCTCCAGTTCCGGGAAACGGTCTCGCAGCAGTAAGCAGACATTGATGCACTCAGCGCAGTCGTAAAGCTCTCTTTTGTAAACCGTCAAACGCGGCGCCTTGGAAAATGGTCGCGGGAGCCCTTCCCTATCGAAAAGGTTGGCAAGATAATACTGAACGCCCTTGGCAAGCGCGTCCATGCATCCATCGTGCCCAGTAAGCGTATGAATCTTAGCGAGCGCTTTCATAACGAAGCAAGTGTGGTAGTGGTCAACGAAATCACGCACCCCGTCCGCTGCATAATACCAGGAACCGTCTGAATTCTGATTCTCTAACACGAAATTCAGATTTCTTTCAGCAATTTTCCAATATGATTCGTTGGAAAAAAGCTGTGAGGCATTTATGAGCAAAAAGGAACGGTAAGCCGCGGCATTTATCACACCTCCCTTGTCATAGGGAGTATACGAACAGGTGCTAGCCGTTTGCGAGACGGGAAAATCTTTGATGTCGGAAGCCGCGTGCTGCGCGATCGATTCAAGAACAGCTTTCCATTTCTCGTCCCGGTCCAGTTTGTATACCTGCAAGAATGCCTCGTAAGCATAGGGCGTGGTCGTGATCAAAGGCGTCTGCCGTTTGATCGTGCCGTTGATCGTGACCCAATCGAACGGATAACCCCAGCAATACTCGCTGAAGCCTGCACACCTCGTGTTTTCGAGCGACCTTAGAAAGTGTATCGACCTCTCGAACCAGAACGAATCCCCGGTTGCCTCATATAAGAAAGCGAAGCCCATAGCAAAATGCGCGTCAGCGATCGGAAACCGGATTCGACGATAGAAAAATCGCCGGACCGAAGGAATGAACGCTTCACAGAAAACCATCGGCGCGACGGCCGCGATTCCCAATCCGCGGTTCCGGTAATAGAGCGTCTTGGCGAAGGCGCCGATCGGGCCCGCATAAAAAGTCTGATAGTCCAGAGAAGATTCGCCGTAGGCGCTCAACCATTTGCTGAAGCGCGCCAGTATGTCCATCAGTTTGTCCGCCCAGGGGTCGGATGCTGTTGTCTCTTGCGCTATCGCGCCTTGCAGAGTCATAACCAAAAAATCCGTTGCGTCCGCTGCGCGAGGCCTGCACGAGGCTTCACCACGGCACGGGCCCATCGCAATAGCGTCTCTGATTTAGACAGGTAGTTGTCCCGAAATTCGCTTAAGTATCGGCGCACGGCAACGCGAGCATTCTCGCGTACTGAATCTTCGGTGGCCCGAACTGCCGCACTCCCTGTAGCCTCGATATTCACGTAAAGCAGCTGGTGGACTGGAGGTTGCACAGCCAACGCTAAGGAGCCGTTTTGGAGAGTGAAGTCAACCGCGCGGCCGTTAAGCTCCACATGGCTGATTTTATCATTGGCCGTCTCCCTTTTAACCAGGGTCAATCCCTCTTCTTCCCCTTCTTCGACACGTATTCGAGCCTGGTTAGCGAAGATCCTGACAGTCTTTCGCCCGTCAGCGGTTCGTCTGCTCAGAGCGCAACCTTTCACGATATTCTCGAGGCTATCCCAGGACATCTGGGAATGTAAATTTGTAAGCGTGGCCACCAGTTCCTCCAGATTCTTGTTGCCGCCTTTGAAGAAATCGTGGTGGAGCACGACCAGACAAGGTTTGCCCAGGAAAGAATCGACCGCGAAGTTTACAGAACCATCGGCTGGCTTTCGGCGGGTAAACAACGGAGTCCCGCCGTAACAGAGGACCGCAGGGGCGAGGAGATCCTGCAAAGTTACCCGCGCCTGGCGCCAGCAATCGGCAACCTCGGTGTTAACGGCCGCGAGGTAGCCTTCGGCCCTGAGGCAACTCATGGCCTCAACAGAAAAGATGCCCTGGGGAAATACCATCACCGGCTCATACGGAAGTCCGGTAGAACGGTGGTGCGCATCCATCCGCTGACGGGCCGTTAAGAGCAACCCTCTCAGTCTTTGCCGATCCTGGCAGCCGAATTCCGCGCCGGTATGATTGCAGCCATGTACACATATACCCAGGTTCGGCCGCCGGTTGGCGATAAGGCTAACCGCGCGCTGTTTGGAACGCCGGTAATTCCAGGGAATCATTGCGACTGTACAGGCGCACCGCTTCCGATCGACGAGGGTCGCCAGTTCCCGTAGGTCGAGGTGCCCATACGTCGGCCATAGCGGCGGATCATCAATGATGATGTTTGCGTAGTACGCTTCGGGCGCCCAGCATGAATCGCGAAAGAGATGGCGGAGCCCGACCAAGATCGGAACGATTCGGGAGAAGCAGGTTCGATAATCGATGTTTTTCGAGACGGGCTCTGTGAGATCGAGAATTTCGGGGCTCCAGGCAATAAATATCTCGTGAGGCCCCTCGGAAACCCGTGTCAGGAGGCTTGCCTCGTCAGTGCGGATAATGGTGTCCGCGGGCCCATTGCCTGATTCGAACTCGATACCGCGATCCACACTATTGCCAGTTGGGGTAAAGCTGAGGCCGGACAGGGGACCACATATCTCAGGATACTTATCGCTAACATGGTATCGCACATGTCCGGAAGTGCGGTTTGGCGCCGCAATCCTGGAGCCACTAAGAAAGGCTTCAAGCGCACACCGCGAGGCAGCGCTGCCATCTACGCTATGGAACAGCGTCCCCACGAACGATCTAACTACCGAGGGAGCTGGGATTTTGCCGTTGTCTAGCGCCGACTTCAATTCCCGTAAGCCCTCCCC
>Ga0306926_10008810_pt1 | contig 11065 bp, 9 predicted proteins | sample flu12Cox44000178_FD_203759 | JGI IMG/M metagenome (GOLD analysis project Ga0306926, IMG submission 203759) | Lab enrichment of tropical soil microbial communities from Luquillo Experimental Forest, Puerto Rico - flux8day.12C.oxic.44.000.178 (v2)... | ecosystem: Environmental > Terrestrial > Soil...
AGACTTTTGACAGAACCGGATGCCAGGAAACGGCTTCAGGTGCCGGATGCCTTGCGACAAACAACCGATTTAGAGCCCGGTATTTGGTTGCGCTGGCTCAGCCATGACCCTTCGCCAGCAGTCCGAGCGGTGGCCATTCGGGCTGCCATGGAGACAAGCAACGTGGAAATGAAAGACCGGCTTTCCCAAATGTCCCAAAATGACCCAAGTACTACGGTGCGACAATTAGCCAAATTTTACCTATCTTATCACTTTCCAAGTGTCCAATAGTTTTCACACGATTATTGACTTCCGAAAAGTAACAACCCGCATGCCAAAGCTGGGGCAAAACGCCCGAAAACTCCCTTAGCCCCTTGACTGCAACAGATTATAGTAATAAAGTAATTAATGATGAAGTCCCGGCAGGGGGCCTTTGTCCACACGGGCAGTGTGCCGCGGCTGTGTGGATAGACTGCTGACGGACCTATTCCTGATTCCAATAGGAGGAGGGGATCTTCTCCAGCGCATTCCGGGAACCACCTGGCGATTTCCGGAAGCGTAGAATCAGTAACTCGGAATCCAGAGAACCCCCTTTTTTCACCGGAAGGTTAGGCGGCGATGTTAGTTCTCTCCAGGAAAAAAAACGAAAGCATCGTTATCAATAATGATATTACGGTAACGGTGGTGGAAATCCGCGGCGACAAGGTGCGCCTTGGCATCGTAGCACCGAAGGAAGTTCCAGTTCACCGTCAGGAAGTTTACGACGCGATCCATGGTAAGGCAAGTGCTGACTCGGCACCTTCAAGCGAAGTCGCCAAGCCCGTGGACACCAGCAGTCGGAATATTTGAGCTTTTTCGTAATTGCACACACCTCTTTCCATCGGGAGCTTCGCTCTGAACGGAAAGAGGTTTTTTTATTTCCGAACTCCTTCTGCCGCAGGAGATTGGGCCATCGACCTCTTTCACGAAGTTCATTCGGCCAACCGACAAAAAGCGCAACCGTTAGCGGCGCGGATGCGGCCTCGAACGGTTGAGGAATTTGTCGGACAAGACCACTTTCTCGGACCCGGCAAATTGCTCAGGCGGATGTTGCAGGCAGACCGGATTGCCTCTCTCATTTTTTATGGCCCGCCGGGCACCGGCAAAACGGCGTTGGCCCATATAATCGCTGGGCATACGCGATGCCGGTTTCGCCAGCTCAACGCTGTTGCGAGCGGGGTTAAGGAAGTTCGGGAGTTACTCGAAGAGGCCAGGGCGCATCTGGAAACTGGCGGCCAGCGGACCATTCTGTTTATTGATGAACTGCATCGGTTCAACAAAGCCCAGCAGGATATTTTACTTCCCGATGTGGAAGAGGGTGTCGTCACTTTGATCGGAGCGACGACGCAGAATCCGTTCTTTGCCCTGAATTCCCCTCTATTGAGCCGGAGTCAGATCTTCACTTTCGAACCGTTGTCCCGCGATCAAATCAAGACCTTGCTGAGGGGCGCCCTTGCGGATTCCGAACGCGGTCTGGGAACCTTTGCCGTGAACATGCACCCCGATGCCCTGGATCTGCTCGCGGAAATGAGCGATGGCGATGCCCGCCGCGCTCTGACCGCCCTGGAAGTCGGCGTCCTTTCTTCGGAAGCCCGGCCGGTGGAATTCTGCCGCGCCGTAGCGCAGGATTCCATTCAGCGCAAAGTCCTGGACTATGACGCAACGGGAGATACGCATTACGATCTTGCCAGCGCGTTCATCAAAAGTATGCGCGGTAGTGATCCCGATGCCGCTATTTATTGGCTGGCACGCATGCTGGAAGGAGGCGAAGATCCCCGGTTCATCGCCCGGCGAATTCTCATCTGTGCGTCGGAAGATGTCGGAAACGCCGATCCCCAGGCCATCGCAGTCGCGGCTGCCGCCGTGCAGGCGGTGGAGTTCGTGGGCCTTCCCGAATGCCAGTTGGCGTTGGCCCAGGCTGTGACTTATATCGCAACGGCGCCGAAATCCAACGCCTCCACGCTTGCCATTTCCAAAGCGCGAGACGATGTTCGCAGCGGCAGAACCTTGCCCGTTCCGGAACACCTGCGCGATAGCAGCTACCCAGGCGCTGAATCGTTGGGACGGGGCGTTGGTTATCGATACAGCCACGAATTCCCGGAAGGCTGGGTAGATCAGGCCTATCTTCCGGAAAAACGGATCTATTATGAACCGGTCGAGCGTGGCTATGAAGCGGAAGTCCGCCGGCGTATGGAACAATTCAAGCAAAAGCCGGCCGCCGATTAGTGGTATGTCTATCATCATTTGACGGGGTGATACAAGCCCGAAGCCCAAGTTAGGGACACACTGCGAGCGACGGCAACCTGTCAAATGAAGATAGACGGCGCATTAGTTCGTTTCGCGTTTTCCATTGAAATTCAGAAACCGAATTTGCACATCCGCCGCCTGGATGTGATGCAGTAAATGGCGGGGTATCGAACAGCGTAAAGTTACCTTGGAATCCTGAAATTCCTGGCGGAATATCTCGGCATGGGCGCCCAAATACGCGAGCACGCGTCCGTTGGCGGCTCCGGTTTCAATTTCCGCTTCCGCGAAATCGCTGCTTAACATTTCGATGACCGCGTCCCGTAGTGAATCCACGCCAAATCCCGTAGCCGCGCTGATCGCGACCGCCCGCGGATGATGTTTCATGAGGACATCCACGTACGACTGATCGCGCACCCGGTCTACTTTGTTCAAGACCAGCAAGCTCGGTTTCTCGTGGCAGTCGAGCTCTTTCAAAATCCGGTTCACCGCCTGGATTTGTTCCTCGGCATTTTCATTCGAGGCATCTACCACGTGCAGTAGGAGACGGGATTGCCGGGTTTCTTCGAGGGTCGCCTTGAACGACCCAATCAAGTGGTGCGGCAAATCTCGTATGAACCCTACCGTATCGCTGAGCAGTACGCGGTTCCAATCTTTCAAGTGCCATTGTCGCGTTCGTGTGTCGAGGGTGGAAAACAACTTGTCCTCCACATAAACGTCCGCGCCGGTTAGGCGATTCATCAGCGTGCTCTTCCCTGCGTTCGTATAGCCGACAAGCGATACGGTGTGTTCTTCATAGCGGCTGCGCACTTCGCGCTCTTTGCGGGCCTGGACTTCCGCCAGGCGCTGTTTCAGATCGCGAATTCGGCTTCCGACCAGGCGCCGGTCTTCCTCCAGTTGCGTCTCGCCGGGACCCCGCAAACCAATGCCGCCCTTGTAGCGCGACAGGTGCGTCCACATTTTGCGCAGACGGGGCAACGAATACTCCAATTGTGCCAGTTCCACTTGAAGTCGCGATTCCATGGAACGGGCGCGCGTAGCGAAAATGTCAAGGATGAGCTCGCTGCGGTCGAGCACTTTGACAGAAGTGGCTTTTTCCAGGTTCCGGACCTGGGCGGGTGACAGATCGTTGTCGAAAATCACGACATTGGCATCGTTGGCCTCGACTTGCTCCTGCAGTTCCACGAGTTTTCCTTTGCCGATGTATGTGGAAGGAATGATGTTATGGCGGCGTTGCAGAACGCCACCGACAATTACTGCCCCGGCCGTGGTTGCCAGACCGCGCAATTCATCGAGAGGGTCCCTGCCGATCCAGGGGCGATCGGGCAAGGCCACGCTTACCAACATGGCCCTCTCCTGGTGGACGGTTAAGTTATCGCGTGGAATATCAAGTGACACGTTGCGGTAAATTGCCTCCTTTCTTCCCCAATTGTAGTTTCCTCATTTAGAGAAAGCCAACGGCAAAAAGGTTCGACTCTTTTTTACTGCAACCACCGATCGAGCCATTCGTAGGCCGCCTTTCGCGACGCGGTGGGAAAATCGTGCTGGCACTCGGGAAAAAGAGAGGCCAATTTCTCTCGGCCGCCCAGCAATTCATAAACCGGTTGCGCAGCCGCGATGCAATCTTTCACTCCGGAAACTTCAAAATTGTCATCATGGATCGGCGCGATCGCCAGGAAAGGACGGGGAGCAAGAGCCGCTACCACCTCCGGAAAATCAAACGGCATCCTTGCCGGCTGCAATTCATAAACCGTGGCAATGCGCGGCATGTACCGCGCACTGCTCCACCCTTTAAGATTCCCTTTGTAGTACTTTGGAAAACTGTTGAATCCGCAGTTTGATACCAGGACTTTGATGCGCGTCTCAAACGCTGCGGTGAACATCGTATTGTGGCCCCCCAGCGAATGACCGATGCAGCCGATGCGCTCGGGGTCGACTTCCGGCAACGATTGCAACAAGTCAACGGCCCGCATATTGTTCCAAATTGCCTTCATGCTTCCGCTTGCAAACGAGCTCTTGCGAAAATCGTAAGCATACTCGCCAAAACTCGGATAATCGGGAGCCAGGGTCACATAACCTCGTTCGGCAAGATGCAACGCATACTGAAGATTCTCCTTTTCGCCCAAGCCGACCGGTTCCATCTTGCCGATGGTTACCGTTTGGTGCAGGCATAGTACCGCCGGCAACTTCCCCGTTCGCGGATAAGGAATCAGCAAGTAGGCCGGCACCCTGTCGTCTTTTTCTACCGCGAACGTCAATTTCTTACGAATCAGCTTGGGCAATTTTACTTCTTCCGTGATTCGGACATCGAGCGAAACTCTGGATGATGTTTTTGGAAGGGCACCCATGACTTCTTGCATATTCGCAAGAATATGCTCGCGGCGTATGGCCCAATCGGCGGCATTGCTAATAGCATGTTCTTTGCCCTCGTCATCGCGATACGCGAGCAACTTGGCTTTGTCGGAATAAAATGGCGGAGCGGCGTGCGCCCCGTGGATTACGACGAATAGGATCCCAAGGACCAAGCCCCAAAGAGACAAGCGCGCGACGCCAGGCTGCAGGCAGTCGCGAACGCAACGATTGTGCGGTCTCATTTTGTCCCTAGTCTGCCACCGGAAAATAAATACTTTCGACCACCATTTGGCCAAGTTCGTTGATCTCGGCCATAGCGGCCCGAAAACTTTCCGTGCGGGCGGTATGGGTCATGATAACAAGGGGAACGACATCTCCTTCGTGCTCATCAAGAGCCTCGTGCTGAATCACGGAAGAAATACTGATGTCATGAGTCGCCAGAATCCGCGCGACTTCCGCCAAAACACCGGGTTGATCGGCGACGAGAAGCCGAAAATAAAATCGGCTCCGCACCGATGCCGACGATTGTACGTCGATATCCGTCTTACGTCCCCCCCACAAACGCATCGTTTGAAAGGTTCGTTGAGCTCGTCCCACAGCAATGTCGATGAGATCGGCCACCACGGAGCTGGCTGTCGGCATCTGCCCGGCCCCTTTCCCGTAATAGAGCGTATCGCCCACTGCATCCCCCACCACGTGCACTGCGTTATACGCTCCCCGGACCTGAGCCAGGGGTGTTTGATGTCGCATAAGGACCGGCGACACGTGGAGGCATAATTTGCGCGCGGGTTGCCCGGCTTCACCGGGCGCGATATCCAACCATGCTTCGGCCAACAGCTTGATCGTGTAACCCAATTCCCTGGCAAAGCGAATGTCCATTTCGTGGAGCTCCGCAATGCCGCGGCGCTCAATCGCTGGCAACGGAACGGAAATCCCGAAAGCAATCTGGGCCAGAATGGCCAATTTGTGGACCGCATCTGTGCCGTTTACATCCAAGGTGGCGTCTGCTTCCGCATAACCACGGTGTTGCGCTTCCTTCAGGGCATCTGCGTAACTGACGCCCTGATCGGTCATGGCAGTCAAAATGAAGTTACTGGTTCCGTTGAGGATTCCTTGCAGCGCCAGGATTTGATTGGCTGCCAGTCCCTGGGATAAGGCAACGACGATAGGAATTCCTCCGCCCACACTGGCCTCAAAAGCCACCGTTCGTTGGTAGCGCCGGGCAGTGTCGAAAACCTCGGCCCCGTGCCGCGCCAAAAGCGCCTTGTTGGCGGTGACGACATGTTTACCGGCTTCCAGCAAATCCAAAACCGCACGAAGCGTCCAATCCACGCCCCCCACTAGTTCAACGGCCACATGAATCGAGGGATCCTTTGCAACCCCGCAAAAGTCCGTTGTGAACAATTGCGGGTCAATATCGGACGGGCGGGGTTTGCTCGCATCGCGCACTACCACCTTGCGCAATACCAGGTCTCTGCCGGCACGCGCTCGCAACCGTTCGGCCTGATCCAGCAGCAGGCGGGCCACGCCCTTACCCACCGTTCCACAGCCTATTAACGCAATATGAAGTGGATCGTTCACGATACAAACTGTTCCAAAAACCGCTTGCTTTGCCGTAAAGCTCGTCGGCGATCCTCCACCGATGCTTCGAAGGCCCTGTCTTCCACCTCAATGCAAACCGCGCCTATGTATCCCACCTCGGTGAGGACCGAAAACATTTGGCCCCAGTTCACATCTCCTAGTCCGGGAATTTTCGGCGTGTGCCAGCCCAATCCCAAAATGCCCACCGCATAGAGCCGGTCCGCGTCGATCCGAGCATCCTTGGCATGAACATGGAAAATCTTGTTCCCGAAATCGCGGACGCACCGTACCGGATCAATATGAAGCCAGATAAGGTGGGATGGGTCGAAATTCAAACCGAAATGAGGTGTGGCAATTTCTTCAAACATGCCATTCCAGACCGCCGGCGCCACGGCCAGATTCTTGCCGCCGGGCCATTCATCCCGCGAAAACAGCATGGGGCAATTTTCGATGGCGATATTCACTCCTTCGGCTTCCGCATAAAGGACAAGATCGCGCCAGATTTCCACGAACATCGGCCAATTGGTCTCGATGGTTTTCGAAGGATCTCGACCAACAAATGTGTTCACCAGGCGAACATCCAGCCGGGGTCCCGCGCTGATTACTTTTTTTAGATGGTCGATGACCAGTTGGCGATGTGCGGGATCGGGATCGAGAGGATTGGGATAATACCCCAGCCCGGAGATAGCAACGCCGTGGTTGTGTACCAAGTCCTGAATTTTGCCTGCCTTTTCCTCGTTGAAATCGGTCACATCCACGTGGCTAACGCCCGCATAGCGCCGGTCTGCCTTGCCGGGCGGCCAGCACATCAGTTCCACGCATTCGAAGCCCTCGTCGGCAGCGAAACAGAAAATTTCCTCTAGGGAAAATTCCGGCAAAATGGCGCTGACAAATCCTAATTTCATAAAGATAGCCCTTATGCATTATTGTAAGATCTCGATCCAGGCTTGTTCCCGGTGGCTTCGCAATACCGCTTCACACACGGCAACTCCGCGATGGCCGTCGGCGAAAGTCGGATAAAGCCATGAGCCGGGCGACCCGGGTTTTTCGATGGCGTCATATATGGCGCGGAACAATTGTTTGAACGTATCGGGAAATCCTTCGTTATGGCCGCCCGGGTAGTTCGTGAAGGAGCGCGTTTCCGGCGACAGCAGTGCCGGATCGCGCACCAGGCAGTCGTTTGGCTGATCCCGCTTGCCGATCCACAGTTCCTCCGGTTTTTCGCTGTTCCAGGCCATAGAACCTTTGGTCCCGGCAATCTCCAGGCGCAGGCAATTTTTCCGTCCGGCTGTCACCTGCGAAACCGTGCAACAACCGTTGGCTCCGCCCCTGAATCGCAGCAAAATCGATCCGTAGTCTTCTGTGTTTATCGGCAGCATCTCGGTGGACTCCCGGCTGGCAGTTTGGCTCTGAAACGTTTCGACCGAACCTCGCCGGCGCTGGCGGAAAGGCAAAAAGGTCCGCAGATCCACGCACACCTTTTCCGGCTTCAGGCCCGTAATCCAGGACGCAAGGTCGAGCCAATGGCTGCCGATATCCGCCACCGTGCGAAGTTCGCCCCCTTCCTCCGCCAGCACGCGCCAATTGAAGTCCGTTTCATATAGTAACCAATCCTGCAAATAGGACCCCGTGACGTGATAAATCGTCCCCAACAGACCTTCGGCGATACGGCGGCGCATCTCCAGGCACAGCGGGTAAAACCGAATATTAAAACAAACGGCAGTCACTACCGACGTGCGTTGCGCCAGTTCAAAAAGCTCCGCGGATTGCTGCGCATTCATGGCGAGCGGTTTTTCGCAAACAACATGTTTGCCGGCGGCCAGGGCCTCGCGGCATTGGTCGAAATGGAAACGATTCGGGGAAGCCACGTGCACCACCTGCACTTCAGGATCGGCCAATAAATCTTCCATGGATTCATACGCCTTGGAAATGCCCAAAGCCTGGCAGCCTTTCCGGCTTTTTTCCGGGGATGATCCCAAAACACCCGCGATCCGGCGCCCCAATCGCCGCAAAGCCTCGACGTGAACCGGCCCGATGAACCCAGTCCCCACAATAGCTGTCCCAATCACATCCACTACAGCTTCTCCCGGGCTATCGCGTCCAGTCTTTCTTTCACTTGCAATTGCGTCGCCCGAAGCCGGCGCACCAGGTGGACGGCGATATAGCCCTCGAACATCAAAACGCCCAGGGCCACGCTGCTCAAACTAACAACTGCAATCATTTCTTGCGTCGAAGCATTGCGGGAATTAACCCTTAATTCTTTCAAAGTAAGCAATGGGAAGTCGTACAAGCCGTGCAGAAAGATTACCAGGGCAAGGCCCATAGCAAGTAGCCGCGAACGGTTTTTGGAATCGAACCGCGCTTGGCCGACAAAATACCCCATGATGGCTCCTAAAAAAGCATGACAGGGAACTGCCGTCAAGGCTCGGCTCATGGCGAGAGTTAGATCGCCGCGGGTAACGTACAAAATGTTTTCCATGGTCGCGAATCCCAGCGAAGCCACAGCGCCGTAAACCATGCCGTCCATGCGTTCATCGAATGTCTTCAATCGCGAGCAATAATATACCACCAGAATATATTTCAATATTTCTTCCGGGACTGAGGCTCCCCAAAACGCCTTGCATAGTCCCGCCAGGAACGGATTGGAAAACGAGAAGATATCTCCAAACACCGTCAATTCCAAAATCGCTACCGGCACCACAATCAGAATTCCAAAGCCAAAGGTAGCGAAGATGGCTTTACCCGGTTCCGGATTTACATCATGAGAATAAAAATACCATAGCAAAATCAGAGAAGGTAGTATCGCGGAAAGCACGCTAATAGCGAGCATCATAACCAAAGCCTATGGGAGCATCCATTTCCGGGAGGCGATGGTATTGATTCTAGCTCTTTTTCTTCCTTTGCGTCGGCTTTCCGCATGCCGGAATTTCGGGAAATCGGCGAGGACGCTGCCGGTTTTAGGGAGTATTTGGATTTAATAGCTTCCCCAATGTTCTGGTCAGGATTTCTTCAGTTTCGGGAGCCGCCAAAGCAACCGCAGGCTCGTAGCCTCCTTCCAGGAATGCCTTCGCCGTGGGGATATAACCCGGACCTCCGTCGCCGTAGCCGGCCACACAAACAAAACTATCTTTGCGCAATTGCTGTGCCTTGAGCTGATATTCAACGAACGGCTCTCCCGGCAAATGAACTACCTGTGCCTTGCCGAAGTCTAAACATGTCAACTCAATGGGTCGATCCAGTCGTGTCAGCCAGGCAATCTGAAAAGCCGCATTACCCCTCCTGGCCTTGGCTTGCTTGGCGTCTTCCATGACCTTTCGGCTTTCCGCCATGCTGAAGGAAGGTTCATTGCGCGGCGGAAACGTCACGCGCTCGACACGCCATTTCCAGCCGGCAACCGGATATCTCTGCACGGCCTTCATGGCGGCCTTCATGGCAGCAACCATGCGATCTCGCAGCAGAGTCCGGTTTTCATGGGCGCCGTCGTTGTACTTCCCTGCAGTCACGTTGCCGGCGCAGCCGGTGAAATAAATCTGGAAAACATGCGGATCTTCGTTCTGAAGTTGTTGTCGCGCCTGGCCGCAAAAATCGCTGCTCACTCGACCGTCGCCATAATAGCTCATGGGATGTGTGGCATAATAATGCAACGCGACTACCGGCTGCGTTTGGTTCCAGAAACTCAGGGTTTTCAACCACGAATCGATCAATCCTTCCGGTTCTTCGCGGACTTTTTTGTCCTTCGTTGCGCTGGTGCGCGTGAATTGGACTTTCCCGTCCGAGCCGATGATCCGCCGATTTGAAGCCACCTGTTCAACCCTTGCTTGGCCGACGCCGAAATGAGTAAAAGGTGTCGTGTTCGCCAGTGCCTTTTTGGCTGCTTCCGCAGACTGTTGCACGACTCGCCGAAAAAATCGTAGATCGAGCGACGGCGGAGCGCCCGGCACGGTCTCCAGGAGTCGCTGGGCCTCGGTGTCTGCGAACGGAGCATTGTGGGGATGCACGCAATGCACGGCCACGTTTTCGGATCGCGTATGAGCAGCCTTGGCAAGTGCTTCGCGCCATGTGCGGTTGGCGTCGTTGCGAATCCCGCACCAGTCGACCGCGCATAAAACGATCGGCTCGCCTTGGCCCAGGAGAATTACACCCACGGCCCGCAATGGATCATCGAACCCCCGCACCGGTTCAATCCACCCCCCGCACAACGGATGGCCCAGGGGCGGGGTCACGTCACTGCCGAATTTGGCGAGATGGAAGGCCGGCATCGCTGGGTCGATTCCCTATTTTTGCTTGATTTCGTAACACAAAAGAATGTCTTGATCGGCAATATACAGTTTGCCGTTGGCAATGACCGGATGGGCCCAGGCCGGGGATTTACTGCGCTCCGGCTGCCGGAATCGGCTTTTTTCTACGTATCGCGTCGGGTTGGCTTCTATTAGGATTATGGCGCCTCCCTCGTTGCGGTAGTACAGATGCCCATCGGCATACATGATCGAGCCTTTGCCGGCTTTGCCCTCTTCCCATTGCACATTCCCGGTCTTGAATTCAAGGCAGCACAGTTGGCCGCCATCGGCGCCGTAGAGGTAGCCGTCCACCAGCACCATGCCGCCATGATGGTTCTTCATTTTTTTGGTGAAATAGACTTCTTCCGACTGGATGCCGTCGCCGTTGCGCGACAGTTTCGCCAGACCGCCGCCGGTGCCGTAGTCGGAGGCTGCGAAAACACAACTCTCTGAAAATAGCGGCGTAGAACAATTGGCAGTACCGTTGTGAGGATGGTCGTAGCGCCACAGGAATTTGCCGTCATTGGCCGCGACGCCGACCACACCGCCTCTAAGAAACTGGATGTACTGCCGTTGCCCATCAACCTCAGAAA
>Ga0306926_10008811_pt1 | contig 11065 bp, 10 predicted proteins | sample flu12Cox44000178_FD_203759 | JGI IMG/M metagenome (GOLD analysis project Ga0306926, IMG submission 203759) | Lab enrichment of tropical soil microbial communities from Luquillo Experimental Forest, Puerto Rico - flux8day.12C.oxic.44.000.178 (v2)... | ecosystem: Environmental > Terrestrial >...
ATCGCCGAATACTCATCATCGGCCGGCTCGCCGTCGCGGATCGACAGCAGCAGAAACGGTGCGTACTCGGCGTCGATTGGCATGCTGTTTCATTCGTGGGGGAGGTTGGCGCCAAATCTATGGCAAATGCACGGCGCCCCGCGGGCCGTCCCTCAAACCCGCGGGGCGTCGTATCAGGTCGTCGGCGATCAGGACAGGTCAAACCGGTCGAGGTCCATCACCTTGGCCCATGCCGCGACGAAGTCCTGGACGAATTTCTCCTGCGCATCGTCCGCGGCATAGACCTCGGCCAGAGAGCGCAACACCGAGTTCGAACCAAAGACGAGATCGACTGCGGTCGCAGTCCATTTCGGCTCGCCCGTGACGCGATCATGCCCCTCGTAGACATTCTCCGCGGATTCGGAAACCTTCCACGCCGTGCCCATGTCGAGCAGGTTCACGAAGAAGTCGTTGGTCAACGTCTCCGGCCGATCGGTGAACACGCCGTGATTGGTTTGGCCATAGTTGGTGCCCAGTGCGCGCATTCCGCCGATGAGAACCGTCATCTCGGGTGCGGTCAGGTCCAACATGTAGGCGCGGTCCACCAGCAGGCGCTCCGCCGGCGCTTTTTCCCCGACCCGCAGGTAGTTGCGGAAGCCGTCGGCCCGCGGTTCGAGCAGGTCGAACGACTCCACGTCGGTCTGCTCCTGGGAGGCGTCCGTCCGCCCCGGCGCAAACGGCACCGTGATGTCGTGCCCGGCCTTCTTGGCCGCCTGCTCAACGGCTGCGCTCCCGCCCAGCACGATCAGGTCGGCGAGCGAGACCCTCTTCTTGTCGGACTGCGAGCCGTTGAAGTCCTGCTGGATCCGCTCGAGAGTCTCCACGACCTTGGCCATCTCCGGCGGGTTGTTCACCTCCCAATCCTTCTGGGGGGCAAGGCGGATCCGCGCCCCGTTGGCGCCGCCACGCTTGTCGGTGCCGCGGAAGCTGGCCGCCGCCGCCCACGCAGTGGACACCAGTTGGGAGATGGACAGACCGGATTCGAGGATCTTGCTCTTGACCGCCGCGGCGTCCGCCTCATCGATCAGTTCATGATCGACCGCGGGGACGGGGTCTTGCCACAGCTGTGGCTCCGCGACCCACGGCCCCAGGTAGCCCGAGGCCGGTCCCATGTCGCGGTGCAACAGCTTGTACCACGCCTTGGCGAACTCTTCCGCCAACTCCTCCGGGTGGTCCAGCCAGCGACGGGTGATCTGCCCATACACGGGATCCATCCGAAGCGACAGGTCGGTCGTCAGCATCGTCGGAGCGCGCTTCACCGATTGATCGAACGGGTCGGGGATGCTATCCGCGCCGGCGCCGTCCTTCGCGGTGAACTGCCACGCACCGGCGGGGCTCTTCGTCAACTCCCACTCGTAGCCGTACAAGGTTTCGAGGAAGCTGTTGTCCCACTTCGTCGGGGTGGGTGTCCAGACCACCTCGGGGCCGCCGGTGATCGCGTCCTTGCCCACACCGGTGCCAAACGAACTCTTCCAGCCGAGACCTTGCTGCTCAATCGGGGAGGCCTCCGGTTCGGGACCAACCAGGTCGGGGTTGCCGGCGCCGTGGGTCTTGCCGACCGTGTGGCCACCGACGATCAGCGCGGCCGTCTCGACGTCGTTCATCGCCATCCGGCGGAACGTCTCGCGGATGTCGATGGCGGCGGCCAGTGGATCCGGGTTGCCGTTGGGCCCCTCGGGGTTGACGTAGATCAGGCCCATCTGGACGTTCGCGAACGGCTTGGCGAGTTCCCGGTCGCCGCTGTAACGCTCGTCTCCGAGCCACGTGTCCTCGGGGCCCCAGTAGATCTCCTCGGGCTCGTAGATGTCCTCGCGCCCGAATCCGAAGCCGAAGGTCTTGAACCCCATGGATTCATAGGCGCAGTTGCCCGCGAAGATGATCAGGTCGGCCCAGGAGATCTTCCGGCCGTACTTCTTTTTGACCGGCCAGAGTAACCGGCGCGCCTTGTCGAGACTCGCGTTGTCGGGCCAGCTATTGAGCGGGGCGAAGCGCTGGGCGCCGTCACCGCCGCCGCCGCGGCCGTCGTGGATGCGATAGGTGCCCGCGGCATGCCAACTCATTCGGATGAAAAGCGGCCCGTAGTGGCCGTAATCGGCCGGCCACCAGTCCTGCGATGTCGTCATCACCTCGAACATGTCGCGCTTCAACGCCTCCACATCGAGATTCTTGAACTCCTCGGCGTAGTCGAAGTCATCGCCCATCGGGTTGAACGGGCTCTCGTGCGCGTGGAGAACCGAGAGGTCAACCTGACTCGGCCACCAGTCCCGGTTCGTCAACGGCGGGTGTTCCTGGGGAGTCGGGGAGGGGATAACCGGGTTTTCGCTCTCAGACATGTCGGTCCTTCCTTCTGGGAGTGGGTGATTCGAGTTGCGATGTCGAGCAGTCGGGGCACATACCCCAGTAGATGACCTCGGCCTCGTCGAGGACGAAGCCATCCAACAAGCCGCTGTCGTCGGACGGCGTCAAACACGGCGGCTCGCCGACCGCGCAGTCGACGTCGGCGATGGCCCCGCAGGACCGGCACACGACGTGGTGGTGGTTGTCACCGACGCGCGACTCGTAGCGAGCGAGAGACCCGGACGGCTGGATTCGCCGTACCAGATTCGCGGCGGTCAGGGCGGCCAGCACGTCATACACCGCCTGCCGGGACACATCGGGCAGGGCGGTCCGCACAGCGCCGAAAATCGTCTCGGTGTCGGCGTGCGGATGCGCTTGCACCGCCCCCAAGACTGCGAGCCGGGGGCGGGTCACCCGCAGATCAACCGAACGCAGCTGCTCCGCGAATTCCGATGCCGAGGCCACACAGACAATATTGCCCCTTTTCTGGAATCAGTCAAGACTCCGGGGATCGGGTGCGCTCACTTCCCGTCTGTGTCATCGGGAGGTGACTTGTTCAGCCAGTCCCGCAGCCGAAAGAGTTGGTCGATCACAATCCCGACGGCAACGAGCGCCGCCACCCCGGCGATCACGAGGGTCAACATCCGGGGATGCCCCGCGTATCACAACTGTGGTTTAAAACATATTGAACCGCAGGGAATTCGCCTGCCGCGACGACGTGGGTGAAACGGGTCCACCGCTGCGGTCCGCGGTGGCCCTCCGGCACCGTCTCCAATCGGTCAGGGCAGCCGTGCGCGCCGGCTCGGTGCACAGTGGGCTAGGCCGTCTTCCTCACCAGCGGCAGCAACAGCTGACGGCGCCTGTCGATTACGTCCGCGAAGTCGTGTAGCGCCTCGTGCACCGAGCGCGCAAGCGGAAACACTGCATCGTAGCCGGTATCGCACAGTCGATCAGCGGTCGCGCTGCCTGGCACCAGCATCCATTCCACCTCTGCGGCGTGGCAGTCTTCGGCAATGCTGGTCAACAGCGAGACGCCTTCCGCGGCGAAAGATTTAACATTGCTCATGTCGAGGACCAACGGGTCCTTGGCCAAGACGAAGCGGCGGGCGCGCTCGATGACCCGATCGACGTTGACGGCATCGATCTCGCCGTCGATCGTCACTACCGTCGCCAGGTGACGAAAATGGGATCGAATTCGGGCGCGCCCGCAGTCGAAAGCCGACGTAGTGATCGTGGCGGTCATGGGCAGCCTCATTCTCAATGGTCACGACGGTGGCCGCGCCCGGGCGACCTGTCTGACGCGAACGTTAATCTCCAAACCTAAGGTGACAGAGAGCAACATCTAATTGCTTGCTAAGAAATATTTTTCGCCGGTTAGTGTTGAAGCCATGCGCACGATGATCGGTGTCATTGTCGCGATAACGGTCGTTGTCGGCACGCTGGTCGCGCTCGCCGGGCTCCTGTTCACGCTTCAGGGATTCGGCGTGGTGTCCGGCAGCCCGATGAGCAACACCACAACGTGGTCGGTCCTCGGTCCGATCATCGCGCTGGCCGGCATCGCGATCGCGTTCGCCGGGTGGCACTGGCGCAAGCGCTAGGCCGCATTCCGGCGTCGCTCTATCCAGTCAACCTCGGCCCGAACCTCCCACGCTCGGTGTCCTGTTCGGGCCGGCGCGCGGTCACGAACTGCGAGATTCCGCGCAGTTGCTGATCGATCTCCACTAACCCGGCGGCCGCGAAGAAGGCCGGGATGGTGGTGCGGTCGAAGACCCGCACCCCGCAGATCGCGGCGCCGAGTTCGAGTGCCTTTCGCACCAGTCGGGACTCGCGACCGTAGCTTGTCGTCACCGCTATCCGCCCGCCGGCCGAGAGCACCCGAACCATTTCGCGAAGGATGGCGATCGGCTCGGGCACGAGGTGCAGCGCCGCAAAGCAGCACACCGCGTCGAATGCGCCGTTGTTGAACGGAAGGCTGAATGCGTCTGCGCGCATGTAGACCGCACGGGCGCAGCTGTTGTCGCGGGTGGCGCGCTGCATCATCGGCACCGAATCGTCAAGCCCGATCACGAAACCGTTCCCGCCGAGCCGGTCAGCGAAGAAACTCGTGAAATCGCCGCGGCCGCACCCCACGTCGAGAACCCGCTGCCCGCCGTTGAGATGTAATGCGGCGGCTGCTTTTTCGCGCTCAGCTGGTACCGGCATCCCGTGTCGGCCGAAAGCCGAGGCCATGATCGGTCGCCAGACGAGCTGATGCCCGAGGCGGCGAGAGGGGAAACTCGGGCCGAGCAGGTCGGTGTAGCCATCGCAGTAGCGCATCGAGCGCAGCGCATCGTCGCGGATCAACCCGCGCTAGCGCCGGCGACCACATCGCGTCTGGGTCGGTCTCCACCCCGGGCTGTCGGGTGGTCATACCTTGTGTCACGCGCCCGGATATACGATGGTTCACCGAATGCAGCAAACAGAAGAGATTAGGAAGTTGCCTTACCCCAGCGTTAGTTTCTGCCCGGCCGCAAATGAGCGGCGCCGACCGGTGAACTTTCGGCCGAGGCCGACCGTGATCAGGGCATGAACGCTTCGGAGGCGGCTCGTCATGACCTGCGTGCGAGTGTGACCGTCGACCGCGACGGCATCATTCGTCAGTGGGGGGATGCGGTCACCGAAGTCGTGGGGTATTCGGCCGCCGACACCGTCGGCCAAAGTCTCAACGTCGTCATCCCGCCTGCCCTCCGGCCACTGCACTGGCGGGGCTTCGATCAGGCGATGAAGACCGGTCGGCTGGATCGGCAGCTGTTCAAGATCCCCGCTGTGTGCAAGGACGGCCGGATAGTCGTTGCCCACGCAACTATTGACCTGATCCCCGGCGCAAACGGAAGTACCGACGGTGGCGTGGTCACCTTCGTTGGTGTCGGAGCCCCTTGGCAAGGGAAGGCGTGGCAGGCCGCCCTCGCACCGATTGATCTCGCACACCGATTTGGCGGCGAGCCCGGCCCAAGCGCTAACCGCTAGTCTTCCTTGCGGATCAACCGTCCTAGCGCCGCGCGATCAGGCGCCAGCAGCTCTTCGATCCGCGGGTGGTTCACGTCGGCGACGATGATCTCTCCCACCTCCTGGTGGACATCGCTGAAGATGCCGTGGGACTTCATCTTCTCGGTCTGATAGATGTTGTCCTCGGTGGGGGTGACGTAGTACACCGAGTCGGCTTTGAAGCGGTGCACCAGCCAAAGGTGGATCAAGGTGATCAGCCGCTTCTGACGCAGCTGCTCAGCGAACGTGTTTTGGTCGCGCACCGTGAGGATGCTGCGTCCGTGCCGGTCGCGGATCGGATCGAAGATCACATTGGCGAGTTCCTCCTCGCCGTCGCCGTAGATGCCAAGCTCCAGCACGTCGGACCCTGCGCGCCGCGGCCGCAGCTGCACGCGAAGCTTCTCGCCAAGCTGGTAGTAATCGCTCCACATCGCCAGCCATTCCTCCAGCAGCTTCTTGGGTACCTCGGTCTGCACGAGATGCTGGTGCTGCGTAGAGCCAAGGCCCATGGCCTTTGTCGTGGCGGTGCGCCCCGAGGAGGCCACCAGCGCGGCGTCGCTGCGCGGCCCGCCGACCAGGGTTTGCGGCGTGCGGTAGGGCGACTCGACCAGGCGCAGCTTGCGCTGCACGCGAGCAAGCGCCAGCATGCCGTCCTGCCGCAGGGCGGTGGCGAACTCCTCGGCGGCGACGCCGTCGATCTGGTGGCCGCCGTATGTGATGAAGTTGAAAACGAAGCCCATCTTGCCGAGTTCCTCTGGGAAGGCCCGCATTTCATCGTCAGTCATGCCAGTGGTGTCCCAATTGAACGACGGGGAAAGGTTGTAGGCCAGCATCTTGTCCGGGAACACGGCATGGATCGCATCGGCGAACTGCTTGGCGTCGGCGAGATCGGCCGTCTTGGTCTCCATCCACAGCAGGTCGGCGAACGGCGCCGCGGCGAGCGACTTGGCGATCGCATAGGGTATGCCGCCGCGAAGCTGGTAATAGCCCTCGGGGGTCTTCGCCAGCTCGCAGTCCCATCCGGCGCCGACCCCCAACTCCCTTGCCTTTTCCCGGGCGGCGTACAGCGATGCCCGCTCGGCGAACCGGCGCCAGTCCGCGACGCTCATGTCGAGCGGTTCGCCGTCGATCTCGCGGAATTCGAGTAGGTCCGTAACGGCCTCGCCGTAGGTCATCAACCCCGCGTCCACCTGCCAGGCATCGACGAACCGCGACTCAACCTTGTCGAAGAGAGCATCGACCGACTGCTCGCTGCCGTCGCGCGAGGCCGCAGCGGACTCTGCGACCAGGTCCGAGATCCCTTGGCGCTGAAGCCAGGCATCGGCGGCGGCGTACTCGCCGTCGGCAAGAGCGTAGAGGAGATGTCCGTTGAGCTCCTTGACTCCCAGCTCGTAGAACTTCCGCATCAGCGCCAAGAAACATGCCTTGTACGAGGGAATCCGCAGGTTGGTGGCGCCGAGGAGGAAGGGCTGGTCGCGCTCGTCGGCCCGGCTGTCGATCAGGTTGGCCGCCTCGGCATCCGTGCGGGCGACGATGATCCCGGGCACCCGCATCACGTCCAGCTGGAACCGGGCGGTGTTCAGCCGCTTGATCTGTTCGTCCGACGGGACCAGAACCTTGCCGCCCTGATGGCCACACTTCTTTGTGCCGGGGCGCTGGTCCTCGATGTGGTATCCCGGCACGCCGACCTCGACGAAGCGGCGAATCAGGTTGCGCACGTGCGGGTCGCCGCCGTGGCCCGTGTCGGCGTCGGCGATGATGAACGGCCGGTAGTCGTAAGCAGGGGTTGCGGTGCGTTTCGCTTCGCTCATTCGCAGGCGCAAGAATTCCTGATTGCGATCGGCGGTGAGAAGGGCGCGCACTAACCCGGCGGCCTCGTCGGGCACCTGGCTCAGCGGGTAGCTCGCCAGGTCAGGCCCAGGATCCTCGCTGATCGAGCCCTTGGCAGACGTCGCCCAACCGCCAAGGTAGATCCCCTCGATGCCCATCCGCTTCATGGCCACTGCCTGCCCCGGCGAGTACGGGCCGAATGTCGTGATGCTCTTGCGCTCGGCGAACAGCTCGCGCAGGCGGGCGTAGAAAGCCGTCGCCGCCTCTCGTGCCACGATGTAGTCGGACGCGATTGTGCCGCGCTGCTCTGCGACTTGGCGCGCCGTGTAGAGGCGAACGATCCCCTCGAAACGCGGACTGTCGAAGTACCGCTGCGTGGCGGCGACGTCCCGCTCGAACGGGGTGAGGGCCTGTGCATCCGCTTCGATGATGGCCATGACTTACGCTCCTGTTCAGCGCGGTTCCCCCTGATGACGATGAAAGTTTAGCTCTGCCCCACCGAACGCTGGGGGAATCGCGGTCCAACAAGTTACTGTCGGGTACATCGATACGCGGGAGGTACTGATGACACTCACTGAGGAAGTCAGCGAGCGACAGGCCAGGCAGGTCGCCGAGGAGGCGCGAGAGGCACAGTGGCGCCAGCCCAGTTTCGGCAAGGAGTTGTTCCTCGGCCGGTTGCGCTTGGATCTGGTCCATCCGCACCCCAGCGGCTCGGCGGAGGTTGTCGAGCGGGGTGAGGCGTTTCTGGCCAGGCTGCGCGAGTTCTGCGAGTCGCAGGTCGATGCCGCTGTGATCGAGCGGGACGCGCAGATCCCCGACAAGGTGATCACGGGCTTGAAGGACCTCGGTGCCTTCGGCATGAAGATCGGGACCGAGTACGGCGGGCTCGGGCTGTCGCAGGTGTACTACAACAAGGCGCTCATGCTGGTCGGCTCTGTGCACGCGTCCCTGGGCGCATTGCTTTCCGCGCACCAGTCGATCGGCGTACCCCAGCCGATCTCGATGTTCGGCACCGACGAACAGAAGCGGACGTGGCTGCCCCGGTGTACCCGAGAGATCAGCGCATTCCTGCTCACCGAACCCGACGTGGGCAGCGACCCGGCCCGGCTGCACTCCACCGCCACCCCGGACGGCGATGAGTATGTGCTGAATGGGGTCAAGCTGTGGACCACCAACGGCGTGATCGCCGACCTGATCGTAGTGATGGCCCAAGTGCCCAAGAGCGAGGGACACCGAGGTGGGATCACTGCGTTCGTGGTGGAGGCGGACGCGCCGGGCATCGTGGTAGAGAACCGCAACGCGTTCATGGGACTACGCGGCATCGAAAATGGCCTCACCCGGCTGACGAACGTACGGGTACCGGCCGCGAACCGGATCGGTCGCGAAGGCGACGGACTCCGAATTGCGTTGTCCACGTTGAACGTTGGGCGATTGTCGTTACCGGCGGTGTGCACCGGGTCGGCGAAGTGGTGCCTCAAGGTCGCCAGGGAGTGGTCGCGAGAACGCGTCCAGTGGGGCCGCCCGATAGGTGAGCACGAAGCGGTGGCGGGCAAGGTGGCTTTCATCGCGGCCACCGCGTACGGCATGGAGGCGATGCTCGATCTGGCCAGTGAGCTCGCCGATGCCGGCCGAACCGACATTCGCATCGAGGCGGCACTGGCCAAGCTTTACGCCTCGGAGATGGCGTGGCTGGTCGCCGACGAGCTGGTGCAAATTCGCGGCGGGCGCGGCTTTGAGACCGCCGAGTCGCTTGCCGCCCGCGGCGAGCGCGGCGTGCCCGCCGAACAGGTGCTGCGCGACTTGCGCATCAACCGGATCTTCGAAGGGTCCACGGAGATCATGCATCTGCTGCTCGCGCGGGAGGCGGTGGATGCGCACCTGGCGGTTGCCGGCGACATCATCGACCCGGAGGCCGACCTGCGGCACAAGGCGCGAGCGGCCAAGGAGGCCGGCAAGTTCTACGCCCGCTGGCTGCCCACCTTGGTTACCGGCAAAGGCCAGCTGCCCACGTCGTTCACCGAATTCGGTTCCCTCGCAGTGCATTTGCGCTACGTCGAACGTGCCAGTCGCCGGTTGGCCCGCAGCACCTTCTACGCGATGTCGCGGTGGCAGGGCAAGCTGGAATACAAGCAGCGGTTCCTGGGCAGGATCGTGGATATCGGCGCGGAGCTGTTTGCGATGACGGCGGCGTGCGTGCGGGCACAGCGTGATGGGGCCAACGGTACCGTTGTCGAGCTCGCCGACGCGTTCTGCAGCCAGGCCCGGGTTCGCACCGAACGGCTGTTCGATCAGCTCTGGCACAACAGCGACGACTCCGACCGGACACTGGCGCGCGGCGTCCTCAACGGTCGCTACACCTGGCTGGAGGAAGGCATTCTCGATCCGTCAATCGAGGGTCCGTGGATCGCCCAGCACGGTGGGGACGTGAAGGATGGCGACCTGAAGGACGACGTGCACCGCGTCATCCGGTGATTCGGGTGACTGGGGCGTCTGTCGAAGTTCTCGTGCGCGCGTGCGAAGCCGTCGGCGACCTGATCAGCCGGGTCGGCCCAGACCAGTGGAATGCTCCAACGCCGTGTTCCGACTGGAACGTGCGAGACGTGGTTAATCACGTGGTCGAGGGGAATCAGGTGTTCGTCGCTGTGGTCGAGGGCGGTCCCATGCCCGAGCGCGGGGCCGATCACCTCGGTGACGATGCGTCGGCGGCCGTGTTGCGCGAAGCCTTCGTGCGTCCCGGAGTCTAGGACCTTCGACTCACCCACGGATGGGACCTCGCCCAGGCCACGGCCAACAACGCGCACCACGATTCGCCGACCCGCAACCGACCGACGACAGCGCCCCGGCGATCGAACAGCTTGCAGCTTTCACCGGACGCCAAGTCTCCTCAAGGCAACAACGGTTAGGGGACTGGCGGTAACTCACCCTGAGTTTGCGGTCCGTCGGCCATCAGCGCGAAACAGCAATGCCCGCAGACGATTCGGGCGTCCGCCTCCAAAGGGTCACCATTCCGTCACGGTACGGAAAAATCGCCCTTCCCGAGCCCACGCGATACGTGGGCCAATGGCACCATATGTTGTAGAAGTGTCGTAAGTGACAACTGTGAATGGAGTGGACCGGCCGGAGAGAGCTGGGAATTCGAATGAAACGCATCTACGCCATCGCGATCAGTCTGGCCCTGCTTGTGGCGACGCCTGGTCTCGCGCCCGCCGACACGAACACCGCGCAGTCAACCCACCAGCAAGCGATCGACTTGGTGATCACGCGGGCGCTTGCGCAGCGCGGCGTGCCGTACTTGTACGGCGGCGGCAACGTCGCAGGCCCGACCCCCGGTACCGGTCTTTATGCCAACACGGTGGGATTCGATGCCTCAGGTCTGATTCAGTACGCCTTCGCCGGCGTCGGGATCAAGATGCCACGTACCTCGGGTGAGCAGTACAACGTCGGCCGCAAGATCGCACCGGCAGAGGCGAGGCGCGGCGACCTGATGTTCTACGGACCGGGTGGCACCGAAAGTGTCGCGATGTACCTGGGGAATGGGCAGATGGTGGAGGCCACCGAACCCGCTGTCACGGTGTCGCCAGCGCGCACCGCCAACATGGCTCCGTACCTGACCCGAATCATCGAGTGGTGATCGGCAGGTCGTGCAACTGCCGGCGGGAACACGAGCAAACTGCTTTCCAGATCTGTCCACCCTCTACGGATGGTGGCTGAGTCAGGGCTGACGTCGCGGCGCCACTCTGCGCTACGTCTCGCTACGCCCCCTCGCGCACGGCGTCCCAGCAGCTCTCCCAACAGCTGTATACAATCGTGCATGATTGTATACAGGAGGAGGCAT
>Ga0306926_10008818_pt1 | contig 11061 bp, 15 predicted proteins | sample flu12Cox44000178_FD_203759 | JGI IMG/M metagenome (GOLD analysis project Ga0306926, IMG submission 203759) | Lab enrichment of tropical soil microbial communities from Luquillo Experimental Forest, Puerto Rico - flux8day.12C.oxic.44.000.178 (v2)... | ecosystem: Environmental > Terrestrial >...
TCGATGCCACAGAGATCGAAGATCAGCTTTTTTTCGCCCTGGCCCACTAATTCGCTGACGAGCAGCCCCAGTGCATGGCCCTCCGACCCGGCGACCAGAGTGCCGAGAAGCCGCACGATGACTATGTCCGGCTCGATCCTGGTGGTCTCGAATGTCAGACTCACGACTACGCTCCTGCCCAGATGGGAAGAATATAGCAAGTCCCGATTCATTCTGGTCAAGCGCGTTGGCCCGGCCAACGAAGTGCCGCAGATGGCTAAATTTCGGATGTCGAGGGCCACAGTACATCGGCTTCGCGGACCGGGCAATGACCTCAAGCGTCTTGGCGCTCGATTTCGATACCTTGACTCTATCGCCCAATGCCCGCCGTGCGGCAGCTTTCTCGGTCGCTTGCCATCGCATTTGCCGTTGATCGGTGGAGGCCTTTCCTGCGCCATCTTTCAATGTGGCGTCATACGCATCCATATTTGGCACTTTACAGTCCATCAGAGTCATTGGGTAGCTGTTGTGCTGAAACCGTCGACAGCCCTGCCGAGCGGCCTACCGCTATTGCTGCAAAGAGTTGTGCGTTATCTGGAGTGGCCCCGCGAACTGGGGCCCGGGCCTGTCCTCGTAGCGCCCTCAAGCAGGTGCATCAGGTCGCTCCGAGCAGCCGCTTTCAAGCTGGTCCCCAGCTCGCCTGAAGCGTGGCGTCCGGTGCGGACTCTCTCCGATGGACTGACAGCTTATTTTCAAATCGCACCTGGAGTTCGAGTTCGAGCCGTCCCTAGAGGGATTCAGCGGCTTAAGGGCAGTGCCAGGCAAGGCACATCCTTACTTTTCTCGAACATCTCAAACTGCTAGACTTGCTTACAATTAGGAGTTCGCTCGTGCAGTTTGGGTTGGCCCGTTCTCGAATAGGCTGGGCGTTGTTTCTCATCATCCTCGAAGGGTCATCGGTCACGCGAGTGACAAGCCAGACCGCTACCAGCAACCAGCCGCCTACACCCCGATTCAATGTCGACTCCACCCTGGTGCTGATTCCCGTGACCGTCACAGACCGCTTGAACCGCTTCGTGCTGGGGCTTCGGCAGCAGGATTTCCATCTCTTGGAAGACGGCATCGAGCAGACCATTGCACATTTTTCCGGCGAGGATGTTCCGCTCTCGGTGGGACTGGTCTTCGACATGAGCGGAAGCATGGGCGATAAGCTGCGAACTTCGCGCCAGGCAGTCGTTCAATTCCTCAAGACGATGAATCCGCAGGATGAAGCTTTCCTTGTCGAGTTCAGCGATCGCGCCGAACTGGCGGCCGGGTTCAGTAGCCGAATGGAGGTTATCGAAAACAAGCTGATGTCGGCGCGGCCGGGCGGGCTGACGGCAATGCTCGATGCCGGGGAACTGGCACTGCACGAGATGGAAAAAGCCAAGAACCCGCGGAAGGCGGTGCTGATTATCTCCGATGGCGGCGACAACAACAGCCGATATTCCGCCAACGACCTTGAGTCGCTGGTACGCGAAGCCGACGTGCAAATTTATGCCATGGGTGTTTTTGAGCCCTCGATTTTTCCGGCCTTGACGAGGGAGGAGGTCTCCGGACCGCGTTTACTTTCTGAGCTGGCGGAACAGACCGGCGGTCGTGCCTTCAGCGCCGCGGATCCCAACGACCTACCTGGTGTCGCCGCCCGGATCGGAATCGAGCTACGAAACCAATACGTTCTAGCTTACTCTCCGAAGAACCAGAACAAGGACGGGAAATATCGCCGAGTCGAAGTGAGAGTGTCTGAGGCTGCGGGCATCCCGAGTCTCAAAGTGCGTTGGAGGAGTGGCTATTACGCCCCGTCCCAGTGAATCTCCTGATCGCCATCCTTCACCGGCGACCGGTAGCGTGGAACCCTGAATGGGGGGCGCCGATGGGTCGGGGCACAACCGGGGGTCGGGGCACAACCGTGAGTCTGGGCGAACCGAAGCCGCCCGGGTGCAGCCCGATGCCGACTCGCGCAGGCCACGCGACGATCGGTCTTGAGTAAAGGGGGAGGCCCCGCGGCCATCCGAGATACTGAGGCCCGTACAGATACCACGGTGAATAGATCGAACTGAGCGTCGATTGGTACGGGCTCCAGAAACTGAGTCCGTGCGGGTTGGTGATGCTCATCGACGGGATGCCCGTCAGTGGAAAGTAGCTGAAACCTTCAAGGGCGAGCCCGGAAGCGTCGATCTGGCGCGGATCGTCGAAGATGTCGGCGCCGATCGCATTATCGGCTGAGACGGCCTGGCTTCGCCTCATGGCCCAGTTCTTGAATGCGTCGCCTCCGGACGTTGTGGATTCCTCCGCCACGAGGACCGCCGCCAACGGAAGGACCTGGCTTTCGCCCGCATACTCGGTTTCCGTTGTTCCCTCGGCGGCAACCTCCACCGACCCTCTGTACACCAGGACCTGCGGTGGTTCCGCATCGATCCGATAGACTCCTTCATGTGGGAGGCGCACGTGCCAGTTCTTGTAGATCAGTTCAACAGACGTGTCCGCCCCCCCTTCGTTCGACTCCACAATCGCCGAACCGCCGACGAGCTCGACACGTGTATCGGAGAGCTTGTTCGAAAGCATCCGGATCGAGGTGTTCTCGTCGATACGGAGGAACACGCCCGGGGTGAGAAGCACTTCCGCCCGGCCGAGTTCGGTCCGCAGTTCGCCGCCCTCCGTGATGTCCGGAAATCTACCGAACTTTTGTTCCAGCCGGTCGTTGCCGTTCCATACCGAGCCTTCGAAGAAGTAGATGACCCCGGAGTGTGTCGAAACCACTGATTGCGCCGACAGCGGGAATCCCTCTGCCAGAGCCAGGGTCAGCAATGGAAGAACGACGATCCGGTCACGAATCATGAGCTGCCCCCCGCTCCCGAGTATCCCCCCTATCAGGCAGCGAGGTCAACCCAGCCGCCTCTGCAACTTTGTCCAGGCTCTTTGCGCCAAACCCTGTCTTCCCCTGCTATCACGAAACGAGGCGGCATCTCTCGTTTGGCGAAGGACTCCCCGCAGCCGCGGGCGGTTCAGTTGCCGGACTTAGGGCGAGCCGTGGCCATCGCTCAGGTCGGAGCGTCTCCCAGGACTGATTTCGCGAGAGGGCTCCGTCCGACCAATCGCGCGTGCGTTCGTACTAGATCGCACGGCAGGGAAAGCGTCGGGCGTTACGCCGCCCGTGGATGTGTATGCTCACCGATCCTGCGGAATCCAGAGTTCGGCGCCGGTTGGAAACTGAAATGACTTGGGGAGGATCCCGACGACGGTGTATTGCTGTTCGTTAATATGCAGACTCTTGCCGATCAACGCTGGGTCGCCGCCGAATTGCCGCTGCCAAAGAGAAGCCGCCATTACCACTACGCGTGCGCTTGCGGTCTGATATTCCTTGTCGAGAAACTCCCGGCCGAGGAGCGGCAAAACGTTCGCCTCCCGGAAGAATGCGCTCGTCACTGCTGCGCCGTTCACGTTCTCTATGGCTTCTCCGACGCGGACTTCGAAGAGTTCGACGTGGAAGCTGTCTGCAGATGGCGGATTACTTGCCGACTCTGTAGGACGGTTGCAGGCTGCCAACATGAAACAAAGTGCCATTGCCGCAATCGAACACGTGCGGTTCGGCTTCATCACCAACCTCCCTAATTCTGCCATAGAGATGCTCCTTGCGGTCTGGCGGGCTCAGGGCGTTTCTGTCTGCGTGCGTTGCCTCGGGCTCCCCACGCCGGGGAAAACTGCATAGACTGGAACGATCGAATGCGTTTCAGCAATCGGATGCTTTTACTGGCTGCCGCTGCGCTAGGTATCGTCGCGGACGTTTTTGCGATGGGTGATGCGTACTCAGCGCGCATGCGGCAGGCTCACGTGGCTGCCTTCGCGGGCCCACCCCGGGAACTGTTTCTCTTTACCAGAGACGGACTGAACCCTGAAAATGTCTGTTCGTCGACTCCTGAGAATTGTGGCACCTCTGCCCCGATCGACCGGCGTGGCGTGAGGAAGGACTTTCCTCTTACCACGAGCCTTGGCCCCGGTGAAGGGGCCCTGGCGGCTCATCTCCCTATGATTCGCAGGTTAATTGGCCGTACCGCCCCTTGGTACGTGCACGGACATAATGACCAGCCGACCCTCCACCTGCGTGAATGAGTGCGCAGTGTTTTCAGGAATCATCACGTAATCCCCTTTGGCAATTCGCCGTGGCGTTCCGCCCTCGAGCTTTGAGCCTGTGCGGTTTTTGTCGTTCGTGCGCCGTTCGTCCCTCAGCTTGCCTCCGATGGTCAGGACTCCCGCGCCATCAACCACGTAAACTATCTCGGCCTCCACGTCGTGGATGTTGGGGTTGGTATCGATTCCTTGCACACGATACTCCAGATTTACGTTGTAAGGAGCCGCCTGTAGAATCGGTTGAATGAAATTCGGCTGATCCGACTTGCGTTCGTTCTTCGCCTTTTCAATCATTGCCTGAACGTCCGCCGCGCTGCTGAAGCCTTTGGCCACCGGCTGTTGTGCGCTCACAACCGCTGCATTGCAAACAAATGTCATGATCCAAGCGATTCGCACTGTAGTTTCTCCTCTACATTGGATTTAGAATCTCAAAACAGAGCAGACCACGCCATCAGGGGGCCGGCACCATAGCAACGATTCTACCTTGACGGTGGCAGCCCTGGGTCGCCCTCCGCCGTCCGGCTGAGATTGACAAGCTGAACCCGCGACGTTTAGACGGGGTGGACTCTTTGATAGACCTCAATCCGCCAGAGCCGTCTCAAACGCGGGTCCTTGCTCGACACAATCGACGTCAACGCCTCATGGGCAAATGCAAGTCCCCAACATGGCAGGCGTGCTCGGGCCTTCCCACACCCGTTCGTATAAAGGCGCCACGCTAGGCATCATAAGGATGTCTAAAGAACGTGACTACGCCAAGGGCTCCGAAGGAGTGGGGATATCCGCGCGGGGGTCCAGATGTGAGAACGGGCACGGTACAACTTTGATGCCGACGTGGTCTATCATGAATGAGACTTGCAACTGGAGACTTTGATGCAGAGAATATTCGCAACTGCGATAGCGGTATCCGCCACGCTGCTGCTCGCGAGCGCCGCACGCGCCCAAGTGACGCTAAACTCGGTTCGAATTGGCGCGAAAGACACTGTTTCGTTAGCGAAGTTCTATCAGGCCGCTTTCGGCATGCAGGAGGTCAATCGGATCGATACACCCGGAGGGCCAGAGATCTTTGTCAACTTTGGCGCGACGATAGACGCCGCAAAGGCCATCAAGAGCGAGCCGATCGTAATTATGCATCGTGACTCCGACGACCTAAAGGATCCGATCGCGCACTTGATCCTTAACGTGAAGGACATGGCGGCGACCGTCGCCGCCATCAGGGCCGCCGGCGGGTCGATGGCCGGCGATGCGCGTCCCTTCAGAAACGCCGGCGTCGTCATAGGCATCGCGATCGATCCGGCTGGCAACCGCCTTGAGCTGATTCAACGGCCGTGAGCGCCACGTCTATTCCTCCTCGAAAGCTCCTGCGGGAGAACAAGATGAAGGGAATCCGTTGGGGTTGGATTTTGCTTGGCGGTTTTCTCGCGGAGCTAGCGATCTTTGTTATTGTCATACCGCTCAGTTTGCTCGTTGGACAGCAGAGCCTTCTCTACAGCGCGCCGCCCGCGTCGTTCACCGCGACGTTCGTGTTCGGTGTATGGATCGCGGGCAAGACGCCGCAGCGCCGCGTGCTCCACGGCGCCTTTGTTGGTTTCGCGGCGACGGTGATTTATGTTGGAATCAGTCTCGGTCGGCCGGAACCGATCGCATATGTGATCGCGCACGCGCTGAAAGTGCTCGGCGGCGCCGTAGGGGGCCTGGTGGCGTTGAAACGCGGAGCCCCGAATGCCGTTTCCGAAGCACGGCCGGCGTGATCCCCAGCAAGCTGCCGCTGCCTCGCCCTGGGCATCTGGAAGACCATCACCGCTTATAACAGGCTTCAGAGAGATCGCTCGCGTGGAGTCGGCTCCACCGAAGACTCTGGGTCCCAGACTTTTGTTGGGCCGAACTAGACTCGCGCGAAAGGCTACGGTGACACCTAGGATTTGGCTCGCCATTGCTGTCGCCATTTCGGCGAGGTAGGGGCCTGGGCTTCCCTGTAAACCTGCGGGACCGTCCTACGCTAACATGATTGTCATGACAACTCGTCGCGATGCTTTAGCCGCAGCTCTAGCTCTCCTTACGGAGGCCGCCGCCAGCGCTCAGAATAATTCGGGCGAAGGCACTCGCGGTCCCGTCTTTGTACACGATCTCCCCAATCTCACCATGGATGACTGGCAAGTCACAGTCAGTGAGGTTCCGTACCCGCCGGGACGCGTTGGTCAAATGCATCACCATGCCGGTTTCGTTCTGGCATACGTGCTCGAAGGCAACGTGGTCACTAAGGTATCGGGGCAACCCGAGAAGGTATATAAGACCGGAGAGATGTTCTACGAACCGCCCGGCAGCACACATGAAGTCTCCAAGAACGCCAGCAGTACAGAGCCGGCTAAGCTTCTGGCGTTGATCTTTGCCAAAAAAGGCGAGACCCTGACGATGCCCGGTCCAGGCAGCGGCCCACGGTAGAGTAGACTGGCGCCCGGTTCAGCGCGTGCCGGAATGCCCCACGCCGTAGATGGCGGTGTCGGGATGAAATTCCGACCACGCAAACCAGTATTCCGGCTCCAGAATGAGCGACTGCAGGTTTGAGCCCTTGAGCTTCCCCGCCAAGCAATGGCCATAGGGATCCCATCGGGAATGCGTTTCGAGATCGGTTAGTTCGGTCGCATCCGGATTGGCAGAATTGAACTTTAGCGATTTTCCGTTCAAACGCGCGGAGAAAGCAGTCGTTGTATCTGAACCGGGCTGATGTACGATCAGGACTGGTGCCCCGCCTAAGTTGTCGTTGATCACACGGGTTTCGCGAAGCACGTCCAGCGGGAACGCCTTGTTCGTCCCTTCTACATCGAGGCCAAGGACCATGGTCTTTGGCGGAAGTCGCTTGTCGGTGCGCAGCACGTCGTCAGGTGCATTCCCCCGTTGCAACAGGCCTTCTAGCACCCTCTGATTCGTTTCGCGAATGCGCTCGGCATAGCCTGGCAGAGGTCTCAACACCACGGTATCCGGATGAAGCTTGTGCCACTCGCCCCAGTTCGTCAACAGGAACGGGCGGAGCTGGAGGTGCTCGCCCTTCATGGGACCCGAAATAGCTTCCAGGCTCGACTGTTGCCAGCGGCTTCCGCTTTCCCGATCGCGAAAGACTTCGTTGCCACCAATCACACCGGCGTTTTCAAAGTGTAGCTCTTTGCCCCGCCCTTCGGCCCTGAACACGAGGGCCGTATTACAGTAGGATCACCAGGTCACAGCGATCGGACCATCGGGAAGCCTGTCCTGTACCAGTCCGTGTTGTGCCAAGATGCCGGCTGGGTAGGCCTTCGCAATCTTGCCCTCCGTGACGCCAATCATGCGGTCACGATCGCTCATGAAGCTCGCTTCCTTCGCGGGAATGAACTCTGGATTGTCGATCGCCTTATAGGGCAAGTTTGGTTTTGGGGCAGTTTGAAATCCGAAAGCGGCGCTGGTGGCGAGCAGCGAGACGGCGGTGATGCCGGCAGCGGTTGAGCTTCTCATATCGAGTTATTTTATCTTACGCTATATCCAGCACTCGTGCTGATTCCTGAACCATTCTCCTGAAGCGCGTAGGTGAGCTCGCTCTCTTCCGCACGGATGCGCGCGCAAATCCTGCGCTTGGAGGCCGGAACAGCCGCGAGCCAGTCTCGATAAGCGCGCGGCTCTCCGCGCTGCCTGAACGGCTAGACAGGCAAAGCTGCTTTCGCCTTTCTGCAGCCCACTGCAGGCCGAGAGCGAGGCTCAGGCGCAATCTTCACTCCTCAGACTCCTGTTTCACGTGGTCGATAATGAGCACTTCCCCTGGGCTTGCGCGAAGGGCAAAAACACGAAAGGATAGTCAGAGATGAAGCCACTTACAATTACCGCCCTGGCCGCCGGTTGGGTCGCCATGACGGGGATCGCGTCCGCGCAGACGCCTCCCTCCACAGTGGAGGCTTACCTCGGTGCGGCCAAAATTGCCGCTGGTACCGAGTGGGGAGGGACCTTCCTTCGCCTCTGCATTCCAGTTCCAGCCGGGCTCCAGGCTGCGGGGGCACCGGCTGCGGGAGCCGGCGCCCGCGGAGCACCTCGTCGTCCGCCTGCCAGGGATACGTGGTATGCCGAACCCGCTAAAGTCGCCGATAATCTGTATTTCCTCGGTACCAAGATTCATAGCGCATGGGGCATCGTAGGCAGCCAAGGCATTATCATCATCGAGGCATTGTTTGATTACGCCGCGAACGATGAAATTTTAGGCGGCCTGACGAAGCTCGGTTTGGATAAGAGTAAGGTCAAATATGTCATTCTTTCGCACGCTCATGCCGACCATGACGGTGGAGCCAAGTTGCTTCAGGACGAGATTCCGGGCGCACACGTCATTTACGGAGCGGAAGATTGGGAGGCTATAGACAAATCGACCAATCACGCCGGCGGCAAACCGAAGCACGACATGGAGGGCACAAACGGGATGAAAGTCTCCGTGGGTGATGCCTCCGTTCAGATCGTCACGATGCCGGGCCACACTCCAGGAACGCTCTCGTACCTCTTCGAAGTGCGAGATAACGGCAAGCCGCTACGCGTCGCTTACGTAGGCGGGACGGCGATCCCGTTCAACGCGAGCGCCGCATACTACGACGGCTATATCGCCTCATCGAAGAAGATGGCGAAGGCCGCTGCCGATTTCGGGGCAACCGCCCTGATGTCGAATCATTCCGAGTTCGACGATGCCTTCTTCAAAGCCCACAGCGCCGCCAACCGCCAACCGGGTGAAGCAAATCCATTCGATGTAGGTACGGATGGAGTCGCCCGCTATTTCAGCGTGGTCCAGAATTGCGCCGCAGCCACGAGGATACGGGCGAGCGGCCAATAGTCGGAAGACTGGGAGCCGCCAGCAAGAGCGCAAGATGGAACGCTGGGCTGATGGCCAGGACCTGCGAAGATTGGCCAGATCGCCCCTTCGGCGTCAGCGAGGAACGACCCCTCTCCAGCAACTGCGTCGGGGCGCTTTGCAATGCAAACCAAGTGGCTCCTGCAGGTGCTATAAATTCGAATGTGATTCGCATTCGACCGCAGTGTGAAAACGGATACTCCGCACCGCGAGTCGTGTCACTTGGTCGATGAAGAATGCGACCTCAGGCGGACCCGATCCCACGCTCCACCTAGGCCCGCTGGCAAGGGGGGACTGGGGAGACCGAGCGCATCTCCTGGATCTTCGTATCCGCAACCTGGTGGCGGACGTCGCCGATAATCCGGTCGTGATCGCGAACGATTTTTTGGCGCCGTGCCGCAGAAAGCCGATCTGGTGTCCCAAGTACGAGATTTTTGATCTCGCCTTCAGCCCGGAGACGGAACATGGACCGTAGTGTCGCGAGAAGGTTGGCAGAAAGAGCTTGGAACCGGCATCGTGAGAGGCGCACCGACTCCAATCATCTCGATATCTGCGGTATGCATAGTCCCATTACGGACGAATCGCGGCACCCTTTGCCTCGCCAAGCACCCAATCGGTCACGAGCGCCGTGGCGCCGCTGGAGCGTGGCGCTTGACCGGATAATATGGCGTTCACAAAATCCTGAATGCACGGGTAATGACGGTTGGAGGGAGCCGGGAGATCTTCTGTACGTCCAGGAAACACCAGTTCCGGCCCATTAAGCGGACTTAGATCCAACTCACCATCGGTACCTCGAATCCGAAATTCGTCACGAACGATTCGGGAATGCCAACGAGCGTCTACCAGTGCGCGCGCTCCCGAATCATATTCGATGAGGACAGAAGCATTATCTTCTACAGGGATGGGCTGTATCAACGTCGACAGATGTCCTGTTACGCGCACGGGTCGGCCGAGAAAGTAATTCATCAGATCGATGCGATGGCAGGCAATATCATAAAGCGGACCGCCTCCGGCCTTCACCGGATCAATCAGCCAGGAACGGAAGCCATCGGTGGGGTAGAACCAGTCGTGGGAACTGGCTTCGGCGAAGACGGGCCGGCCGATCGCCCCGGCGGCAATCAGCTCGCGGGCCCTCTCAATTTTGGGATACATGCGGCGGTAATAAGCGACGCCGAGCGTCCGGCCCGTCTCCTGGCAGGCTTTCTGCATTTCGACAGCCTGGTCATAACTCACCGCCATCGGTTTTTCGCACAGCACATGCCTGCCCGCCCGCAACGCCGCAACGGTTTGTGAGGCGTGCAGAAAAACGGGTGTGGCGATATAGACGGCTTCGGCCGCGCACTCCGCCAATGCAGCGTCCAGCGTAGTCCACGACCGAACATGATAAGGGGCAGCTTTAGCCGGATGGCGAGTCACGATACCGGCCAATCGACTCCGCGGCTCAGCGAGAATTCCCGGCAGAACACGTTTCGTCGAAATGTCACCGATTCCAACCACCAGCCACTCAATCATGACTATCACCGCAGGGTGAAGAAACCGCCGTCGATCGGATAATCACAGCCGTGATGAAAGAAGCCTCTTCGGAGCAAAGAAACAGCGCCAGCGACGCAATTTCGTGGGGCTGCGCCATTCTTCCGATGGGCTGCGAGCGAGCCAGGATGTCGTAGACTTCCGGTTCACGTCCCGGGTAGTTCTGATGGAGAAAACCATCGACAGACGTTGTATGTACTCGGGCCAGAGAGATACAGTTGCACCGAATTTTATATTCCAGATAGTCTTTCGCAACCGAGTAGGTCATCGCTACTCCAGCTCCCTTGCTCATCGCATAGGCGAAGCGGTCCTTCAGGCCCGCAGAAGCGGCAATGGACGCGATACTCAGGATTACACCACCGCCCGTTGAGCTTCATGTGCCCGATCGACGCGTGCATACTGTTGTAATAGCTTCTGACGTTCACGCGGATCAAATCGAGATCCTGCGGGCTGGTAGATTCCAATCTTCCGACATGCGCCATTCCAACGCTGTTCACCAGGATATGGATGCGGCAGTCGCCTACGATTCTCTTCAC
>Ga0306926_10008819_pt1 | contig 11061 bp, 11 predicted proteins | sample flu12Cox44000178_FD_203759 | JGI IMG/M metagenome (GOLD analysis project Ga0306926, IMG submission 203759) | Lab enrichment of tropical soil microbial communities from Luquillo Experimental Forest, Puerto Rico - flux8day.12C.oxic.44.000.178 (v2)... | ecosystem: Environmental > Terrestrial >...
TCCCGGTAGCCCTGACCGTACAGCGCCTCGCGCGCCGCCGCGAATGACCGATCGGACACGAGGAGATCGAGGTCGGTGTGCTGCCGCAACGAGACGTCGCCATAGGCGCGCGCGCCCAGTGCCAGTCCCTTGAGTGCGAGAGTCGTGATTCCGCGCTCCTCGAGAACAGACACCGCGCGCAGGAGCTCCGCCACCCGCGTTCCATTCCGGAAGCGATTCGCTCGGAAGGCGGCCTGGAGCTCCGCGCGCGGCCCCTCCGGGGTGGCGGACGGGCAGACACACTCGAGAGAGCGGTGGACGAGCGGCGCGACGCCGTGATCGCGCGCCCGTTGCACGAGACCCGCCCAATCGGTCTCGAGCCGCGCCAGCATCGCGACCCGCTCTCGCTGCGCTTCTCCGAGACGCGTGCGCGCGCAGGCGAGGATCAGCTCCACGCGCTCGAGTATGAGCCGCGCGTGGGCTCCCCGACACAGATTTCTGTTGATTGGTCGGACGACGCGGCGTATAAGCGGGGAAGGTGGGTTTGCAGACTCTGCGCTGGCTGGAGGGGATCTGGCAGTCCGGAGCACAGCCGGACGGGACCTGGATCGAGCTGCGCGGATCCAGCATGGCGCCCTCGATTCGCGAGGGCGACCGGCTCCGCGTGAAGTCGATCCGCGTCGGTGGGCTTCCCCGGCCAGGGGAGGTCGTGCTGAGGATGGCGGGGAATCGCCTGGTCGCACACCGGCTCGTGGAGATCCGCGGTGGGTCGGCCGTGACCCGCGGGGATGCATGCCGGGCGAGTGACTCACCGGTCCCCGCCGAGTCACTGCTGGGCCGAGTCGTCGAAGTGAAGAGGGAGCAGTTCGTTCGCCGCTGGTGGCGCCGCGTGGGCCACGCGCTCGAACGGCACTGGAGGGAACGATGAGCGAGTCGTCGAACGACGAGAAGATCGAGAGCGCGGGCGATACCCGCGAGGCCAAGCGACCCTACGAGCCGCCGAAGATCGTCTGGCGTGAGCCGTACGACCCGATCTCGTTCGGGATGTCCTGTGCGAAGCAGCCCGGAAACCCGAGCTGCGCTGGACTGATGGTGGGCTGAAGACGATGCCGACGCCGGAGCCGCGACGACTCGCGGTCGCTGGCGAAGAGATCTCGATCTTCGCTCCGGCCCAGGTGCTCGAAGCCCTCCCATCCTGGCTCACCGTGTTCGAGAGCACGGGTGAGTCAGCCTCCCGCGGGGCGCCGATCGAGCTCCGCGTGGATCTCCGTGCCAGCGGCCGCTGGGGCGAACCCACGATCCTCGCGAAGGCGTCGCTGCACGAGACTGCACCGGGCGCAATCGAGATCGCGGGGGCGGTGCGCGGGGGCTACTCGGTCGCCACGCGGACGGGATTCGTCGCCGATGCCGTCGACGTCGCCGCGCTCGACTGCCTGCTCCGCCTGGCTCTCTCTCTTTCGTTGCCGGGCGCGGGCGGCTTGCTGCTGCACGGAGCGGCGCTCGTCCGGCCCCACGGACGCGCCGTCGCGATCTGCGGTGCATCGGGTGCCGGCAAGAGCACCGCCGCGCGTGCGCTGGGGGCGGCTTGCGACGAGCTGATCGTGCTGCGCCCCACTGCAAACGGTGTCGAGATCCTCGCAACGCCCTGGTGGGGAGGCTCGCCGCTGCGCCGGCCCTGCGATTCCATCTTCCTCCTGGAGCGGGGACGCGAGCTGGGGGTCGACCTCCATCGCGGGGGGCGAGCCGTGCGAGCGCTCGCTCCCCACGTGGTGCGCTACCTCGCGGTCGAGAGCGTGGAACCTGCGATCCTCGGCCTGCTCGCGCGCGTCTGCGAGCGCGTGCCGGTCGCGACCGCGGCTTGTCCCGAGGGTGAAGCCTTCATCCCGTTCCTCGAACAGCGCCTCGACGTCGCCGGATCCGCGGCATGAGCGCCGGCAGACCAAAGCGTTCGCGCTCCACCGCCTGGCAGAGCATCGACGGCGAGCTCGTGCTGCTGCGTGTCCGCGCCCGCGAGCTGCTCGGCCTGAATCCGGTCGCCGAGCGCATCTGGGCGCTCGCGGACGGCACACACAGCGTCGACGAGATCGCGACGATGATCGCCGACGAGTTCGAGGTGGCGCTCGAGGTCGCGCGCGCAGACACGGCGCGTTTCGTGGACGAGCTCGTCCGCCTGCAGACGCTCCAGGTCGGCGAGGAGCCGGGCGCGTGACCACTCACGACGAGCGGATCCAGCTGCGCGCGTTCGAAGGCTGCATTCCCCTGAACGTCACGCTCGAGCTGTCGATGCGCTGCAACCTGCGCTGCGTCCACTGCTACAACTTCGACCGCGAGCTCGCGTACCTTCCCGGGCGCGCGCGCAGCGAGGAGCTCAGCGACTCCGAGATCCACCGCATCCTCGACGAGGTGCGCGCCGAGGGGTGCCTCTACTTCGGGTTCACCGGCGGCGAGGCGCTCCTGCACCCGAGCCTGGCCGAGTTCGTGCGCCACGCCGCCGAGAGCGGGATGGCCGTCCGCGTGAAGTCGAACGGGACGCTGCTCCGCGCCGACACCGTGCGCGCACTGGTCGAGGCCGGCGCCGCCTCCATCGATCTCAGCCTGTACGGCGCGACGGCAGCGACGCACGACGCCTTCGTCAAGGTCGCAGGCGCTTGGCAGCGCACCGTCGAAGGAGCGCAGCGCGCTCGCGACGCCGGGCTGGCCGTGCGGCTCAACGCAATCGTGGTGCAGAGCAACGCAGCCGAGGTGCAGGGCATGCTGGAGCTCGCCGCGGAGCTCGGCGTCTCGTGCAACCTGGACCTGCAGATCACGGCGCGCTACGACGGCTCGCGCTCGTCCCTCGATCTCGCGGTCGACCGCGCGACGCTCGAGGCTCTCCACCGCGGTCCGCTGCACCACCTGGTGCCGGGAGGGGCGGGGGCGCGCAAGTCGATCCAGTGCGCGTGCGCCCGCTCGGTGTGCGGCGTCACCTGCTTCGGCGACGTCGTTCCGTGCATCGGCGCCCCGATGTGGTCGGGCAGCTTGCGCGAGCAGTCCTTCCACGAGGTGTGGACCCGGTCGCCGCAGCTGAGCTGGATCCGCGGGCTGACCGAAGACGACTTCGCGGCGTGCAAGGACTGCGCGCATCTGCCGTACTGTCGCCGCTCCTCGGGCGCGATCTACAGCAACTCCGGCGTCTACAACGGTCCCGCAAAGTTCGGCGACGACTTCGTGTGCATGGAGGCAGAGGTCCTGCACCAGATCCACGACGCGCGGCAGCCTGACTGAGCAGATGGCACAGCCGATTCCGATCTCGCAGCCGAGTCCCGGGGGCTACGTCTGCGAGCCTGGCCCGAGGCGGATCGGCGAGTCACTCGCGCAGCTCTGGGAGTACCGCGGCCTGGTCGGTGTGTTCGTCTGGCGCGATCTGCGGCTCCGCTACGGGAACACCGTGCTCGGTGCCGGCTGGAACCTGCTCCAGCCGCTCGGCTACCTCGCGGTGTTCAGCCTGGTGTTCCGCACGACCGGAGGAGCGCGGGACGCGGGGGCCATCCCGTACCCCCTCTTCCTGTTCCCCGGTCTCGTCCTATGGCAGCTCTTGTCGCGGATCCTGGCGCTGGGCGGGAGCAGCGTCGATTCGTTTCGGCCGCTCTTGTCGCGCGTGTTCTTCCCGAGGATGATCGCTCCGCTCACGGCGGTGACCGGCGCCGCGGTCGACTTCGCGGTGGCGTGCTCGGCGCTCGCCGTGCTGCTCGTCGCCTACGGCGCACGGCCGGGCTGGATCCTGCTCAGCGCGCCGCTCTACGTCGCAGTGACGCTCGTGCTCGGGCTCGGCGCTGCTCTCTGGCTCACAGCACTCGACGTGAAGGTACGCGACCTGCGTCAGCCGCTCGCCTTCGGGACGCAGCTCTGGATGTTCGCGTCGCCGGTGCTCTATCCGCTGGCGCGCGTTCCTGCGGAGCTCCGTCTCCTCTTTCTCGTGAATCCCATGGTGGGCCCGCTCGAGGGCTTCCGTTTCGCCCTCGTCCCCGGAGCGCCGGCTCCTTCAGCGATTGCGCTCGTCGCGAGCGTCGCTGCAGCGGTGGCGCTTCTGGTGAGCGGGGCTCTCTACTTCAACGCACGCGAGGCGATGCTCGTCGACGACGGGTAGGGGAGAAACACCAGCGCCGTGAGTCCGATGGTCCGCGCGCAGGGCTTGGGGAAGCGCTATCAGCGCCGGGGGCCGGCCGGTGCGCGCGGACCCTTCTGGGCGCTGCGCGACGTCTCGTTCGAGCTCGCCCGGGGCGAGATCGTGGCGCTGGTCGGGTCGAACGGCGCGGGCAAGAGCGTGCTGCTCCGCATCCTCTCGCGAGTCACCGAGCCGACCTGCGGCCGCGCGTGGGTGCGCGGACGCGCAGGCACGTTGCTGGCGGTCAGCACCGGCTTCCATCCCGAGCTCAGCGGGCGCGAGAACGTCTTCCTGTCGGGGGCGATCCTCGGCATGACGCGACGCGAGATCGAAGGGCGTTTCGACGAGATCGTCGACTTCGCGGGAGCCGCCGACGCGCTCGACGCTCCGGTCAAGCACTACTCGAGCGGAATGACCATGCGCCTGGCGTTTTCGGTCGCCGCGCATCTCCGGGCCGATGTCCTGTTCCTGGACGAGGTCTGGGCCACGGGCGACCGGGAGTTCCGCGACCGCTGCGCGCGCAAGATGCGCCAGCTCGTGGGCGACGGACGCACCGCGCTGCTCGTCTCACACGACCTCGCCGAGCTGCGCGGGCTGTGCCGGCGGGCGCTGTGGCTCGAGCGCGGAGCGCTGGTGTCGGACGGGTCGATGGAAGAGGTGGGGCGGCGGTACACGCTGGAGTCCGCAGCGAGGGTCGAATCGTTTCGCCTCGGACCGGCCTAGCCCTTCGCGAATTCGCCACACAGGCGCGAGAACACGATCAAAGTGCGCCACTTCGCATGGAATGACGCCACTCCGAAGAGGGAGTGTGGGACCGGGGTGCGGTCTCACTCTCCCGTGTCTCGGGAGGGAGAGTCATGAGCGGATGCCGCGCCGTCGGTCAGTGGGTACTCGCGGTGTGTCTCGCGCTGGCGATGCCGGCAGCCGCTGCCACCAACACGGTCCAGGTGAACGGCACTCCGGGCGCGCCGGGAGTCGCGGGAGCTCCCGGAAACCCGGGAGGCAACGGCACGGGCGGGGGCGCCGGCGGCGCAGCGATCGCGAATGCCGCCGATCCGAACGCCACGAGGAACGTCGCGCAGGCCACGGGTGGCGCTGGTGGCGCGGGGGGAGACGGCGGTGCGGGCATGCCGAGTGGCTCGCCGCCCGGCGAAGGCGGGGCAGGGGGTGCGGGCGGCTCCGCGTCGGCAACGGCAACGACCACCCTTTCGGGAGTGAGCATCGGGTCTGCCACCGATGCCTTCGCGACTGGAGGCAACGGCGGCAGCGGCGGACTGACTCCGCCCGGAGGATCGACCCTCCAGGGCCCGGGCGGGAACGGCGGCGACGCGGATGCGCGCGCATCGAACTCGGGGACTCTGGGCACCTTCGCACTGGCCACCGGTGGGAACGGCGGCGACGGCGGCATCGCCGGGAATGGCGGAAACGCGCGCGTCGGCTCGGGCGGCACCGCGAGGGGCGGGAACGGCGGCGCGAATTCCGTCTCCACGGACGCACTCAGCGGACACCAGGGCGACGGCGGCAACGCCTCGATCATCGACGCGATCTCGGAAGGGAGCGCACCCTCGTTCGACGTGTCCTTGCTGGCGACCGGAGGAAATGCAGGTCGAACTGCCGCGGACCAGGGTGCAGGCGCGGGGGACGGCGGAAGCGCCACGAACTCGCTCACCGAGACCCTGATGGCCGTCAGTCAGATCACTCTATCCCTTCAGGCTCACGGCGGAGACGGCTCTGCGGGTCAGGCATCTCCCGGCCGCACCGTCGGAAACGGCGGAGACGCCTCGACCACGGCTGATCTCACACTCGACGCGCCCTCCGCCGGCGTCGGCACCTCCGCCACGGGTGGGACCGGCGTGGGCCTCGGGAACGGCGGAACTGCCACCAGCGAGGCCCACGTCGTCTTCAACGGCTCGGCGGTGGGAGTCAGCACAGGCGCCCACGGGGGGAACGGGGGAAGTCCCAGCGGAGGCTTCGGCTCCGTCAATCCGGCAGATCCGCTCTACTGCAGCGCAGCCGGGCCCGGGCTCTGTCGGGGCGGAGACGGGACCAGCCAGTCGACCCTCGATGGTGTCGGAGCCTCGGTCGCCGTGACTCTTCGCGACTCCACCGGCGGTGGGTCCGGCGGATCCGCGGATCCGAACAGCGCGATCCGCCAGGACGGGGCGGCGGGCGGCAACGCGAGCTCGTCCGTCCGGGCGACCTCCCAGTACGACGCGACGGCGAGCGCCAGCATCGCGGGAGGGCCTGGCGGCAATGGCGGCGGTCCGGGCTCCGTCGGCGGAGCTGGAGGCAGCGCCACGACCTCGGTATTCGCGAGTGGTCCACATTCCGCCACCGCAGAGCTCTCGGTGACCGGCGGATCGGGCGGCGGCGGCGAGGGCGCGGCGACACCGGGAGCCGACGTAGACCTCGAGAACGCCCCCGTCGCCGAGTCTCCGAATGCCGTGACGCTCTCCCAGTCAGCACGAGGAGGGTCGAGCGGAACGGGACCGGGTTCGCGCGGAGGCGACGCCCGTTCCGTCCTCACGCAGAGCACCGTCACCAGCAATTCGCTTGAGCTCGACGTCTCTGCCGTGGGCGGCTCCGCATCGAGCCCTGACGGCACGGCCCACGCAGGAAACGCGACGGTCGCCGCCGAGGCGATCGGCTCGGGCTCTCAGACCATCACGATCGTGGCGAGCTCGACTGGCGGAGACGCATTCGGCTCGCCCGGAGACCAGGCGGGCGGTGCCGCGATCGAGATGGCGCACGGTCACTCCGGAACCGGTGCAGTCACGGTGACCGGGAGCGCCACCGGGGGGTTTGGTCTCACCGGCCACTCGGTAGACCTGGAGGATGCAGTCAGCGGCGAGACCGCGGGGGTTCTCAGCCTGTCTCAAAGCGCGAGGGGCGGCGACGCGACCGAAGTCGGTGGCGATGCGTCGAGTCGCGTCCATGAAAACGCCAGCTCCCAGAAGCTCACGCTCGACTCGACCGCCGTCGGAGGGAACCCGCAGTCGTTTTCGACGCCGTCAGTGACGACTCGAGCCGGCAACGCGCTCGCTGAGGCCGACGGGTCGAACGATCAGGGCGACGCGACGGTCCAATCGGTCGCCACGGGCGGCAGGGTTCCGTTTGGAAGTGCGGGCGCCTCGGAGGCGAACGCGACTTCGACGACCCTCGGAGTTGCTCCGCACTACGCGCAGGCGTTCGCGACCGCTGGCACGAATCTCGACATCGGGTTCCCCCCACAGGACGCAAGTGCGCTCGCTGGGAGCACGTCGACGTCGACCGGCAATGCGTTCGCCATGTCGACGGCATACGCGTACAGCTTGCGCGGCGGCCTCAGCGCCGACGGCACGGCCCGTTCCACGGCTCGGGCGGGAGTGAACTTCTTCGCGAACGCGAAGTCCTTCGCGGTCGGCCAGGCCTCGACGATGCTGGCCGACTCGACGGCGAGTGCCGGCACCCCGGGAAGCCAGGCGTTCAGTGACGTCCACACGCAGCGCCACGCACTATTCGATCTGAGCTCGCACGTGACGGAAGGGGTGGCGACGGCATCCACCCTCCGCACCGTGTCGCGCGTGGGAGACCCGGAGTCGCTGTCCGATGCCGTGACGCGCCTGCTGCCCGAGAGCTCGTCCGTGGGCGGCTACGTCAGCGGCGTGGACGAAGCCGGCTCCTCCTGGGTGGCCGGCAATCCCAACGTCCTCGGTTCCCTGGGCACGGCTGGGAGCGTCCTGGCCCAGGGCCTGGTCGGATCGAATGCGGGCGGCGGAGATTGGAGCGTCGCCGAGACGTTCAAGCTGGACACCTCGATGAGCGGTCACTTCCAAGCCGACGCCTTCCGCATCGGCTTCCTCGATCCATCGTTCCCGGCGCTCGGCCTCGACCTGCTCGACCTACACATCTCACTGGGCGGCCAGGACGTCGCGGACATGAGCTTCACCAGCGGCGCGGCGGCGCAGGCCGCGCTCGACGACGCGGTCGTCCCGATCGACCCGTCGCTCGTGAGCGGCTCATACCGTCCCGACCTGGTCGTCGAGTTCGACGTCCACTCGAGCGGCTCGGAGGGGTTCCTGAGCAACTTCGTGTTGATGGCGAACGTCAAGGTGCCCGAGCCCCGGTTCGGCCTGGTGCTCTCCATCGCCGCGACGTTGCTGCTGCTGCGACGAAGGCTCAGCGCATGCTCTTGACGAGCTTGCCCGCGCCCGAGCCCCAGCGCGTGATCACGCTGACCGCCTCGGTGACGGACGCATCGACCCAGTGCACGCGCTCGCGCGTCAGGATGTAGAGCGAGCCGGCGGCAGGCGTCGGCACCGAGGGCACCAGCACCACGTAGCGGCCGTCGTCGAGCTCTTCGACGATGAATGCGAGCGTCAGCGCGTCCTCGATCTCGACCAGCACCGGCTGGAACATGGCGTCGTCGCTCACCCCTGAGACGCGCCGCACCACGCCGCGCAGCATCGCGAAGCCGGGGATCTTCTCGAGCACCGCGCGCTCGAAGCCGCCCATCGCCCATCTCCCGATCCGCGTCCGCGCGACGAGGCCGAGCACGAAGCACAGCGCGAGGATCGCCACGATCGCTGCGACGTAGCGCAGGTGCTGCAGCGAGTCGGGGAGGAGCGCCGTGACCGGCTCGATCAGCTTCAACAACCCCGTCGCGGCCTTCACCAGCAGCAGCGCGGTGAAGTAGACCGGCACCACGACCAAGAGGCCCCCGATCAGCGTCGTCTTGGTGAACTCGGCGAGGCTCTTCATCTGTACGTGTTACCCCAAGGGGCGAGCATACCGCGCGCGAAGGAGCCCGACGCGAGCTTGCGGAGCGCGATACGGGTCATCCGACGGTGGAGTCGTTGGCGGGTCGCAGCGAACGGCGCCTTGCGTGCCGCGCGAGCCGATGGAAGCTCCAGATCGCGAGCCCGCCGAAGCCCACGGTCTGCGCGACGTGCATCCAGAACCAGGGCCCCGCTCCTCCGCTGCCCACGGCGACGCGCTCTCCATCGCGGGGCCAGACGGACGCGAAGAAGATGCCGATGCCGAGGGCGTGCGTCGCGATCCCCGGAAGCACCGAGTCCGTGAGCAGCGCCGTCGCGCCGAACATCGCATCGACGGCGAAGTAGAAGGCGACGAGCGACCCGGCGAAACCCTGGCTCGAAGCGTGAGCCGGCGCCATCACCAGCGCGGTCAGCGCGACCGCTGCCACGCCGCCGAGCTCTGGCTCGAGCTCGCCCTGGAGGTAGCCGCGAAACGCGACCTCTTCGGTAACGCCGTTCACGAGCGACGACATGGTGAGGAACAGTGCGACCGCGTAGAGCGGGTAGTGCGAGAAGTCGGGGAGGGTGCGGCCGGTCATGCCCCCGAGCTGCACGAGCACGATCCACGCACCAGCGAGCGCGACGTCCCCGAGTACGCCCGCGCAGAGCGCCCACGCCATGAGCTCATGAGGCACCGGGCGCGCGCGCCGGCGGCGTCGCCGCGCCGCTTCGGTGCTCGCAGGCCAGCCCCAGCCACCGAGATAGCGCCACAGCACCCACAACAGCGCGGACATCACCGCAACCGACCACGGAAGCGCCGCGCCCGTCGCGAGATTCGCGAGGAGAAGCGCCGACCAGACCCCGCCGACCAAGAGCGCCAGTGCGAGCGCGAAGCATGCCCAGCCCAAGAGTGCGAAGAGACGGCGGGCGGTCACGGCATCGGGCTCCTTGCGAACGCAGCGTACATCGTGCGAGAGGAGCGGGGCCCGGCTCTGAACGAAATTCCCGCGAGGGCACCGTGTCGGCTCGGGGCGGTATGGTTCGTCTTTTCAGGTGGAGGACGAGAGCATGCCCAAGATCGTCGTGAATGCTTTCCTGACCCTGGACGGCGTCATGCAGGCTCCCGGCGGCCCGGACGAGGACCGGGAGGGTGGCTTCGTGCACGGAGGCTGGCAGGCCCCGTATGCCGACGAGGTCATGGGACGGCTGGTCACCGAGGGGTTCGCGGACGCCGACGGCTTCCTGCTCGGGCGCAAGACCTACGAGATCTTTGCCAACTACTGGCCCAAGGTCACCGACCCGAACGATCCCATCGCCGCCGCGCTCAACTCGCGCCCGAAGTACGTGGCGTCGCGCGGCCTCGAGCGTGTCGCCTGGAACAACTCCAGCCTGATCAAGGGTGACGTGGTCGCCGAGGTCCGGAAGCTCCGCCAGCAGCCCGGCCGAACCCTGCAGACCTGGGGCAGCACCGAGCTGCTACAGACGCTGCTGAAGCACGACCTGATCGACGAATACCGGCTGTTCATCTTCCCGGTGGTGCTCGGCGCCGGCAAGCGGCTGTTCGGCAACGGAACGATGCCGGTGGCGCTCAAACAGGTGGAGTCGGCCACGAGCGCCAAGGGCGCGACGTACCACCGGCTCGAGCGCAGCGGGAAGCCGGAGTACGGGCAGATGGGATGAAGCTCTACGAGGGTTGGCGGTCCTCCGCGTCCTGGCGCGTGCGCTGGGCGCTCGCGCTGAAGAAGCTGCCCTACGAGAGCGTCTGGCTCGACGTCGCTGCCGGTGAACACATGCGCGTGCTGCCGAACCTGAACCCGCTGTGCACCGTGCCCACGCTCGAGCTCCCCGGGGGCGATGTCCTGACTGAGAGCGTCGCCATCATCGAGTGGCTCGACGAGACCCGTCCCGACCCTCCTCTGCTCCCGGGCGATCCGCGCGCGCGCGAGGGTTCGACAGCTCGTGCAGCTCGTCAACGCCGACATCCACCCGCTCCAGAACACGTCTGTTCGCCGTGCGATCGCTGCCGACGAGCGGGCGCAGAACGCATGGTGCGCGCACTGGATCGAACGTGGGCTGTCGGCATACGAAGCGCTCGTGCGCGCTCAGACCGGACGCTTCAGCCTCGGCGATTCACTCACCATGGCTGACCTCTTCCTGATCCCGCAGATCGAGAGCGCGGAGCGCTTCGGCGCTGAAATCCGT
>Ga0306926_10008820_pt1 | contig 11061 bp, 8 predicted proteins | sample flu12Cox44000178_FD_203759 | JGI IMG/M metagenome (GOLD analysis project Ga0306926, IMG submission 203759) | Lab enrichment of tropical soil microbial communities from Luquillo Experimental Forest, Puerto Rico - flux8day.12C.oxic.44.000.178 (v2)... | ecosystem: Environmental > Terrestrial > Soil...
GCTTCGCGTCGTCGTCCTGGGCGCCGCTGCGGGCGGCGGAGTTCCGCAGTGGAATTGCGGATGCGACGTATGCCAGAAGGCCCGAGGCGGCCATCCTGAGCTTTGCAGCACCCAGGCTTCGCTCGCCATCAGCGCCGACGGTGAGCACTGGTTCCTGATCAATGCCTCGCCCGACCTTCGCCAGCAGCTGTTTGCAACGCCGCAGCTTCACCCACGAAACGGCCGGCTCCGCCACTCTCCGATCGCGGGCGTGATTTTGACCAATGGCGAGATCGATGCGATCACGGGATTGTTGTCGATGCGCGAAGGTTCGCCGTTCACAATCTACGCCCACGCTAAAGTGCTTGCGATCCTGAAAGCCAACAGCATCTTTGATGTGCTGAGCGAGAGGAACGTCAGGCGCGAGGCCGTCGCGATCGACCGCACCTTCGAGCCATTATTGCCTGATGGTGCGCCAAGCGGCATCGAGATCCTGCCCTTCTGCGTTCCGGGCAAGGGCGCCTGGTATCTCGAAGGCAAGGCGCATCCCGGTGGCAGCTCCGGCGAGGGCGATACGCTTGGACTTCGCATTTGCGACAAGGCGACGGACCGGCATTTCTATTTCCTTGCGGCCTGTGCCGACGTCACCGACGCACTGAAATCGCGCCTGGCCGGCGCGCCGCTCGTGTTCTTCGATGGCACGATCTGGCGCGACGACGAATTGATTGCGCAGGGCCTTTCCACCAAGACCGGACGCGGCATGGGTCATATCGCGATGTCCGGAAGAGCAGGCGCGATCGAAAGTCTGGCCGGCCTCGATATCGACAGGAAGATATTTCTGCATATCAATAACTCGAACCCGGCGCTGCTTGTGGATTCGGCCGAGCGCAAGTTTTTGGAGCGCGCGGGCTGGCAGATACCCGCCGACGGAACGGAGATCGTGCTGTGAACATCCCGACGCTGACCACCATGACCGCCTATTCGATCGGCAGCGGCGCGAGGCTGAACACAGCCGAGGAATTGGAAGCGACGTTGCGCCAGATTGGAGCCAGCCGCTATCACAACCTGCACCCGTTCCACCGGCTGTTGCATGGCGGCAAGCTCAACAAGGGCCAGGTGCAGGCCTGGGCACTCAACCGCTATTATTACCAGAGCACGATTCCGCAGAAGGACGCAGTGGTGATCTCGCGCTTCCGTGACCGCGGCGTCCGTCAGGAATGGCTCCATCGCATCGAGGATCACGATGGCGAAGCCGGCAACGAAGGCGGCATCGAGCGCTGGCTGAAGCTGACCGAGGGGCTCGGGCTCGACACGGCCTATGTCGAGTCTACCGAAGGCATTTTGCCGGCGACGCGCTTTGCGGTAGAAGCCTATGTGCATTTCTGCCGCGATCGGACTCCCTTGGAGGCAATCGCCTCGTCGCTGACCGAACTGTTCGCCCCGAATCTGCATGAGGAGCGCATCAGCGGCATGCTGCAGCACTATGATTTCGTCAATCCCGACATCATGAGCTATTTCAGCCGCCGCTTGCAGCAGGCGCCGCGCGACGCGAGCTTTGCGCTCGATTATGTGAGGACTCATGCGAGGACACCGGAGCAGCGTGAAGCCGTCTGCAACGCGCTGATCTTTAAGACCAACGTCTTGTGGGTGCAGTTAGACGCGCTCCATCACGCCTATGTCGGCGGCCACATTCCGCCGGGCGCGTTCGCCCCTAAGGCAAGCTAGGAGGCTCAATGGCAGGCTCGCGCCATATCAGCGTCGTCGAGGCAAGCCGGCCAGTGCTGCCGCGACACGCAAAACTGAAATTCGACGAGACCCGAAAAGTCTGGGTGATCCTTGCGCCGGAGCGTGTCCTGGCGCCCGACGAGATCGCCGTCGAAGTCCTGCAGCTCTGCGATGGCGTCAAAAGCGTCAGCGAGATGATCGATCAACTCGCCGAAAAATATGTCGCGCCGCGGGAGATGATCGCGACCGACGTGATCGCGATGTTGCAGCAGCTTGCCGACAAAGGGTTTCTAACTGAAGCGCGCGAGAAGACGCCATGAGCGATGCAAATGACGCGCTAAGCGTATTGGAGCAGCAGAGGTCGAAGGCGGAGACCTTTGGCATTCCGCTCGCGGTGCTGGCCGAGCTCACGCATCGCTGCCCGCTGCAATGCCCCTATTGCTCGAATCCGCTTCAGCTGGATCGCGCCAGCATGGAGCTTACGACCGAGGAATGGAAAAAGGTGCTGTCCGAGCTTGCCGAGCTTGGGGTGCTGCAGATCCACTTTTCCGGCGGCGAACCGACCGTGCGCAAGGATTTGGTCGAGCTCGTTCGGCACGCGACGGATGTGGGGCTCTACACCAACCTGATCACCTCGGCGGTGTTGCTGACGCGCGAAGCACTGGCTGGGCTTGCCGATGGCGGCCTCTGCCATGTGCAGATCAGCTTTCAGGGCAACGAACCCCTGATGGCCGATCGTGTTGCGGGGCTGAAGGACGCGCACAATAAGAAGCTAAAGGTTGCGAAATGGACGCGCGAGCTCGGCCTGCCGCTGACGGTGAATGCGGTGATGCACCGGCAAAACCTGCATCAGCTCTCCGAGGTGATCCAGATGGCGGTCGACCTCGACGCAGACCGGCTCGAAGTCGCCAACGTTCAGTATTACGGCTGGGCTCTGAAAAACCGCGCGGCGCTGATGCCGAGCCTTGAGCAGATTGAGGAGACGAGCCGCATCGTCGAGGAGGCGGGGGCGCGGCTGAAGGGGGTTTTAGCGATCGACTATGTGGTACCGGACTATTATGCGCTGCGGCCGAAGAAATGCATGGGCGGCTGGGGTCGACAGTTCTTCAACATTTCACCCAGCGGCAAGATTCTGCCGTGTCATGCCGCCGAGAGCATTAGCGGGCTTGAATTCGAATCCGTGCGCTCAAACCATTCGATCGCCTGGATCTGGCAGCACTCCGAGGCCTTCAACCGCTATCGCGGAACGGGGTGGATGCCCGAGCCGTGCAAATCGTGCGAATTTCGCGAGGTCGATTTCGGCGGCTGCCGCTGCCAGGCCTTTGCGCTGACCGGCGATGCCGGCAACACCGATCCCGCCTGCACGCTGTCGCCGATGCATGAAGCGATCTTCAGAGCGGCCGAACTTGAAGCGGTTGCGGGCGGCGACCGCTTTATCTACCGCAACTTTGCGGGCGGCACGGCGGAAGCAGGCGATCATGGCGCCTGACGCTGATGCTGGCAAACTCAGACGTGTCGATCCCTTCGCGCCACTGAGCTGCGAGCTGGTTGCGGTCGGCGACGGCCACGAGCTCTATATCGAAAGCGTTGGCTGCGAGGGCAAAATCCCTGCCGTCTATTTGCATGGCGGGCCCGGCTCGGGGTGCCAGGGCGATCACCGCCGGCTGTTCGACCCAGAGCGCTTTCATGCTGTGCTATTCGACCAGCGCGGCGCAGGCCGGAGCCGCCCGAAGGGCGAGCGCGGCAACAACACGCTGGAGCATCTGGTCGCGGATATGGAGCTCATCCGCGAAAAATTCGGCTTTGAGCGCTGGATCGTGATCGGCGGCTCCTGGGGGGCGACGCTGGCGCTGGCTTATGCCGAGCGCCATCCGGAGCGGGTGTCCGGCCTCGTGCTGCGGGCGACCTTTCTTGGCACATTTGCCGAGATCGAACGCGCCTTCTTGGGCGCGCTGCCGCGGTTCTATCCCGGCTTGCACGACGATTTCCTGAGCGTGCTGGCTGCGGAGGAACGCGACAGGCCGTTGCAGGCCTATTGGCGGGGCATTCTCGATCCTGACCCGGCCGTGCATCGCCAGCTGGCGCGCGCCTGGCACGACACCGAGCGTATTTTGTCAGAGCACGTGCCCTCGCGCACCCGGCTTGATCTGACCGCGCTCAACGGCAACAGCGCGCTGCCGGCAACGCCCTTCATGGAAGCGCACTACTTTGCCAACGACTGTTTCATGCGGCCGAACCAGCTCATCGACGACGCCGGAAAGCTTGCCGGCATCCCCGGCATCATCGTGCAGGGGCGCTACGATATCCTGTGTCCGCCTTCGACCTCGCAGGCGCTCGCAGCCATGTGGCGCGACGCCAGCATCCGCATCATCGAAGGCGCTGGCCACGCGCTGTATGATCCGGGCATCCGCGACGCCGTGATGAAGGCGGTCGCAGACATGGCCTCCTTGATCAATCGCTAGAGGCTAGTGAGATGCCGCTCGCAGGAAAAGGCATGCTTTTGACATCGATGGACATTGATGGCGCCGATGAAGCCGACTTCAACCGCTGGTACGATCGCGAACATTTTGAGGAACGCGTCGCGATCGACGGCTTCCTTGAAGCGCGGCGCTATGTCGCCCACACCGGCAGCCCGAAATATCTATCGCTCTATTCGACCGTGGCCATCGAGGTGTTGGACAGCCCGGCCTATCGCGCGCGCCTCCACAATCCGACCGCGTGGTCGAAAACGACTATGGCCGGCTTCAAGAACATGATCCGCATCGTCGCCCGCATCACGGCGAGCCGTGGCACGGGCCGCGGCGCGATGCTCGGCATCCTCCGTCTGCGTCCGCAAGCCGGCCATGAAGGCGCATTGAGAGCGGTGCTCAACGAGCGGCTCGATCCTGCAAAGCTCGACGGCATTATCTCCATGCATCTGATCGAAGGCGATCCGACATTGTCGGGGCCGACCGCGGAAATTCCGGCGGCAGCAGGCGGCGGCGCGGGCGACTGGTTTGTGTTGATTGATGGCACGAGCGCAAGCGCCGTATCTTCTGCGCTCGCCATGCGCTTTAGTGGCACTGCGGCGCCACCAGGTGGCTTGCAGATGTCGTCGGGCGTCTATGGGCTGATGTGGGATCTTGCAAAAAGCGACATCTCGCAGCGCGACGTCAATACGTGAAATTCCGGGATTGTGGCATTTGTTGCAGTGCCGCAATCGGCCAATGACGATATTGTCGTTATGCATTGCTCCGTTGAAAACTAACGATACCGCAAAATTGCCTTTGTGCGTGCTCTGGATTGGCTCTATTAAGCACACGCCTAAGATCCGGTTCCAAAACCATCAAGAGCGCTCGATAAGCGTTCGAAAAGCGAAGGCCGCGTTTTGGCTGGCAGCCAGCGCGGGGACTAGCAATGAAACCGACTGATATTTCGGCCCCCGACTACTTTCACAAAGTGGTCGACTGCCAATGGGCTTGTCCCGCCCATACTCCCGTTCCGGAATACATCCGCTTGATCGCAGAAGGTCGCTATAGCGACGCCTACCTGATCAATTGGAAGTCGAACGTATTTCCGGGAATTTTGGGACGGACCTGCGACCGTCCATGCGAGCCTGCGTGCCGCCGTGGCCGCGTCGAGGAGAACCCGGTTGCGATCTGCCGCCTGAAGCGCGTCGCGGCTGATTTCAAGAACGACATCAGGCACCGCCTGCCGAAGCTGTCGGCGAACAACGGCAAGCGCATCGCGCTGATCGGCGGCGGGCCTGCCTCGCTCACGGTCGCCCGCGACCTCGCGCCGCTCGGCTATCACTTGACCGTGTTCGATTCCGACCCGCAAGCCGGCGGTATGATGCGGACGCAGATTCCAAAATTCCGTCTGCCTGACTCGGTGATCGATGAGGAGACCGACTACGTCCTCAGGCTTGGCATTGAGTTCAAGGGTGGCACGCGCGTCGACAGCATGAAAGAGCTTTTGGCTGACGATTACGATGCGATCTTTGTCGGCTCCGGCGCGCCGCGCGGCCGCGAACTCGACATTCCCGGCCGCAGAGAGGCGGCGGCCAATATCCATATCGGCATCGACTGGCTCTCCAGCGTCTCGTTCGGCCACACCGACAAGATCGGCAAGCGCGTGATCGTGCTTGGCGGCGGCAACACCGCGATGGATTGCTGCCGGACCGCGCGCCGGCTTGGCGGCGAGGACGTCAAGGTGATCGTGCGCTCTGGTTTTGAGGAGATGAAGGCCTCTCCCTGGGAAAAGGAAGACGCCATCGAGGAGGACATCCCGATCCTCAATTACATGGTGCCCTTGGCCTTCGTTCATTCCAACGGCAAGCTCACGGGGGTCACCTTCCAGAGGGTCAAGGCCGAATACGACGCCAAGGGCCGACGCAATTTGGTGCCGACAGGAGAGGCTGACGAGACGATCAATTGCGACGAGGTGCTGGTCGCGGTCGGCCAGGAGAACGCCTTCCCCTGGATCGAGCGCGATTGCGGCATCGCGTTCGACACATCGGGCATGCCCAAGGTCGATACCAAGACCATGGGCTCGACCCACCCCAGGGTGTTTTTCGGCGGCGACGCTGCCTTCGGGCCGAAGAACATCATCTGGGCGGTGGCGCATGGCCATGACGCCGCGCTATCGATTCACAAGCTGTTGTCGGGCGAGGATATCAACGAGCGTCCGCTGCCCGAGGTCGACATCACCTCGCAGAAGATGGGCATTCACGAGTGGAGCTACAGCAACGACGTCTCGCTCGACAAGCGCTTCAAGGTGCCGCATCGCGACAAGGTGGTCGCGCTGAAGGACATCAAAGCCGAGGTCGAACTCGGCTATGACGTCAAGCTCGCGCTCGGCGAGACCGAGCGCTGCCTGAACTGCGACGTGCAGACGGTGTTCACGACCTCGCTTTGCATCGAATGCGACGCCTGCGTCGACATTTGTCCGATGGACTGCATCACCTTCACGGCGAATGGCGAGGAAGCCGATTTGCGGCAGCGGTTGAAGGCACCGTCGCTGCGCCCGGACCAGGACCTTTATGTGTCCAGCGATCTCAAGACTGGCCGCGTCATGGTCAAGGACGAGGACGTCTGCCTGCATTGCGGGCTGTGTGCCGAGCGCTGCCCGACCGGCGCCTGGGACATGCAAAAATACCTCATCGATATGACTTATGCAGGAACATCATGCCCGAGCAAAAGCCGATCAGCAGCGTAAACGACTTTGTCGTTCGCTTCGCCAACGTCAACGGCTCCGGCTCGGCCTCTGCCAACGAGCTGTTCGCGCGTTCGATCCTGCGTCACGGCGTGCCGGTGTCGCCGCGCAACATCTTCCCCTCCAACATCCAGGGCTTGCCGACCTGGTACGAGGTGCGCGTCACGGAAGCCGGCCATCTCGGTGCCCGCGGCGGCGTCGACATGATGGTGGCGATGAACCCGCAGACCTGGGACAAGGACGTCTCCTCGATCGAGCCCGGCGGCTATCTGTTTTACGATTCCACCAAGCCGATGCCATCGTCGAAGTTCCGCAACGACATTACGGTGATCGGCGTGCCGCTGACTGCGATCACCAACTCGACCTACGCCGATCCCAGACAACGCCAGCTTTTCAAGAACATCATCTATCTCGGTGCGCTCTGCGCGCTGTTGGAGATGGACCCGAAGCTGATCGAGCAATTGATCGGCGAGCAGTACAAGGGCAAGGAGAAGCTGTTGTCGTCCAATGTCCATGCGCTGCATCTCGGGCGCGACTGGGCGCTGCAGAACCTGAAATGCCCGATCGGCTTGCGCGTGAAAAAGTCCGACAAGGTGGGCGACCGCATCTTTATCGAGGGCAACAGCGCGGCAGCGTTAGGGGCCGTCTATGGCGGCGCCACGGTGTGCGCCTGGTATCCGATCACGCCGTCCTCGTCGCTGGCCGATGCATTTGCGGCGCATTGCAGAAAGCTGCGGCATGATCCAAAGACCGGCAAGGCGAAATATGCCATCGTGCAAGGCGAGGACGAACTGGCGTCTATCGGCATTGTGATCGGGGCATCCTGGAACGGCGCCCGCGCCTTCACCGCCACCTCGGGTCCGGGCATTTCGCTGATGACGGAGTTCATTGGGCTGTCCTATTTCGCCGAAGTGCCGGCCGTGATCATGAATGTGCAGCGCGCCGGTCCCTCGACTGGCATGCCGACCCGGACGCAGCAATGCGACATCATCGCCTGCGCTTATGCCTCCCACGGCGACACCAAGCATGTGCTGCTGTTCCCCGAAGATGCCGCGGAGGCCTTCGAGTTCGCGGCCCACGCCTTCGATCTCGCCGAACGGCTGCAGACCACGATCTTTTTGATGCTGGACCTCGACATTGGCATGAACCATCGTCTCTGCCGCCCCCTGAGGTGGGACGATGCGCGGCAATATGACCGCGGCAAGATCATGACCGCGGAGATGCTCGCGGAAGGCCGCGACTTCGGCCGCTATCTCGATATCGACGGTGACGGCATCCCCTATCGCACCTATCCCGGCACCCATCCGACCAAGGGCTCCTACTTCACCCGTGGCACCTCGCGCGACCGCTATGCGCGCTATTCCGAGGAAGGCCCGGTTTACGCCGACAACATGCAGCGCCTGGTGCGAAAATTCGAGACTGCGCAGGACATGGTGCCGCGGCCGCTGCAGGCCAATGCGGCGAAGCCGACCAAATATGGCGTGATCTATTTTGGCTCGACGGCACCGGCAATGGACGAGGCCATCGGGCTTTTGGAGGGGCGTGGACATTTGCTGGATCGCCTGCGCATCCGCGCCTTCCCGTTCCATTCCAGCGTTGCGAGCTTCATCTCCGAGCACGACTTCATCTACGTGGTGGAGCAGAACCGCGACGGTCAACTGCGTCAATTGATCGTCAATGAGAACGGGATCGATCCCATCCGCCTCATTCCGATCGTACACTACGACGGCACGCCGATCACGGCGCGCTTCATCGCCAAGGCGATCGGCGACCACCAGGATCGCCTCAAGGTGACCCCCCTTCGCAAGGCGGTGTCATGACCTATATTGCAAAACCGAGATTCCATCACCCGGCCCTGAAGAAGAACGCGCTCGGCTTCACCCATCGCGACTATGAGGGCAAGATCTCCACGCTCTGTGCGGGCTGCGGCCATGACTCGGTTACGGCTGCGATCATCGAGGCGTGCTATGAGCTGTCGATTGAGCCGCATCGGGTGGCAAAAATCTCCGGCATTGGCTGCTCGTCGAAGACGCCCGACTATTTCCTTGGCAATTCGCACGGCTTCAACTCGGTGCACGGCCGCATGCCGTCGGTTCTGACCGGCGCCAACCTTGCCAACCGCGATCTGATCTATCTCGGTGTATCCGGCGATGGTGATTCCGCCTCCATCGGCTTGGGCCAGTTTGCGCATTCGATACGTCGCGGCGTCAACATGACCTATATCGTCGAGAACAACGGCGTCTATGGGCTGACCAAGGGGCAGTTCTCGGCAACCGCCGACCGCGGCTCGAAATCCAAGAAGGGCGTGCTCAACACCGACAACGCCATCGATCTGGTGGCGATCGCGCTGCAGCTTGGTGCAAGCTATGTGGCGCGCAGCTTCTCCGGTGACAAGACCCAGCTGGTGCCGCTGATCGCGGGCGCGATTCAGCACAAGGGTGTGGCCTTCATTGACGTGATCAGCCCCTGTGTCGCCTTCAACAATCATGCCGGATCCACCAAGAGCTTTGACTATGTCCGCGAGCACAATGACGCCGTGAACCGCCTTGACGTCATTACCGGTCGCGACCCCATTGTCGTCGACTACGCGCCGGGCACGGTGCAGGTGGTCGAACAGCACGACGGCACCAAGCTCGCGCTGCGCAAGATCGACGCCGACTATGACGCCCATGACCGTGTCGGCGCCATGGCGTTCCTGACCAAGCATGCCGCCAGGGGCCAGATCGTCACTGGCCTGCTCTATGTCGATCCGGAGTCGGAGGATCTGCACAGCCACCTCAACACGGTGGATGCGCCGCTGAACTCGCTGAACGCCGCGCAGCTGTGTCCGGGCTCCGCCATACTCGACAAGATCAACGCGTCATTGCGCTAGTTTTCGGATGCCAGGCAGTTTGCCCACTGTAATGGCCGGGCAAAGCCATGCGTTGAAGGCTCGGGCAGGGCGCTCAGGCCGCCGCGGCCAATCCCCGCGGGTTCAGCACGTATTCCTTTAGCACCTTGTCCGTCGCATCGACCTCGGCAAGCACGACATCGTAGCTCCAGAGATCGGCCAGGTGCTGCAGCACGCGCTTGGCATCCGCCTCGTTGAGCTGCTGGCCGTTGACAACGTGATGGCGCAGCATCAGCCGGCGGTCGCCGGCGAGATCGACGTCGACGACCTCGATATTGGCGTCGGTGACGCCGACGTCGAATTGGCGCGCCAGCTCGCGGCGGACGCGCCGATAGCCGCGCTCATTGTGAATGGCATCGACCCTGATGCCAGCGCGCTCCTCCGGGTCGTCGTGCAGATGGAACAGGCGGAAGTGACGGATCAGGCGCGGGCTGAGGAACTGGGCAACAAAACTTTCGTCGCGGTAATTGGCCCAGACGTCGCGCAAAACAGCCATCGCGTCGCCCGTGCCGGCGATGCTCGGGAACCATTCACGGTCTTCATCCTCGGGCACGGTCACGACGCGCGCGATGTCTTGCATCATCGCAAAACCCAACGCATAGGGGTTGAAGCCTGAAAAGCGCGGGTCGTCGAAGTCGGGCTGGAACACGACATTGGTGTGCGACTGCAAAAATTCCAGGAAATTGCCGTCGGAGATCCGTCCCTGCTCGTAGAGGCGGTTCAGGATGCGATAGTGGACATAGGTCGCGGTGCCCTCGTTCATGACCTTGGTCTGTCCCTGCGGATAGAAATACTGCGCGATATGGCGAACGATGCGCAGCAGTTCGCGCTGCCAGGGGGCAAGCCGCGGCGCGGATTTTTCGAGGAAGTAGAGCAGATTCTCCTGTGGCAGGCCGAGCAGCTTGCGACGGCGCTCGGCATTGAGCACGGCGTTGCTCTTGGCAGGCCCCGAAGGCACCGTCCGCCACAGATCGTTGAAGGCGGCTTCCTCGTGCTGGCGGCGCCGTCCCGCCCGTTTCTCCTCGGCATGCAGATCGAGCTTCTTCTTGCCGGGGTAGCGATCAACGCCATGGGACATCAGGGCATGGGCGGCGTCGAGCGTCTGCTCGACCGCCGGACGGCCATGGCGTTCGTCGCATTGGGCGACATAGCGCTTGGCAAATTCGAGATAATCGAGAATGCCGTCGGCGTCGGTCCATTGCTTGAACAGATAGTTGTTCTTGAAGAAATGGTTGTGGCCGAAGGCGGCGTGCGCGATCACCAGCGCCTGCATG
>Ga0306926_10008823_pt1 | contig 11060 bp, 7 predicted proteins | sample flu12Cox44000178_FD_203759 | JGI IMG/M metagenome (GOLD analysis project Ga0306926, IMG submission 203759) | Lab enrichment of tropical soil microbial communities from Luquillo Experimental Forest, Puerto Rico - flux8day.12C.oxic.44.000.178 (v2)... | ecosystem: Environmental > Terrestrial > Soil...
AGGCCCAAGATAACGCCGGGATCATGCCGCTGTACATGCGGTTTGCGAGCGTCCTCAATCTCAAGGACCGCTTCCCGGCAGCAGCATGTCCCTAAGCGCCGATGTGCGGAACTTAAGCTCCCAGCGCTCGGCGGCGTCCTCCTCGGTCGATGGCCGCGACTTCCAAAACTGATTGTATTGCGCGATCACGGCGCCGAATTCCGGGAAGCGCAGAATACAGTAAAGCGTCAGTAAAAATCCGATCGACGTGCAAATTGGAGCCTGACGTCTCGACCTCGCGGCTGCCGTGTTTCGCCGGCGATCAAGTCGCGCGAGTGATGAGTGGTACAGTCATCGGTTCCTCTATTGCTTTTTCAGCGGTGCGAAGCAATGCGAGGTATATTCGCCTAAGTTGGCGACGACTGTGTCGGGGGTCATAGCAAGAAGAGCCCGCAGTTACCGCCCTAATTCGGCATCCGCAGCACCGGCTTGATGGCGACGCCGGTCGAGGAGGCTTGTGCGGCGCGGTTGATGTCGGCGAAATCGTAGAACGTGATCATCCGCTCGATCGGGAATTTTCCGGCCACCACTAGATCGACCAGCTTCGGGATGAACGCGCGCGGGATGCTGTCGCCCTGCACCACGCCGCGGACGGTGCGGCCCTGCTGCAGGAACGGCATTTCGAACGACGCCTCGGTGCCACTGCGCGCGCTGCCGAGCAATGCGCAGGTGCCGCCCGGCGTCAATGATGCAATGGCATCGCGCAGCACCGCAGGCACGGCCGCCGCCTCGACGGCGTAGTGCACGCCGTCGAGGACGACGTCGCGAATCTCAGCCACGACGTTCCGGCTCTTACTGGCGTTGATCGTATGGGTGGCGCCAAACTCGCGTGCCACCGCGAGGCGATTGTCGTGGATGTCGACCGCAACGATCGGTGCACAGCCCAGGATCTTCGCCGCGGCCAAGGCCGACAAGCCGACCGCGCCGACGCCGAAAACCGCGATGCTTTCGCCCGCATTCGGCTTGAGCGCATTAAAGACAGCGCCGGCGCCGGTTTGGCCGCTGCAGGCGAGCGGGCCGAGTTGTTCGAGCGGCGCATCCTTGCGCACCTTGACCGCGTAGCGTTCTTGGGTGAGCGCGAACGTACCGAACGACGATTGCTGGAAATAGGCGCTATAAACCGGTGCGCCGTCCTGCGCCAACAGCGTCGAGCCATCGGCGCGTGTGCCCCTGTTCTTCAGGGCCCGGGCGTTGAGGCAATAATTGAGCCGGTGCCGCCGGCAGTTGGCGCAATCTCCGCACCACGGATAAGACATGACGACGTGGTCGCCAGGCGCGAACTCACGCACGGCACCGCCCACTGTATGGACCACGCCTGCGCCTTCATGGCCGAACACCGCTGGAAATTGACTGACGGCAAAATAGCCGTCGCGGCCGTGCAGATCGGTCGCGCACATGCCGCTCGCGACCACGCGGACGATCACCTCGTCGTGCCGCGGCTCGCACAGCTCTAGCGTCTCAATGGCGAAAGGCCCCGATTTTTCGCGAACGACAGCGGCTTTGACCTGCATGCGGCGCTCCTTCCGGCGTTCTATTGAGCGAAATCGCGCTTATGGTACGCCATCGACGGCCGGTCGTCTGAATCCCATGGCCATCCACGCACCGAGCAGCTTCAGCTTGAATTTTCCGGAGTGGCTCGGATAGTTCGCCATGTCGTCGGGCAACGCCTCCTGGCAGCTCGCGAAATGACAAATGCTGCTTGGGGCCCCGGCGATCCGGAGCTCGACTTTGCCGCAGCGACACCGTGTTTCGTCATCTCGCATCGCCTTACGCGGCCTAGCGTCCGCCCGCGTCCATCTGCTTGAGCACCGCGGCCGTCGGCCAGCAGTCGAGCTTGAGCCCGTTGCGCTTCTGATAGGCGCCGAGCGCGGCGCGCGTCAGCATGCCGGCCTTGCCGTCGATCTTATCGTGGTAATAGCCGCGCGCGGTGAGGATTTGCTGCATGCGGTCGAGATCGGCGGTCGGCAGCTGCGCCACCTTGGCCCACGGCGTCTCGAACGGCCGCGGATCGAGCATGCGGTCGCTCAGGTGGCCGACGAACAGTACGTAGAGATCGGAGAAATTATATTCCTTGATGGCGAAATAGCTCTTGGTGACGAGGAACGACGGGCCATAGAGCCCGGCCGGCTGCAATAGCGACGCCGGCTGCGCGCGCTCGGCGGCCGATAGCGTGCGGCCATAGGCCGGCACGTAGTCGCGCTTGAGCCACTCGCCCAGCGGCAGCACATTGTCCGGCACGCCGATGGTGCAATCGACGTCGGCCGGCGGATGCATCTCGTAGGCCCAGCGCACGCCCGGCTGCCAGCCTTTGTCGCGCAGTTGCTTCGCGGCCGACGCCAGCGCATCGGGCACCGAATTCCAGATGTCGGCGCGGCCGTCGCCGTCGAAGTCGACGGCGTATTTCAGATAATCCGACGGCAGGAATTGCGTCAGCCCCATCGCGCCGGCCCAGGAGCTCGTCATGTCGGCGGGCTTAGCCTCACCGTCCTGCAGGATTTTCAGCGCCAGCAGAAATTCTTCCTGGAATTTCTCCTTGCGCCGGCCGAGATAGGCCTGCGTCGCCAGCACACGGATGGCGCTGCGCTTGTCGCGGGCTTTGCCGTAATCGGTCTCGCGGCCGTAGATGGCGAGCAGCACGGTCGGCGGCACGCCGAACTGCTTCTCGATCCCGGCGAGCGTGTCGCGGTAGCGGTCGTAGAGCTTCTTGCCCTCGGCGGCGAGGCCGGAGAGCGTCGACTCCTTCAGATAATCCGCCGGCGTCAGCACGAACTCGGCCTGGCTGCCTTGCGGCTTTTCCGGCCGGCCCGGCAGCACCAGATCGGGCAGCGTCAGGTCAGGCTCGAGCCCGTGCGTCGCGCCATCGAACGTGGCACGCGTGACGCCCAGCGCCTCCGCCCGCGGCCACAGCGATTGCAGCCACGATTGGAACGCCGCGTCGGCGAAGGCTGGCGATATCGAAAGCGCCAGCAACAAACAGAATGCGGGAGTAAGAATGGCGCGGCTCGCGCAAACGAACCCCCTTCCCCAGGCGGGGAGAGGGTTGGGGTGAGAGGCTTCGGGCGGTGAGGTCGGGCGCAAGCGAGCCCTCATCGCACTGCCAGGATGAAGAGCCGCGGGAAGCGCAGCAGCACCTTGCCGTCGTAGCGTGGCTTGTAGGCGCCGACGATCTTCTTGGTGTAGGCGGCGCAGAATTTCTCGCGGTCGGCGGCCGAAAGCGGCGACAGGAACGGCTGCAGCGACGAGCCCTTAAACCATTCGATGATCGCCTCGGGCGACGCCATCACGTGATTGTAGACCGTGTGCCAGATGTCGATGTGGGAGGCGGCCGGCTTGAGCAGGTCGTAGAACGCTTCCGGCGACGGCAAGTGGTCGCGCGCCGCGGCCTTGATCTCCGGATGGTCGCGCCACGGCCCTTCCTCGCCGACTTCGCGCTGGAAGATCAGCGCCGGCTCGCGCGTATTGTCGGGCATCTGGATCGCCAGCACCCCGCCCTGCGGCATGCCCTCGAGCATGCGGCGCATGATCGCCGGATGGTCGGGCAGCCACTGCATCACCGCGTTGCCGAAAATCAGATCGGTGCCCGGCTCCGGCGTCCAGGTGGCGATGTCGGCCTCGACGAAGCGGCATTGCGGCAGCCGCTCGCGCGCCTTCTTCAGCATGTCGGGCGAGGAATCCAGCCCCACGATCTGCGACTGCGGATAGCGCTCGACCAGCAGCTCGGTCGAATTGCCCGGCCCGCAGCCGAGATCGACCACGAGCCGCGGCCGCTGCAGCGGGATCTGCGCCACCAGATCGCGCGGCGGCCGGGTGCGCTCATCCTCGAACTTAAGATATTGCCGTGCGCTCCAGTCTTCCATGGCCCCACACTGTGCGGATCGATTCGTTGTCGGCGCCGTGGTCTAGCAAGCCCGCGCCGTAAAATCACGTCCCCGCGGCATGCGGCGCCGCGGCCGCCTCGTCCGTGGCGCCGGCCGCAGCGTGATGATCGGCGGCGAAGATGAGATAGACCGCCGGCACCACGAATAGCGTGAACAGCGTGCCGATCGAAAGCCCCGCGATGATCACCACGCCCATCTGGAAGCGCGACACCGCGCCGGCGCCTGTGGCGATGATCAGCGGCACGGCGCCGAGCACCATGGCGGCCGTGGTCATCAGGATCGGGCGCAGCCGGATGCCGGCGGCCCGCTCGATGGCCTCGCGTTTACTCAGGCCCTGCTCCTGCTGCAGGTGATTGGCGAATTGCACGATCAGGATGCCATGCTTGGAGATGAGCCCGATCAGGGTGACCAGACCGACCTTGGTATAGATGTTGAGCGACATGCCGCCCAAGCCGAGCGCAACCAGGATCAGCGCGCCGGCAATCGACATCGGCACCGAAACGAGAATGATCACCGGATCGCGGAAGCTCTCGAACAACGCGGCCAACACCAGGAAAATCATGATTACCGCAAAGGAGATCGTGATGAGGAAGCCGCCGCTTTCCTGGATGTATTGCCGGCTCAAGCCCGCATAATCGACCGAGTAGCCTTCGGGCAGCGTGCGAGCTGCGAGGTCCCGCAAATACTGCAACGCGTCGCCCTGCGCCACGCCCGGCATAGCGACGCCCTGGATCATGGCGCTGTTGAGCTGCTGGAAGTGGTTGAGCGCTTCCGGCACCGTCTTGGTCGTGATGCTGGCGACGGTGGAGAGCGGCACCAGCGCGCCGTCGGACGTCTTGATGTAATAGTCGAGCAGCTGCTGCGGATTGAGCCGGAAACGCTGCTGCACCTGCGGGATCACCTTGTAGGAGCGCCCGCCCATGCTGAAGTAGTTGACATAGCCGCCGCCGAGCATCGACGACAACGCGCTGCCGACGTCGCTCATCCGCAAGCCGAGCTGCGCGGTCTTATCGCGGTCGATGGTGATGTCCGACTGCGGATTGTCGAATTTCAGATCGCAGTCGAGAAAGATAAACATGCCGCTCGTCTGCGCTTCCTGCAAAAAGGACTGCGCCACCGTATTCAGCCGTTCGAATGAATCGGTGGTGACGAGCACGAACTGCACCGGCAGGCCGAAGGCGCCGGGCAGCGCCGGCGGCTGGAACACCGCCACCCGCACGCCCGCGATCTTGCCGACCTCCTGCTGTACCACCGGCTGCAGCTGGTTGGTGGTTTTGTCGCGCTGATCCCAGGGCTTGAATACCATGCCGGCGAGGAATTGGCCGGGCACGTCGAGCTGGAACACATGCTCGGTTTCCGGATGCGACGCGAAGACGCCGTAGATCTGCTTCGAATAAAGCTGGCGCTGCTGCAGCGTCGAGTTCGGCGCCGCGGTCGACGCTGTGATCAGCACGCCCTGGTCTTCGGTCGGCGCTAGCTCGTTGGTGGCGCTGAGAAACAGGAATACGATGCTGACCAGCACAATGGCAGCGAAGGTGAGCGTCACCGGCAGCGTGTTCAGGCTGCCGTGCAGCCAGCGTTCGTAGCCCCCGCGCAAACGATGAAAGCTGCGGTCGATGAAGTCCGTCAGCCGCGCCTCCCAGCCGCCATGCTCGAGATCGGGCAGCCTGAGCAGACGAGAGCACAGCATCGGCGACAGCGTCAGCGCTACGACGCCCGATATGGTCACCGCTCCGATTAGCGCGAAGGCGAACTCGGAAAACAGCGCGCCGGTCAGGCCGCCCTGGAAGCCGATCGGCACATAAACCGCCGCCAGCACCACGGTCATGGCGATGATCGGGCTGCCGAGCTCGCGCGCCGCCTGGATCGCGGCTGGCATCGGCGCCATGCCCTCCTCGAGATGGCGGCTGACGTTCTCGACCACGATGATGGCGTCGTCGACCACGAGGCCGATGGCGAGCACCAGCGCCAGCAGCGTGAGCAGATTGATCGAATAGCCGAGCGCGAGCAGCACGACGAGCGTGCCGACCAGCGACAGCGGAATTGCCACCGTCGGAATGAGCGACGAACGGATCGAACCGAGGAACAGGAACACCACCACGGTCACGATCACCAGCGCTTCGGCGAGGCTCCGGATCACCTCGTAGATAGCGCTATGCACGAATTCCGTGGAGTCGTAGACGATCTCGCCGCTGAGCCCATGCGGCAGCTGCGCCTGGATCTCGGGAAACACCTTGTGGACGCCGGCGACGACGTCGAGCAGGTTCGCGGCCGGCGCCACCTGGATGCCGATATATACGGCGAGCTTGCCGTCGAAGCCGACTTCGGTGTCGTAGTCCTCGGCGCCGAGCGTGACGTTGGCGACGTCTTTCAAGCGCACGATGGCACCGCCGGTCTGCTTGACCACGAGATTGCGGAACTCTTCGGCCGAATGCAGGCTGGTCGAGGCGGTGAGCTTGACCTGCACCATCTGACCCTTGGTGTTGCCGATGCCGGAAATGTAGTCGTTGGCGGCAAGCGCCGCGCTGACATCGGCCGCGGTCAGGCCGAACGCGGCGAGCCGCTGCGGATCGAGCCAGGCGCGCAGCGCGAACACCTTCTGGCCGAGCAGCTCCGCGGTCTGCACGCCCGGCACCGCCTGCAGCTTCGGCTGCACCACGCGCGTCAAATAGTCGGTGATCTGGTTCGGCGCCAAGGCATCGCTGTTGAAGCCGATATACATGGCATCGAAGGTCTGGCCGATCTTGACGGTGAGGATCGGCTGCAGCGTGCCGGTCGGCAGTTGGTTGAGGATGGAGCTGACCTTGGTGGCGATCTCGGTGAGCGCCTTGTCGGGCTCGTAGTTGAGCCGCAAGGTCACCGTGATGGTGCTAACCCCGCTCTGGCTCACCGAATTCATGTAGTCAATACCGTTGGCCTGGGCGATGGCATTCTCCAAGGGCGTGGTGATGAAGCCCGCCACCACGTCGGCATCGGCGCCGTAATAGATCGTCGTCACCGTGACGATGGCATTCTGGGTGCGCGGATATTGCAGGATTGGCAGCACGAAATAGGCGCGCACGCCGAGCACCAGGATCAAGAGGCTCACCACGGAGGCGAGCACCGGCCGGCGGATGAAAATGTCGGTGAAGTTCATCGCGGAGGCCCTAGCGATCGAGCGGCACGCTCGGCGCCGCATCCGCCGTCGGCGCCACGGTGTTGTCGATCAACACCGACGAGCCGTTGTGCAGCTTGAGCTGGCCCGAGGTCACGATCAGGTCGCCCTCGCCGACGCCCTTGAGGACCGCCATCTGGTCGCCACGAGTGGCGCCGGTGGTGATGAAGCTTTGCCGCGCCACGAGCTGCGGCTTGCCGTCGGCGCCGGCGCCCTTATCGTCGACGATATAGACGGTGTCGCCGTACGGGCTGAAGCTGATCGCGGTCTGCGGCAGCGTGATCAAATTCTCCGGCGCCCCGGTCGGGATTTCGACGGTGGCGTACATACCGGGCAGGAGCCTGTGGTCGGCGTTCTTCAAGGTGGCGCGGACCTGCACGTTGCGGCTCGACGCATCGACCTTTGGATTGATCGCCGAAATCTCGCCGGCGAAGGTTTGATCCTTGTAGGCGTCGACCTTCACTGCGATCTGCTCGCCGATCTTGACCTGGTCGACCGCCTGCTGCGGCACAAAAAAGTCCATGAAGATCGGATCGAGCGCCTGCAACGTGACGATCACCGTGCCAGCACCGAGATATTGGCCGAGATCGACGGCGCGGATGCCGAGATGGCCGGCGAACGGCGCGCGCAGCGTCTTCTTGTCGAGGATGGCCTGCTGCTGCGCCACCTGCGCCTTGGCGTTCTTCAGGTTCGCCGCATCGGTGTCGATCGTCGCCTGGCTCACCGCCTGCAGCTTGAGTTGCTTCTGATCGCGCTCGAAGGTGATTTCGTTGAGCTCCGCCGTCGCCTGCAGCGATTGCAGCTTGGCGAGATCGTCGTCGGAGCGCAGCTTCAGCAGCAGGACGCCGGCCTCGACGTCGTCGCCGGAACTGAATGCGATCTGGTCGACGACGCCGGCGACTTCGAGCGAGAGGTCCGCGCCCTTGACCGCGCGCAAGGTACCGACAGCGGCGATCTTCGGCTGCCAGGCGCTGAAGCTCGCCTTGCCGGCCGTGACGGTCTGCGGCGGCTGCGCCATCTGGCTCATGAACTTCTTGATCATCGCCGCCTTGAACATCTGGAAGCCGAACACGCCACCGAACACGACGGCGACTGTGGCCAGCATGATCACCATGCGCTTCGTCATTGCTTGGCTTCCAGGCTGGCAGGGATGGTTGCGGGCTTGGCCGCCGGCGTTCCCGGCACCGTATTCGGGAGCGCCACCGCTTGCGGGTCGGGATCCGGCGTGAACGGATTGGGCGCGACGTCGGCGCGGTTCCACCAGCCGCCACCGAGCGCCTGGAATAGCGCCGCGGTGTCGGAAAAGCGCGCGGCCTGCGCCTGCACCACGGCGAGGCGGGCCTGCTGATAGCTGCGCTGCGCGTTGAGCAGCGTCACGTAGCTGATGGCTCCGAGCCGGTACTGGCCACGGGCGAGATCGAGCGTGTCGGAGGCCGCGCGGAGCGCATTGCGCTGGGCCTTCAAGGTCGCGGCATCGAGCTGCAGCGCGCGCAGGGCGTCGGCGACGTTCTGGAACGCCGCGAGCACGGTCGAGCGGTATTGCGCCTGCGCGTGGTCGTAGGCGGCTTCGGCGGCGCGCTGCGCATGCAAGAGATTGAAGCCGTGGAAGATCGGCTGCGTGCCGCTCGCCACCGCGTCCCACACGATGGTGTGCGGCGTGAACAGCGCCGCGGTGGTGCCGGCGGCGCTGCCGTAATAGCCGGTGAGATTGAATTGCGGCAGCCGGTTGGCGATGGCGACGCCGATATTGGCGCTCGCCTGATGCAACTGCGACTCCGCCGCGCGCACATCGGGGCGCTGCTCGACGAACTGTGATGGCACGCTCAATGGCAGATCGCTCGGCAGCTTCAGCGCCGCCAGCGTCAGCCGATCGTTCGCCGCTTCATTGGGAAAGCGGCCGATCAAAGCCAGCACCACGTGGTGCTGCTGCTCCAGTTGCTTCTGCAGCGGCGGCAGGCTCGCCTGCGTGGTCGCCACTTCCGACTGCTGGGTGAGCACGTCGGTCTTCGCCGCGGCGCCGACGTTGAACTGGTTCTGCACCACGGTGAGCTGATCGCTCTCGATCTTGATGATATCCCGTGTCGCCTCGATCTGGCCGCGAAGCGAGGCCTCCTGCACCGCGGCGGTGACGACGTTCGAAGTCAGCGTCAGATACGACGCCTCAAGCTGAAAGCGCTGATAGTCGGCCTGCGCCGACAGCGCTTCGATCTGGCGGCGCTGGCCGCCGAACACGTCGGGCGCATAGGAGACGTTCACCGTCGCCTGGAACAGATTGAAGATGAACGGTGGCCCGGAGCCGCCGAATTCCGCCGGCGTGAACTGCTGCCGCTCGGCCGTGGCATTGGCGTCGAGCTGCGGCATCAGCTTGCCTTCCTGGGCGTAGAGCGTCTCCTTCGCCTGCCACAGCGCCGCTTGAGCGGCTTGCAGGCTCGGATTGGCGCGCAAGGCTTCGGCGATCAAGCTGTCGAGCTCCCTGGAATGAAACACCCGCCACCATGCGCCGGGAATGTCGCGGCCGGCCAAAAATCGCTGCGCCGCGCCGCCGGCGACATCGGTCGAGGCCGTGGTCGCAGGCGCCTTCTCGGGCGTGAAATCCGCTCCCGTCGGCGCCGGCGGCACGACGAAATCGGGCCCGACTGCGCAGGCCGACAGCGCCCACAAGGACAACGCTGCCGCCTGCGACGCACCAAATCCGCGCGCGACGCACGCCTTTCGGACGAGCGCCAGCGGAACACTGCGCCACTGCAACGGACCGGACACGACCACTTCCCACTTCGAACGGGATAGGGTAGTTATTTACTATCCAGTTAGTCAATAACTTGACATTTGAACCCTGTTAACAGCTAACTCGCACAAATGACCCGGACACCGGGCGTTAACCCTGATGACGGCGAGATGGCCTTGAATGACCGATGTGTTGGAACCGCGACCGGACGTGAGGCGCCGCCGTAAGGCCGAGCGCCCGCAGGAGATTTTGCAGGCCGCCTTCGACGAATTTTCCCGCAATGGCTACGCCACCACAACGCTGGAAGCGATCGCCGAGCGCGCCGGCGTCACCAAGGGCACCATCTACGTTTATTTCGAGAACAAGGAGCACTTGTTCATCTCCATGGTGCGCGAGGTCACCAAGGCGACGCTCGACACCGTACACGACATGTTCGCGAGCCACGACGGCTCGACGGCCGACCTTTTGCGCGCCCAATTCAGCTTCATCTACCAGCACATCGTCGCCGACCGTCGCCGCCGCGAGGTGGTGCGCATGCTGATCGCCGAAGCGCCGCGATTTCCCGCGCTCGCCGACCGCTACCATGAGGAAATCTTAAAGCCCTGCCTCGATATGCTGCGACAGGCGATCCAGCGCGGCATCGATCGCGGCGAATTCCGCAAGTCGGCCATCGTCGATTCGCCGCAAGTGGTGATCGCGCCGATCGCGCTAGTCGACCTGTGGATGATGATGTTCGACGAGCGCCAGCCGCTCGATTTGAAGGCCTACTTCAACGCTCACCTCGATCTCGTGCTCAACGGGCTATTGGCAAAATGAAAACAAAATTTAGCCCGGATGCGCGCAGCAAAATCCGGGGTTCGGCGTTAAAGCAATGGCGAACGCCGCTGACGAAATGAAAATGCCGGGATGGGAAACGCCATGACATATCGATTGACGAGGACTCAGTCCGCCACCTTCGTGACGCTGACCGCCACGGCCGCGCTGACAGCGCTGAGTCTGGTATCACCCGCCGATGCCGCGGCGAGCCGACCGGGCCCCACCAAGCCGACCGAGGAGACCGCGCCGCGCGACGCCGGCGATCCGCTCATGGCGATCGTCTCGATCAAGACCCAGCACGTGACCATCTACGACGCCGAGGGCTGGATCTTTCGCGCGCCGGTCTCGACCGGCACCAAGGGCCGCGAGACCCCGGCCGGCGTCTTCAGCGTCGTCGAGAAGGACAAGGACCACCATTCCAACCTCTATGACGATGCCTGGATGCCGA
>Ga0306926_10008824_pt1 | contig 11060 bp, 10 predicted proteins | sample flu12Cox44000178_FD_203759 | JGI IMG/M metagenome (GOLD analysis project Ga0306926, IMG submission 203759) | Lab enrichment of tropical soil microbial communities from Luquillo Experimental Forest, Puerto Rico - flux8day.12C.oxic.44.000.178 (v2)... | ecosystem: Environmental > Terrestrial >...
TCGATTTAAACCGCAACTTGATTTACGCAATTGCCGCCAAGGTCTATGGGCGCGGTCGCAAAGGGTCTTACGAGCTGGTCGCCGCCGATTTTTGACTTATGACTCGCGCATGTCCGAGTCGGTGCGGTTGGCAAACGAATGTAAAGCTGACCGTGTGGATCAGTTTTACGCGTGGGCGAATGTCCTGCGTCCAGCCTGCGGCTATAATATAAGGTGGCGAACGACGTCGCGCTCAACGGTGTCCGCTTTTGGGGGTAAAGCGGATCCGGGTCGGCTTCTGAACTCGCAGAAAAAATTCCGCTGTAATCGGATAGGCCAGGTTTAGAAATCCCCACCAAAATCGGCATTACTGGCGCCTAATCAAGGTTAGGTGCGCGGTACCGGAGTCAAAGTTAGCCCCATACAACCGCACTTTCTGGCATTGCAGACTGGGCCGAGATGGCTTATTTTTGGTTCAGTTACGCGCAGAAAGGCCCATAAATCAATGAGAAAGCCACGCCTCTCGCTGGTCACGCCAAGCACCGTTTTCGGTCCAGTTACCCGCGGCAAGCCACCGCTACGGCGTCCGAACGCCGAGAGCCGCGCCCGCGAATATCTAAAGAATGAGGAGATCGAGAAGCTGATCAAGGCCGCGGGCAATAGCCGATACGCCCTCCGCGATCAGACTATGGTGCTGATTGCCTATCGCCACGGGCTGCGGGTCCGCGAGTTGGTGTCCTTGCGCTGGGACAGTATCGACTTTCGCCACAGCCAAATTCACGTTGCGCGACGCAAAGGTGGCAGCGCTGCGACGCATCCGCTGACCGGCCGCGAGCTGCGTGCGTTGCGTCGTTTACAGCGCGAACAGGAACCGAAGTCGTCGTTTGTGTTCACCTCGGAGCGCGGTGCGCCATTTGCCACTGGCGGATTTCGAACATTGCTCGCGCGCCTGGGTGAAGTCGCCGGACTCGATTTCAGGGTTCATCCGCACATGTTGCGCCACGCTTGCGGCTTCAAGCTCGCCAATGCTGGCGTCGATACCCGCAGCCTGCAAGCCTATCTCGGTCACAAGAATATCCAGCATACGGTGCGTTACACCGAGCTGGCGCCAAACCGGTTTAAGGATTTCTGGGACGACGACTGATTCAAAAGGTTCGCTGGGGCGTTGTCGGAGTAACGGTGAATGGTCATGCCGACAGTCGTTAATCTCAAAACCAAACGCCGCAAGCGGGCCTCGCGCGCCTTACCGCTAGAACAGGCAACCGATACTGCACGGTTCTTTGGCCGTATGGCGCGTGCGATCGAAAATGATCTCGGCGGGAGGCGGGGGCTGACGCGTATCGAAACGGAGCTGGTTCATGCATTTTGTGGCGCAGCGACAGCTGTCAATTATTTGAACCGGCAAATTATTCTCGACGAAGGCATCGAAGTCGATCTTGCCAGCTTCGCCACGCTTGCTTCGACGATGTTGCGCATTGGCGCGCGGCTTGGCTTGCAGCGCCGGCCGAAGGACGTAACGACGCTGGCCGATTATCTCGCGTCACTGAAGGAAACTGACGCCAAGGCAGAGGTGGCGCACGACGACGCTGCTGAGGCTGTGGAGGGGCAGCAATGAGGCGGTGCTCCGTTTCCCTGCGCAAGGCGTTGAGCGATCCGAAGCTGCTTGGCAATGCATTGGCTGACGATAGCTGGTTGGCCTGGCGTGTCTTGCTGATCGCCGCCGCCGGCGAATCGCTAACCGATGCCGAGCGGGCGGTATTCACCAAGCTTACCGGTCGGGCAAGAGAGTCGGGCAAGCCGGTGCATGAATTAGTCGCGATCGTCGGTCGTCGTGGTGGCAAAAGCCGGGCAATGGCTGTCTTGCTGTGTTGGATTGCCGGGCTGTGTGATCACCGCGGCATGCTGGCGCCAGGCGAGACCGGCGTTGCGCTGTGCATCTCGCGGGATCAGCGCATTGCCCGGATCATTCTCGGTTATGTCGAGGGCATCCTCGAGGCCAGTCCGTATTTGCGCGGGCTGATCCAAAATCGCACGCAAGACACGATCGAGTTAGCCAACCGCGTCAACATTGAAGTGCGGCCGTGCAACCACCGAACTTTGCGCGGGCCGACTTATGTTTGCATCGTCGCCGACGAAGTCGCGCATTGGTATACCTCGGTTGATTTTGCCAATCCGGATATCGAAGTTCTTTCCGCAGTACGGCCCGGTCTAATGACGACGCGCGGTCCGTGCATCATGGTTTCAACTGCTTACGCTCAGGCCGGAGTGCTTTGGGACGCCTATCGCCGCGATTATGGTGCCGACGGTTCGCCCGGAATTCTGGTCGCGCACGGCACTAGCCGCGATCTCAATCCGTCGCTGCCGCAAGCCGAGATCGATCGCGAGCTCGAGCGCGATCCGGTTCGCAACCGCGCCGAATATCTTTCCGAGTTTCGTGCTGATATCGAAGGCTTCATCTCGCGTTCGGCCGTCGAGGCTTGCGTCGGCGATTACCGCGAATTACCGCCGCGTAATGGTGTTGTTTATTTTCTTTTTCTGGACGCCGCTTCAGGTTCTGAGAACGGCGACAGCTACGCGATCAGTGTCGGCCATAAAGAGGGCGACCAGATCGTCATTGATGCAGTGTGCGAGACGATTCCGCCATTTAGTCCGGCTGCGGTTGTCGATGATGTTCTGCTTCCGCTATGTAAGGCTTACAAGGTCACCAGGGCTTGGGGCGATAATTATGCCGGCAATTTTCCCAAAGAGCTGGTGCGCAAGGCCGGGCTTTATTACGACTTGTGGCCGCAGCACAAATCGGAAATCTACCGCGATCCATTGCTGCCGTTGATCAATTCCAAGCGCATCACGCTGCCGCGAATTGATCGATTGATCAATCAGTGCTGCCAGCTCGAGCGCTCTGTTAAGCGCTCTGGCCGGGACGAGATCTCACACCCGACGCATGGCCACGATGATCTCATTAATTCTGTCGCCGGCGCCGCCGCCGTGGCGATGCGGGCCGCGCTGGCCGAGCAACGCGTGCCGCTCGCGCCGCCGACATTTTATTCGCGACAGCTTGGTTTCTACGGTGGTGGCGCACCCGCAGCCAACACGCCGCCGCCGCCCCACTTTCAACGAAAGCATGAGCCGTGGCGTGACTTCGTCGGTCCGGACGCCATCTTTGGTTCCTGGCCCGGCTCCAACCCTTTTGACCGCGAGTGGTGATACTGCTCTGAAACAGCAAGCGGTCGATCAACTGCGGCAACAGTATCGCGCCGAGCTTGCGGCCGAACGCAAGGCGCACGCCGATGACGCAGCCTCAACAGCACCCACGTCTACGCTGCCTTGGATTTCTGAATAGCCTTTGCGGCATTGCGGATCACGTCCAGCACAGGCTGTGGCTGGGAGAGCATCGGGACGTGACTGGAGCCCAACTCGCCGGTTGTGGCGCCCATGCGCTTTGCAACGAAGCGCTGCAGTTCGGGCCGAAACGCTCTCGTCTAAAGTTGGTTCCAATGGAGCCGACGCCGGGAGATTCTTCCCGGAATTCTGTCATGTCCGCTTAAGGGTCAAAAGCAGACATTGAGGTTAGTTGAAGGAATGTCCGCTATCGCCTCAAAAGGAGACATTCTCCGGCACAACCACCACGTCCGCCTTTGTGCCATTAGATGACATAGCGGAGCACGCTTACGACGATGAAGCCGACCTTAGGAAACCGCGCTGCGTCTCCTCCGCACTGAGGCGACCGGAAGTGGTCGGCGCCGCAGCAAACCTCGCTTCGCGAATATCGATCCGCATCGAGAGGCCCTGGCGATGCCGCTGCCGCGTGAGTCGTTGGCGAGCCGCGGCGGTCATGGCTCAGCACCGATACCGCGCTAACCTGCGCAATTCACAAGCCAAGGCATTTTTCTGAATGTGAAATTTTTCCGGATCGTGGGCGTCGGGCGCGAGGCGATCGAGCAGCTTGGCAATCTGCAACAAGTCGCTACGCCAGCTCTGGTCGCTATAGTCGCCGCGGGTCGGGCGCCCTAGCGAGCCCCACCGGCAATGAAATCCAACAGTGGTTCTAGATCACCCCAAGTCGGCCCGACCTTCGGATCAACAAGATTTAGTGTTGGTGCGTCCGGAAAGACCTCAACAAACGCAGCAATCATTTCCTGCTGAGCAACAGCACCGATGCGTTCAACCAAAGCCACATCGTCCGGAACCAGCAGCACGACTTCATCGTGCACCGTTGCGATGACCTCAGCGGGTGCATCGCGCAGCGCCTGATCGAGGCGCGTCAAAGCAAGCTGCATGACTTCGGCGCTCGAGCCCTGCACCGGATGATTGACGGCATAAGCGCCGTGAAAGCCGATGATTGCGTCTTCGTAGAATGGCGTGTCTTCGTCGACATCGTCCGGGTTCTGCGCCCGCCACTTCCAACGCCATCGTCGCCCTGCGACGGTCTGCGTATAGCCTTGCTCGCGGGCTTGGCGTGCATACTCATCCTGCCAGCTAGCCATGTCGGGGTAACCCTCAAAAAATCGAGCTCTCATCTCGCAGGCTTGTTCAAACGTAACGTCCGGAAGAAAATTGACGCGCAGGTAGTTGTAAAAGCCTTTATTGCCCATGCGATACAGCAAACCAAAGTTACAAGGTTTTGCTAACTGTCGCTCGTCGGCGGTGACATCTTGCGGGTTGGTCTTTCCGGTCATCGACATCGCCGTAGCGGTGTGTGCATCGAGGCCGGCAGCAAACGACTGCCGCAGAATGCTGTCACAACCAAACCAATCACTGATCAGTTCACCTACGGCGCGTAGCTCGATCTGATTGTAGTCCAGTGCAATCACGAGCTGGCCCGTTGGTGCAGCAAATATTTTGCGAAAGCCGGCTTCACGTCGCTTTGGCATCTGTTGCAGGTTTGGACCGCGAGCAGCGAAGCGTCCCGAACTGGCACCAGCAATAAGAAAACTGGTGTGCAACCGGCCAGTTACAGGATTGATTGCTTCAATCAGACTATCGCCAAAGGCATTAATCAGTTTCTGTAGCGCACGTACTTGCAGCAACTCAGCAAGTGCCGGAACATGATTATTGAGCTGCAGCTGTTGGCGCCTGGTCGTCAGCAAGCCTGTATCGGTACGTGGCCACGTGGCTAACGTTTCTGCATCCAGCACATTGTTCAGGTGCGCTTGCAGCTCTGCCGGCTTCAGCAAATCCCGCGAAGGCGATACACGACGTAGCTCTTTCTCAGCCGCAGCCAACTCGGTTTGCCAACGCACGATCTGCGCTCGGTGTGTCGCAACATCGATCGGCATGCCGGCCAATTCCATGCGCGCGATCGCAGGAGTAACAGCGTCGACCACTTCTTGGCATTGCTTATCGATATCATCGAACAGTTCGTTCTGCTGTGTGTTCCAGAGCATCCGGCACAACACAGCATCGAGCGCGGCATACTCAAGCTGCTCAATAGTGAGCTGGTTAGCAGACCAATCGGAAGCCCCGAGTTCTTTCGGTATCGTAAGTTGGTAATTTACGGCGGCAGCCTCAGCCAACGAAGGGCGCCGGCCATCCGTCAGCCACATGGCGGTCATCACATCGTAAATGCGTCCGGTTGGTTCGATCTTGGCTTCGTGGATTAGGCGTTTGATTTCAAACACCGCATTGAAGATAGCCAATGGCAATGCAAACAGCGGAGTGATGTCTGCCCAAGCCAGAGCCCGCATATCAAAGACGTAGACATACTCACTCCCCGCCCAGGCCTGAACAAGCCGGACTCTTGAGCGGTAAGGATCGAGCGCGATACCGGCTGCACCATCGCGTGGCTGTCGGACTGCGAGCTTTCCGTCCTTGCAAAACTTGATGGGGATCGGCTGGCAGAATTCCGGCAGGACCGCGGTCTCGAAATCGAGCCCAACAACATTAGGGGCCCCGGTGATCATTTCGGCCACCGCTTGGTGGGCCGCCTCCGGACTCGTGATGTAAGCAACTGTGGTGCCGGCATCAGCAAGCAATTCGCGGACAAGTACGGCTTGTTCAGTGCCTACCGAAGGGACGACATACCGCCTCAATTCATCGCCGTGGGCATATAAGGTGCCAGTCAAAGATGCAGGCCCGTCGAGCAGCACGCGGTCGCCGTCCCGGGCCACACTGCCACCGGCGGCGATCAGGGCGCGTAGGAGCCGGCGCAGGTGGTTTGGCAGGGTGTTCGGCGGGCTCATGGCTTGGGTTTTCCCTGGTGCGCCTGTTTCAGTCTGTTCCAAAACGGCGTGAAACAGACAAGGCCTTGATGTTCTGACGGAAAATGCTGTCTGTTTCGCTGTTTCACGAATTCCGGAAGGTGGTCACTGGTAATTTTAAAATTGGCGGCCAGCACCCCCTGGAATCGCTGAAACAGCGAAACAGCGGGCGATTTCACCAGCGTTCTCAATAATCTGTCTGTTTCACCCGGCTTTGAAACAGAGTGAAACAGCCGAAACAGCGGGGGCGTCATGCTGCACCCCCTTCCGTGGTGATCGTCGCCGGATCCGGGAGCAGCGAAGAACCTGTCTTATCGACGCCCTGCTTGAGTACCAGGCGAAACGGCTTCTTCGGCCGGGTCTCGTTGTTAATCAGAAACCCAAGATCGAGAGCGGTTAGAATAGCGCGATAAGCGGCCGATCTGCCAATGCCGGTGGCCGTGCCGATCTGTTCAACAGAGATCATGACTTCCGCAGCATGACCGGCGTCGACCCGCTTAAATTGCATCTTGGTCGGCTTTGCTGCTTCCCTTTTTGCTTCACCCTTGGCGCGCTCGGCGATCAACTTAACGACCGCGTGCACATTGTTCGGCACCGACTTGCCAGAAGATTCCGCCATGACCTTAGAGAAGATTTGATATGCAAGCGCATAGTCGGCTACCGTCGCTACCACGCGCCCGTGATCGTCCTTTTGTCGCTGCGCCTGATGCAGAATTGCCGAAGCTTTGATGAAGTTAAATAGCGAGCCGATGTCGCGACGAAAGCGAACCATCAACGGCTCGATCCCGGCCACAATCTGCCGCGCGAAAGGAACCACAGCCACATTTGGGCCTAACGCGATCCAGCGTTGCAAATCATGCCACACAGCTAAGTCGGTGGGTGCGGCAACAACACCGGAGGCGTGAGCGGCAATTCCTTCCATTACCGCGCGGGTCTGATCGCGGTCCTCATGTATGTGCCAAGACAGCATCCGCGTCTCATTTTCGTCGTAGATCGTTCCTGTTGTCGTGACGATGAATGAGATCGGGCCTTCGCGAACAATCCTCTCGACGCGTCGCCCTGTTGGCGAATCAGGATCTTCAACCGTTGTCTGATGGATAATACGGCCTTCAGAAATCAACGTCCTAACAAGCATTGCGAAAGTGGAGTCCCGATCCGTCTGCTTTTCGGCTTGCAGTTGGGCGGCTTCAAAAAGAAACACGACTGTGTGTGAGAGTGGCCGGGTATCGTAGACCAATGAGAGAGCGCTGCTGCTTGTTAGCTGGTTTACGTAGTCCGAGCCCACCAACTCCAGCACGTGCGTGGTGGTGAAAGATTTGCCGCCGCTGCTGGCACCCCTGGTCAGGATGTTGATGGGGTTCTTAAGCACGCGACTGGTAGCAGCAATGTATGTGAGAATAATGAGATCGCGTTCGTTCACGACGCCCATGCTCTGAACTTGCTGCACGATGCGATCCATCAGATCGGGTGCTTGAGCAAGCTGCTGCACGGTGGGCCACAATGCCTCGCGTAATGCGGCCTTTTCCTCCGGCGTCAATTCCTGTTGTTGTGCTGTATTTTCGCGTGCGTCTTGTGCACACTGCGCAGCAAAATCCTTGGCTAACTTAGTCCAGGTTCCGATCAAGGCACGCTTGCCACCCACCTCGGTGCCAAAGGCAGCAATGATGGCCTCCACAATCTTGTCGCGGGCCATTTGGCTGGCTCCGTCACAGATGGATTCGTGAAGCAGCTCTTGCACAGCGGTTAAGCTTGGCGTGCCGGTAGCTTGCCATTCAGTAATCCGTTTCTCGGCGCTCTGAATTATCTCGTCATCGTCGCGATCACCGTTGTTCTGTTCGGGGCGCGGATGAAACTGAATTATCTCAGCCACGGCGGCCACCTGTTGGCGTGAAAGTCATTATGGGTGATGAGCGCGGCGCCGGGCGGGTCCGCTCGATCATTGAAGCAAGGTCAGAAGCGACCTTAGTGTCAGAAACCTTGGGGTCTCCGTTGAAATGCTTCTCGACTAATTTCCAGATGAGATCTTCAGAAATGCCGCGCCCCGTGGCGGATGTAACAACAGCCCAAAGCGTTTCGTTGTAGAAGCCTTCACCAGCTTCGCTAAGCACGATCGCAGCAGCACGCCTCCAATTGCCGTGCAATGCGGTGAGCATGCGCAGCCGCTCGCCAATAGTCTGCGGAACCCCGGTGTTCCCCGATCGGCTTTGTCTGGTTGGTATCAAGCGGCGCGGGACAATCTTAAACAGTTCGCTGGTGAAGCGCTCGATCTGCGCCTGCTTCACCGCCGGGATTGCGTGACTGTCGGCGCTGATAGTGAGAGGAGAAGCTTGCGGCCAGATGTACGGGCGCCCAGCTTTCTCGTGCCAACCGAAGGCGATGAATTGTCCGCTGCCGGAAAAAATCTCAATGGGATGCAACTTGCGTGACTTGACAACACCATCGGTGCGATAGACGCGAATTTGCTTGGGTGCGAGCCCGATGCGCACCAGGGGAGTATTTCCGAGAATATAGCCGGCCAGCTCGTCGGCAAATGCAGCATGTGCCGGATCAATAATGTCAGCATCTATGGCGACAATTTCTGCCTGTACAGCAATGCAACAACAGTACAAATCAGGCGGTTGATATTCACTGATGGTCGCAACAAGATCGGCATTATCCCACTCGGCAATGTTTAAACCGTCCCAGCCTTTCATCGCCGGCGTTTTACTAGTCTGCAATCCGGGAAAAGGTCGCCAGCCGTTGACAGCGAGTGGCTGAGCAACGGCGGCGAAAGTGATTAGTGGTGCGTCCGCTATCACAACACTTGTTCATCTGCGTCGTAAATATTGGCGATAGCGTTGAAGCTACGGCCGCTACGATTGTCGACAGCGAGAACCAGCCGGGCATCGAATTCGAGCCCGGCCAGTTTCGGAACGAGTGTGGAGACGTTGCCAACTGTCGGAAGCTTCGCGAGCGTCAAAAGTTGCGCAATCAGATGCTGGTTCTCAGCAACAAGATTGCCGTTATTTGCATTGGGTCCATCTACCCAAAGCGGAAAACTAGCGATGCGACCGCCGCTTTGAGCCTCAATGAGATCCAAAGCGATCAGAATGTTCTGAGTGTCCGTGCTAACAACACGCGCGGATTCGATCCGTACCTTGTAGTCATCAGGTTCGAATACGCGGGCGACTTTCGTGGCCGCTGCGCCAAAATCAAGCTCAACATTTGGCGCCTGACGGTTGGACTTCTGACGTACAAACTTTCTCATGGTGCATTCTCCTAAAAGACAAAAGAGCGCCGGCCTTTTACAGCCGGCGCCCAGTTCACCTAGTTAGCGTGATACCCATTCTTCGCGGCGATGCGGACCAACACCGCTGCCGCGACGCGCAGAGGGTGGCGCTCAGCCACCCCGAGCCGCTCGACGAACTCGATCACGTCGAGCGCAGTCTGATCCCCGCCGATCGGGTGATCGTCGGCCCAGCCAGTGTTGGCCAGGACAGCCGCCAGGTGGCGCAAGCCGTCGCGCATTTCGCCGACGGCGATCTTGGCGCCACGCACATGCGGCGTTCCAGGCAAATGGACAGGGGGATTGGTGGTGGTGTAATCAAAGAGGCTCATAGGAACCTCCCTTGTTTGGGCCAGTTCGGGCACCACCCCTCCCTGGCCAGTGATCCGCCTCAGGGGCGGAATTCAAATTCAGAAATGGAGAAAGCCCGACGCATTCACGCGCCGGGCTTTTTTCATTTCTGGGCAGCGGCGCTAATACCGAGTTTTCGGAGTACCCAGGCGCTCGGGATGCGGATTAACCGGCCAACTTTAAAGTGCGGGATCTTTTCGGCCTCGACCTCGTCGTAGACGACCTTCCTATCGGTTTCGAATACGAGGGCTAAATCGTCGACCGAAATGGCAAGTTGTTCCTTTAAGGCCTTCAGCGCCGTCGCCCGCGTTCTCGCGGGCATCTACTGTCCTCCTTCTTTTCGTGTATAACCGTATGACAGAATACCCGCCCGTTCCGGTCTGTCATCAACGGCTTCGACGGCGGCGGCAGTTTCCTGTGGACAATGCATACATGAAACGGCATAAGACGGAACGAAGGGTAGGACTGCTATGACAAAGCCCGCGAAAAAACGGATCGGCCGACCGCCTGGGCGCACGATGCCGTTCAAACCGGTGGTGTCGGCGCGCGTGCCGCAGGCGCACTATGACGAGATCACCGCCGCCGCTCGCGCCTCGGGGCGCACCATGGCCGAGGAGGTGTTCTGGCGGGTGCGCAAGAGCTTTGAGGACGAAAAAGCACAAGCCGATGCCCGCGCCATCCTGGCCAAGGCCAATGAGACAGCCGCGCAGGTCGTCAAGCAGAGCCTGCAAGCCGAAATGCGGAAGGCGGGTTACACGCAGGTCCGCGGCATCAATGGCGCGGCGTGGTTCGAGCCGGGCGTCGATAGCATCGCCTGGATCTTCGATAGCCTGCCCCAGGACCTGCTCGATGAGCTGCTCAAGCGGGCCGGGCGGGCGGCACTCAAGGCAGAGCGAGAAGAGGAGCGGAAAGTGCGTCTGCGTCGCCCGGAGGGACCATGGGAACGAGCGGCGCGGGGGGCAGCCGATGAGGAGGAACGGTCATGAAGGGGAACCTAACCCGGCGCGGTCGCAATTCATGGCGGCTCAAATTCGAAGCTGGCGCCGATCCGGCGAGCGGCGCGAGGGTGACGAAATACCATACCCTGCGGGGGACGCGGCGCGAGGCAGAGGAACAGGCAGCCAAGATCATCGCCGAGCACGCGGGCGGCCTTTATGTCGACCCGTCCAAGCAGACGTTCACGGATTTTGCCGCGCATTGGGAAGCGAACTGGGCGGCGAAAAACGTTAGCGCCAAAACCCTGGAACGCTATTCGGAATTGATTCGAA
>Ga0306926_10008825_pt1 | contig 11060 bp, 10 predicted proteins | sample flu12Cox44000178_FD_203759 | JGI IMG/M metagenome (GOLD analysis project Ga0306926, IMG submission 203759) | Lab enrichment of tropical soil microbial communities from Luquillo Experimental Forest, Puerto Rico - flux8day.12C.oxic.44.000.178 (v2)... | ecosystem: Environmental > Terrestrial >...
GCCCGTCGTCGCGGTCGGCGAGCCCGGACGCGACCGCGGCCAGCCCGCGCCGCGCGTCACCCAGCGGCAGGCCCGCCCATTTGGCCAGGTCCCGGTCGGTGGCCGGGGCGTGCCCGGCCAGGTAGCGGCGGGCCAGCAGGCCGAGCGCCTGCTCGCGGGCCATCGGCCGGGGAGGTGCGCCCAGCCAGTCACGGACCAGCACGAACGCCTGCTCTGCGCCGCGCATCGGGCCGCGCACGGTCAGCCCGCGCAGCGTGGCCAGGGCCAGGAGGTGGACCATCGCCTGCCCCTGCGTCCGCACCCCGGCCGCGTCCAGGCGGTCCCGCAGCTCGGCCCGGGTCAGCGGGCCGTCGGCGGCCAGGGATCGCTCGATCACCCCGACCCCCCGTTCGGCATCTGCTGGCGGGACGCCCTCCTGCGCGAGCCGCCGCGCGTTCCCGGTCGCGAGCTGCGGGGTGGTGAGCTGGTGCAGCCACCAGTAATCCTCGGCCAGCACCAGGTGCAGGGTGCCGCGGTTGAGCCAGCTGACGACGGCCGAGCGGTCAGCCGTGAGCGCGTGGTCGACGTCGGCGGCCAGCAGGCCGGACGTCCTGGCCCGGACGGCGAGCCGCACGCCCCGCGGGTCCTGCGCCTGGACGGCGAGCAGGTGGCCGGTAACCCCGGCGACGGTGCGGGCCGGGGTGCCCGTTAGCAATTGTGCGCGCAGGCGCTCCGGAGCCAGGGAGGGCCGCCCGCCGCCGCCGGGCCCGGTGCCGGTCATGAGCCCGATCCTCGCACCAGGCTCCGACAGTGGTGTCAGGGGTCGAGCAGTTCCATCTCCTTCACGTGGGCCTCCTGCACCCGCAGGATTGCCTCCGGCCCGCGGAAGAGCACGACCCAGCCGTCTTCGCGCTCCACTTCGGTGATGTTGTCGTACGTCTCCGTCAAGAGATTCTCACTGTCTCCGTAGACCATCCGGTAGGTAGCCATCGGCGATCCTCCTGAATCTGCGAAGCGCCGGCCCGGAGCCGGTGGTCTCTATCCCTGCCCATCCGCCGGGCGCCGTAACGCTGCGTCGCGTACCGGTCAGGCGCCCAGGTAGGCCTGCCGGACGCGGTCGCTGGCCAGCAGCTCCGCGGCCGGGCCCTGCAGGTCGATGGCCCCGTTGACCAGCACGATGCCCCACTGGGCCAGCTGCAGCGCCATGGTCGCGTTCTGCTCCACCAGCAAGATCGTAGTGCCCTCGCGGTTGATCTCGACCAGGGTGGCGAACACCTGCCCGGCCGCCATCGGGGCCAGCCCCAGGCTCGGCTCGTCGAGCAGCAGCAGCCGCGGCCGGGTCATGATGGCCCGGGCGATCGCCAGCATCTGCTGCTCGCCGCCCGACAGCAGGCCGCCGCGCCGGTCGAGCAGGCGGGTCAGCGCCGGGAAGACCGTCAGCGCCCGGTCCACCGCCGCGGCCAGGGAGGCGCGCCCGAGGCGGTGACCGCCCAGCCGGAGGTTCTCCCGTACGGTCAGGCTGGCGAAGATCCGGCGGCCCTCAGGGCAGTGGCTGACGCCGAGGCCGGCCCGGCGGGACGTGGGCAGGCGGGTGATGTCGCGGCCGCCCAGCACGACGGTCCCCTGCGCCGGGCGGACCAGCCCGGACACGGCCTTGAGCGTGGTGCTCTTCCCGGCGCCGTTCGCGCCGAGCACGCACGCGATCGCGCCCTCCTCGACCTCGAAGGACACGTCCCGCACGGCGAGCACCGGGCCGTACCCGCAGGTGAGGTCAGTGACCTTCAGCAGCACCGTCCGCGCTCCCTCCCAGGTAGGCGGTGACCACGACCGGGTCGGCCCGCACTTCGTCCGGCGTTCCCTCGGCGATCTTGCGGCCGAAGTCCATCACGATCACCTTGCTCGAGACGCCCATGACCACGCGCATGTCGTGGTCGATCACGAGCACGGCCGCGCCGAACTCGGCCGGGATGCGGCTCAGCACCTCGGCCAGCCACGCCTTCTGGCCCTCGGCCAGCCCCGAGGCGGGCTCGTCGAGCAGCACCAGGGCCGGGCTGCCAATGAGCGCGCGGCCGAGGTCGACGAGCTTGCGCTCGCCGAAGCCCAGCTCCTCGGCGCGGCGGCGGGCGATGCCGGTGATCCCGAGGAACTCCAGCACCTCCTGCGCCCGCGCGCGGGCCGCCCGCTCGTGGCGTGCCACCTTCGGCGTGTGGAGCAGGTCCCGCGCGAAACCGGTCCGGCTGCGGTGGTCGTACCCCACGATCAGGTTGTCGGTCACGCTCAGCCCGCCGAACAGCGCCACGTTCTGGAAGCTGCGGGTGATCCCCTGCTGGATGACCCGGTACGGCGGCACAGAGAGCAGGTCGAGCCCGTCGTGCAGTACCCGGCCCCGCTGCGGCCGGAAGAACCCGTTGATGACGTTGAGCACCGACGTCTTCCCGGCGCCGTTGGGGCCGATCAGGGCCGTGATGGTGCCGTCGGGCACGGTGAGGTTCAGGCCTTCGATGGCGTGGACCCCGCCGAAGGAGAGGGACAGGTCCTCGATCTGGAGCATGTCAGCCCTCCCGGGACGCGCCCGCGGGCGACGACCGCTGGTCCGGCAGGCCGCCCGGCCCGCTGCCCGCCGGGCCAGCCGGCCGGCGGGGCAGGCGCGGCCCGGCGACCGCGTCGCGCGTGCGGCGGGCCAGGGACGCCAGCCCGCCGGGCACCAGGAGCAGCACGATGACCACGGCGACGCCGAGGATCGCCTCGGAGAAGCCGCCCAGCGACACCGCTTCCTGCTGGATGACGACCAGGAGCGCCGCCCCGATCAGCGAGCCCCACATGGATCCCAGGCCGCCCACGATGACCGCCGCGAAGAAGAACAGCGACAGTGAGAAGTCGAACGAGGAGTACTCCACGATGCTGTTGTTGAGCGCGAACACGTAACCGGCGAGCCCGCAGAAGAACGCGCTGAGGGTGAACAGGACGACCTTGGTGCGCCCGGCGTTGATGCCCATCGCGGGGGCGGTGTCCTGGCTGTCCCGCACCGCCATGAAGCGCCGGCCGGTGGGGCTGGCCAGGACGCTGCGGATGGCCGCGGCGGAGACCAGCAGGACGGCCAGCCCCAGGTAGTACACCGGGACGGGATTGTTGAGCATGACCGGGCCGAGCTGCTGGGGCGGGACGATCAGCCCGGTGTATCCGCCGGTCAGGCTGCCGCCGTTGAGCGCGATCTCGGGTACGGCCAGGCCGAAGCCCAGCGTGGCGACGGCTAGGTAGTGACCGCGCAGCCGGGCGGCGGGCAGGCCGAGCACCAGTCCCACGGCCGCCGTGACCAGCCCGGCCAGCGCGAGGACGGCGATGAACGGCAGCCCGCCGAAGTGGGTGGCCACGATGGCCGTGGTGTAGGCGCCGACGGCGAGGAACCCGGCCTGCCCGACGGAGACCTGTCCCCCGTAGCCCATGAGGAGGTTGAGGGACATGGTGACCAGGCCATAGGTCAGGGCCTCGGTGGCCAGGCTCATCACGGTCGTGTTCCCGCCCTCGAACCGCGGGAACACCAGCGCCACCACCAGCACTGCCAGCGTGGCCAGCACCGGCACCCTGGCCACCGAGCGCGCGGCGCCGGTCCAGGAGGGCCAGGTACGCCCGTCGCCCTGCTGGCCGCCGCGGCGCAGCGCCGCGGCCCGGCCCGGCCGGCGGCTCACTGGCGGACCTGCGCGGCTTGCCCGAACAGCCCCTGCGGCCGCAGGTAGAGCACGACCACGATGAGGGCGAAGACCACGGTCAGCTGGAGGTTGGTCGAGACGTAGCCCGCGATGAGATCCGACAGGATGCCCACCGCGAACCCGCCCACCAGCGCGCCGGTGATGGATCCGAGGCCGCCGAGCACGGCCCCGGCGAAGGCGAACACGGCGATGTCGTCCATCATCGTCGGGGTGAGACTGACCGCGGGCGCGGCCAGGGTGGCCGCGACGCCGGTGAGAGCCACCCCCACCGCCCAGGACAGGCCCAGCACCCACCGGCGGGAAACGCCCATCAGCGCCGCCACCTCGGGGTCCTCGGCGACCGCCCGGACGGCGAGCCCCAGCCGGGTCCGCTGGTAGAACAGGTTCAGCGCGAGCGTGACGGCCACCGCGAACGCGCCGACGAACAGGTCGTTGCGGTCCACCGAGACCGGGCCGATCGCGATGCTGGGGCCGGAGATGACCGTGGGCACCGTCTTGGGCCCGTAACCCCAGATCACCCCGGCCAGCCCCTCCACCAGGAGCAGCAGGCCGATCGTCATCACGATGCTCACGATCGGCGGCGTCCCCGCGACGCGCCGCATGAAGCCGCTCTCGGTGGCGCCGCCGAGGGCGGCGCCACCTCCGATGGCCAGGACCCACGCGGCCGCGGTGGGCAGGCCGAGGCTGGTGTGGGCGGTCCAGACGAGCAGGGCCACCACCGTGGCCATCGCCCCGAAGGCGAAGTTGACCACGTTGGAGGTCTTGAAAATGACGTTGAGCCCGAGCGCGGCCAGGGCATAGATGCCGCCGAACCCCAGCGCGGAGACGACAAGCTGGGCGAACTCAGTCATTGGCAGGCGTCCTCCAGCTGCTGGGATGCGGCGTCATGACGCTGGCAGCACCCGGCGCTCAGCCCGCCACCGGCACCCGCTGGCCTCCCTCCGCCTTGACCATGAACATGTGCGTGATGCCGCCGTGCGAGCTGCCGGAGTAGTTGATCACTCCGCCCAGGGTGGTCAGGTTGGCCAGCGAGTTCAGCGCGGCCTCGTAGCTGTCCCGGGTGATCGGCCCCTTGATCGCTTTGAGGCCGGCCACCGCCACCTGCGCCTCGGTCCACCCCCACGCCGCGAACACCGACTGCGGCTTGCCCGGCTGGTAGGTGGACATGCCCGTCAGGAACGCCTTCACCTGCGCGTTGGTGGCGTCCTGGAGCGGCGGGATGAAGGCGCCCGAGTAGCTGCCCGGGAACTCCTGCGGCGCGGTCTGGAACTCCTGCGGGATCGCCGAGACCTGGCTCATGATCCGGACCGGCTTGTAGTTGATCGCGTTCAGCGCGTTGAGGAAGTCGGTGGTCGGCCCCGGGATGGCCAGGATGACGACCGCGTCCGCGTGCGCGGCCTTGAACTGCGCCGCCTGGGGGGAGAAGTCGGTTTGGGTGGGGTCGTAGGGGATGGCCAGCGCTGGCTTGATGCCGGAGTTTTTGAGCCCCTGGAGCAGGCTCTTGCCGAAGTCGTCGTTCTGGTACAGCACACCGACCTTGGTCAGGTGCTGCCCCTGGGCGAAGGTGCCCAGCATCTTGCCCTCGATCAGGTAGGAGGGCCAGACGTTGTACAGGTACTTGCGGAACGTGCCCGCGAAAATGGTGGCGCCGGTCTGCGGGCCGACCAGCGGCACGTTGTTCGGGCCGAGCACGGTGATGTTGGCCTCGGTGGCGGCGGTGCCGTTGACCGCGACCTCGGCGAAGACGTGGTCGGTATAGACCAGGGTCTTGGTGTCCTGCAGCGCGATCGGCGGCTTGTACTGGTCATCGAGGCTGATGAACTTGATCTTGCGGCCGTTGACCCCGCCGTGGGCGTTGACGTAGTCGAAGTACGCCTGCACGCCGGTGGTGGACTCACCGTAGAGGGCGGCGGGACCGGTCTTGGGGACCGTCTGGCCGAACAGGACCGTGGTCGACGTCACGCCGGGCGCCGATGATCCGCTCGCCGCTGAGCCGCTGGTGCTACCGCTGGAGCAGGCCGCGGCCACCAGCGCGGTCACGGCCAATAAGACCAGGGACGCCGTCCGCATGGCGCGCCCGGATGTGCTGACCCTCACCGTCCGATGTGACATCTGCCGTCCCCTTTGTCCGATTTACCGCTCCCAATAGCAAGCACCGCCGTGCAATCACTTAGCTAATAGCGTAACGGAGTGTAACATATAGGGACACCTTGTAGGCCGGGCCAGGCGAGGTAAACAGCAGGTCAGGTGGGGTAAAGGGCAGATCAGGCGGGATGCGCGCCGACTCAGCGGGCGCTGAGACCGCGCAGGAGCTCGTCCACCACCCGCTCGGCATAGCCGGCCGGGATCGCCTGCTGCTCGTGGCCGCGCCGGGCGACCACCGCCCCGATCAGCATGAACAGCGCCGCCTCGACGTCGAGGTCGGGCCGCAGCTCGCCGGTGGCCATCCCCCGGCGCAGGACCGCCCGGACCACCTCGCGGCGCGGCTCCAGCACCGTCTCCACGTACCGCTCCATCAGCCTCGGGTACTTCGAGCCCTCCCCCAGCAGCAGCGCGAACTCCCGGGCCCGGCGCGGGTCGGCGCTCTCCTGGCACAGGACGCCGAGCAGCGTCACCAGGTCCTCCCGGACCGACCGACCGGCTGGCTCCGGCAGCGCCGCCTTCAGCGCCGCGATCGCGTCCAGCAGCAGGTCTTCCTTGCCGGGCCAGCGGCGGTAGATGGTGGCCTTTCCGACCCCGGCCCGGGCGGCGACCCGCTCGATGCACAGCCCTTCCGGGCCCGACTCGGCGAACAGGCTCAGCGCCGCGTCGATGATGGCCTGGTCGGCTCGTTCGCTGCGCGGCCGCCCGGGGCGGCGGCTGGCCGCCGCCCCCGCGGTCCCGGCGCTCACCAGGTCAGCCTTGGCGCTCACCAGGTGAGCCTTGGCGCTCACCGGCTCAGCCTTCCGCCCGGGCGGGTGCTGCCGCGTACGACCCGGTCGAACCGGCCTCGCCCGCGTACGACCCGGCCGCACCGGCCTCGCCCGCGTACGACCCGGCCGCACCGGCCTCGCCCGCTGAGGCGAGCACCGCGGCCGGTGTCACGGGGCCGTCCGGCTCCGCGGCGGTCACCTGGGCCGGCGCCATCGCGGGGACCGGCTCCGCGTGAGTGGGCGCCTGCGCGGCGCCGGCCGCTGGCGCGGCCACGGTGGCCTGGGCCGTACGGCCGCTGCGCCCGGGCATCCAGATCACCACGACCAGCACGCCGAGCAGCGTGATCACGGCCGAGATGAGCGTGGTGATGTGCATGGCGTGCACGAACGCGGTATCGGCGAACGCGGCCAGGTCCCGGCCGGCAGGGCTGCCCGCCCCCAGCCGGGCCGCCACGGCCTGGGTGGCGGTGATCGAGCCCTCCGCCGCTCCCCTGGCCTGGGCCGGCAGCGCGGTCAGGTGCGGGCCGAGCTGGCCGCGGTACGCCTGGGCGAGGATCGAGCCCAGGACGGCCACGCCGAGCGCGGCCGCCACCTGCCGGGTGGTGTTGGTCAGGGCCGAGCCGGAGCCCGCCCGCTCCCTGGGCACCACCGACATCACCGCCTCCGTGGCCGGGGGCATGACGGTGCCCATCCCGGCGCCCTGGATGAAGAACAGGCCCCCGAGCACCCAGATCGGGGTGGTGATGCCGAGCGTCTGGTAGCCGGCCAGCGCCACCGCGACCACCAGCAGGCCGGACGCGACGACCATCCTGGTGCCGAACCGCCGCACCAGGCCCGCGCTGCGCGGGGCCATGAGCATCTGCCCGGCCGCGAACGGGAGCGACAGCAGGCCCGCCTGCAGCGGGGTGTAACCGCGCACGCTCTGCAGGTAGAAGCTGAGGAAGAACAGCGCGCCCATCATGCCGAAGAAGACCATGCCCAGCGCGCCGATCGCGGACGACAGGCGGGGGTTGCGGAACAGCCGCACGTCCAGCGACGGATACCGGAGCCGGGCCTCGTACCAGGCGAAGAACGCGAGTATCGCGAGCCCGGCCGCGATCGAGCCCAGCACGTCAACGTGCACCCAGGAGCCCTTCTCCCCGCCCTGGATGATGCCGTAGACCAGCAGCACCAGGCCCGCGATGGAGGCCAGCACGCCCACGAAGTCGATCGTGCCGGGGTCCGGGTTCTTCGACTCGGGCACCACCAGCCAGACGGCGGCCGCGCCCGCGGCCGTGAACGGCACGTTCAGCAGGAACACTGACCCCCACCAGAAGTGGGCCAGCAGCAGCCCGCCCACCACGGGGCCGATCGCCACCCCGATGCCGACCGCCATGGCCCAGATGCCGATGGCCCGCGGCCGCTCGGCCGGATCGAAGACGTTGGTGATGATGGACAGCGTCTGCGGCATCACGGCCGCGGCGGCCAGGCCCATCGCCGCCCGCGCCCAGATCAGCTGATCCGGTGTCTGCGCGTACGCGGTGACCAGTGAGAAGAGACCGAACGCCACCAGCCCGATGATCAGCATCCGCTTGCGGCCGATCCGGTCGCCGATGACGCCGAACGTGAACAGCAGCCCGGCGAAGACCAGGGTGTAAGAGTTGATCCCCCACTCGAGCTGGCTCTGGCTGGCGCCGAGGCCCACGCCGGGCTCGGCGATCGTCTTGAGCGCCACGTTCAGCACGGTGTTGTCGAGGACGATCGCCATCAGGCTGGTGATCAGGACGCCGAGGATGAGCCAGCGGCGGCGGATCCCGTCCTCGGGCCCGGCGATGGCGGTCCGGGGAGAAGCGCTACGCGATGCCATGATGTCCTTCAGGTCGCAGGTATGGCGGGCGCCGGTGCCGGCGTTATGCCCGTAGGTCGTCCCGGGGCGGCGAGCCGCCACCCAGGGGAAAGCTATCGATACGGAACACCCCCGTATCGGAAAACATTCCTCGCCGGGACGCCCGGGGCCGGTGCGGGGCGCGCCGGGACGCTCGTGACCGGCGGGCGCCAGGATGCCCTGTGCCCCTCGCCAGCCGCATGCGATGATCAAACCGTCCGGGGACGCCACCGTGGCGCCACGAGACATGGAGGATCCCAATGACCACACCGTCCAGTGATTCAGGCGCGGCCGCGACACCTGCGCGGACCGCGGAGCCCCTCTACGGAGGGAGCGCCACCCGCCGGGTCACCGTCCGCGACCTCGTCGCGGCCAAGGCCCGGGGCGAGAAATGGCCCATGCTGACCTCGTACGACGCCCTCACCGCCCGGGTCTTCGACGAGGCCGGCATCCCGGTGCTGCTGGTGGGCGACTCGGCCGGGATGGTCGTCTTCGGCCACGACACCACGCTCCCGGTGACCGTGGACGAGCTGATCCCGCTCACCGCCGCGGTGGTCCGCGGGACCCGGCGCGCGATGATCATCGCCGACCTGCCGTTCGGCTCCTACCAGGTGTCACCGGCGGGGGCGCTGGCCGCCGCGGCCCGGTTCCTCAAGGAGGCGGGCGCGCACGGGGTCAAGCTGGAGGGCGGCCAGCGGGTCGCCCGGCAGGTGGAGGAGCTCGTCGCGGCCGGCATCCCGGTCATGGCCCACCTGGGGCTCACCCCCCAGTCGGTCAACGTGCTCGGCGGGTACCGGGTCCAGGGCCGGGGCGAGGCCGGCGACGCACTGCTGCACGACGCCAAGGTGCTCGAGGCGGCCGGCGCGTTCTCGGTCGTGCTCGAGGCCGTCCCGGGCGAGCTGGCCGCCCGCATCACCGAGGCGGTGAACATCCCGACCATCGGGATCGGCGCCGGGCCCGACTGCGACGCGCAGGTACTGGTCTGGCAGGACATGGCCGGGCTGTCCCCGCGCACGCCGAAGTTCGTCAAGCGCTACGCCGACGTGGCCGGGGTCCTCGGCCAGGCCGCGCGCGCGTTCGGGCAGGAGGTCGTGGCCGGGCAGTTCCCGGCGCCCGAGCACGTGTACCACTGACGCCCGGCCGACAGCAGCCAGCCGCCGCTGGCGGGAGCGGCGGCTGGCTGCTTGCTGAGCGGGTGGCTGATTACCGGATGGGATCGCGGCTGAACAGCTTCCTCGCCCACAGGAACGAGACCAGCGCGATGCCAGCGCACCAGGCGAGGGAGACGATGCCGTCGCTGCCGATGGGGGTGCCGAAGAACAGCCCGCGGAGCGTCTCGGTGATGGGCGTGAACGGCTGGTACTCGGCGAACGCCCGCAGGCCGGGCGGCATCGACTCGGTGGGGACGAAGGCGCTGGACAGGAACGGCAGCAGCATCAGGAACATGGGCGTATTGCTGGCGCTCTCGACGGTCTTGGCGGCCAGGCCGAGCGCGACCGTCAGCCAGGTGAGAGCGAAAGTGAACGCGGCCAGCAGGCCGATGACGGCGAGCCATTCCAGCGGGCCGGCCGTGGGCCGGAACCCGATCAGCAGCGCGACCCCGGTGACCACGACCAGGCCGAACGCGGTCTTGACCATGCTGCCGAGCACGTGACCGGTCAGCACCGAGACGCGGGCGATGGCCATGGTGCGGAACCGGGCGATGATGCCTTCGGTCATGTCCATGGCGACCGACACCGCCGTGCCCTGGGCGGCGGCCGCCACGGCCACCAGCAAGATGCCGGGAACCACGTAGTTGACGTAGAAGGTGCGGCCGCCCGCCGCGCCCCCGATCCCGGTGCCCAGCGTGCCACCGAACACGTACACGAACAGCAGCATGAACACCACCGGCATGCCGGCGACGAGGATGGTCAGGGACGGGTAGCGCTGCATGTGCCGCAGGCTGCGGCGGAGCATGGTCGCCGAATCGGTGATGGCGTAGGGAACAGTGCTCATGGCTGGTTTTCCTTCGTGGTGGGGCTGCCGGTCAGGGAGAAGAAGACGTCGTCGAGGTCCGGGGTGTGGATCGACAGGCCGCCGACCTCGACCTGCGCGCCGTCGAGCCGGTCGAGCAGGGTCCGCAGCGAGGCGATGTTGCCGTCGCTGGGCACCTGCAGGGCGAGGGCCTCGTCGTCGCGCGCGACCGCACCGAGGACGTGGGCGGCCGATTCCAGCTCGTCGGGGCCGGCGAACTGCAGCCGGATGTGGCCGCCGGGGATGCGGCGCTTGAGCTCGGCCGCGGTGCCCTCGGCGACGATCCGGCCGTGGTCGAGGACCGCGATCCGGTCGGCGAGCTGATCGGCCTCGTCCAGGTACTGCGTGGTGAGGAAGATCGTGACGCCGTCGGCGGCGAGGCCGCGGATGATCTCCCACACGGTGCGGCGGCCACGCGGGTCGAGCCCGGTGGTCGGCTCGTCGAGGAAGATCAGGCGCGGGTCGCCGACCAGGGTCATCGCCAGGTCGAGCCGGCGCCGCATGCCCCCGGAGTAGGTCGAGGCCGGCTTGCGCGCCACCTCGGCCAGGTCGAAACGCTCCAGCAGCACTGCGGTGCGCCGGCGC